>Ga0070665_100000081_pt1 | contig 184646 bp, 164 predicted proteins | sample KBSS13metaG_FD_65862 | JGI IMG/M metagenome (GOLD analysis project Ga0070665, IMG submission 65862) | Switchgrass rhizosphere microbial communities from Kellogg Biological Station, Michigan, USA - KBS S1-3 metaG | ecosystem: Host-associated > Plants > Roots > Rhizosphere > Soil ...
TACCAGCAAACAACACCCGTGTCAAGACGCCCATGCATCTATGGCTATATTGTCCAGTGCGGGAACTCTACACCCCTGTTATCTAGGTTGCAAGAGGTATTTTGCCAGTTTTTATCAGTGTTTGAGCGCCGTGAGGGTGCAAAGCCCTGCTCCGGAGGAGGGTGCAGGAAAGGGGAAAAAGAGCCCCTTCGACGGGACATCCTCTACATATAGGGGTCGGGGTGAGGGACACCCCTGGATCGTGGGGAGGGTCCGCGGGCGGGAAGGAAACGGCGCGGCTCTTCCCGGGGCTAGAATCGGGCTTTCCGGGGAGGATTCAGATGGACAAAATTTTGTTGGGATCGCTGTTTGGCGTGGTCGCGGGAGGCCTCGCCGTCGCCATGATGCTGCCGATGAAGTTCCCCGACCGCCGCGCCGCCCTGCTGGGCGCCTTCTTCAACCGTTTCCTGATCGGCTTCGTGGTCGGCATCTCCACCCTGCCCCTGCCGCCCCTCGCCGGCGGCGCGCTGATCGGCTTCCTGGTCAGCCTCCCCGACGCCATCATCACCAAGGCCTACGCGCCGATCCTGCTCCTCGGCACCGTCTTCGGCGGCCTGATCGGGCTGGGCGTGGCGGCCTGGGGGGTTTGAGGGGGGCGTATATATAAGGAAGCCCTACGCCCGGGATTGAAATCCCGGGCTACCGACAGTCGCCCCTTGCCGGGGCTCGGGAAATCCCGGAGGGGACGGCCGTAGGTAGCCCGGGATTTCAATCCCGGGCGGGGCTACACATGTGGAAACTTCGCATTCCACGCCACCTCCCACAAAAACCCATCCGGATCGGCGAAGTACCCCGCGTAGCCGCCCCAGTCCGTGGGCTGGCCCGGCTTGACGATCCGGCCTCCTCCCGCGGCGGCCTCGGCGAGGAGCTGGTCGACCTCCGCCTCCGAGCGCACGTTGTGGGCGAGGGCGAACCCCGGGAATCCGCTCCCCTCGGGCGCCACCCCGGCGTCCGCGGCCAGATCCTCGCGCGGAAAGAGGGCGAGCCAGGTGCGGCCCATCTCGAAGAACGCGACCAACCCCGGCGGCGACGGGAGCTGCGGCAGCCCGAGCACGTCCTTATAGAAACGCGTCGCGCGCTCCAGATCGCGGACGCCGAGGGTGATGAAGCTGACGCGGGGTTCCATGGGATCTGAGAACTACAGCGATTCCGACCGGGAGACCTTTTCCCGCAGCAGACGCTCGACCTCCGCGACCGCGTCGGCGGAGGGGAAACCCTCGTCCGGCAACCAGTACATCTCCTGTTCGCGCCGGTACACGAGCACGCCATCCGGGACGCGGAGCACCTTGAGCACGGCCACCCAGGGGGCCCGCCCCTCGCTCAACGCCTCCGCCTTGAAAGCGATCCCCTCCTCCGACACCCGGTACTCCATCAACGCGTCGCGGTCGGCCCGGCGAGGAAATCGCAGGCGGTGGCGCCATCGGGTCGCGTACTTTATGAGGAGAAGAAGCGTCGTGAGCAGGAACAGCGCCAGCGAGGAAACCTCGAAGCCACGAGTCAAGAATTTCCAGACGGAGAAGACCAGAATCCCGCCGAAGACCAGGTAGGCCAACCCCAGGGAAGGCCAGCGGCCGCTCTTTTTCCAATGATAGACCGAGACCTTCCAGGCCTCCTCTTCCGTCCAGAGGTACCGGCAGACCAGGGGTTGCGCGGGATCGGCGGCTAAGCTCATGAGCCTCCAGTCTATTGCATTCAGTCATCCCCCAGGCAACGGCTGAGCTCGATCAGCAGCTCGACATGCCCGCCGGAGGGAGCGATCAACAGCCGGTCCGCTACCTCAATACCCCAGGCTGCCCGGCAGCCAGATCATGATCTCCGCGCTTTCGAACCCCACGCCACGAAAGCCGCACTCCCCCTCCAATTGGAATTCCAGTTGCGGGTTCGCTTCCAGGCCGGCGTTCAAGAACAAATCCGCCATCCGGCACGAGGGTTTGGCCTCCCCAAACCCGACGGCGACGTTCCTGCGCGCGAAATGCTCCGGGCTGAACACCATCTCTTCCTCGTTGGTCAAACGCAGAACGGGCAGGTCTGGCGGCCTGAGGGCTGTGCCGGACCAGGGATGACGGGCTGGAAGCTCCGGATAGTAGTTGAAACACAGGGGCTGGGAAACATACCCGGAACAATCCTCATCATCCCATTCATACCTGAGAACCAGGCGCGTGATCCTCGACTCGGGATGCCGGAGATGAACGATGACCTGCTCGGGCTCGCGATGGAAAACGCGGCTCAGGATCAGCAGCCCGAGATGACGGCACGTCGCCTTGTCCACCTGGATCGAGACCGACTCGACCGGATAATCGTTATACAAGTGGTAACCCCAGGTCATGCGGAGGCGTGAGGTCACCAACTCGCTCCTGGGGACCGGCAGGTTGGCCGCCGAGAGCTTCAGCCAGCCCGGCTCCTCCTCCGAATCCTCCGGCAGGGCGGACGCGAGCGCCCCGAAGGTCGCCTCGAGATCGCAGCCGACGTCCGTGCTCAAGGTTTCAACTCATGGTTCATCGTAAAATGCGCCTCGCTATTGATTGGGATCAACATCCGGATGGATCTCCAGCCATGCCCGCTCGGCCTCTCGGCAAGACTGGCAGTAATACACCTCGGCTTTCGGTTCCTGGACGATACAGCCGCCGCCGATAAATCTGTTGACCTCCGGAAACAGCGTCTCGTGTGCTTTCCAGTAGGCATCCCATGCCGCCTGCAGGCGCTTCTCTTCGGGGCTATCATCCTCGGAATACAACATTGGCAAACCATAACGAACAGGCACCACTTCGACTGCCATCACCTCATCATGGACGGGGCAGCGCTTTTCAGGGATCTCTCCGTTCTCCCGGGGAAGCTGGCGAAGCTGGCGAGGCTGAAGGATCTCGAGCTCCCTATAGGCGATCCGCAGAGTCCACGGATCGTCGAAAGTGGAGAGCGCCTGACTCGCCTCGTCCGTTCCTTTGGTCTCTCCGGTAAAGATGAAAGAGAGGTGGGCTTCGCGGGTCTCGGCTCGATCGGAAGGGGCGAAGAGCCACTTCTCCGCGGCGGTCTCGGAGCATTCCTTCGTGAAAGGCTGCTCGTGCTCGAAGGTAGTCGAGGTCACCTTGCCTTGCTGATCGATCGTGACACGGATGAGGACCAGGCCACTGACGCGTGCCCTGCGAGCAAGCTCACAAGCAGGGACCTCGGCATGAATCACCGCGGGTCCCTCAGTTTGCTGAGCTCTCGCGGGATGAATCGCGAGCAGCACCAGGCCCACAAACCCTGCCATGCGCGTCCATCGCATCGGATCGACCTCCTCTCTTCGTATCCCTCACCTTGGGATTCAACCTCGATTCACTTTTCGTTGGGATTCCACTCCGGATGGCTCGCCAGCCACTCCCGTTCGGCCTCTCGACAGAACCGGCAGTAATACGTCTCCGCCTTCGGTTCCTGGACGGTACAGTCGCCGCCGTGATGCCGGTTCGCTTCCGGAAAAAGCGTCTCTTCTGCTTCCCAGTAGGCACTCCTCGCCACCTGCCTGCGTTGCCCCTCGGGGCTTTCATCCGCGACACGGCGGCCTCCTGGCAACACAGGAACCACTTCGACCGCCATCACCTCATCGTGGACACGGCAGCGCTTCTCGGGAATCACGCCGTTCTCGCGGGGAAGCCGAAACAACGTGCTCTGCGCATAGGTAACCCGCACCGTCCACGGGTCATCGAAAGATAAGCTCACATGACTCGGCTCTTCCGTTTCCTCGCTCTCTCCGGTAAAGAAAAAAGAAAGGAGCGCTTCGCGAGCTTCGTCCTGGTCGGAAGGGGCGAAGATCCAATTCTTCGCGGCGGCCTCGGAGCATTGTGCCGTGTAAGGCTGCTGCTCATGCTCGACCGTGCTGGAGGTCACCTTGCCTTGCCGATCGATCGTGACCCACACGAGAACCCAGCCGCTGATGCGCGCCCTGCGAGCAAGCTCACAAGAAGGCGCCTCGGCATGGACCACCGCGGGCCCCTTGCCTTGCCCGGCTCCCGCGGAACGAAGAGCGAGCAACATCAGAACCACGCACCCTGCCACGCCCGTCCATCGCATCGGCTCATCCTCCGAGACTACGACCCCGTTTCTCAAAGTGGGGATTCAAGTCTCCTGCCAGACGTCATTTCAGCCCCAGTTTCTTGTTCTGCGCGAGAAGCCCGACCGCCTCCGCGAGCCGCTTCCGCCGCGTCTCCTCCTGCTTGGCATCCTCGATCCAGCGGACATACAGACGGCGATACGAAGGGGCAAAGTTCGAGAAATTCGTCCACGCCGCGCCGTTGGCCCGCAGCGCCTCCTCGATATAACCCGGAACAGAATCGTCCTCCGGAGGCGTCGCCTCAGCGCCCCCCGCGTCCTCCGGAGGTGACTTGGCCAGCCCGGCCGCGGTCATCTTGCCTTCCGCGACCATCTTCGCGAAACGCCGCCTGTTGAGCTCCGACCACTTGCTCTTCGCCTTCCGCGGCGTGAACTTCTGAGCGTACCGGTCCGCGTCGATCGTGCGCACGATGCTGTCGATCCACCCGAAGCAGAGCGCCTCTTCCACCGCGTCGTCGTACTCCACCCGCGGCTCGCCGGTGTGGCGCTTGTTGTAGACGAGCCAGATCTCGGTTTCGCGGTCGTGGTGGGCCGCGAGCCAGGAGCGCCAGTCGGCGCGGGTGGTGGGGTGGACGAGTTTCATTTTAATTAAATCTTGCCAATCGGTGGTTGTCGGCGAAGCTGGTTATCCCTGTAGATTATTGCATTCCGGAGACGGCGAGGACGATCGGGAAACCCCGCCCTGAAAGGGCGCGTATCTCAGTTGTAAGATGGGCCTGAGCTCTCCTCGGCATCAGGCTAAGTCTTTGATACTGTAAATTTTAAGACCCAGACAGGAGCCGGCCGTTCGGTAGCGCCCCCGGAATGGGCCGGTCTGGCCCATCAATGGGCCGCACCGCCCCACTGCGGGGGCCGTCTGGCCCAAGACGGGGGCGGCTTGGCCCATTGCGGGGATCGTCCGGCCCACGAGGGGGACCGAGCGGCCCAACAGGGGAGCGCTCCGGCCCATTACGGGGGCCGACCGGCCCATTGATGGGCCAGACGATCCCCACAGAGGGGCGGTCCGGCCCACTACGGGGGCGGTGCGGCCCATTGATGGGCCGGACCAGCCCATTGATGGGCGCGACCGGCCCATTGCGGGGGCGGTGCCGCCCATTGATGGGCCGGACCGCCCCCCTGCTGGGCTTGAGCGGCCCGGGCGGGGGCGCGATTCGCCCGAACGGGGGCCGTGTCCGGGGATCTCCGGGCGGTTCCCCGATCTCTCTGGGCGATTCCGCCGCGCGACGATGGATGGATCAGCGATACATGCCCACCTGGCCCCGGAGGAACTCCGCCAGACTCCCCGCGCGGGGACGGCGGAAGATCTGCCAGTCCCAGGGCAGGAGTGGATTGATGATCTGCGTCTCGACCAAGCTCACCTCCTCGGTCTCCCGGTTCACGCTGAAGACCTCCCGATAATTATCCGGCGTTCCCACAACGGCGAACGGGATCTCCTGATCGCCGAACAACTCCAGCAGAGCCCCGTCCTTCACGAATTTCCGGTACGCGACGGCGAGGCCTTCCGCGCCGAGAAATCTGTGGCGGAGGTAGACGTCCCATCCGGAGACGCTCTTGAACAGCCCGGTGCTGTCCGGCGTTTGGCCGTCGCTCAGCTTCAGGAGCGTAGCCAGGGCAGGTGGGAGCTCGAACCCCAACTTCCGTTCGGCGTTCCAGATCGCCTCCGGAGGGCAGGGCCCGTTCAGGGAAGAAGTCTGGCCGTACCCATTAAGGACTCTCGCGAATTCCGCCCACGCGGTGATCAGGTCTTCCATAGGCCGACGTCCCTTTCTCGTCAGATTCCAGGCAGAAACAGCCGCCGCAGCAGATCGCCGGCGAGCACCATGACGATTCCCAGCAGCGCGGGCAGCGGGTCATGGAGCAGGATCAGCAGCGCGACGGCGGCGCAGCCGAGGAGGAAGAGGATCGGCGCCGCCGGATACCACCAGCGGACCACCGGCCGCTCTAGCCGGAACAGGGCGGACGCCGAGAGCCCGAGGAAGAGCACGGCGGAGAAGATGACGTAGGAGAGGATACGGTCGAAGGCGCCCAGGGTGAGCAGGAGGATCGCCATCCCCGTCTGCAGCAGGATCGCGGCGGCCGGCGTGCCGAAGCGCGGATGCAGACGGCCGAAGACCGGGAAGAAGGCGCCGTCACGGGCCATCGCGTAGTAGACGCGCGGGGCCGAGATGGTCAGCGCCAGCAAGCCGCCGAGCACGGAGAGGAGCACGCAGACCGACAGCACCCGGGCCCCCGCGGCGCCGAACAGAACGGTGCCGAACTGCGCCACGAAGGCGGTATTGGAAACGATTTTCTCCAGCGGCAGCACGTAGAGGAACGCGAAGCTGATCAGCAGGTAGACCGCGGTGACCAGCAGCACGCCGAGGGTGAAGGCACGCGGCAGATTCCTTTCCGGTCGCCGGATCTCCCCCGCCAGCTTGCCGGTATCCCACCAGCCGCCGAAGCTGAAGAACGCGCTCACGGCGGCTCCCGCGACCGCCCCGAACAGCGCCTCGGAACCGGGCCGCCGCGCGGCCAGCGGCAGCAGGTTGGCGAGGCTGCCGTGGCCGCCGAGGACCGCCCATCCCACCAGCGCGAACAGCACGGCGAGCTTGAGCAGGTTGGCGGCGGTCATGACGCCGCCGGAGAGCCGGGTGCCGAGCAGGTTGATCGCCGCCAGGATCAGCAGGATGGCCGCCGGGAGGAGAGCCGCGGCCCAGGCGCCGAGCGGCACCAGCGTCTGTATGTAGGCGGCCGCCCCCACGGCGAGCGCGGCGGCGAGCCCCGGATCGACGACCGCGGCGCTCATGCAGCCGAAGAGGAAGGCGACGCGCTCGCCATAGCCCTGCCGCAGGTAGACGTATTCGCCCCCCGTCTCCGGGAAGCGCACGGCGAGTTCGGAGTAGCAGAGGGCGCCGCAGATCGCCATGCCCGCCATGGCGCACCAGACGGCGGCGAGCAGCAGCGGCGAGCCGAGCGACTTCGCCATCGTGGCCGGGGTGAGGAAGATCCCCAGCGCGATCGATTCGCCCGTGACCGCGGCGATCGCCGCGGCCAGGCCCAGTTGCCGGCGTTCGGTCATGTGGAGGGATCTTATGGGAAAACAGGGACAGGCACGGACAAAAACACGGACTGCCGAATCGTGGCTTCTCGTCCTTGATGGTCCGTGATTGTCCTTGTACGTCCGTGTGCAGCCTTCTAAGCCAGCTCGATCCGAAAAGAAAGCTCCCCCGGCTTGCGCGTCTCCACCCGGTACTTGCGGCCGGCCGCCTTCTCGGCGGCGAAGAAGCCGGCGACCGCCGCGCCTACCGCCGGCAGCTCGAACTCAGCCGTCGGATAGGTGAGGTGGATGGTGAAGTCGTCGTCCGGACGCGCGTCGGAGATCAGCTTCAGGGTGGGGATGTCGGGATTGTCGAACTTGCCGTTCGCCGAGACGACGTAATGTTTGGCGCGGATCTTCTCGAAGTAGCCGGCGTCGACGTTCCGGATGCTGCCGTGGTGGGGCATCTTGAGGATGTCGACCTCGATCTTCCCCTCGGCGTCGAGCAGGCCGGCCGCTTCCAGCCCTTCGAGGGTGTGATCGCCGCGGCCGTCGCCGGTGAGCAGGATGCGCTTGCCTTCCGATTCGACCAGCACCACGATGCTGGAGAGGTTGTAGACCGACCGGTCGATGAAGGAGGCGATCTCCGCCTTGGCGGCCTTGTCGTGCTCTTTTTTCAGGATCGGCTTGATCTTGAGGTTCCACTCTTTCTGCAGCGCGAGCAGGTTCTTCTCGCTGGGAGCGACGACTGTGAGCTCGAGGCTGCCCCCTAATTTGATCGGTTTGTGTCCGGCCTGCACGAGCCCCTTGAAGGAGCCGTTGCCCTCGATGCCGAGAAATTCGAGCAGTTCCCGCAGCTCGCGCCCCTGGCCGACGCTGGAGAGGACGAGGGAGCCCGAGGGGCCCAGCAGATCGCCGATCGAGGCCGGGCTCATCGCCGAAGCGGCGGAGGCGACCGCCACCTCCTCGTTGTCCAGGATGTCGTCGAAGGAGTTGTGCCAGAAGCGGCGGAGCTTCCAGGGGACCGGTTGCTGCGACTCCTCGAGATCCTTGAGCTCGCGGGCCAGCTCCAGGATGCCGGCGATGTGATCCTCGTCGATGTGGCTGACCATGCCGAGATCGATCTCGAGCGGCGTGCCGTCCTCGAGCCCGCGCTCCTCGCGGAGCTGCTCGAGCCGCGGCTTCAGGGCGTCTTTGTAGACGCCGGGGGGGCCGCCGTCGATCAGGACGATCCGGGGATCCTCCCCGGTGCCGAAGTGGAGCAGCAGGGAATCGCCGTACCGGGCGCGCAGGGTTTCGAGGATCAACATCGCGCTCTCCTTTTCAGACGGACTGCAGGGCGCGCAGGACGTCGAGCATCCCGGCGCCCTGGAAATATTTTTCCCGGCCGAGGTCGGTCGCGGTATCGCAGAGGATCTGCTTGATGCGCGCCGGACGGCCGACCAGCTCGTTGTAGCGGGCCATGAGGAGGGCCGCCGCGCCGCTGACGTGTGGGGCCGCCATGCTGGTCCCGTCCTTCAGTCCGAAGAGGCCGTCGGGGAGCGGCGCGGTGATCTTTTCGCCCGGCGCCACCAGATCGGGCTTGCTCCGCCCGTCGCCGGTAGGCCCGCGGCTGGAGAAGTAGCTCACGCCGTAGGTGTGAGGCCGGAAGCGGTGGGTGGCGCCGACAGTGATGATGAGGTCCGCGTTGCCCGGATCGGTGATGCTGATGCTGTTGTAGGCCGTAGTCGTCCCCTCTTCGGTGGTGTATTTCCGGTAGCCCTGGTTGCCCGCCGCGGCGACCACCACGATGCCCGAGGAGACGACGCGCTCACACTCCTCGCAGACCGGCGTGCGGCCGCAGGCGTAGTTGGAGACGTCGTGCGGGATCGACAGGCTCATGTTGACGCCGTGGACGACCATGAAATCGTTGGTCGAATTGAGATAGCGGATGAACTGCAGGGCCGCCATGACGGAGAACTCGTCCCCTTGTCCTTCGGCGTTGAGCACCCGCAGGTCGTAAAGGCGGAGGTCGGGGCAGACGCCGACGAGGTTTTCCCACCTCTTGTCGGGTGGGTCCTGCTTCCAGTTGCTGGCCAGGATGCCGGCGACGTGGGTGCCGTGATCCAGGCCCGGCGGCACGTACTTGCTCCCTTCGTCCTTCTCCCCTTCCACAGGCGTCTCGTGCGGAATGCGCAGAAACGGCGCGATGAGCTTCCAATCCAGGGAGCGGCCCGACTTGAGCGAGTCCTTCAGCCGGTCGAGATCCTTGCGCAGCGCCTGCGCGCGCTCTCCACCGGCATCCAACTGCCGCTGAATCTTCTCCGGCCACTCCTCCGTGTCGGGGTCCAGCAGCAGATCAATCTGCGTAAAATCGTAGGTCGCGACCACGCGCGAGCGGTTCACCGTCTTTCCGTTCTCGACCGGAAAGGCTTCCTCATAGAAGATTTCTTTATCCTTGTCTTTCCCTTTCACCTGGCGGAAAGCGGGGTGGCTGGCGTCGACTCCGCTGTCGACGATGGCCCACGCGAGGCTGCTGCAGGAGATGCTGAACAGGAGCCGCGCGGCGTCGGCCTTGATCGCGAGCGTCGAGCGGGCGATCGTGGGAGAGGCCTCGCGGTTGAGGCTCACCGCGTAGATGCGCGCCTCTTCCTCGGCCGGCGTGATCCCGCGCACCAGCTCGGCGAACACCCGGACGATCTCTTTCCAGTCCTCCTCGGTCGCTCCGGCGACGCCGTTCTTCTCCAGGAACTTCGGCGGCAGCGTCCCGCCGCGGTGGATGATCGCCAGAGCGCCCGCGACACGGATCATCCAGAGCAGGGCGGTTGGAAAGCGGACGTTCTTCTTGCCGATTGGAATGGGTTTCGCGCGCTCCGGATCCTTGATCGCCTGGGCCAGGAGCGTCAGCGTCTCCTCGGTCGCCACTCCCAGAGTCCCGATCTTCCATTCCTGGGAGAGCAGGGACCACCAGTCGGTCATCGGCAGGACGATCCGGATGAGCTCTTCGAAGTAGAGGTCGACGGCGACCGTCGACTGATTGTAGATGACGCGCGGCAGGGGCGCGGAAAAATGCTTGAACGCCTCCCACGCGGGCTCCTCCCGCTTCCTCGCCAGCCGTTCGCGCAGCTCGATCCGCACGTCGCCCGTGGAGTGCTCGCGGTAGGGAGTGAGCAGCAGCTTCACCGGCGGGAAGGGCTCGCCCGGCCGGGTTCGCGAGCTGGGGAGGGAGGTCCGCTCCTCGGGCGTCTTCGCGTACTCGAGCCAGACGTCCGGCAGCACGGGGGAATCCTGCGTGAAGCGGCGCACGCGGCCGGTGCCGAACATGAGCTGCTCCATCAGCTTGCGATCGATTTTCTGCGGGGGCTGTTTCTCTTCCGGCTCAGCCATGGCTGCCTCTCCAGAGTTCTGCGGATCTCTGAAGATTATAGCGGTCCCGAACTTTTCTCCGTCAGGGCAGCGGCAGCGCCCAGAGCTCGCGCCCGTGCTCGCCGTCGTTGGCGGTGAAATAGAGGATGCCTTCGGCGGCGGTGATCTGGTCGGGATTGGAGGGCGCGGGCCCGGGCAGGATGTCCTGGACGAGCACGGTGCCGGCCGCGGTGCCGTCGCTCTGCCAGAGCTCGTAGCCGTGCTCCTCGTCGAGGGCGCCGAAGTAGACCCGGCCGCCGGCGGCGGTCAGCTCGCCGGGACGCGAGGTGCGGGGGCCGGGGGCGATGTCCCTCACCAGCACGGTCCCCTCGGGCGTGCCGTCCGTCTTCCAGATCTCGATACCGTGGATGCCGTCGTCCGCCCGGAAGAAGAGCTGCGCGCCGGCCGGCGTCAGCCGCGACGGCGCTTCGCCGTCGGCGAGCGGAGCGAAGGCCTTGATCAGCCGGGTGCCGGCGGCCGTGCCGTCCGAGCGCCAGAGACCCGACGGGTCCTGGAAGTAGAGGGCTCCCTGGAAGGCGACCAGGGACGCGGGGTTTCTCGGGCGCTCCCCGTCCACCACGGGCAGCACCGGCGCGGTGCCCCCGGCGGTGCCGTCGGTCGACCAGAGCTCGCGGCCGGCGGCGCCGCGCGCGTTGGCGATGAAATAGATCCTGCCGCCGAGGGTGGCGATCTCGAGCCGCCCGCCGGCGCTGCCCGCCTCGTCAAGGAGGGGCAGGGTCCCCTCCGCCGTGCCGTCGGTGCGCCAGATCTGGGTGGGGAACGGCGACTCCGCCGACTGGGCCTCGAAGAAGACCAACCCGCCGGCGGCGGCGAAGAGCCCCGGCGAGCCACCGAAGCGGAACGAGAAGGCCTGCCGCGTCCCCGCTGGCGTGCCGTCGCTGGTCCAGAAGCTCCACTCGAATCCGTCGGGGGGGCGCGGCGAGAACGACGGCGGATCGAGCAGGAAGAGAATCTCGCCGCCGAGCGGGGCCAGGGTGCGGACGAACGGGATGCCCGCCGGCAGGTCGAGGAGCGGCACCGTCCCCGCCGGCGTGCCGTCCGTGCGCCAGAACGTTCCCTCCAGGTTGAAGAACTCGAGGCCGCCGGCCGGGGTGAAGATGATGAACGGAAGGAAGGGGGTGCAGGGGGCTTCCGTGCCCGGCAGCGGGATCGTGCCCGCCGCGGTGCCGTCGCTCGCCCAGAGGGCGCCGGAGTCCCCCGTGCACGCCGTGAACAGGACCTTGCGGCCGAAGGCGGCGAGCGCGAAGGGTCGCGAGCTCGCGGCCAGGGTCTCGCCGATGGTGGTGATCGCCGCCGTCCCGGCCGGGGTCAGGTCGCTGGCGAAGGGCTGGAGGCCGGCCGCCGGATCGATGCCGGAGAAGACGATACGGCCGCCGAGGACGGCGAGGTCGGGAGGGAGGAAGGGGCTGAGCGCCGGCCCGATCGTGGCCAGGCGGACCGTCCCCGCCGGGGTGCCGTCCGAGGCCCAGAAGCCATTCCTGGCGTCGACCACGACGAGCCGGCCCAGGGCAACGCCGAGTTGCAGGGGTCCGCCGTCGCAGGCGCCGGGGCAGAGGTCCGCCACCCGCCGGGTGCCCTGGCCCGTGCCGTCGGTCGACCAGAGCTCGTAGCCGTGCCGCGCGTCGTGGCCGGTGAAGTAGAGGCGGCCGGCGAGCACCACGGCGGAGTCCAGGAAGTCGAGCCTCTCCGGGCACCCTCCGGGGCAATCCTGGAGGAGGCGCGGCTTCTTCGTGCCCGGATCGAGCACCCAGAGCCGCTGCTCGAGGGCGCCCGGCAGGGCCGCGGAGAAGACGACGCGCCCGCCGCCGACGGCGTACAGGCGAACGCTCCCGGAGCTGAAACCAGGCGGGCCGATCGGGCTCACGCGCTCGCCGTTCGCCTGCCAGAGCTGGTAGATCTCCGCCTCCGTATCGTTGCCGGCGAACAGCACCCGTCCGGCAACGACCTGGAGCCTCCCGGGACCCTGCCGCGGGCCGAAGGAAAAGCTCCTGAGCAGGCGGACCCGGCCGGTCGGCCGGTCGAGCCGGTAGAGGGAAGCCTGCCCGGCCAGCACATAGATCGCCGGGCCCTGGGGGACAAGGGCCTGGATCGTCGTGGCCGGGACACGGCCGAGCAGCACCGGGCTCGCGTCCGCGCCCCCGGCCACCGACCAGATCTCGCCACCGGCGGCGAACAGCACCCGGGAGCCGTCGACGGTAAAGGTGGCGGGGTTCGAGCTCTCCGGCCCGGGCCGGAGATCGGCGAGCGGCCGGGTGCCCGGGCGGGTGCCGTCGCTGCGCCACGGCTCGCACCCGGTGGCCGGCGCGCAGCCGGCGAAGAAGAGCGTCCGGCCGTCCGGCCCGAGGACCGGCGGGCCCTCCGGGAAGAACGGCGGCCTCACCTTGACACCGCGCAGCGGGAAGGTGCCGGCGGCGGTGCCATCCGTGCGCCAGAGCCGGTCGAAAGGGTCCGAGAAGAAGGCGACCGCGCCGGTCGCCGCGATCATCCGCGGGAGGGTGTCGAGAGAGTCGCCCGCGCAGAGGGTCGCGAGCAGCTCCGCCCCGCCGGTGGCGGCGTCGATCTCCCAGAGGCCGCACTGCGGCAGGGGCGAAAAGCGGGCTCCCGCCGTGAAGAAGCCGAAGAAGACCACCCGGCCGTTGACGGCGGTGTAGGAGGTGAAGAGATGGGTGTCCTCCGGGTTGAACGCGGCGATCCCCGGATCGATGTCCACCACCAGATGAGCGGGACCCGCCGCCAGGGCCGGCAACGGGAAGAGGAGCAGGAGGAGCAGGGCGCGGAGCTTCATGGATGATCTCCAGCTATGGCAGCGGCAGCGCCCAGAGCTCGCGGCCATGCTCGCCGTCGTCGGCGGTGAAGTAGAGGGTGCCGTCGGCGGCGGTGAGGTCCGCGGGGGTGGAGGATACCGGCCCGGGCAGGATGTCCTCGACCAGCGTGGTGCCGGCCGCCGTGCCGTCGCTTCGCCAGAGCTCGTCGCCGTGCACGCCGTCGTTGGCGGTGAAGTAGAGCCGGCCGCCGGCGGCGGTGAGCTCCCGGGGGCGCGAGCTGGCGGGGCCGGGAGCGATGTCCTTCACCAGGACCGTGCCGGCCCGCGTGCCGTCCGTCTTCCAGATCTCGGGACCGGAGCCGGCGACGTTGGCCGCGAAGAAGAGCTGGTCCCCCACCGGCGTCAGCGCCGACGGATAGAACTCGTTGGCGAACGGATCGCCGGCCGGGCGTTCGAGAGCCCGCAGGAGACGGGTGCCGGCCGCCGTGCCGTCGGAGCGCCAGAGCCCCCGGTCCCGGTCCTCGGCGGGCTGGGCGAAGAAGTAGAGGGCGCCCCGGAAGGCGGTCAGGCCGTAAGGGGAGAACGGGCGGCGGCCGGCGAGGTCGGGGAAGACCGGCACGGTTCCCGCGGCGGTGCCGTCGCTCGCCCAGAGCTCGTAGCCGGCGCTCTCCCGCGCCCAGGCGAGGAAGTAGACCCTGCCGCCCAGGCTGGCGACCTGGGGTGGCCGGCCGTCGTTCTGCAACAGCCCCCCCAGCAGCGGGAAGGTGCCCGCCGCCGTGCCGTCGGTGCGCCAGAGGCCGTATCCGGAATCGGGAGCCGTGGCCAGAAAGTAGACCACCCCGCCCGCGGTCGTGACGTAGAACCGGTCCGGCCCGCTGGCGAACCGGCGGGTGAACTCCTGCCGCGTCCCCTGGGGGGTGCCGTCGGTCGTCCAGAAGGTGAAATCCCTCCCTTCGGGGCTCGGCTCGTTGTCCGCCGGATCGGTCACGAAGAGAAGACGGCCGCCGCCGAGCGGAGCCTTGAAAGAGGCCGTCCGGCCGAGGATCGGCGCCGTTCCGCCCGGCGTGCCGTCGGTGCGCCAGAGCTGGCCGTCGAAGTCGAAATAAGCGAGGCCGCCGGCGCTCCGGAGGATGTCGAAGTTCGGGTAGGCCTCGCAGACCCTCTCCGTTCCCGGCAGCAGGACCGTGCCCGCCGGGGTGCCGTCGCTCCCCCACAGGCCGGCGGCGCTGTCGCCGCAGGCGGTGAAGACGGCCCGGCCGCCGGCGGCGGTGAGGCCGAGGGGGCGCGAGCTGGCCGCGAGGAGGCCGCCGATGCGGTCGAGGACGCGCGTCCCCGCCGGCGTCAGATCGCTCGCGAAGGGCTGGCGGCCGCTCGCGGGATCGAGGGCGGTGAAGACGAGGCGGCCGCCGAGCGCCGCGTAATCGAGCGGAGTGTAGGAGGAGGGCAAGACCCCGGTGGCGGCGAGGCGCACCGTCCCCGCCGCGGTCCCGTCCGAGGCCCAGAGATCCCCCTTGAGATCGGCGAAGACCAGCCGGCCGAGCGCCACGCGGATCTGCACCGGGCCACCGTCGCAGTTGCCCGGGCAGAGGTCGGCGACCCGCCGGGTGCCCTGGGAGGTGCCGTCGGTCGACCAGAGCTCGACGCCGTGCCCCGGATCCCGGCCCGCGAAGTAGAGGCGGTCGTGGTAGACCACGGCCGGCGTCGGGATGTCGACCCGGACCGTCGGGCACCCGTCGGAGCAGCCGGCGAGGGGGACCGGCTGCCGCGTCCCCGGAGCGACCGACCAGAGCCGCGACGAGCTCTGCCTCACAGCCGCCACGAAGACGAGACGCCCGCCGCCGACAGAGAAGAGCTGGTCGTTGGCCCGAGAAAAGGCCGGCGGGGAACTCAGGGCGCGGGTGCCGGCGCGCGTGCCGTCGGTCTCCCAGAATGTGGAGAGGTTGCGATCGAGATCGAACTGGTAGAGGAACACCCGGCCGCCGGCCTCCTTCAGGACGACGCCGGCGATGCGGTTGAAGTGGGAGCCATCCTCGACAGGAAAGCCGCGGAGGAACCGGCCCGCGTCCTTCCTGGTGTCGAACACCCAGAGATCGCCGCCGGCGAGGACGTAGACGTCGGTCCCATGGACGAGGAAGCTCTCGACCTCCGGTCCGGAGGGCCGGAACAGCGGCTTCGTGCCCGCCCTGGTGCCGTCGGTCGACCAGAGCCCGCCATTGGCGATGAAGAGGACGCGTCCGCGCTGCGGCGCGAACGAGGTGGGGCGCGAGCTGCCGGCACCCGGACTGATGTCGCGGATCTGCCGCGTGCCCGCGAGCGTGCCGTCGCTGCGCCAGGGCTCGCAGTCCCCCGGGAAGAAGCTGCCGGGGGTGCAGCCGCTGAAGAAGAGCGTCTTCCCATCCGGCCCGAGGACCGGCGGGGTGTCGAAGAACTGCCGGCTGACCTGGACGCCGAGCGGATAGGTGCCCGCGGCGGTGCCGTCGGTGCGCCAGAGGACGCCGGAGAGGTCCTCGAACCAGGCCACGGAGCCGGCGGTCGCGTCCATCCTGAGCTTCGAGTTGCTGTCGATCATCCGCCCGCCGCAGAGATCGGCCAGCCGCTCGGCGCCGCCGGCCGCACTCGCCACCCAGAGGCCGCAGTCGCCGAACGGCCGCAGGAAGCCGAAGAAGACCACCCGGCCGTCGACCGCGAGATAGGAGTTGAAGTCGGCGCTGGAGTTGGGGTCGAAAGGATCGGACCCGGTCTTGAGGTCGGCCACCAGATGGGCCGGCCCCGCCGCAAGGGCGGGCAGCGGGAGGAGGAGCAAGAGGAGCGCGAAACCAGAGACCCAGTTGGAAATTCTCATCGAAGACCCTCGCGAAGCGCCGCGCGGACCGGAGACTCCGGGCCGCTATCTTGAAGAAGCGCTTTCTGAGAGCTTAATCCGTCAGAGGTTGCGGGGACAGGGCGGACCGGTGGCGGACGCCCTGAACTCCGCGCCCTACTCCCCCGCCGATTCCAGGGCCCGCTCGGCCGAGAACTCCGAGCGGTGCAGCAGGGTGATGACGTACTTGAGCAGGGCCGAGTCGACGATCTGCCGCTCGAGCGCCTTCTGGAGCAGCAGCACCGAGGCCGCGGCCTCGCGGCTGATGCCGAGGGAGATGAAGACGTTGGCCGACGCGAGCACCTCGCGCACCGCCGTCTCGGAGTGCCCCTGCCGGAGCAGCACCGAGCCCAGCTCCAGGCCGGCGAGCGCCGCCTTGTAGCCGAGACCCGCCGCCTCGAAGCCCTCCTTCACCTCGCGCAGCGCCGGCTCGGCGCGCTCCAGCTCGCCCAGGTCGGCGTTGATCTGCCCTTCCAGCCAGCGGACCTTCAGCTCGTTGACCCGCCCGCCGGCGTCGAGCCCGCGCGCTTTGGCCTTCCAGAGCGCCATGCGCGCCTCCCGGAGCTGGCCGGCGTCGTGCAGGAGGCGGGCGAGGTTGTGCAGCGCCTGGAAGACGAGCCGGGGGTCGCGCTCCTCGTCGAGGAGGCCGAGCCCCTGCTCGATGAGCTGGACCGCCGCCTCGGAGCTCCCCTGGTAGCCGGCGAAGATCCCCTTCTTGAGCAGCGCCCGGCCGGCCTCGTGATCGTCGCCGCGCCGACGGTGGATGGTGTACACCAGATCGAGCGCCGTCTCCGCCAGATCGAAGCGGCGGCTGTCGCCCAGCAGCGAGGCCTGGACGCTGAACAGGCGCGCCGCGAGAGTCTCGTCCTGCGTCCCCTTGAGGTAGCGCTCCGTCGCCGTGCCGAGGGCGCGCTCGGCGGCGACGAGATCGTCCGCCACGCGGTAGGCGTTCCCCACCTCCATCCAGGCCCGGCACTGGAGGTCGGCCACGGCGCTCGCACCCAGCTCCCCGGCGTCGAAGGTCTCGGCCAGCTCGCGGGCCTGCTCGGCCAGCCGTACCATCTCCGCGGGGTTCTCGTGGCGCAGGGCCCAGCTCAACTGCAGGAGGCACTCGAACAGCGGCACCCCCCGCAGCGGCACCGGCACCTCCGGCAGCTCCTCGCCGGCGTCGGAGAGCAGCGCGAGGTTCTCGCTCTTTCTCTCGTCACGCAGCTTGCGGGAGCGCTCCAGCACGGTGGAGAAGGCGCGGCCGATCGCGGCGTCGTACTGGGCATCCTCCTGCGGTGTGAGCACCGGCGCGGGGGGCTCCTCGAGCCCGAGCAGCCCGGCGAAATGGGGGGCCAGAACGGCGCGGCACCGCACGCAGCCCCGCACGATATGGCCGACGATTTCACGGGTGCGCCCGGGAGAGACGCGGTTCCAGACGAAGCCTTCCAGCTCCACGGCGGTCGGATGCTCGTTCACGCGGGGACCTCCTCTCGACAGCAAATTGGATAACAACATCTCAATCTCGTGCGTGGACAGCTTCCGGGGCGGCGGCGCCACCCCAGAGCTCCCTCAATGCTTGACCCCGTCGGGATCGATCATGTTCCCCTGCCCCGTGGTGCTCGACGGGGGGACGGGAGGCGGGAGGGGAACCGGGACAATCTCCTTCTGTTGAATCGCCGGCCGGGTGGAGGCCACCGGCCCGTGGCCCGGGAGCAGATTCTCGAGCCAGGACCACGCCCGCGTCATCAAGCCGGCGGCGGCGGGCACCTGTCCGAGCAGCCCCGCGGCCCGCGATGGCGCCGGAAGGGAAAAGAGAAGAGCCGCCACCAGGCCGGTCACGGCGAGAACACGTCGAATGGACTGAGACATCTGGATCCTCCTTGGGTCTGCGGAGCGAGCCGGGACCAGGATGGTCCGAGCGCCCGCGAGCGCACCTCCCCGGCCCCCCGAAAGAGAAAGCCCGGGCCGATGGTGAATCGCCCGGGCTTTCCCCCTCCCCTCAGACCTACAAAAGATAAAGACAACAACCAGCAAAAACTCCAACCCCCCTCGAACAGACCTGCAAGACTGCAAAAGATCTGAAGCACTCTCCGGCTCCCTCCAGTGCTTCCCCACCCCGCCCCTCGGTTCGTGCTTCAGTGAGGGCAGTGTAGGCGGATCGTTATTAAGTGTCCTCAAAACTCGCCAAAGATCAGCTCAAAGTCCCTCAAATAACCTAAAAAACTCAGCCTTTTAGATGAGATGGCCGGGCCTGAGGGCTTTTTTCGGGACAAAATGTCTCAAGGCGAGGGCGCGCCGGAGCGCACCTCTCGCCCGAAGGGGAGCGGCGGAAGGATTCGGAAAGTCGGAAAGGAAAGGGCGGAAGGCGGGAAAAAGGGCGAGACCGAACCTAGCTCTTCGCGGCTTCGGCCTCGGGGGTCCACTTGCGGGCAGGCGCCTTGACGATCTTGCCGCTGCGCAGGCACCGCGTGCAGACCCGGACCCGGCGCACGCCGCCGTCGACGAGGGCACGGACCCGCTGGAGGTTCGGCTCCCAGCTGCGCGACGTCACGTTGTGAGCGTGGCTCACATTGTTGCCGAAGCTCGTTCCCTTGCCGCAGATTTCACATTGCTTGGCCATGACTGTTTTCTCCTAGCTACGCCCCGAAGGGCACGTGAAGATAGCAGAACGGGGGGCGGATCTCAAGGGGGCGGTATCAGTTCAGGGCTTCCATCTGGCTGCCGCCGCTGGTGCGGCGGTCCACCCTGAGCACGCCCGAGATGGAGCGCACCTCGCGCAGCAGCTTGTCGAGGTGCTTGCGGTCGCGGAGCTGGCAGACGACGCTGATGGTGCCGCGGCCGGTCTCGCTGTGGGTGTCGGCCTCGATCGCCGTGATGTTACTGCCGGCGCGGGTGATCGCCTCGGTCAGCCGGGCGAGCATCCCCTGCTGGTCCTCCACCTCGATCAGCAGCGACACCTGATAGACCTCGTTCTTCCCCTGCTCCCACTGGACCTCGATCTCCCGCTCCGGGTTGTAGAGCAGGTTCTGCACGTTCGGGCAGTCGATCCGGTGCACCGAGACGCCGCGGCCGCGGGTGATGTAGCCCACGATCTCCTCGCCCGGCAGCGGGTTGCAGCACTTGGCGAGGTAGGCGAGCAGGTCGCCGTGCCCCTTGATGGTGAGCGGGCCGGAGGCGGTGCCGAAGGGGAGGATCTTGCTGACCGCCTGGCGCAGGCGCCCCGGCTTCTCCGCCGGACCCTGCTCGAGCTTGTCGAGCCCCACGACCCGCTCGAGGACGTGGCGCGGCTCGGTCTTGCCGAAGCCGATCCGGCTGTAGAGGTCGTCGAGCTTGGACAGCCCCTCGCTGGTGAGATAGGCGGCGAAGTCCGCCCCGTCGGTCACCTTGCGGAGGGAGAGGCCGTACTTGCGGATCTCCTTGTCGAACATCCGCCGGCCGATCTCGGTGGCGCGCTGCTTCTGCTGGGTGTTGAGCCACTGCCGGATCTTGCTCTTGGCGCGCGAGGTGGTGACCAGGTTCAGCCAGTCGCGGCTCGGGTTGCGCGACGGGTTGGTCAGCACCTCCACCATGTCGCCATTCGACAGCGACGTGCGCAGGGGGACGAGCTTGCCGTTGACCCGCGCCCCGGCGCAGTGGTGGCCGAGGTCGGTGTGCACCCGGTAGGCGAAGTCGAGCGGCGTCGCCCCGCGCGGGAAGGAGAAGACCTCCCCCTTGGGGGTGAAGACGTAGACCTCGTCCGGATAGAGGTCGACCTTGAGGGTGGTCAGGAAGGTGCGCGGGTCCTGAACCTCCTTCTGCCACTCCAGGAGCTGCCGCAGCCAGACGATGTTCGGATCGCTCGCCCGCGCCTCGATCCGCCCCTCCTTGTAGTGCCAGTGGGCGGCGATCCCCTCCTCGGCGATGAGGTCCATCTCGCGGGTGCGGATCTGCACCTCGAACGGCTGCCCCTGGTCCCCCACCACCGTCGTGTGCAGCGACTGGTAGAGGTTGGGCTTGGGCATCGCGATGTAGTCCTTGAACCGCCCCGGGATCGGACGCCAGTTCTGGTGCACCACGCCGAGCGCCGCGTAGGTGTCCTTGAGGCTGGGGGTGACGATGCGGAAGGCGAGGAAGTCGTAGAGCTGCGAGATGTCGATCCCCTGCCGGCGCAGCTTCTCGTAGATCGAGTAGAAGCGCTTGACGCGGAAGTTGATCTCGGCGTCGATCCCCGCCCCGTCCAGGCTCTTGGCGAGGCGGCCGCGGATGCGGTCCATGGTCGCCTGCCCGAGCTTCATCTTCTCGGCGATCTTGAAGTGGAGCTCGGCGAACTGGTGGGGATAGAGATGGAAGAAGGCCAGGTCCTCGAGGTCCCCCTTGACGCGCGCCATGCCGAGGCGATGGGAGATCGGGGCGTAGATCTCCAGCGTCTCGCGCGAGATGCGGCGCCGCGCCTCGGCCGGCATGTGCTCCAGCGTCGCCATGTTGTGCAGCCGGTCGGCGAGCTTGACGACGATCACCCGGATGTCCTTCGCCGAGGCGAGGATCATCTTGCGGAAGGTCTCGGCCTGCGCCTCGTCGCGGCGCACGTACTCGTGGCGGCCGATCTTGGTGACGCCGTCGACCAGGCCGCAGATCTCGTTGCCGAACTCCTTCTCCAGCACCTCGCGGGTGGTCAGCGTGTCTTCCAGCACGTCGTGCAGCAGCCCCACCGCCACACAGGTCTGGTCGAACTTGAGGTCGGCCAGCAGGTAGGCGACGTTGAGCGGGTGGACCATGTAGGGCTCGCCGGAACGGCGGACCTGATCCTTGTGCATCTCGGCGGAGAAGTCGTAGATGGCGCGCAGGAAGGCCGGATCCACCGGCCGCCCATGGGTATCCATGCAGGCGAGCACGTCGTCGAAACGTGCCACGCCCGGCGACGAGACCGGAGGAGCGAGGCTCTTGCTGGACAGAGGCATAAGGCTGTCCCCGCGCGAGGAGAAAGACCAGGCTCTCGGGCAGGGTCAATGATTATAAGGGGAACTCGGGGCGGGAGATTCCCGCCCCTCCATTCCTGGAGCGAGGGCGCCTACGCGCGCCGGCGGGCCGGACGCTGCCGGGTGGACGGCGTGACGTCGCCGCCGGTCGTGCGGTCGATGCGCGACTCGGCACGCTCGGCGGGAGCGCCGCCGCGGCCCGGGGTCAGGGTCTTGTTGCCCCAGCGCCCGCCGACTCCGAAGAGACTCTCCCAGAGCAGCGCGAACGGGCTCGCGACGTAGATCGACGAGTAGGTGCCGACGATGATGCCGACCGTCATCACGAAGGCGAAGCCGCGCAGCACGTCGCCGCCCCAGATCAGCAGCGCAACCACCGACAGGAAGGTCAGCCCCGAGGTCATGATGGTCCGCGACAGCGTCTGGTTGATGCTGTCGTTCATCACCTCGATCAGCGGCTTGCGGCGGCTCTTCCGCATGTTCTCGCGCATGCGGTCGAAGATCACCACGGTGTCGTTCATCGAGTAGCCGATCAGGGTGAGGAAGGCGGCGATCGTCGTCAGGTTGAACTCCAGGCCGAACGCCCAGAAGAACAGCAGGGTGACCACCACGTCGTGCAGCGAGGCCATCACCGCGCCGATGCCGAAGCGCAGCTCGAAGCGGAACCAGATGTAGGCCAGCATGCCGAGCATCGACATCACCACCGCCAGGAAGCCCTGGCGGCGCAGCTCGCCGCCAATCTGCGGACCGACGCTCTCGACCCCCAGCACGTCGAAAGTGCCGAGGTGGGCCTGCTGCTGCAGGGTGGTGGCGACCGCCGGGCTCACCCCCGGAACGCGGGCGAGGCTGTCGAGCGACTTGAAGAGCCCGGCGTCGTGCCGCGCCTTGAGGATGGCGTCCGCCACCGCGTTGTAGTGGGCGATCGCGGCGGGCTGTCCCTGGGCGGCCACCCGGTCGGGGTCGGCCTTCACCAGCAGGCCGACGAGGGCGTCGGCGCCGGCCAGGTTGAGGTCGAGGCCGGTCTTGCCCGGGTTGAACTCGCGGTTGAGGGCGGCGACGATCTTGTCGCGGCTCCCCTCCTCGCCCTGGTGGCTGGTGGTGGTCTTGATGAGAACCTGGTTGTCACCGGCTTTGCCGAAGCGCTGGATCGTCGCGGCGGCCATCCCCTCCCGCTCGAAAACGCGGCGCAGCCGGGCGAGATCCGGCTCCTGCTGGAAGCCGAGCGTCATCTGGGTGCCGCCGGCGAAGTCGATGCCCATGTTCAGCCGGTGGGGGCCGAAAATCGCGTAGAGCCCCCCCAGCACCAGGACCAGCGACAGGATGATCCAGAACTTCCGGTACTTCATGAAATCGATGTTCGTATCGCGAAACAACTCCATGGCATGCTCCTTGTGCCGACCCCGCGGGTCAGGCCTTGGCTCCGATCGAAAGCCTCTGCACCCGGCGGCGGGAGAGCACCAGGTCGAACAACCAGCGACTGACGAAGACCGCGGTGAAGATGGAGGCGATGAGACCGATGATCAGCGTCACCGCGAATCCCTTGATCGGGCCGGTGCCGAACTGGAAGAGGAACAGCGCCGAGATCACGGTGGTGACGTGGGTGTCGATGATCGACGTGAAGGCCCGTTCGAAGCCCAGGTCGATGGCCGAGCGAACGGTCCGCCCGGCCCGCATCTCTTCCCGGATGCGCTCGAAGACGAGCACGTTGGCGTCCACCGCCATGCCGATCGTCAGGATGACGCCGGCGATGCCGGGCAGGGTCAGCGTCGAGTGGAACATGCCCATGCCGCCGAACAGGATCAGCACGTTGAGCACCAGCGCCAGGACCGCGTTGACCCCCGACAGGTGGTAGTAGATCACCATGGCCAGCATGACGAGGAACGTGCCGAGAAGGCCGGCGCGCAGGCCGTCGCGGATCGCGTCGCGGCCGAGCGAGGGGCCGACCGTGCGCTCCTCCAGGTAGGTGATGCTGGCCGGCAGGGCGCCCGAGCGCAGCACCGTCGACAGGTCCTGGGCCGACTTGGCGGTGAAGCCCCCCTCGATCTGGCCGCGGTCGGAGATGCGCGAGTTGACCACCGGCGCCGAGACGACGCGACCGTCGAGCACGATGGCGAGCCCGGAGCCGACGTTCTTGCCGGTGAGCTCGCCGAAGGCCTCGGCGCCCGCCGGCTTCAGCGTGAACTCGACGATCGGCTGGCCGAACTGCCCCTGGCCCGGACGGGCGTTGCTGAGGTCGCGGCCGGTGACCGTGCGCCGCTTCTCGACGGCGTAGTAGTACTTGCCGGTGACCGCCTGGGTCTCGCGGTCGCGCTGGTCCCCCTCCAGGATCTCGAGATCGGGGGGGACGGAGCCGCCGAGCGCCGCCAGCAGCTCCTCGCGGCTCGCCATCCCGCCGCCCCCCTTGGGGACGCGGACGATGCGGAACTCGAGGAAGGCGGTGCTCTTGATCAGCTTGCGCACCCGGTCGGCGTCGTCGACGCCGGGGAGCTGCACCACGATGCGGTTGCCGCTCGCCGCCTGGATCACCGGCTCGGTGACGCCGTAGGCGTTGATGCGGTTGTCGATCGTCTGCTTCGCCTGATTGACGGCGGAGGTGCGCACCTCGGCGGCGGCCTGGTCGGTCATCGTGAAGACCAGGCTCTCATCCTGCCGCTGGACCTGCCAGCGCGGCAGGTACTTCGAGACCAGCTCGCTGGCGGCGTCGCGCGCCTCCGGCGTCGGGGCGGTGATGGTGAACTGCCGGTCGCCGGTGCGGCGGCCCTGCAGTCCGGGGGCGCCCTTGTCCTTGCCGAGATCGATCAGCCGCGCCATGTCGGTGTCGGTCTCGGCCCGCAGCGCGTCCTCGGTATGGACCTGCAGCACGAGGTGCATGCCCCCCTGCAGGTCGAGCCCGAGGTTGATCTTTTTCTTCGGCGGATAGGCCAGGGCGACGCAGACCACCGCCACCGCGAGGATCAGCAGCCCTCGCCAGAGCAGAGTACGATTCATGACTGACTCCCTTTTACGGCTTTTTCGCTCTTCTCGCTGCTCTCCCCCTCGAGGCCGGAGATCGCCGATTTGGCGACCCGCACGCGGACGTTGTCGGCGATGCGCAGCATCACCGTCGCCCCCTCGACCGCGGTCACCTCGCCGAAGAGGCCGCCGGTGGTGAGCACCCGGTCCCCCTTCTTCAGATTCGCGATCACCTGCTGCAGCGCCTTGCGCTGCCGCTGCATGGGCAGCATGAGCACGACATAGAAGATGACGAAGATGAGGAGCATGGGGGCGAGGCCGGTCAGCGCGCCCATGATCCCGTTACCGGAAGGGAGCTGGAGCGCCAGAGCCATGGAGGGCAGGAGGATTGAATTCATACGTGGTTGATCCAGAGATATTCACAGAGACCCGGCAGGCTGGGCCTGCCTTCAAGAGCTCCTTTGCTCAAGGGGATCGGAAGAGACCGGATGGACCCGCACGTCGGGTCCCTCCGGCGCGTCTTCACCAGCGGTGCGGCAGGCGAGACTCGCCATCTCCGTCAGCGTTCCGAGTTGGATAGCCTGCCGGAGATCCGCCATGAAGTCAAGGTAATAGCGAAGGTTATGCAGGGTCGCCAGCACCGGCGCGGTGAGCTCGCCGGCCCGCATCAGGTGATGGAGGAAGGCGCGCGAGGTGCGCGCGCAGGCCGGGCAGCCGCACTCGGGATCGAGCGGCCGCTCGTCGTCCTTGTAGCGGGCGTTCTTGATCTTCAGCACCCCCTGGCGGGTGAACAGGACGCCGTGGCGGGCGTTGCGCGCCGGCAGCACGCAGTCGAAGAGATCGACCCCCTGCCGCACCGCGTGGAGGATGTCCTCGGGGTACCCCACCCCCATCAGGTAACGGGGTTTGGCCGCCGGCAGCTCGGGGGCCGTCCACTCCACCACCGCCCGGCGGTCGGCCTCCGGCTCGCCCACCGAGACGCCGCCGATCGCGTAGCCGTCGAAGTCGAGCGCCGCGAGGTCCGCCGCCGCCCGCCGCCGCAAATCCGGAAAGGAGCTCCCCTGGACGATGCCGAAGAGCCCGCCGCCGTCCGCCCGCCCCTGCCAGGCGGCGCGGGCGGTGCCGGCCCAGGCCAGCGTGCGCTCCCAGGAGGCCGCGGCCGCCGCCGGCTCGACCGGCCACGGCGGGCACTCGTCGAGCACCATGGCGATGTCGACCCCCATCCGCTGCTGGAAGCTCACCACCCCTTCGGGAGTGAAGCGCAGCGGCGAGCCGTCGAGATGGCTGCGGAAGGTCACCCCGCCCGAGTCCACCGTGCGCAGGCCGCCCAGGCTCCAGACCTGGAAGCCGCCGCTGTCGGTGAGGACCGGCCCCCGCCAGCCGGTGAAGGCGTGGATTCCTCCCAGCCGCTCGACGACGTCGATGCCGGGCCGCAGGGCGAGATGGTAGAGATTGGACAGCATGATCGACGCCCCCGCCGCCTCCAGCTCCTGGGGGGTCACCCCCTTGACGGCGCCGAGCGTGCCCACCGGCATGAACGCCGGCGTCTCGACGACGCCGTGCGGCGTGGTCAAACGCCCCCGGCGGGCCTGGCCGAGGGTGGCGAGAACCTCGAACCGCAAGCTCAGGGCTTGCCCTTCGCGCTGCCCTCCCGCCCGACGTCGACCGTCCGCGTCGACACCCCCGGCGGCAGCTTCAGCACGAAGCGGTCGTCGGGGATCGGCGCGTTCCTCTTCATGTCGCTGAACTGGTACTCGACCGTGTCGCCATCGGCCTCCACGTACTTCAGCCGCGACGGGAAGAAGTTCTCGCCGTCGATCCAGAGAGTCATCGACTTCAGGCGCTTGGCGATCCGCGCGTACTTGGGATCGAGCTCCATGCGAAAGGGGTCCCCCTTCTTCTCGGGGAGCTTCAGCCGCACCGTGAAGTATTCGAGGAGGGTCTGCAGGCTGCCGCTCGCTCCCAGGTACTTGAAGACCTGGCTCGAGTAGCGCCCGACCTTGAGGGTCTCGGCGCGCTTCAGGTCGCGGTACCAGGTGGTCATCTCATCGCCGCGGATGACGACCGTGATCGGGCTCGGCGAGGTGTACTCCCAGCGCACCCGGTCGGGCGCGGCATAGGAGAAGGTCCCCTTGGAGGCTTCGGGCGCCGCCAGCATCGAGCTCTCCTGCTGCTGGGTGAAGCGGGCTTCCATCGTCTTGAGCTGCTTCTGCTCGAAGCGGACGCGGTCGACCAGGGCGGTGAGCCGCTGCGGTCCGGTGAGACCCGTGGCCATGGGATCGGGAGGGCCCTGGGGCTTGCCGGCCGCGAAGGCGGAAGCCGTCGGAACCGTTAGCAGCAGGGCGAACAGAGTTGCGGCGAAAGTTCTCATCATAAGTTTGAACGATCCTATCCGCGCCTTTCTTCCAGGCGCAAGGCGCCGGGCGCGGTTGACAGGTCCCCAGGTGGATGCTACGTTCGCCGCCCTCTAAAGTGGCCTCTCGACGGACGGACTGGAGTCTTTCATGCCTGAGCTCAAACTGGGAACCAAATTCGACTGCTACAACTGCGGCACGAAGTTCTATGACCTCGGCAAGCCCGAGCCGATCTGCCCGAAGTGCAGCGCCAATCAGAAGGACGCGGTCTCCGCGGAGTCGCCGGCCACCGGCCAGGCCTCGCGCCGCCGGCGCAAGGTGGACACCGCCAAGGCGATCGACATCGAAGAGGATGACGCGCCGATCGAGACGGAGGTCGCCGACGACGAGCTGGTGGAGCCGGATCTCGCCGACGCCGATCTCGACGACGTCGAGGAGGAAGAGGAGCTCGACGACGAGGCCTGACGGCCGGCCCGCCGTCGTCGTCGCCCTGGCCCTCGGCGGCAACGTCGAGGGTCTTATTACGGGAGATATCGAGGGAAATTTCGGCGGCGAACCGGTCCCGGTCGAGCGGACGCTGGCCTGGGCCGTGCGGCAGCTCGAAGCCTCCCTGGGCCCCTTGCGCGTCGCCTCCCTCTACCGCAGCCGCCCGGTCTCGCCGATCGCGCAGCCGGACTTCCTGAACACCGCCGCCCTCGCCCGCACCGCGCTCGAGCCCGAGGCGGTGCTCGCCTTGGGTAAGGCGCTCGAGCGCGTTGCCGGGCGCCGCGACGGCCCCCGCTTCGGCCCGCGGCCGCTCGACGTCGACCTCCTGCTCTACGGCGACGAGCGCCGGGACGATCCCGAGTTGACCCTCCCCCACCCCCGGATGCGCGAGCGCGGCTTCGTGCTCGCGCCGCTGGCCGAGATCGCGCCGGACCTGCGACTGCCGCCCGACGGCGCCAGCGTCGCGGAGCTCCTGGCCCGTCTCGGGCCCGTGGAGGGGTTGGAGCGGATCGGCTGGAGGATCTCCGCATGACCGGCGGGCTGCTGCTGGCCTGGCTCCTGCTCTCGTGGGGAGCGCAGGCGGCGGTCCCCTGGCGGCTCGCCGCCCTCGATCCCGAGCGGCGGCGCCCCTGGGTGCCCGCCCTCCTGCCGCTGCTCGCCACCGGCGCGCTCGCCGCCGCCGGGCTCGTCCAGCTCCAGCCCGACGCCGCGCTGGCGCAGGGGCTCTACCCGCTCGGCGCCTCCGGCCTGGGAAGGGTGCTGGCGGTGCTCCTGCCCGCCCTGGCCCTCGCCGACATCCTGATCGCCATCGGCTGGCGGCGCATGGAGGCCGCCGGCTGGAAGATCGCGGCCGGCTTCGGCCTCGCCTTCCTGCTCGTCGCCACCTGGGTCGCCGAGCTGATGCGCACCGGCGAAGGCCCGGCGAGCGCCCCCCTCGCCTTCCTCGCCCTGGTCCTCCTGCGCACGCTCCTCGCCCTCGGCGCGGCCGAGACGCTCGCCCCCGGGCGGCCGCTCCTCGCCGCCGCCGCCGGCCTGGCGCTCCCCCTCTACACCCTCCTCCTCCCCGCCCCGCTCGCGCACGCCCTGGGCGCCCACGGCCAGTGGCTCACCCTCGCCGCCGCCGCCCTGCTGCTGCTCGGCGCCCGCTGGCTCCCCCCCGCCCTGCGCCGCCCGGCACTCCTCGGCGGCACCCTCCTCGCCGGCCTCTACCTCGGCCAGGTGACCCACCTCTCGCAGGGGCTCGGGCAGTCGTTTCCGCCGATGGTGTCGCCGCCGCCGAACCGGTAGAAGCCACCACGGACGAACAGGGACGAACACGGACTGACACGGACACCGGGACCTTCTTGTCCCTGTCAGTCCATGCTTGTCCGTGTTCGTCCGTGTGTCCGTGTCACACCGGATCCCCATGCACGAACACCTTCGACCGCGGAATCTCCCCCTCCACCGCCCGCAGAACCTTCACCATCAGGTCGTGGGCCTCTGGGAAGGGGGTCGCGCGCGGGATCTCCAGGTGGAACTCGATGAAGCGCTGGCCGCCGCTGCGGCGGGTCTTGAGGTCGTGCATCCCGAGGACGTCCGGGGCGAAGGCGGCGACCACGGAGCGGATGCGGCCCAGCTCCTCCTCGGGCAGGCCGCGGTCCGAGAGGTCGCCGGTCGCCTCCAGGGCGAGCGAGGCGCCGCTCTTGAAGACGAAGGCCGCCACGAGGAGCGCCACCAGGGGATCGGCGGCGGCCCAGCCGGTGAAGCGCACGACCAGAAGGGCGAGGAGGGCGGCGCCGTTCACCCAGAGGTCGGTCGCGTAGTGGAGGCTGTCGGCCTTGAGGGCCGGGCTGCCGCTGCGCTCGGCGGCCGAGCGCAGGGTGCGGGCGACGCCGAAGCTGACGACCATCGAAACCGCGAGCACCGCGATGCCCCAGCCGGTCTGCTCCGGCTTCCCCCCTTCGATCAGGCGCCGCACGCCGGTCCAGACCAGGCCGGCGGCGGCGGCGACCAGGAACAGCCCCTGGCCGAGGGCCGACAGGTTCTCGAACTTGCCGTGACCGTAGGCGTGATCCTCGTCGGGAGGGAGGGCGCTGCGCCGCAGCACCAGGAAGTTGGCGCCGGAGACGAAGAGGTCGACCGCCGAGTCGAGCGCGGCCGAACCGAGGGCAAGCGAGCCGGTGAGCCAGGCGCCGGCCGCCTTGAGCGCGACGAGGAAAGCCGCCGCCGCGACGGCGACCAGCGGCGTCTGATTGGGGGCGATGCGCGGCCGTGGGGGCTCGGAGCTCAATCCGCTCTCCGGGAAAGTCAGCCGGGATGCTTCGCGAGCAGCGCCCGGGCGTCGGCGAGACTCCTCGCCTGCTCGACGGCCAGCTCGGGGGCCGGTTGCCGGGCGAGCACGCGGCGCAGGATCTCGCGCGCCTCCGCCGCCTTGCCCGGCTGGTATTCGAAGAGCGCCTCGGTGAGGAAGACGTGGTTGTCGAGGTTGTCGGGACCGAGCTCCACCGCCCGCCGCAGCTCGGAGACCGCCTTGCCGCGGTCCACCCAGCCGGTGACGAACGGCACCTTGGGCGCCAGCGTGTGGAGCCGGCCCAGGATGCGGTGGCCGCCGGCGTCCTCATAGCGCTCGTCGAGGGCGATCAGGATCTCCGAGTAGGTCTTCACGCGGTCCCCCACCCCCTGGCGCGCCGCCGCCAGCCGGCCGAAGACATCCCCCCAGAGCCCCCAGTGGACCGCCGCCCAGAGGAACAGGGGCTTGGCCTCGGGCACGCCCGCGACCGCCTTCGCCGCTTGCACCGGGCTCATGGCGTCGAGCTTCTGGCGGCTGCCGGCGGTCCGCTTCGCCAGCCGGTCGATGCCGGCCTCGGCGACCTCCTTGCCGCGGGCGAAAGCCTTCTGCTTGGCGTCGTTCGAATTGGTGGTGAAATCCCCCTTGAAATGGAGGGCCCGCAGCAGCTTCCAGGTCCCCTCCAGCCGCTCCGGCTGCTCCTTGACCGCCCGCTCGTAGGCGGCGATCGCCTCGTCGACCGGCTTAGGGGTGGCCCTGGCTCCCTGATGGCCGTCCGCGCGGCGAGCCCACGCCGCGTCCCCCGCGGCGATCGAATCGGTCTGGGCGGCGAGATGGGTGGCGAGAGAAAGGAAGAGGAGGAGGGTGAGGATCGGGCGCATGAGGGGGATTCTACAGGGGACGGGGGAGGAAAAACCTCTCCATCCGCGCTATCATTCCTCATGCTTCCCATGGCTGGCGACGCGACTCGTCTCCCGCTCGTCCCTCTCCCGGATCTCGTGCACTTCCCGCGCACGGAATTGAAGCTCCACGTCCTCGACCCCTCCTATGCCCGGCTCGTCCACGATCTCGAAGAGCTCGACGAGGATTCCCGCTGGCTGGGGATCGTCCTGATGAAGCCCGGCCCGAAGCTCGACGCCGAGGGGCGCCCCGAGATCTTCCCCGGCGGCACCGCCGCGCGGGTGATGGACCTCGAGACGCAGCCCGACGGCCACGCCGACCTGCTGGTCTATGGAGAGTTCCGCTTCGAGCTCGAGCGCGAGATCACCGGACCCTACCGCCAGGGGGTGGTGCGGCCGGTCGAGGAGCCCTGGCTCAACGAGCGCGACGCCGGCATCGTCGCGGTGCGCAAGGGGGTCGTCCACCTCCTGCGCACGCTCTCCGAGGAGCTGGGGGACAAGCTGCCGATCGACGTCGACGACCTCGCCTCCACCGACTGCGCCTTCGAGGAGCTGATCAACCGCGTCGCCTCCCGCGTGGACGTGCCGCTGATGCGCAAGCTCCAGCTCCTCACCGAGTCCCTGCCCGAGCGCGGGCTGTCGGTGCTCTCGATCCTGCGCAGCCGCAAGGCGGTCATCGACATGCTGCGCCCCTTCCGCCGCCGGGGTGTCGACCCCGAGCGCAACTGATCCGCCGCGTGCTGTCCATCCGCGATCCCGTCCACGGCTTCGTCAGAGCCGATCCGCTGGAAGCCGCGCTGATCAACAGCCGGCCGGTCCAGCGGCTGCGCTTCATCCACCAGCTCGGCTTCACCTTCCTGGTCTTCCCGGGCGCCGAGCACAGCCGCTTCGGCCACGTGATCGGCGCCATGCACCTCGCTGGCCGGGTCTACGACGCCCTCTGCACCAAGAGCGAAGGGATGCTCCCCGGCGGCGCGGCCGCTCCCGAGCGCCGGCTGACGCGGGCCGCGGCGCTCCTCCACGACCTCGGGCACGCGCCGTTCAGCCACTCGGCCGAGGACCTGTTCGAGGGCGGCATCGACCACGAGGAGATGACCCGCCGGCTGCTCGGCAGTCCGGAGATCGAGGAGATCTTCGCCCGCCACGGCGACGGCCTCCGCACCGGCGACGTCCGCCGCCTGCTCCAGGGGGGCGGCACCGCGACCGAGCGGCTGCTCGCCAAGATCGTCTCCGGCGAGCTCGACGTCGACAAGATGGACTACCTGCTGCGCGACAGCCTGTTCTGCGGCGTGCGCTACGGCACCTTCGACCTCGAGCGGCTGCTCGACACCATGCTGCCGATCCGGGACCCCGAGACCGGCGAGTGGGGGGTCGGCGTCGACGAAGGGGGCGTCCACGCCCTCGAAGCCCTGGTGATGGCCCGCTACTACATGTTCACCCAGGTCTACTTCAACGTCACCGGCAAGGCGATGGAGCTGCACCTGAACGAATGGCTCGAGGAGCGCGGGGTCCGCTGGTCCGCGGAGCCGGAGGCCTTCCTCGGCCAGGACGACGTCTCCGTCTGGTCGGCCCTGCGCACGTCGGACAGCGTCCACGCTCACGCGCTGGTCGAGCGCCGCCACTTCCCCGTCGCCTTCGAGACCCGCGAGCACCTCTCCCGCGAGGAGAAGGAGCGCTTCGAGGCGCTGCTGCCGGAGGTGCGCGCCCGCTTCGGAACGGGGAGCCTGCTGGTCTCCAACTCCGCCAAGGACCCCCACCGCATGAGCCGGAGCCGCGTCCTGGTGCGCCGCTTCGACGGTTCGCTGGAAGCCATGGAGAGCGCCAGCCAGTTCATCCGCCACCTCTCCCGCATCGACCGCTACCGCGTCTACACCCCGCCGCCGCTGCGCGACGAGGTGGCCTCGGCCCTGCGTGAGCAGTGGGCGGAGACTCCGGTTCATTCATCGGATTGAATTCGATCCATCCAAACCGTTGAATAACGGCTCCTGGACGGAGCCGCCGCCGCGCTCTCTTCCTCGCATTGACATGGGAATGTCACCGGCATAAGAATTGCCTCCCCGCTTTTTCAGAAAAGTTTGATGTTCATCAGACCCCGGGACCCTCCTCTACGGAGAGAGATGTCCCAAGGAAGGAGAAGTCGATGAGAGTGAGAGCGTTGATTCTCAGCCTGGCGGTAGCCCTGTTGTGGGCACTGCCGGCCTTCACGCAGGGAAACCCGACCGGCAAGCTGTCGGGACGGGTCACCAGCGGCAACGAGCCGCTTCCAGGGGTGACGGTCACCGTGACCTCCCCCGCCCTTCAGGGGACGCGGTCGACGGTGACGTCGGCCAACGGCGACTACCTGTTCCCGTCGCTGCCCGCCGGCGAGTACACGGTGACCTTCGAGGCCCAGGGCCTGCAGCCGGTCAAGCAGGAGCTGCGGCTCGGCGCCGCGCAGGCGAACACGCTGGACGCCGAGATGGCCGGCGCCGCGGTCACCGAGGAGATCCAGGTCACCGGCACGCTCGAGAACATCTCGCAGTCGGTGCAGACGGCGACCACCCTGACCAAGCAGCTCGTCGACCAGTTGCCGACGGGGCGCTCGGTCAGCGAGATCGTCTCCCTGTCGCCCGGCGTGCAGCCGAACGGCCCGTCCAAGAACACGGACACCGGTATCGGCAACATCACGATCGCCGGCGCGCCCACCTACGAGAACCTGTTCCTGGTCAACGGCGTGGTGGTCAACGAGAACCTCCGCGGCCAGGCCCTGGACCTGTTCATCGAGGACTCGGTCCAGGAGACCACCACCGCCTCGGCCGGCATCTCGGCGGAGTACGGCCGCTTCTCGGGCGGTGTCGTCAACGTCCTCACCAAGTCGGGCGGCAACGACTTCTCGGGCTCGCTGCGCACCCGGGTCATCAACCAGGACTGGGTGGCGAAGACGCCGCTGACCACCACGACGACGGACAAGGTCATCCCGACCTACGAGGCGACCCTGGGCGGCCCGATCCTCAGGGACCGCGTCTGGTTCTTCCTCGCCGGCCGCACCTTCGACAAGACCGAGACGATCAACACCAGCATCACCAACATCCCCTACTCCTCGGGCCAGGATCAGCAGCGCTACGAGGGCAAGCTCACCGCCTCGCTGACGCCGTCGCACACGCTGATCGGCACCTACATGAAGATCGACGACAAGCAGAAGGGGAACTCCTTCAACACCGTCCTCGACCTGCTCAGCATCTACGACCGCGAGACCCCCCAGGAGCTGTACAGCGGCAACTACACGGGCGTGCTCAGCGAGAACCTGCTCGCCACCCTCCAGTACTCGAAGCGGAAGTTCACCTTCATCGGCTCGGGCGCGCCGACGACCGACCTGATCCTGGGCACGCTGCTGCTCGACCGCTCGCGCAGCAACGCCCGCTACCACAGCCCGACGTTCTGCGGCGTCTGTGACCCCGAGTTGCGCGACAACAAGAACTACCTCGGCAAGCTGTCCTACTTCCTGTCCACCGAAGGGCTCGGCTCCCACGACATCGTCGGCGGCGTCGACGTCTTCGACGACATCCGCCTGGCCAACAACCACCAGTCGGGCAGCGACTACCGGATCCTCGGCACCAGCGCGATCCTGCGCGGCGGCGACATCTTCCCGGTCTTCGCCAACGACGGCACGACGATCATCCAGTACAACCCGATCCCGAAGAACAGCCTGGGCACCAGCTTCAAGACCAACTCGCTGTTCCTGAACGACAACTGGCGCTTCAACGACCGCCTGAGCTTCAACGTCGGCCTGCGCTACGACGCCAACGACGGCAAGAACGCCGAGGGCAAGAAGGTCGCCAAGGACAGCAAGATCAGCCCCCGCCTGGGAGTCACCTTCGACACCCGCAATGACGGGCGCCTCGTCCTCCATGGCAGCTATGGCCAGTACGTGGCGGGCCTCGCCAACAGCATCGCCGACTCGACCTCCTCCGCCGGCGCGCCGGCGACCTTCCAGTGGGCCTACGCCGGCCCGGCGATCAACACCGACGCGAACGGCCCCCTGCTGACCCAGAACGAGGCGATCCGCGCCCTCTTCAACTGGTTCCAGAGCCAGGGCGGGCCGAACGGCTCCCTGCCGCTGATCGGCGTCGACATCCCGGGCGGCAGCACGGTCATCCGGGGCTCGCTCGACTCGCCGTCGGTCACCGAATACTCCCTCGGCGCGACCGCCCGGCTCGGCAACCGCGGCATCGTGCGGGCCGACGCCATCCACCGCGACTGGCAGGACTTCTACGCCACCCGCACCGACCTCAGCACCGGCCGGGTCACGACCGGTAACGGACCGGCCGACCTGACGCTGGTCGAGAACAACGACAGCCTGTACGAACGGCGCTATGACGCCCTCCTCACCCAGTTCCGCTTCAACGCCTTCGAACGGCTCGATCTCGGCGGCAACTGGACCTGGTCGCACACCAGGGGCAACTTCGACGGCGAAAACCGCGGCAGCGGCCCGATCACCGGCGCGGCGGGCAGATATCCGGAGTACACCCGGACCGAGTGGAACAACCCCAAGGGGGACCTGTCCACCGACCAGCGCCACCGGGTGTCGGTCTACGGCATCTACAAGCTCATCTCGAGCGACCGGCAGACCCTCAGCGTCAGCCTGCTGCAGAGCTACTTCTCCGGCCGGGCTTACGAAGAGGTCGGCTCGGTCACGCTGATCAACCCCGCCACCCGGACGAACTACGTCACCAACCCGGGCTACCTGACGCCGCCGACCCGGGCGACCTACTACTTCTCGGGCCGCGGCTCGCTGCGGACCCCCTCGATCTACCGGACGGACCTGTCCTTCAACTATGCCTTCAAGCTCGCCGGCCTCAACCTGTTCGTGCAGCCCGAGCTGATCAACGTGTTCAACCAGCAGAAGGTGGACACCACCGACTCCCGGTTCTTCGACGCCTCGATCGCGACCGCGGATACCCGGGGCAGGTGCAGGAACGGCGCGGGCGGCAACTGCGAGGCGTTCAACCCGTTCACCCAGACCCCGGTCGAAGGGGTCAACTGGCAGCGCGGGGCGAACTTCGGCAAGGCCATCAACCCGTTCGGCTACCAGACGCCGCGGACCTTCCGCTTCACCGCCGGCGTGCGGTTCTAGACGCCAGCCAACAGAAGCGAACGACGGAAGGGCGGCCCCGCGGGGCCGCCCTTTTTCTTTTGGCGGGAGATCAGTGGAGCAGGTTGCGCAGGGCTTCCACGGCTTCCCGGTAGCGGAAGACGTAGCCCAGATCGAGCAGCCGCCGCGGCACCGCCCGCTGGCCGTGGAGCAGCGCGTCGGCCATCTCGCCGAGGAGGAGGCGGAGGGCGAAGCCGGGGGCGGGCGCGAAGCTCGGCCGCATCAGCACCCGGCCGAGGGCGCGGCCGAAGTCGCGGCTGGTCAGCGGATCGGGCGCGCTCAGGTTGAACGGGCCGGCGGCGTCCTCGCGCTCGATCAGGAAGCGGATCGCCCCCACCTCGTCCGCCACGTGGATCCAGGGGAACCACTGGCGGCCATTGCCGAGCGGGCCGCCCGCCATCAGCCGGAAGGGGAGCGCCATCCGCGGCAGGGCCCCGCCCTGGTCGCTGAGCACGATCCCGGTGCGCAGCACGGGGCGCCGGACGCCGAGCGCCTCCGCCCCGGCGGTGGAGGCTTCCCATTCGATGCAGACCTGGGCCAGGAAGTCATTGCCGGCCGGATGGGATTCCTCGACCACCTCGTCGCCGCAGGCGCCGTAGTAGCCGACGGCCGAGCCCTGGAGCAGCACCCGCGGCCGGGATTTCGCCTCCTGGAGCGCCGCCATCACCGCCTGGCCGGACTCGACGCGGCTCTGGCGGATGCGGCGCTTCTTCTCGTCCGTCCACCGCCCCTCGGCGATGGCGTCCCCGGCGAGGTGCACGATCGCCGTGTTCTCGTTAAGCAGCGAGCTCCACCCCCGCGCGGTCTTGCCGTCCCACTGGACGGCGCGCGTGCCCGGCGGCAGGGTGCCCACCCGGGACGGGTCGCGGGTCAGCACCACCACTTCGTGCCCCGAGCTCCCCATCTCCCGCGCCAGCGCGCTGCCGATGAGACCCGATCCGCCGGTGATGACGACTCTCATGAGTTATACGGCCGCCAGTTCCTCTTCGAGGAGCTGGCGCTGGTGGAGCTCGGCGTAGACGCCGCCGTGGGCGATGAGCTGCGAGTGGGTGCCGCGCTCGACGATGCGCCCCTGGTCGAGGACCAGGATGAGGTTCGCGTCCTTCACCGTCGAGATGCGATGGGAGACCAGGAAGACCGTGCGGCCGTTGAAGACGGTCCGCAGGTTGCCGAGGATCTCCTCCTCCGTCGCCGTGTCCACCGCCGACAGGCAGTCGTCGAGCAGCAGGATGTTCGGCTGGCGCAGGAGCGCCCGCGCGAGGGTCACGCGCTGCTTCTGGCCGCCCGAGAGGGTGAGGCCCCGCTCGCCGACGATGGTGTCGAGGCCGTTGGGGAAGGCCACGAGGTCCGGGGCCAGGCCGGCCAGGCGCGCCGCCTCCATCACCTCCTCGACAGGCGCGTCGGGGCGGCCCAGGGAGATGTTCTCGCGGATTGTCGCCGAGAAGAGGAAGGTCTCCTGCGGCACCATGCCGATCCCGCCGCGCAGCCGGGCGAGCGGCAGATGCCGGATGTCCGCGCCGTCGATGAACAGCGTGCCGTGCGGCGGATCGATCAGCCGCGGGATCAGCGCCAGTAGCGTGCTCTTGCCCGACCCGGTCCGGCCCACCACCGCCACCGTCTGCCCCGCCGGCACCTGGAGGTTGATGTCCGCGAGCACCGGCACCCCCTCACGATAGGCGAAGGTCAGGTCGCGGAAGCTCACCGCGCCCAGGATGGCGCCAGGATCGACCAGCGGCTCCTCGTCGCGGATAGCCGGCTGGGTGTCCAGGACCTTGCGGATGCGGGCGAGCGAGGCGGTGCCGCGCTGGGTCAGGTTGACCACCCAGCCGATCGCGATCATCGGCCAGATCAGCCGGCCCAGGAAGAGATGGAAGGTGACGAACTCGCCGACCGAGATCCGGTTCCGGATCACCAGTAGGCCGCCATACATCAGCACCGCCGCGAAGCCGACGCCGACGAGGATCTGGAGCAGCGGCTGGAACGCCGTCGACAGGGCCGCCAGCCGGCGGTTGCCGTCCAGGTAGATCTGGTTGACCCGCTCGAACTCGGCGTCCTCATGGATCTCCCGGGCGTAGGCCCGCACCACCCGCACGCCGGCGAGGTTCTCCTGCACCTTCGTGGTGACGTCCGAGAACTTCCCCTGGACGCTGCTGAAGAGCCCGTGGATCCGGCGCCCGATGATGGTGGTCGCGAACACCACCAGCGGCATCGGGGCCAGCGCGATCAGCATCAGCGGCAGGCTGATCCGGGTCATGAAGAAGAGCGCTCCGGCGGCCGTGAAGAGAGTGCCGGCCATGTACATGATGGCCGGGCCGCAGAGCATCCGCACCGCCTGCAGGTCGTTGGTCGCCCGCGCCATCAGGTCGCCCGTCGGGTATTCCTGGTAGAAGCTGGGCGCCTGCTTCTCCAGCGCCGCGAAGTAGACGTTGCGCAGGTCGTACTCGATATCCCGGCTCATCCCCACCAGGACCATGCGCTGCAGGTAGCTGAACACCCCCGTGCAGAGCGAGAAGAGGATGACCAGGCCCCCATAGCCCAGCAGGACCATGCGGGAAGAGCCGTGGCGGATCGAGTCGATGGCGTTGCCGACGAGCAGCGGGCTCGCCAGCCCGAGCAGCACCGAGGCGAGGACGGTGGCCATGCCGATCGCCAGCTTGCGGCGATGGGGCTGGAGATAAGGCCAGAGGTACTTGAGTCGTTTGAACAAGATTTGGGCTCCCGGCAGGGAAGAATACCACCGCCGGGAGCCCCCTGATCCAGCCGGGCTGGCCTAATACCGCCAGTAGCCGCGGTAGTAGTAGGGGTTGTGGTGGTGGCGGTAGACCACGCGCGGCGAGACCCAGATCGCGCGCGGGTGGGGCGGGACCAGCCAGGCGCCCCGGACCCAGACGTAGCGATGGTGGTACGGCTGCCAGTGCCCGGGTACCCAGACGTAGCGCGGGCCGGGCCGGACCAGCACCCGCTCGTGGCGGAGCGGCGGCAGCGGGGCATAGACCCGCACGCCCACGCGGGTGTAAGCGGAGGCCGCCGGGGCGAAGGAGAAGAGGGAGACCAGCATCGTCAGAGCGACGGCGAAAGCGGGGATTCGTTTCGAGCTCATGATGTTCATTCCTCCTGCCCCCTGTAACCCGAGTGGGGGCGACTTCCTGCGGTACGTATCAATTTCCGTTCCAACCCCGTTCTTCTGGGGCAGCCACTTCCTCTGCGTCCTCCAGCGAGGACATCTTCGTGGTGAGGGGATGGCAGGGGGTCGATCGTTGAAGCCACGAACGGCATGAATGATTTCCATCCGACAGGAGAACCAACCGATGTCCCAGTCCAAACTCGCCGCCCCGCAGCTCGTCATCGATAGCCGCATGGTCTATTCGAGCTGGATCCCCGCCGATCCCAAGGCGGCCGCCGCGCTGCTGCCCGCCGGCCTGGCGCCGGCCGCGAACGGGGCGATCTACATGAACCAGTACGTCGTCGACTCCGCCGAGCAGACCACCGGGTTCGGCGCCTACTCGCTGACCTACATGGGTCTCGATCTCAGCCGCACCGCGCCGGACGGCGTCACCCCGGCCCGCTTTTTCACCAACTATTTCAACTCGTCGGAGGTGATGCGGGAGTACGTGCTGGAGCGCGGCGTGCCCGCCACTCCGGGGACGACGACCGTCGAGGTGCACGGGCACGAGCTGGAAGCCACGACCTCTGTGGACGGTGTCGCGATCATCCGCACCCGCGCCACGGTCGGCAAGAAGATCGGCGTCGTGGCACGCGGCCACCTGACCTACGTCACCAAGCTGAATGGCAAGCTGATCGCGGGCAACTACGCCTACATCGGCGACCTGGTCGATCCCTACGAGCTGAAGTCGGTGGAGTTCCTGGTCAAGGACCATCCGGCCTGGGCCCTGCGCCCCGCCCAGCCGCTGCAGGTGGTGGCCGGCTCCTCCTGGTTCGCACCGCGCGACTCGTTCGTCTACCCCGGCGGCGAGTACGAGATCTGAGCCCCTGCCGCCTACCGCTTGAAGCCGAGGATCACGACGCCCGTGCCCACCAGGAGAATGCCGAACCATTCCCGGAGGCTCGGGCGCTCGTGCAGAAAGATCGTCGCGAAGATGGCGACGAGCACCAGGCTCAGCTTGTCCACCGGTGCCACCTTCGAGGCCTCCCCGATCTTCAGCGCCCGGAAGTAGCAGACCCAGGAGGCCCCCGTCGCCAGCCCGGACAGGGTCAGGAACGTCCACGTCTTCCGGCTCAGCTCGAGGGGGTTGCTCCACTTGCCGGTGACATAGACGAACGCCGCCAGGACGAACAGGATCACGGTGGTGCGGATGAGCGTCGCGAAGTCCGAATCGACCCCCGCAATGCCGATCTTGGCGAAGATCGCCGTCAGCGCCGCGAACACGGCCGAGAGCAGAGCCCAGTGGAACCAGCCGGACGTCGCGGTCATCGTGGTTATCGGACCTTCGCGAAGATCTGCGCCTCGAACACCCCGACATCCGCATAGTAGTGCCGGACCAGCTCGGGCGACGCGGGGTTGGTGTAGATCTCCGCCTGCGGATGCTCGATGAGGCGTGCGATCGCGCCGGCGACCTCCTCGGCCGTCTGCGGCTGCATCATGCCAGCCGGCGGGCGCGCCGCCGGGGAGGCGGCGGCCGGAGCGGCGGCACCCAGCGCGTTCTGCGCGAATTCGGTCCTTACCAGCCCGGGCATCACCAGGGAGACGTGGATGTCCGGATATTCCGCGGCGAGATCGGTGCGCAGGTTGGCGGTCAGCGAGTTGAGGGCCGCCTTGGCGGCGCTGTACACGGAGCGGATGCTGGCCATCGGAACGCGGCCGAGGAAGGACGAAACGTTGATCAGGTGCCCGGCCCGCCGCTCCATGAAGTGCGGCACCACCGCCTGCATGCCGTAGAGGGCCGACTTCACGTTCACCGTCATCATCTCGTCGACGTCGGCGTCGGTGAGCTGGAGCACCGGCTTGCTGATGCCGCGGCCGGCGTTGTTGATCCAGACGTCGATGTGGCCAAATTCTTCGATCGCCCGGTCGCGGAGGCGCTCGACCTCCTCGCGCCGGGTAACGTCGGTGGGGACGGGGAGGGATTCCCCGGTCTCCCGGGCGATCTTCTCGAGCTCCTCCCGGCGGCGCGCGGCCAGCACCAGCCGGTGCCCCCCGGCGCTCAGCTCGCGCGCGAGAGCCGCTCCGATGCCGGCGCTCGCCCCGGTGATCACGACGACTTTCCGCATGGATCTGCCCTCCGTTCCAGCCCGATGAAGGCTTCGCACAGCCTACGCTACAAGGTCCGGCTCTTTCCAGGTAGCCGCCAGCACGGCCCTGGCTCCCTCGGGATGGAGAGGGGCGTCGCGGCCGTCCACCTCCAGGACCCCTTCGAGCCGCAGGATCGGGCGACCCTCGATCTCGTATTTGGCCTCGTAGTTGGTTCGCGGCCCCTCGTCCCAGGGGCGGTCGCGGCGGTCGAAGCGAAGGGCGGGATAACCCGAGAGGATCTCGACCACCCGCTCGCCGTAGTCGATGAAATCAGTAGCGAAGGAGAAGCGTCCCCCCCGGCGGAGCAGTCGCAGCACCAGGTCGACCGTCTCGGGGTCGAAGAGGCGGCGCTTGTGGTGGCGGCTCTTCGGCCAGGGGTCGGGGAAGTAGACGTGGAGCGCCGAGGCAAAGCCAGCCGGCAGCACGGACGACGCCAGGCAGAGCGCGTCCCCCCGCATCGCCACCCAGTTGCTCAAGCCGTGACGGCGAGCCCGGTCGACGAAGAGGCCGTGGTACTCCCCCGCCACCTCGATGCCGAGGAAACGGCGGTCCGCGTCCTCCTGGCAGCGGCGGAGTAGATAGCGCCCCTTGCCGAAGCCGATCTCCACCTCCCAGTCTCCTCCCCCCCCGGGCGCCAGCGCGTCGAGCGGGAGCGGCGCCGAAAGGGTGGCGAGCGTCTGGTCGCCACCGGCGGTCGAGATCGTCGCCGGCTGGATCACAGCAGGTCCCTGCGGCCGCGCGCGGTCAGCTCGGAGACCAGCTTGCGGACCTCCTGCGAGCGCGCCTTCGGCATCACCAGCACCGCGTCGCCGGTCCGCACGACCACCAGATCCTCGACCCCCAGAACGGCGATCGTCCCCTGGTCAGCGAACAGGAGGTTGCCGCGGGCGTCCACGGCCAGGGTGTCGCCGTGGCTGGTGTTCCCCTGGATGTCCTTGGGCAGGATCTCGTCGAGCGCCTCCCAGGAGCCGAGATCGCTCCAGCCGCAGTCGAGCGGGATCGTGGCGATGCCGTCGAGCTTCTCCATGATCGCGTAGTCAATCGAGTCGGCAGGGAGGCGGCCGTAGAGCTCGCGCAGGCGGTCCGGGGCGGCGGCGATCTCCTCCAGCCCGCGGGAGAGCTCGGGCTGGTGCGCGGCGACGAGGTCGAGCAGCGTCGAGCCGCGGAAGAGGAAGATGCCGGCGTTCCAGAGATAGTTGCCGGAGGCCAGGAAGCGCTCGGCGTTCTCGGCCGAGGGCTTCTCGACGAAGCGGCGCACCCGCCGAACCCCCTCGGCTCCCTCGCCGGGCTCGAGCTCCAGATACCCGTAGCCGGTCTCGGCCCAGCGCGGCACGACTCCCAGGGTCATCACCCGGTCCTCTCGCTCGACCACCCGCGCCGCGCGCTCCAGGGCCTCGCGGAAAGCGGCGGGGTCCCCCATCCGGTGATCGGCCGGCAGCACCGCCACGACCTCGCGCCGGGCCGCTTCCGGCATCGAGCGCACCGCCCAGGCGATGGCGGGCGCCGTGTTGCGCCCCTGCGGCTCGCTCAGGATCTGCTCCGGCGGCACCGACGGCAGATCCCGGCGCACCGCCTCCGCCAGCTCTTCGGTGGTGCAGACCCAGACCGACTCGGGGCCGATCGCCGGCGCCAGCCGCTCCAGGGTGTCGCGCAGAAGCGTCCGCTCCCCCTCCAGAGCGAGGAGCTGCTTGGGCCGCGACTTCCGCGACAGAGGCCAGAAACGAGTGCCGCTGCCGCCGGCCAGGATCAATGCCCGCATGCGCGCTCCTCCCTCGGCGATTTTCGGATCAACTTTTTCATGGCGGCGGAGTATACCCGTCCCTTCCGAAGAGTGCCCCGGTTTTCCTTTCCGACGGCACTATGGCAAAGGCCACACAATTTTTGTTGCAACTCCATCGAAACTTTCTATTTGGGAGATTATTAGAGATGCTTAAGAAGAAAATCGTCGTTACTGCGATCACTCTCTGCCTCTCCATTCCGAGCATCTCGCAGGCGGTCCCCCTGAGCTGGATTCCGGGTCCGGGCACGCTGGTAAAGCTGGCGCAGCTCTGGGACAGGCTCCCGGGTGCGCAGCATCGGGCACGGCCGGCGCGGAGCCTGAAGCAAGGGTGCGGCATGGACCCCAATGGAGTGCCGCTGCCCTGCGGAGGCTGATATCCGACGAGCGCGATGGGGCGGCGGGAGCCGCCCCTGATCTCTTTCTGTCCTACTCTTCTCCCAGCTCCATCCCCATGATGTGAAAGCCGGAATCGACGTAGACGGTCTCGCCGGTGATGCCGCCGGCCAGAGGCGAGAGGAGGAAGAGGCCGAGGTTGCCCACCTCCTCGTGAGTGACGTTGCGGCCGAGTGGGGCGATGCCGCCGACCTTGTTGTACATCTTCATGAAGCCGGGGATGGAGCGCGCCGCCACGGTGCGCACCGGACCGGCGGACACCGCATTGACCCGCACCCCCTTCTTGCCCAGCTCGTAGGCCAGATAGCGGACGCTCGCCTCCAGCGCGCTCTTGGCGATGCCCATGACGTTGTACTTGGGCACCACCTTCTCGGCGGCGTAGTAGGTGAGAGTGACCAGGGAGCCCCCCTCGTTGAGCAGCGGCTCGGCCTCGCGGGCAACGGCGACCAGGGAGTAGGCGGAGATGTCGAGCGCCGTCCGCCAGTCCTCGCGGGTGGTCTCGATGTAGCGCCCGTCCATAGCCGCGCGGGGGGCGAAGCCGATGGAGTGGACGACGAAGTCGAGGCTCCCCCAGGCGTCCTTGAGATCGGCGAAGGTGGCCGCGAGATCCTCGTCGCGGGTGACGTCGCACTGGGAGAGCCGGGTCCCCGGCCAGTCGCGGGTGAGCTTTTCGAGGTCCTCCCGCAGCCGCTCCCCCTGATAGCTGAAGGCCAGTTCCGCGCCCGCCTCGTGCAGCCGCTCGGCGATCGCCCAGCCGAGGCTCCGCGAGTTGGCGACGCCCATCACCAGTCCACGCTTGCCCTGCAAATCGATTTCGATCATGGCGGCGTATCTTATCCGATCGGCCTGGACGGTGCCCTCGGGTATGATCGTCCACCCCATGAACCTCTTCGAGCTGACCCGCGCCCTGATCGACATCGACTCGACGACTGGGCGGGAGCGGGAGATCGGCGACTTCCTCTTCCGCCATCTGGAGGCGCTCGTGGACCGGGCTCCCGGCGGCGCGGTCGAGCGCATGCCGGTCGAGGGGGACCGCTTCAACGTCTTCGCCGCCTGGGGGGAGCCGGTGGTCGTCCTCTCGACCCACATGGACACCGTGCCGCCGTTCTTCCCCTCCTCGGAGGATGGCGAGTTTCTCCACGGCCGGGGCGCGTGCGACACCAAGGGGGGGATCGCCGCCATGCTCCAGGCCGCCCGGGAGCTGCTGGACGAGGGGGTCCGCGGCTTCGGCCTGCTGTTCGTCGTCGGCGAGGAGACCGACAGCGTCGGCGCCCAGATGGCCAACCGCCACCCCCGGGGGTCCCGCTATCTGATCAACGGCGAGCCCACCGAGAACCGGCTCGCCCTGGGCTCAAAGGGAAATCTCTATCTCGCCCTCTCGGCCGAGGGGCGGGCGGCCCACTCCGCCTACCCGGAGCTGGGGGACTCGGCGATCGACAAGCTGGTCGACGTCCTGGCGCGCCTGCGGGAGCTGCCGCTCCCTGCCGACCCTGTGCTCGGCGAGACCACGCTCAACGTCGGCACCCTCTCCGGCGGCCGAGCTCCCAACGTCGTGGCGGATCAGGCGCGGGCCGAGGTGACGATCCGCACCGTCGGGGAGACGGCGGAGCTGCGGCGCAGGGTCGCCGCGGCGGTGCACGCCGTCCCAGGGGTGCACATCGCGGAGATCCGGGAAGTGCCGGCCGTGCACCTCGGATCGCTCCCCGGCTTCGAGACCACGATCGTCAAGTACACCACCGACATCCCCCGCCTGGGGGCCTGGGGGGAGCCCTTCCTGCTCGGGCCGGGGAGCATCCACGTTGCCCACACTCCCGCGGAGAGAATCGCGAAGCGGGACGTTCTCGACGCCGCGCGGCACTATGGAGATATGGTTCGCCGGCTGATGAACCGCTAGGAGCGAGATCAACACATGGACAAGAAGATCGAGGTGGGAATCCTGGGCGCCACCGGCACGGTGGGCCAGCGGTTCGTGCAACTGCTGGAGAATCACCCGTGGTTCGAGCTCAAATGGCTCGGCGCCAGCGACCGCAGCGCCGGCAAGAGCTATCGCGAGGCCACCTCCTGGCAGCTCGAGGGGCAGCCGCCGGCCGACGTCGCCGAGCGCGCCGTCGAGGAGTGCGTTCCCGGCCGCGGGCCGCGGCTGGTCTTCTCCTCGATGTCCGGCAGCCTGGCGGGGGAGATCGAGCGCGACTTCGCCGCCGCCGGCCACGTCGTGGTCTCCAACTCCAGCCACTACCGGATGACCCCGGACGTCCCCCTCCTGGTGCCGGAGATCAACCCCGGCCATCTGAGCCTGCTGGCGGTCCAGCGCCGGGAGCGCGGATGGGAGGGGGGGATCGTGACCAACCCCAACTGCGCCGCCGTCGTGCTGGTGATCCCGCTCGCCGCCCTGCGCTCCTTCGGCATCCGGAGGGTGGCGGTCACCACCTTCCAGGCGGTCTCCGGCGCCGGCTACCCCGGGGTGCCGTCGCTCGACATCCTCGGCAACGTCATCCCCTATATCGGCGGCGACGAGGAGAAGAAGCTGGAGACGGAGCCGCAGAAGATCCTGGGCGAGCTGGCCGGGGATCACATCCGGCCGCTCCCGTTCACGATGAGCGCGAGCTGCAACCGGGTCCCCTCGATCGACGGCCATCTGATCTCGGCGAGCGTCGAGTTCGAGCGCCGGCCGGAGCGCGAGGAGATCCTGGAGGCCCTGGCGGCCTTCTCGGGCCTCCCCCAGGAGCGCGCCCTCCCCTCGGCGCCGAAGCGGCCGATCCACTACATGGAGGCGGCGGACCGCCCGCAGCCGCGCAAGGACGCCGGGCTGGAGCGCGGGATGGCCACCGCCGTCGGCCGGCTGCGGGAGTGCAACCTCTTCCACTGGAAGTTCGCCGCGCTCTCGCACAACGTCCTGCGCGGCGCCGCCGGCGCCGCCCTGCTCAACGCCGAGATGATGAAGAGCGAGGGACTGATCACTCCATGATCGTGATGAAATTCGGTGGCAGCTCGGTCGACGGCGCGGCGTCGATCGGGCGGGTGGCGGGCATCGTTCGCGACAACCTCCCCCGCCAGCCCGTGGTGGTGGTCTCGGCGATGGCCAGGACCACCCGCCGCCTGCTCGCGGCCGCCGAGGCCGCGGCCGCCGGGGACCGCGCTGGCGCGCTCGCCGTCTTCGACGAGATCGAGACCTTCCACCGCCGCGAATCCCACGGCGTGGTCCCCCCCGCTGGCCGCCCCGCCCTGGACGCGGCGCTCGACCCCTTCTTCAACGACCTCCGCACGCAGCTCGACGAGCTGCTCGCCACCCGGGCCCTGACGCCGCGGGCGGCGGACGCCGTGGAGGGATTCGGCGAGCTGCTGGCGAGCACCATCCTCGCCTTCGCGTTTACCCACGCCGGCATCGACGCCGCCTGGGTGGACTGCCGGCGGGTGATCGTGACCGACCACGACTTCACCCGCGCCCTGCCGCTCTACGGCCCGACCGACGCCCGCCTGCGCGAGACCCTCCTGCCGCTGCTGCGCGCCGGACGGGTGCCGGTCCTCGGCGGCTACGTGGGAGCGACGCTGCAGGGGGTGACGACGACGCTCGGCTACGAGGGGTCGGACTTCTCGGCCGCCATCGTCGGCGCCGCGCTGGGCGCGGAGGAGATCGTGATCTGGACCGACGTCGACGGCATGCGCACCGCCGATCCGCGGAACTTCCCCGGCGCGCGGCGGATCCGCACCCTCTCTTTCGCCGAGGCCCTGGAGCTCTCCTGCTCGGGCGCCAAGAAGCCCCACTACGGCACGCTGGGGCCGGCGAGCCGGGCGGGCGTGCCGATCCGCATCCTCGACTCCCGCCATCCCGGCGGCCAGGGGACGGTGATCGGCCGCCGCAATCCGGGCGCGCCGCCGACGATCAAGTCGATCGCCTGCCGCGCCAACGCCCACCTGATCTCCACCCGCCTCTCCACCCAGGCCACCGGCGAAGCCCAGAACGGCCTGCTCGCCGGCGTCTTCGAGGTCTGCGAGCGCTTCCGCCCGTCGCTCCTGGCGATGGGGAACGGCGATCTCGCCCTCGACCGCGAGGACCGGCTCCCGGAGATCCATTCGGCCCTGCTCTCGGCCGTTGGGCAGAAGGCCGAGCTCTGGGTCACTCGCGGCCGCACGGTCGTCTCGCTGGTCTCGGAGGACCTCGCGACTCATCCGGACCTCGCCGAGCGCGTCCTGGAGGCGGCGCGGGAGCTCGAGCCGCGGCTGGTGTTCAGGGGGGTCGCGGCGCCGGTCGTCCGCCTGCTGGCCGAGGACGAGCAGCTTCCGGAGCTGATCGCCCGGCTGCACGCGGCGCTACTGCCGGGCGAGCCGGACGAGGTCGTCGAATGAGCGAAAGGCTGGCATTGATCGGCTACGGCCGGATGGGCAGGCTGGTCGAGCGGCTCGCCCCCGAGCACGGCTTCGAGGTGGCCTTGCGGCTCCACGGCGCCGGCGCGGAAATCACCGCCGAGAGCTTCCGCGGCATCGACGTGGCGATCGACTTCTCGACCGCGGCGGCGGTGCCGGCCAATGCCGAGCGGATCGCCGCTCTCGGAGTGCCCCTGGTGGTCGGGACCACCGGCTGGGGGGACCAGCTCCCGCGGGTGCGGGAAGCGGTCGAGCGGCACGGCGCGGGCCTCCTCCATGGCGCCAACTTCTCCGTCGGCGTCCAGGTGTTCTACCGTCTGGCCGCCGCGGCGGCGCGGCTGCTCGCCCAGGAGACCGCCTACGACGCCTGGGTCTACGAGATCCATCACAAGAAGAAGAAGGACGCCCCTTCGGGGACGCTGCTGGAGATCGAGCGGACGATGGCGGCGGCGGGGTGGTCGCGGCCGATCGACGCCGCGAGCAACCGGGCGGGATCGATCCCCGGCACCCACCAGATCGGCTTCGACTCCGAGGCGGACACGATCACCCTCGAGCACCGCGCCCGCGACCGCTCTGGCTTCGCCCATGGCGCCCTCCGCGCGGCCCGCTGGATGATCGGGCGCCAGGGTTTCCATGAGTTCAGCCAGGTCTGGGAAGAGATCGTTCGCGAACAGCCATAGAATGGGTTTGCAGCGCTCGTCCCTTCCAGCAAGAAGGGCGCGCTCAGGAGAGACATCATGTTTCAAGGCTGCGGTACCGCACTGGTCACTCCGTTCCGCTCCGATCTGTCGCTGGATGAGGAGACCCTGCGCCGGCTGGTGCGCCGCCAGATCGAGGGCGGAATCCATTTCCTGGTCCCCTGCGGCACGACGGGCGAGAACCCCACCCTCTCGCGCGAGGAGCACCTGCGGGTGGTCGAGATCACGATCGAGGAGGCGCAGGGGAAGACCCCCGTGCTCGCCGGCTGCGGCGGCAACGACACCCGCGGGGTGGTCGAGCTCGCCCGCGAGCTCGAGAGGCTCGGGGCGGACGGCCTGCTGGTCGTCACGCCGTTCTACAACAAGCCCACGCCCGAGGGGCTCTACCAGCACTACCGCGCGGTGGCCCGCGCCACGCGGCTGCCGATCGTGGTCTACAACGTCCCCGGCCGCACCGGCCTGAACGTCGAGCCCGCCACGCTGGCGCGCCTGGCGGAGATCGAGACGGTGGTGGGGGTCAAGGAGGCGTCGGGCAACATCTCCCAGATCGCAGCGATCTTCCAGGCGGTCCCCGACAGCTTCGCGGTGCTCTCGGGCGACGACGCCATCACGCTGCCGGTGATCGCCCTCGGCGGCGTGGGGGTCATCTCGGTCGTCTCGAACGAGGTCCCCTTCGCCATGGCGCGGCTGACCTCGCTCGCCCTCGAGGGGGATTTCCCTGCGGCGCGCGAGGTCCAGCGCCGGCTGCACGCGCTGATGGAGATCAATTTCGTGGAATCGAACCCCGGACCGGTCAAGGCGGCGATGAGCCTCATGGGGCTGCTCGAGCCGGCGTTCCGCCTGCCGGCGGTCTATCCGCGGCCGGAGAGCGTGCGGAAGATCGAGAAGATCCTGCTCGGGCTCGGGCTGATCCCGGAGAGCCCGGAGGCGGAGACCGCGGTGGAGAACCGTCTTGCGGTCTGAGGACCTCACGGCTCTGCGGGAAGGCGTCGAGCGGCTCTACGCCGAGCCGCCGGCCGCGTACGAGCCGGAGCATCGCCAGCTCTTCGAGCGCTTCAAGCAGGCGCTCAACCGCGGGGAGATCCGCGCCGCCGAACCGGACGCCGCCTCTCCCAGCGGCTGGCGGGTGAACCCCTGGGTCAAGCAGGGGATCCTCGCCGGCTTCCGCATGGGGGAGATCGTGGACATGTCGGTCGGGGGATCACCCGGCGGCCGGCTCCCCTTCCTCGACAAGTCGACCTATCCCCCCCGGCCGCTCGGCCTGGAGGATGGCGTCCGCGTCGTCCCGGGGGGCTCGGCGGTCCGCGACGGCTGCTACCTCGGGCGCGGGGTGATCTGCATGCCGCCGATGTACGTCAATGTCGGCGCCTGGGTGGACGACGGCACGCTGGTCGACTCGCATGCCCTGGTGGGGAGCTGCGCCCAGGTCGGCAAGCGGGTCCATCTCTCGGCCGCCGCCCAGCTCGGCGGCGTGCTGGAGCCGGTGGGGGCCTCGCCGGTGATCGTCGAGGACGATGTCCTGATCGGCGGCAACTGCGGCGTCTACGAGGGGACGGTGGTCAAGCGCCGCGCCGTGCTCGGGGCGGGGACGATCCTCACCCGTTCGACCCCGGTCTACGACCTCGTCCGGGAAACGATCCACCGCGCGACCGACGAGCTCCCCCTGATCATCCCCGAGGAGGCGGTCGTCGTCCCCGGCTCCCGCGCCGTCGCCCGCGGCGCCGGCAAGGAGTGGGGGCTCTCCCTCTACACCCCGGTAATCGTCAAGTATCGCGACGCTTCGACGGACGGGCGGGTGCAGTTGGAGGACTGGCTGCGCTGATCTCTTCGGCGGAAAGCTGGTGAGCTCTCCGCCGCAAGGCAAGAGACCAGACCGTGGTGTCAACGACGACGTTTACTGAGGTTTGCGGTCGCGGAGCCGCTTGGGATCGTAGTCATCATAGTAGTCGACCTTGCCGACCAGCTCGAAGATCTCCCGCCTCTTGCGGGCCTGGACATACTCTTGGAGAGCGGCGGTTACCGCTTCCCTTTTCGTCCGATGGTTCCCGATCTTGACGGCCTCCTCGATCAACGAGTCATCGAGAGCTAGATTCGTGGCCATCCCCCCTCCTTTCGGAGGCTTACACCTTCGGATGTGTAGCTTCAAGTAATCCTCGCAGCAGAACCACCTGAGCCGTCGTCGACGGCGAGCCTACCTGGGCGCGGAGCAGCATCTTGGCCTTGCTCTCCAGCGATCTGGCGAGGTCGCTCTCGGGCTCCCAGGGGAAGGTCAGGAAGCCTACCCGGCCGCCGGGGAAGCCGAGCTGGCCGTCGGCGCCGTCGACCTTGATCGGGATCAGGCTGGGGTGGCGGCCGGTGAGACCCCAGAACAGCGAGGAGCTCGGGGTGCCCAACCCCGCCCAAGTGTCGTCCACGATCACCACCAGGGGCCGCCGCTCCGCCTCCCTGGCCAGCGCGGAGCAGAGGGCTAGGCGCTCGCGGGTGACCGGCATGTAGCCGGTCTCCTCGCGGGGAAACTCCAGGAGCACCACCGCCGGCTCCCCCTCGGGAAGATCGGCGAGATGCCGGGAGACGGCGGCCGGGTCGAAATGCCCGCCCTGCGTGCAGGCGCAGGGAACCGGATGGGCCCCCAGGCGCAGGGCGAACAGCTCCTGATCCCCCTCGCGGGAAGGGTCAGGGAGGAGGACCTTCCTCTCCTCGCTCACGAAGAGCTCGGCCGCCAGCGTCCGCGCCTGGGCGGTGCCGACGGTGATGATCGGCAGCGAAGAGGGGAGATCGGACCGCTGGCCCCGCCGCTGCCAGTCACGCCAGGCGCGGCGCAGCTCGGGGATCCCCTCGACCGGCGAGTAGAGAAAGGCCCGGCTCCGCTCCGCCTCGTCGAGCCCCGCGAGAGCGGCGGCCATCGAGGGGAGGGGGACCGCCGCGCCATGACCGTCGGTGATCTGGCCGATGGTGGCGTTGAACGGCTTGCCCCGCGCCTCGGCGGTCTGCAGCGGCAGGAAGTGGACCGGCTGGAGCGCCCGGCGGCCGAGAGGCGAGAGAGCAGCCCACACGGCGGGCGCGGCTTTCTCCAGGAAGGCGTTCGCCTCGGTGACCGGATCAACCCGGTCCGCCGGATCAGCGCTCATCCTTCTTCAGATCCTCCCCCGCTACACTCCGGATCTTCGCCACCGCCGAGTCGAGCGTCGCGAGAGCGCTCGCCCCGCCCTCTTTGAGCTGAGCCTCCAGGCGGTTCAGCTCGGCGTCGACCCCCTGCCACTTCTCCCGCGTGGCCGCGCTGGCGTTGCGATAGGAGCGCTCCAGGTTCTGCCGGACCTCGGCCACGTCGCGCTCCACCTGGCTGAGATTGCGATCCCCCGCCACCTCGGCCCGATGACCGAGAAGCCGGCTTTCAGCTTGCGCCAGGGCTGTCTTGCCGCCATCCGGGCTGCCGACCCGGAAGCTCGCCGCCCCCCGGGTCGCGTCGCTCCAGATCTCCGTGAGCTGCCCCCCGGCCCGCCGGTAGGCCGCCCAGGAGAAGACCAGAGCCACGATCGCCACCAGCAGTGTCAGCCGGGCCATACAACCTCCTCCTTCGCTACGCTTCTGTCCCCAGGCCATCCACGATCCTCCTCAGAGGATCTTACAGGCTCTCGCCGGGTTGAAAGCGTGCGCGTTTCGCACTAAACTTTAGTTGACTCCCCCGCAGTCAGAATTCTGGCGCGGGGGAATTCCCCAAGCCAGCGCGGGCGTTCGAAGGGGTGATACCAAATCTCCCCCTCGCTCCGCGTTCCGGCGAGGGCCCAGATTCCAAGCTCAGGAGGACATGTTCATGGCAACCGCTACCGTCGAGACCCTGCAGTTTCAAGCCGAGACCAAGCAGCTCCTCGACCTGATGATCCATTCGCTGTACTCGAACAAGGAGATCTTTCTCCGTGAGCTGATCTCGAACGCGTCCGATGCCCTCGACCGGCTCCGCTTCGAGGCGCTGACGCAGCCGGAGCTTCTCGCCGGCGACGAGAAGCTCGAGATCCGCCTCGAGGCGGACCGCAATGCGCGCACCCTGACCATCCGGGACAACGGCATCGGCATGAGCCGCGACGAGGTGATCGCCAACATCGGGACGATCGCCAAGTCCGGCACCCGCGAGCTCGCCGAGCGCCTGAAGCAGGGGGAGTCGCAGCAGACGATCGCGGAGCTGATCGGCCAGTTCGGCGTCGGCTTCTACTCGTCGTTCATGGCCGCCGAGCGCGTGGAGCTGGTGACCCGCCGGGCCGGCGAGGAGACCGCCACCCGCTGGGAGTCCAACGGCGACGGCACCTACACCATCGAAGAGGCCGAGAAGCCCGGCCGCGGCACCGCGATCACCCTCCATCTCAAGCCCGAGGACAAAGACAACGGCATGGACGACTTCTCCGACCGCTGGGTGGTCAGCCGCGTCGTCCGCCGCTACTCGGACTTCGTCAGCTACCCGATCATCCTCACGGCCGAGAAGGACCCGGAGATCGAGGACCTCGCCAAGGAGAAGGAGACCGGCGAGAAGCCCAACATGCCGCTCGAGGAGAAGGTCCTCAACTCGATGAAGCCGATCTGGACGCGGCCCGCCTCCGAGGTCACCCAGGACGAGTACAAGGAGTTCTACAAGCACATCTCCCACGACTGGACCGAGCCGCTGAAGACGATCCAGTACAAGGCCGAGGGGCGGATCGAGTACCAGGCCCTGCTCTTCATCCCGTCGACCGCGCCGTACGACCTCTATTACGTCGCCTCGAAGCCGGGGCTGCAGCTCTACGTCAAGCGCATCCAGATCATGGAGAAGTGCGAGGACCTGCTGCCGCAGTATCTCCGCTTCGTCCGCGGCGTCGTCGACTCGCCGGATCTCCAGCTCAACGTCTCGCGCGAGATGCTGCAGCAGGACCGCTTCATCACCCTGATCCGCAAGGGGCTGACCAAGAAGATCCTCGACGTCCTCGACGAGATGCGGGAGAAGGACTCCGAGACCTACCTGAAGTTCTGGGGCGAGTTCGGCCGCGCCATCAAGGAGGGGACCAGCTCCGACTACGAGAACAAGGAGCGCCTGCTCGAGTTGCTCGTCTTCGAGTCGTCGAACGACCCGGAGAAGCTGACGACGCTCAAGGAGTACGTCGAGCGGATGAAGGAGGGGCAGAACGAGATCTACTACCTCACCGGCGAGTCCCGCTCGCAGGTCGAGAACTCCCCCCATCTCGAGGCGTTCAAGGAGAAGGGGTACGAGGTGCTCTACCTGGTCGACACAGTCGACGAGCTGTTGACGCAGTCGCTCCACGAGTACGGCGGCAAGCGCCTGAAGTCGGTGGGCAAGGGCACGGTCTCGCTCGGCAGCGAAGAGGAGAAGAAGCAGACCGAGGAGGAGCTGAAGGCGCAGGAGGAGCAGATGAAGCCGCTCCTGGAGCACCTGCAGAAGAAGCTCGACGCCAACGTCAAGCAGGTGCGCCTCACCAACCGCTTGACCAATTCCCCCGTCTGCCTGGTGGGTGCCGAGCACGACTACAGCCCGCAGCTCGAGAAGCTCCTGCAGAAGGGGAAGGGGGGTGGCCCCAAGCAGCGCCGGATCATGGAGCTCAACCCGAAGCACGAGATCCTCTCCCGGATGACCGAGCGCTTCGAGAAGAGCCCGGACGACCCGATGCTCGAGGACTACGCCCACCTGCTCTTCGGCTACGGCCTGATCGCCGAGGGGGGCGAGCTCCCCGACCCCGTGCGGTTCAACCGCGCGGTGGCCGACCTGATGACGCGTGCCGTCGACCAGGGAGCCGGCTAGGACCTCACCTCCACGAGGGCGGATCGAGGGGCGGCCGCGAGGCCGCCTCTCTGTTTTTCCGCCACCGGCACCGCCCCGAACCTGCGCTCCCGGCGCTGGAACTCGCGCACGGCATCGGCGAGGTCGGCGCCGCTGAAGTCCGGCCACATGCGGTCGGTGAAGACCAGCTCGGCGTAGGCGCACTCCCAGAGCAGGAAATCCGAGAGCCGCTGCTCGCCGCCGGTGCGGACCAGCAGGTCGACATCCGGCACCGGCCTCTCCTCATGGGGATCGGAGAGCAGGCGCGCGAAAGCCTCGCGGGAGGGCTCGCCGCCGCGCAGGCGGGCGGCGGCGCGGAGGATGGCGTCGCGCGCCGAGTAGTCGACCGCGATCCGCAGCAGGAAGCGGTCAGCTCGCGCCGTCGCCCTCTCCGCCTCCTCGATCACCCGCACGAGGCCGGACGGCAGGCGGTCCCGGCGGCCGATCACGGAGATGCGGACGCCGTTCTCGGCGCACTTGGCGGATTCCGCCGTGAGATAGCTCCGGAAGAGGCGCATCAGCGCGCGGACCTCCATGTCCGGACGCTTCCAGTTGTCCGAGGAGAAGGCGAAGAGGGTCAGCGTGCCGACTCCCAGGTCCCGGGCCGCCTCGACCGCCCGCCGGACCGCCTCCACCCCCGCGACGTGCCCCGCCGTACGCGGCCGGCCGCGCGAAACCGCCCAGCGGCCGTTGCCGTCCATGATGATGGCGACGTGGAGCTTGGTTCCCTTCATGTCTCCTCCGAATGTCTCCCTGATAAATGACTTTGCAAAACAAAGCGAACGAGCACGAAACGGCGCTCCCTCACCCCTCGCGGGTGGCCTGGATGATCGCCTCCATGTGATCCAGATACCGCTCGAGCGCCCCGCGGCCGGGCGAGGTGAGCTGGTACTCGGTCTTGGGCATCCGCCCCTCGAAGTACTTCTCACAGGTGATGTAGCCCGCCTCCTCGAGCTTGCGGGCGTGGACGCTCAGGTTGCCGTCGGTCGTCTTGAGCAGCTTCTTGAGGTCGTTGAAGCTCAGGCGGTCGTTGACCGCCAGCGCGCTGACGATCCCGAGCCGCATCCGCTCGTGGATGACGCGGTCGAGGTCGAGGGCGGTCTGCGGAGCTGGAGCATGGACGGCCATTTCGGACCCTTCCGTCGTCTCGCCGCCGCCGTCGTGCTTGAGGGCGTTAGCCACCATGCCTCCAGGCGATGACGATGCCGAAAATCACGTGCAGCCCGCCGAAGCCGGCGGCGAGCAGGGCGTCCCGCCAGGCGGGCGGCGCAACCAGCGTCACCGCTCCCAGCGCCATGAACGCCATCCCCATCACGGGGACGGTACGCACCGAGAAGGCCCCCCCGGTCACCACGCCAGTGCCGTAGAGCAGGAGCCAGAGCCCCGGCAGCACCGTCACGTTGCCGGAGTAGAACAGCACCGGCGTCAGCAGGGCCCCGGCCATCAACGGCGGGAAGAGCGCCAGCGCGAACCGGCGCCCCGGTTTCGACAACAGGCTCTGCTCGGAACGCCGGGCCTTCCAGGCGATCGCGCCGGTGGTGATGAGGAAGGCGACCAGGGCATCCCAGAGCCAGACCTGCAGCCACCCCCATGTCGTCACCTGCCGGGAGGCGATCCAGGCCGCCACCATCGCGGTAACGCCGACCGCCACCTCGCCGAGCCCCGAGACCGCGGTGAAGAAGGCGGCCCCCTCCATGGTCTCGCGGATGAACCGCAGGTTGTCCATCGCCCGCAGATGTAGCGAGGGCGGAGGGACGAGCCGGGGTCGGGCGGGCTGCGGATCGGCCATGGCTCAATCTACGCCGGGAGGGAGATACTCGTCAAGCACTTTTCAGTACAAAGTTGGACAGAAGGAGAAACCCAGGGCGGCCCCACGGGGCCGCCCCTACGAAGATTTCGCCTCGGCCTGCTTTTTCGCCATCGCCGCCACCATCCCCACCATCGACATCAGGCCCATGGACTTGCCCATGGAGAGCTCGCGGCCAAAGACCTGGTAGACGATGTCCTGCGACACCTCGGCGACCTGCTCGGGAGGCGCGCCGGAGAGGGCGTCGCCGAGGATCACGGCCATCGCCTTGGCGGAGATCCCCTGCGGATTCTCGACGGCGAAGTGGAAGTCGAGCGTGCCGTCCGGCCGCGGCTCCGTGAAGACGTAGGCTTCCGACTCGCAGGCGGGGACCTGGTGCTCCTTGGCGAAGGGCCGCCGCGCCAGCCGCGACGGCACCTCCTCGAAACGGCCCGCGATATCGATCAGGAGCTGGATCCGCTCGCTACGGTCGGGGACCATCTCGAGCGTCTCCAGCGTGTCGGTCAATTTGTCAGGTACGGCCATTCGCACTCTCCGGAAAAGGCGCGGGCCTCAACGCTCGATGGGGACTCCCACGAGATTGCCCCACTCCGTCCAGCTCCCATCATAATTCCGCACCTTGTCGAAGCCCAGCAGATGGGTGAGGACGAACCAGGTGTGGCTGCTGCGCTCGCCGATGCGGCAGTAGACGATGACGTCGTCCCCCGGCTTGATCTTCGCGTCCCCTTCGTAGAGGGCGCGCAGCTCCTCGGCGTTCTTGAACGTGCCGTCGTCGGGGTTGACCGCCTTGGCCCAGGGCACGCTCGCCGCCCCGGGGATGTGGCCGCCGCGCAGCGCCCCCTCGTTCGGATACTCCGGCATGTGGAGCTTCTTGCCGCTGTACTCGTCGGGGCTGCGCACGTCGACCAGCGGCTTCTTCGCCTCCAGATGCTGGAGCACCTGATCGCGGAAGGCGCGGATGCGCTTGTCGTCCCGCTCGGCGGCCTTATAGTCGCTCGCCGGGTAGCTCGGCGCCTGCTTGTCCAGGGGGCGCCCCTCGTTGGCCCACTTGATCCGCCCGCCGTCCATGATCTTCGCCTTGTCGTGCCCGAAGAGCTGGAACACCCAGAAGGCGTAGGTCGCCCACCAGTTGTTGCGGTCGCCGTAGAAGACGACCGTGGTGTCCTTGGTGACGCCGATGCGCCGCATCAGCGCCTCGAACCCGTCCCGGCCGAGATAGTCGCGCCGCACCGGATCGTTCAGGTCGCGCGTCCAGTCCACCTCGACGGCGCCCGGGACGTGCCCGGTCGCGTACAGCAGAGGATCCTCGTTCGACTCGATGATCCGGATCCCCGGGTCGTTCAGATGGTTCGCAACCCACTCGGTCGAGACCAGCACCTCGGGACGAACATAACCACGGCTCTCGATTTCGCTCAACGTAGGTCTCCTTTCGCCCCTTCCCGCAGGGGGCCCCTGTATTTGTGACCAATCCTATCACCATCATAGAAGCTCGCCAACGCCCTCCTCCTTCTTTGTTCAAAGCCTGCTCTTCGGCTACAGTTTCGCAAGTTCTCGCACCCTTTTGTCCACAGGGCCCTGACTTGCACGGGGCCTTACATGACAGGCATCGGCGGCCAGGGAGGCCGCTTCGTGACCTGCCTCGAAGGAGCCTTATGTCCAGCCGTACGTACCGTTGCACTCTCGCCCTCACCCTTGCGCTCTCCACCGGGGCGCTCGCGCTGCCGTCCGCGCAAGCGGCTCCGGCCCGGAGCGATGTTCCCCCGGCCTCGTCCATCCAGGACCACCTCGTCAACCGTAGCCTCTTCGAAGCCCTGGAGAAGCTCTGGGTGGTTTTCAGGGGCAATTCCCCCCAACCCTCGAACCCTGCTCACGAGCCTGGCAGAGAGGGCTCCGGCGTCTGCCCCCACGGCGGCGGCGGCCAGGGTGGGGGCCCACGTCCCTGATGTCCTGGAAGCTCTGAGCGGAGCCTGTTGTTGTGATACTTGATTAGGAAGGGAAGGAAGGAAGAAGGTGAGCCTCGATGAACGATCGGCATCTTGATCGCACAGCCCTGGAGCGATATCTCGGGGATATGTTGTCCGACCGGGAGAGCCGTGATCTCCAGCGCCACCTCTTTATCTGTCCGGATTGTGAGGAGCGCCTCCTCGCGCTGTTGCCCGGCGCCCCTCCCTCCCCGCACCCGCTGCCGCGCAACGACGATCACCGCGGCCTGATCCGCCGGCTCCTGGACGATCACCGCTCGGAGATCGGCGCGCACCGCGGCCGGCTCGCCGCGGAACGGACCACGGCCTTCGCGCTCTGGCGGGAAATCGAGCCCCTCGGCCACGAGCGGCGCCGGACCCTGGTCTGGGAGGATGCCCGCTTCCAGAGCTGGGGATTTCACGAGTTCCTTCTCGACCATGCGCGCCTGGAGGCCCTGGAGGCGCCGCAACGGGCGGAGGATCTCCTGCGGCTGGCGCTCGACGTCGCCGAACGGCTCGACGGCGAGGAGTACGGCCCCGGTTCGGTGGAAGCGGCCAAGGTCCGGACCTGGGCCTATCTCGGCAACGCCTTCCGCGTCCTCGGCGACTTCCGCCAGGCCGAGAGCGCCTTCCAGACCGCGGAGCTGTTCCTCTCCCGGAGCTGGCTCGACCCCCTGGACGAGGCGCTGATCCTGGAGCTCAAGGCCCCTCTGCGCCGCGCCCAGGGGCGCTTCGACGAGGCGCTGGACCTCCTGGCGGACGCCATCGCCATCTACCGCGAGGTCAACGAGCCCCATCTCCAGGGTCGGGCGCTGATGACCCGCGGGCTCGCGCTGCAGTACAAAGGGGACCATGAGGCCGCCGCCGACTGCTTCCGCACCAGCCTCTACCTGCTCGACGGCCTTCGCGAGCCCCGGCTTGTGGGCATGAGCCAGTTCAATCTGATCGGCTGCCTGCAGGACGCCGGCCGCAGCGGGGAAGCGGCGGCGCTGATCCCCGAGGCGAGGCGGATCATGGAGCAGGTGGGCACGCGCTCCGACCAGCGGCGCCTGCGGTGGACCGAGGGCAAGGTCGCCGCCTCGCTGGGCCGCTACGACGAAGCCGAGGACGCCTTCCGCGAGCTCCGCCGGGTCTTCGTGGAGGAAGGCATCGCCTTCGAGGCCGCGCTCGTCTCGCTCGAGCTCGCCACCCTCTACATGCGGCAGCGGCGGATCGAGGAGACCAAGCGCCTGGCCGCCGAGATCCTCCCCATCTTCCAGTCCCGCGAGGTCTATCGCGAGGCCCTGGCCGCCCTCATCGTCTTCCAGCAGGCGGCGGAGATGGAGCAGCTCACCGTCGGCCTGGTCGAAGAGGTCGCCGCCTTCCTCCAGCAGGCTCGCGGCAACCCCCAGCTACGGTTCCGGGAAGAATCGACGGCCGGCTAGTCAGGGACCTGGAAGCGGAGGTCCGGGACATGCCGAGCCTTACGCAGGTACGCCGCGACCTTCTCCACCACCTCGACTCCGGCCCGCTCGGTCTCGGCCGCCTGGCGGAAGAAGGCGAGCGCCGCCAGCGCCTCGCGATGGATATGCCGCGAGGCGAAGATCGGCACCATCTCGGATGCCAGCCGCTTCAGCTCCGCCGTCCTGCCCTGCTCGGCGTAGAGCAGGGCGATCTCCAGCGAGACCAGGGCGGTGTCGTAGGGAATACCCTCCTCCAGGAAGCCGTCGCGGACGGCCAGGAACAGTGCCTCGGCCTGCTCGCGCTGGCCCAGCCCGCGGGCGATCTTCCCCTTCACCCATCTGCGGCGGTTCTGGGTCCAGGCATCCGGGAAGCGGCGATACAGCGGCTGGGTTTCGCGATAAGCCCGCCGGGCCTCCAGAAAGCGGCTGCTATCGGCCAGCACAAGGAGCAGGTTGTGCCTGGCCATCAGCAGCAACCGGGGCTCCTGCACCGGATCGATCAGGGCCTGCGCCCGATAGAGCACGGGGATGCTCTCCTCGGCTCGTCCAGAGTAGAGGAGAACCAGTGACAGGTTGACCAGCGACCGGCCCGCACGATGCCCATCTCCGATTTCCAGAAAGAGGGCGACCGCTTTGCGCACGAGTTTGAGGGCGATGTCGAACCGGCGCTGGCTTCTCCGCAGGGAGGCCTGCAGATCCAGGAGGATCGCCTGCTCGAAGAGGTCGCCAGTCCCTTGCTGAAGATGGGTGAGAGCCTGCCGGAAAGCCACTTCGGCCCCTCGGAGGTCGGACCGGATCCGGCGGGCGTTGCCGACATAGGCCCAGGCGCGCGCCCGCAGGTCCTCCAGCTGATCCGCACCGTAGCGATCGTCATCCAGGAGATCGGCGATGCGTAGAGCCAGCCGTCCCAGCTCCTCCCCGCGCTCAGCGTCCTGGATGCTTCTCTCCAAGCTCCGCTCGACGGCCAGCTCGAGAAGGCCCCAGGTGCGGAATCGCTGGCTGTTGCGAAGGAGAATCTCGCGCTGCTCCTCTGTACGCTCCATCAGCTCGGCGAACAGGCCCGGCGCTTCACCGCGCTCGCGCTCCAGAAGGTGGATCCGGCGGGCCACGACGCTCAGGCTCCGCTCGAAAGCGATGTCATAGCTCGCGGACGTCGACGGCCGGAACGGCACCACCGGCGCGGGATCGTAGAGACGCGGAGAGTCGACGAGCCGGGACCGGCAGCGGAAGCATCCGCTCAGGTGCCGGAGCACCCGCGGGTCCGCCGCGTCCATGGACCGCAGCAGCCTCTTCAACATCTCCTCACCAGGATGAATCTTCAAGGCATCCCTCCCTCGATAGGGATACGCAAGCACTATACCCCTGGATTGTGACGCTTTTTCCGCCGTCCCGCCAGAGCCGGAAGAAAAAACGCCGGTTCCAGGAACCGGCGTTGAAAGAAAATTCAGACGGGCCTGCCCGTCGGGGGGTCAGGGGCGCGTGGAGCCGGTCACCTCTCCTTGGCCACCGCACGGTCCGATCGCGTCACGATTCCGTGAGGCAAACGACCTGGATTGGGACCATGGAGTTTGTTGCCACCATTGGGGTCCATCCCGGGCCCTTCCTTCTCCAGGTTCCCCGGTCCTCCCGAAATTACCCAGTGCCAGAGCTCCTGGAGTCCTGCCGGCGCCATTGGGTGAATGGCGAGTGGGCGAGCCTGGAGGGCACCGGCCGTCAGGAGCGACAGAAACGCGGGGGCTGCGACAAAGAAAAGCAATTTACGAAACATGAGATATCTCTCCTCTCCGGCGGTCCACCACCGCACCACCATGGTCCGAGCGGGACCGCTGGTGGAAAGGGTGACATTTTTTCCGCCGATTTTCGCGTCCGGAGAAAAAGAAAAAGCCCGGAAAGCGCAAGAAGGAAGGCTTGACGTAGACCTTAAGAGAAGAAAAGGGCGCCCACATGGGCGCCCCGGCAGGTTGTTTCGGTGTCGAGCCGGCTCTAGAACCGCGTCGTGCCCGGGTTCATCGAGCCGCCGCCGGCACCAGCTCGTCCGGCGAGGCGCCGGGTGCGCTTACCGGACGCCGTCGCCGGCGTCATCGTTGAATATTTGCAACATTTGTGCCCCTTCAGGCACTCTTTCTCACTTCCTCGGGCTTCGGCGGTATCTCCGGCCGGCGTTCTTTGAGATTGAACTGGTTTTCCGCGCTCAGCACGTGCAGCTTGATGTCGAAGGCCGACATGATCTGGTCCTGATCCTCGCTGTCCTCGCCGAGATTGCTGTAGCTGGACTGACTGCCGTCGAGCACGTAGACCGCTCCCTTGCCGATCACCCGCAACCGTTCCCCTTCGACGACGACGGCGGTGTTCTCGTCGAGGCCGAGGCCCAGTTGACGGGGGTTCTGAGCGACGGCGGCGAGCAGGCGCCCCAGCCGGCCGCGCTCCGCGAAGTGCTGGTCTACAACCACGTCCTGGATCAGCCCCAGCCCTGGCGCCATGCCGAGGACTCCGCTGACCTTGTGGGATTCCTCGCCATCGCCGGAGATCAGCATGGTCTCGCTCATCACCGAGGCTCCCGCCGAGGTCCCGGCGATCGTGCCCCCCTCCGCGTAGATCTCCTCGATCCGCTGGTAGACGGGGGAGTCGCCGAGCTGGCTGGTGATCTTCAACTGGTCGCCGCCGGTGAAGAAGACCACCGTCGCCTCGTCGAGCAGGGCGACACGCTTCGGTTCCTTCGCCTCCTCCCGGAGACGCACGTCCAGATGCGCGAGCTTGGTGACCCCGATCTTGCGGAAAATCTGCCGGTACTCCTTCCAGGTCTCCTCCGGCTCCGCGGTGGCGACGGTGACGACGACCAAGCTCCCCCCGTCCGCCTTGAGCGCCACCTCCTTGAGGATCGTGCGCTCTTCGTCCTTCCGCTCGCCGCCGCCGATGATGATCAGAGTGCCCTGCCTGGCTTCGATCTTCGCGGGCCTCTTCTTCTGCGCCATGGTTGCCTCCTCGAATTACTTGTCTCCCACCAGATGGAGCTCCCGCGAGCTCGTCTCGACGACCTTTTCATGAACCTCCAGATCCCCCCGCTTCACCATGCGGCGCCCGCGGGCGATCACCTCCACGATCTCCAGAGAGTCCTTCCTCAGCACCAAGAGGTCGGCGTCCTTGCCCGCCTCCAGCCGCCCCTTGCCCGCCAGCTTCAGGACGCTCGCGGTGTTGGCGGTGACCAGTGCCAGCACCCTCTCCAGCGGCATGCGGTACTCGAGAACGCACTGCTGGACGATCTGGTAGAGCTGGCGCGGCGCGCTGCTGTCGGAATCCGAGGAGAGAGTCAGTTTCCTGGCGTCCCCGCCGCGCTCGAAGTAGCGGCGGACCCAGCGGCCCATGTCCTCGGCGGCCGCGTCCATGTCCACGTACGAGCCGCGGCGGGCGAGCTCGATCCCCTCGTCCTGCAGCTCGGGGCTGCGGTTGAGGTGGGTCGGATAGAGGCACCCCGGCGAGATCTCGGGGTACTCCTCCAGGAGGTCGAACAGCGGCTTGAGCCGCCGCGGACCCTCGCCGACGTGAAAATGGGTGATCCCCGCCTTGCGCGACAGCATGCCGCCGACGTGGGCGTCCACCACCACCCGCGCCAGCTCCTCCGTGGAGGGCTGGGGGGCGCGGTGGTCGGAGATCGCGATCTCGCCGACGCCGATCACCTCCTCGACGATCATCAGGTCGTTGCGGATGGAACCGCTGAAGGTCGCCGGCGGGATGCCATAATGGCCGGTGTAGAGGTAAGCGCTCATACCCTCCTCGCGCAGCCCCTTCACCTTGGCCAGCAGGCTGATCGGCGGCCGGGTGGTGGCATCCACACCGAGTGCCCCGACGATGGTGGTGATGCCGCAGGTCACGATCTCCGAGAGCTGGATCTCCGGAGTACGGCTGGCGAACCCCTCCTCGCCGCTGCCGCCGATCAGGTGGCTGTGCGGATCGATGATCCCGGGGGTGACGACGCAGCCGGCGGCGTCGATCACCTCGAGCTCGATGCCGAGGATGGAAGCGGCGACTCGGGCGTCGATCTCCGCGTCGATACGGACGATCTTGTCGCCGATCAGCAGGACCGACTGGCGCCCGCGAGGCTCCGGGGCGTAGATCTCGCCATTTTCAATGAGCGTCAACATCTTTGCTACAACTCCTTGCTCTGCTACTGCGAAAAGCCGGATAAGCCTCCGAAGGAGGGCAAGGGCGGAGGCTTCCGCCTGCCCTTGCCGTCCCCGGTGACCAGGTTGTTCTTCTAGTCCTCCCTCCCGACCAGGCTCACCGTGCTCGCCTGCGGCCCCTCGAACCCCTGCTCCTCGGCGAAGCGCACCCGCGCCCCGACCTGCAGGCTCTCGAACCCCGGAGGATCGAGGACGGCGTTGCGATGGAAGTAGACCTCCCGGCCGTCCGGACCGGCGATGAAGCCGAACCCCTCCTCGGGGAAGAGGCGGGCCACCTGACCCTCGGGCGGCAGCACCTGGGTCTTGACGTCGCCGCGCTTGCGCTGGGACCACGTCTCGACCTGCCGCTCGGCGGCGTCGAAGGCCTGGCGGATCGCCGTATAGAGCTCCTCGTCGCTCTTGTCGGCCACCAGCTCGGAGCCGGGGACCATGATGTCGACCCGCACCCGGTAGGGACCCCCCTCCTGGTGATGATTGCCGGTGGGGCGCTCCACCGCGATGCGGCAGCTCGTGATCCGGTCGCTATGCCGCTCCAGCCGGTCGGCGCGCTTGCGCAGCTCGGCCTCGAGCGGGGGGGAAAGGTCGATCCAGCGGGTGGAAATCTCCAGGGGTACCTGCATGCGCCACTCTCCTTTTCCTGAACGGGAACGGCCGGGCGGCCGTTCTGTGGAGACTGTGGAAAGCTCCCGCAAGGGGCGTGCCATGGAAGAGGGTCCCTCCCATCCCCCGTGGTACCATCGAGCTACTCACAACCTTATGCGCAGCGCTTCGTATCCATAGGTACGAACCCTCCTACAGACAGAACGGACAAACCATGTTCGAATCCCTGAAATCCCCACGTTTCAAAGTGCAGTCCCCCTTCCTCCAGCAGGCGCGGGGGCGGGTCGGCAAGCTCGGCTTCTGGCTGCTGCTCGTGCTGGTGCCCTTGTTTGCTCTGCGGGCCTGCGTGGTGACCTACGTGCCGCCCGGCATGATCGGGGTGCGGCAGGTCTCCTATGGTCCGGGCAAGGGGCTGCAGAAGAAGCCCGTGAACCCCGGCTACCGGCGGGAGATCGCGGGCTACGAGAAGATCCACACCTTCCCGCGCGACATCCAGGTGGTGGAGTTCACCAACAGTCCCTCGGAGTCGAGCGACAGGCACCGCCAGATGCCGGCCGTCAAGGTGCCCACCGTGGACGGCTATCCGGTGGACGTCGACGTGTCGATCCTCTACCGGCTGAAGGATCCCTACAAGGTGGCTTCGAAGTTCGGGTTCGGCACCGGATACGAGGAGTCGGTCGTCATCCGGTTCACCGATTCCCTGATCAAGCAATATCTGGGCGAGCTGCGGGCCGAGCAGTTCTACCACGAGACCCGGCTCGAGCGGGTGCGCGCGCTCCAGGCCGACCTCACCCGGCGCCTGGCGGCCAACGGGCTGGAAATGATCGACGTGCTGATCCGCCAGTACGACTACCCGGAGACCTTCCAGGCGCTGACCGAGCAGAAGAAGATCCAGGATCAGTCGGTGCTCGCCAACCGCGAGCTGGCCAAGCAGGCGGAGGTGCAGACGCGGCTCAACCAGACGATCGCCGAGGGGCAGAACCTGATCAACGTCAAGACCTCGGAGTTCAACGCGCAGATCACCGAGATCAACGCCCGCAAGGACCTCTACGAGCGCCAGAAGCGCGCCGAGGGCGATCTGCTGATCAAGTCGGCCGAGGCCAACGGCACCGAGCAGATCAACCGCGCTCTCGAGGGCGCCGGCTCGGCCAAGCTGCTCAAGCTGCGCCGCGGCCTCGCCCTGCTCAACAGCATCAAGGGACCGATCTACATCAGCGAGGATCCCACCGACCTCGGCAAGATCAGCTCAGAGAAGCCGGAGAAGAAATGAACGCCATGAAACCTTTCGCGATCCTGACCTGCAGCCTGCTGTTGGCCGTCTTCGCCCTCTCCGGGTGCACCCCGCACACGACAGAGGCGACCGAGGTGGGAGTGAAGTTCAACAAGATCACCAGCACGCTGGAGATCATGGAGCCGGGGGCGAACTACTTTTTCATGCCGGTGGTCAACGACTGGAAAAAGTACGACGTCTCGCTGCGCAACCTGGGAATGACGGCCAACGTCACCTCGGGCGACCGCCAGGGCAAGGACGACCTCCGCTTCAAGACGCGGGACGGCAACGACATCGATTCCGACGTCACCGTCCGCTGGCGGATCGATCCCACCCGGGTGGGCTATCTCTGGAAGTACGTGGCGCCGAGCACGCAGGAGGTCCAGGACCGGCTGGTGCGCCCGCAGGCGCGGGCCTACGTCCGCGACGTCCTCAACCGCCTCAACTCGGAGGACTTCTACAACCCGACGCTGCGCTTCGCCGCCGCCAACGACGCCACCAAGGTCCTAGGCGCCCGCCTGCTCCGGTACGGAGTGATCGTCGAGCAGGTGATCCTCGGCGACTTCTCCTTCAAGCCGGACTACCAGCGGCTGATCAACGCCCGCAAGGAGGCCGAGAAGACGGCCGAGAAGCTGGAGGCCGAGATCCTGGCCACCCGTGAGGCGAACCAGGCCAACCTGCAATCGAAGGTGGCCGAGCTCACCGACGTCCTCACCCGCGCCGAGGGCGGCTTCGAGCAGGCCAAGCGCAACGCCGACGCCTATCTCGTCCAGCGCCAGCAGGGCGCGCAGGCCATCTTCGCCGAGAAGACGGCGCAGGCGGAGGGCATCCGCAAGGAGCGCAACGCCTTGAACAGCAGCGCCGGCGACGCCTACGTCAACCTGCAGCTCATTGATGCGCTGCAGAAGAAGGAGATCCGCCAGATCCCCAAGCTGCCCAGCGGCAACGTGATCATCGACGGCAACAAGCTCCTCCAGCAGCTCGGCGTCATCCGCTACGAGGTCAACCGGCAGAACGAGACGGACGATCAGCCGCCGGGCAAGCCGTAAGCGGAGGAAAAACAGGAAGGAACGACCATGCTGAACCTCGCCGGAGCGTCGTACGACTTCGGGAACGTCCTCTTCGCCGTGCTCCAGGAGTGCGAGCACAAGCGGCGGGCCCTGCTGCCGAACGAGACCGAGGCGCGCCTGCGCGAGATCGCCCGCGCCAAGCTCGCCGAGATCCACGAGAGCTACGTGGAATGCGGCGGCATCGAGACGTACTGGCAGAACCTCGAGCGGGAGGTGATCGAGACCACCCTGCCGCAATACGTCTCATCCGCCGTCGAGCAGAACCGGCTGGAGAAGAGCAACTACGACCTCTGGCGGCAGGGGGACCTCGCCGCCCGGCTTCTCTTCGGCCTCCTCGGTTTGGTGATCGGCGGGCTGATCATCGCGGCCCCCTTCATCCCGATCTTCGAGGACGCCTTCGCCTTTCTCCTCGCGGCGGGGGGCTTTCTCTATCCGGAGATCAAGAAGACCTACTCCGATTTCCGGCACTCCCGGACGCTGAACCGGCTGATCGCCCAGGCGGAGGCGTATCAGAAGGACCAGCGGCTCCACTACATGAGCGAGGCCCGGCTGCGGGAGGAGCTGGACGCCGTCAACGCGCCGCCCCTCCCTCTCTCCCGCGGCGAGAAGACCGCCGGCGAGGGAACAGGGAAGCCGGCGCCCCGCCATCGCGACCGGAGTTGAGACAGAGTCAGCTTATCCAGGGTGAAGTCAGCTTATCCAGCGCGTTGCCGGCTTCTCCAAGGCAGAGTCAGCTTCTCCAGGACAAAGCCGGCTTCTCCAGGACGAAGCCGGCTTCTCCACGGCAAAGTTAGCTTATCCACGGTGAAGTCAGCTTATCCAGGGCGTTGCCGGTTTCTCCAGGACAGAGTCGGCTTCTCCAGAGCGGAGTCCGCTTATCCAGGACGAAGCCGGCTCATCCAGCGCGTCGCCGGCTTATCCACGGCAAAGTCAGCTTCTCCAAGGCAGAGTCAGCTTCTCCAAGGTGAAGTCAGCTTCCTCAGAACGTCGCCGGCTTCTCCAGGACAGAATCAGCTTATCCAGAGCAGAGTCAGCTTATTCAAGGCGTCGCCGGCTTCTCCAAGGCAGAGTCGGCTTCTCCAGGAGAACCGTACTAGCTCGTCAGGGGCCGGGAGAGCACACAGGCGTTGATGCCGCCGATCCCCATCGACAGCTTGCCCGCGACGCCCTGCGAGGCCGCGCACGGCTCGTCGAAGACGTAGAGGTCGTGGACCTTGGCGATCTCCCGGTTGAGCTCCTCGCGATGCAGCGGAGTCGGATAGAGCTGCCCCCGCTCGTAGCCGAGATACTGCGCCGTCAGCTCCCAGCCGCCGCCGGCGGACATGCCGTGGCCGAACGTCCCCTTGCGGGCGGTCACCACGACCGCGTCGGGGACGACGCCGCGCAGGGTCTCGACCTCGCGGTAGTCCCCCGGCGTGGCGGTGGCGTGGAGATCCCAGGTGGCGAGATCCTCCGGCCGGACGCCCGACTCCGCGAAGGCGTTCTGGATCGCCGCGGTGGGCCCATGGATCGACGGGGTGATGATGTGATCGGCGTCCGAGCTGACCCCCACCGCGACCGGCTCCATCCCCAGCGGCTTGAACCCCTTCTCGCGCATGTAGTCGAGGTCCCCCAGAATCCAGAGCACCGAGCCGCCGGCGACGTGGGTGCCGCGCAGGCCGGTGAGCGGCTTGGAGACCGCGGCGTCGGCCGAGATCACGCGCGCCGAATAGAACGCCCCCACCGACAGCGCGAGCGGCGGCGGATCGGTCGCCCCGATCACCACCGCCCTGGCCTCGCCGCGGCGGATGGCGTCCATCCCGAGCTTCAGGCAGACGCCGAAGGTCGAGCAGGCGGCGACCGGCGCGAAGGCGAGGCCGGTGATGTGCCCCATCATCGAGATCTGCGCGGCCGGCGTGTTCCAGATGTTCCAGACCAGGTTGGACGACACCGACTGCCAGGGGGGCGTCGGCGTCTTCCACTTCTCCTGCAGGGAGCGCAGACGACGCTGCTTCTCCTTCATCACGCTCACCTTGCTCTTGTCGATATCCCCTTCCTGGACGTTCAGCCCCTCGATCTCGGCCAGCTCGCGCAGGTATTGAAGGAGATCCGGCGAGGAGGCGGCCCAGTGATGCCACCAGGCGGCCTCGGCCTCGTAGCGGTCCTCGGGGTCGGCGACCGTCTCGGGATCGGGAGGGGAGTCGGGGGGCAGCTCCCCCTTTTCCTGGAACGCCGGGTTGCGCTCGGCCCAGAAGCGGTCCCACCGGCGCTGCGCCCGGTCGAGGGCCCGGGTGTTGTTCGCCACCGTCTGGACACAGCCGAGCCCGGTGCCCACGTAGACGTGGGCGGCGGTGCCGAGCGCCTTCAGCTCCGCCTCCAGCCCGGGGTTCTGCCCGAGGGCCTGAGCGAAGGCGCCGACGGCGTAGAGCACCGGCAGATCCATCTTCTCCTCGAGCTGGTGGAACCGGGCCGGCGGGAACCGGGAGGCGATCCATTCGCGGTAATCGGCGAACCGGAACTCCGGGACGCCGACGAGGAAGTTGTCCGGCCCGAAGCCGTCGAACGGCTGCAGCCAGCTCTCGGTCGACGCGAGATTCGCCGCGAACGCGTCGATATTGGGTGAGCGGGGCGCCACGATACCCCAACCGAAAATTCCGACTCTCCGCAAAAGGAACCCCTCCTTCGAAGCCCGGATTCTGCCACAGCCCGGCTCTCCCCCGTTCGGGGGAACGAAAAATCCGCCCTTCGGGCGATGACGGCGGCACCGGCCGGCCCGTAGACTGGCGCCCGTTCCAAGGAGACCATGATTGAAGATCCTCCGGGCGTTCGTTCTTGTCGACACCCTCCTCCTGGCCGCTCTGGGGCTGGGCATGGCCTTCGTCCACCCCGGATCTTTTCCGGGGGTCTATCTGGAGGTGGAGGTCTCCCGGAGCACGGGTTCCCTGGGCTTCGTCGCGGCGGGCCTCGGCGCGCTGGCGCTGGTGCTCTGGATGTCGACCGACCTCCCCCTGATCGGCGACCGCCGCCGGCTCGCCCTCGGGCTGAGCTTCGCCAACCTCCTGATCGCGGTCGTGGCGTTCCTGCAAGCAGACCTCTGGGGTCCCGCCCTGGGATGGTCTCTCGTCGCGGCCTTCCTCGGGCTGGCCGCGGGGCTGGCCTGGACGGGGCTGCGGCCGAGGAGGCCGGCGGAGATCGCCGCCGAGATCGCGGCGCTGAAGATTCCCGACGAGATCCGCCAAGGCCTGCTGCGGCAGATCGAGGAAGCGGCTGCCCAGGAAGAGCGGAACCGGCTGGCGCGCGACCTCCACGACTCGATCAAGCAGCAGCTCTTCAGCATCAACGTCGGCACCGCCGCCGCCCAGGAGCGCTGGGACCGTGACCCGGAAGGGGCCCGCAAGTCGCTGGCGGACGTCCGCCGGTCCGCCCGCGAGGCGATGGTGGAGATGCAGGCCATGCTGCATCAGCTCCGGCCGGAGGCGCTCGGCACGGCCGGATTGATCGAGGCGTTGCGCGAGCAGTGCGAGGCCCTGGGCTACCGGAGCGGCGCGGAGGTCACCCTGGAGCTCGGCGAGCCGGTTCCAGACGACCGCATGCCCCCCGGCGCCCCGGAGACCCTGTTCCGGATGGCCCAGGAGATGCTCGCCAACGTGGCCCGGCACGCCCGGGCACGCCAGGTCCGGCTCTGGCTGGGACGGCGGGACGAGGACGTGGAGCTGCGGATCGAGGACGACGGCCAGGGCTTCGACCCGGCGGCGAAGGCTGCCGGCATGGGGCTGCGCAACCTGCGAGAGCGAGCGGAGTCGATGCGCGGGAAGCTGGAGATCGCCAGCACGCCGGCAACAGGAACCCGGGTGGCGGTCCGCGCCCCGTTGATCCCGCTGCCCGTTCCGGTCGAGCCGGCGAATCTGATGCGGGCGGGGTTCCTGGATTGCGTCCTTGAAGCCGTGGGCCTGACGATACTCGTCCTGCTCTGCAGGGTGCCGCCGGTCAAAAGGATCTTGTATAAGACCATCGAGGCAAACATGGGCATCCCATTCCTGGTCCTGGGGGCCCTGGCCCTTCTGTTCTGGTGGCTCTCGCGGCGCGCCACACCACCCGGCATCGAGGCCTACGCGAGGCGCCAGAAAAAGACGCTGGGGTTCCTGTACTTTGCGATCTACATGATCTTCTGCGCGGACGTCGACAGCGAGGTGCCCTTTTTCCTTTGGACCTCTTCTCTCGCGATGCTCCTCGTGGCAGTCGTCGGAATCATCGAGCTCCATCGGACCACCAGATTGCGGCGCTTCTGGCGGAAGGAGGCTCGGATCTGGCTCTGGCTGGTCCTCCTGGTAGGAGCGGGAGTCCTGCTGGCTCTGGGCCTGGCCTTCTTCGAGCCTCGCCTGCTCGTCCTCAATCCCCTGGAGGCTTGCTTCCTGTTGATTGCGGGGATTGTCTTCGCCTACGTCGCCTCGCGCCAGCCGCGCCTGGAAGGAGCCTCCTCATGAAACCTGGCCGGGAGAAGATCCACGTCGCCCTCGTCGACGATCATCGCGTCGTCCAGACCGGCCTGCGCTCCTATCTCACCTCCTTCGAGGACATCGAGGTGATCGGCGCCGCATCGAGCGGTGAGGAGATCCTCGCTCGGCTCGAGGCGTGGCTTCCGGACGTCGTGGTGATGGATCTGAGAATGCCGGGCGGCATCGACGGCATCGAGGCGACCCGCCGCGTCCGCGCCCTCTCCCCGCACACCCAGGTGGTGGTGCTGACCGCCCATACGGACGAGGCCCGGGTGATCGCGGCGCTGCGGGCGGGCGCGATCGGCTACGTCCGCAAGGACTCGGAGCCCGAGGTCCTCGTCGCCGCCGTGCGCGGGGCGGCCCGCGGGCAGTCGGTCCTCGATCCCGCGGTGGCCGGCTCGGTGCTCCAGGAGCTGATGCGCGGCGGCCCGCTCGCCGAGGACCTCTCCGAGCGCGAGAAGGAGGTGCTGGCCCAGCTCGCCCACGGCCGCACCAACCGCGAGATCGCCCAGGCCCTCCACGTCGGCGAGGAGACGGTGAAGACCCACGTCGGCAACATCCTCTCCAAGCTCCAGCTCAACCACCGCACCCAGGCGGTGATCTACGCCCTGAAGCAGGGACTGGTGTCGCTCGACGACGTCGAGATCTGAGCCTGGTTCCATCGGATTCCGCATTGGACAGGCAGCGCGGTATATCCAGATTTCCCCGACGACCTTGCGGTCCTGGATTGTCGGCAGGCCGTACAGCACCTCGGAAGGCAGCCGCTCAGGTTTGTCGTCCGAGTGGCACCAGCACGGGGAGAACAGCGGAGGCCGGGTCCGCGGACCCGGCCGTTCAGCGGATCTAGACGCCGATGGGCTCGAAGGAGCGGTCGTGCGCGGGCTCGTGGCTCTCGGCCTGGGAGGCCTCGGACTGGCCGAGGTCGGCGAGGGTCTCCGCATCGAACGCGCGGCCGTTCTTCGAGCGGCTGAGCCGGCTGGTCAGACGCTTGGGGTCGAAGTTGGTCAGGCCATGCGCGAGCAGGCCGAGGCCGAGAGCGCCCAGGGCGGCGCCCAGCGGGTCTTTCCGCTTGAGGCCGGCATAGGCCAGCGCGCTGCCGGTGCCGCCGGTCAGCACGCGAGTGGCGGGCCCCACCCAGCGCTTGGCGCCGTTCCGGTAGGCCGCGAGGTCCGCCGCCGACTCGTGGATCTCGAGCTGGTTCTCGACCGCCGCGATCCCCTCGATCGTCTGGATCGCCGCCAGCAGCCCCTCGACCTCGGAGGCGAGGATGAGCCCGTGCAGGACCACGCTGCCCTCCTGCACCAGCACCTCGACAGCCATCGGGTGGGAAGCGGTCCGGCGGATCTTCCGCCGCACCTGCTTGAGCAGAGCCTCGCCCTCATCGGCCAGGTCGCCGCGGCGCAGCTTCGAGCCGGCCTGGGAAACCAGGCCCTTGGTCTTGTTGCCGAGGTGGCGCGAGGTCTTCGCGGCCGCCTTGCCCCCGTTCTTGATCGCGGAGACCGACTTGTCGCGAGCCACGGCCCGGCGGCCGCGCCCACCCTGGGGATCGAGCAGGTACATGAGGCCGGCTCCCAGCCCGGCGCCGACACCGGCGCTGCCGACCAGAGTCCACTTGTTGTTCTTGTCCATGGTGACTACTCCTTCCCTTACATACGAATTCCGGACGCCGGGACCCGGCGTCCGGTCATTTCGAGCTGCAAGGGCTGTACCGCTCCCTAGAGGCTGCGGATGTTGACGCCGCCGTTCGAGGTGCGGATGTAGAGCCTGGAGCCGCCGCCGTTGACCTCCCCCTTGAGGCGGCTGTGCCTCCCCCCCTGCCCTCCCTCGACGGGGAAGTCGCTGTGGACGCCGCCGTTCGATGTCGCGGCGTCGACAGAGAACCGCGAGTCCCTCGGCAGGCGCACGGAGATCCCGCCATTGGAGCTCTCGAGACTGAGGTCGCCGCTGGCGAGCTCCGTCAGCTCGGCGTCGATCGCTCCGTTGCTGGTCTCCGCCTGGAGGGCGCCGGCCAGGCCGGCCACGGTGATGCGGCCGTTGGAGGTCTCGAGGTGGGCGTTGCCCTGTGTGCCGGTGACGGTGATGGCACCGTTGGAGCTCTCGACGTCGAGCGCGACGTGGCGCGGCACGTGGATCTTGTAGGACACATCCATGTTCACGTCGCCGCTGCCGTTGAAGAGCTGGGCGAGGATGCCCCCCTCCTCGCCTCGCTTGGGGAGACGGGTGTCGATCCGCAGGCCGGAGGCCGTGTTGGCCACCTCGATCCTGATCTGGCCCATCAGCTTGCGGGCGGCCTCGTCGCTGCCCGCCTTGACGCGCTTCTCGGCCTCGATGCGGACCTCGGAGCGGTCCCACGCCTCGAAGGTCACGCCGCCGTTGACGTTGGTCAGCCGCACCTCGGAGCCGGGGCGCAGCGGGACGGTCTGGTCGAAACGATCCTTCACGGTGGCCGCGTGGGCGGCGGCGCCCACCAGCAGCAGACCGCAGAGGAGCGGGAAAGTTCTGGAGCTCGGCATGATGGATTTCCTCCTTTTCGATCGAATCAGGACATCGCGGCCGCGGACCGGCCTCGCTGACCCTACGCGCGGGATGGAAGAAATGTTGCAAGGCCCGGCACCGTTGTTGGTCTGGGAGGCTCGGTATAGCCTTCCGTCATGGAGGCCTGAACGTGGTGGGACGAGCGACGACGGACGATCTGAAGCTGCTTCTGGAAGTGATGCCGCCGGCGGTGCGCGACGCCGTCGAGGCCCACCCCCGGCGCGGCGAGCTCATCGAGCTGGTGCTCGACCTCGGCCGCCAGCCCGAGGCCCGCTTCCCCGACGCCGGCGCGTTCCTCTCCGACCAGCCGGTCACTCGCGAGCAGATCGCCTATGTGGTCGAGCGGGTCGGCCGCTTCGGCAAGGACAACCGGGCGGGGATCGAGCGCACCCTGCACCGCATCTCGGCGATCCGCAACCGGGTCGGGGACGTCATCGGCCTGACCTGCCGCGTCGGCCGCGCCGTCTTCGGCACGGTGGACATCCTGCGCGACGTCATCGAGTCGGGCGAGTCGATCCTCCTGCTCGGCCGCCCCGGCGTGGGCAAGACCACGATCCTGCGCGAGGCCGCGCGGGTGATCGCCGACGAGCTCGGCAAGCGGGTGGTGGTGGTCGACACCTCGAACGAGATCGCCGGCGACGGCGACGTCCCCCACCCCGGCATCGGCCGCGCCCGCCGTATGCAGGTCCCCTCGCCGGACGAGCAGCACGCGGTGATGATCGAGGCGGTCGAGAACCACATGCCGCAGGTGATCGTGATCGACGAGATCGGCACCACGGCCGAGGCGCTGGCGGCGCGCACGATCGCCGAGCGCGGCGTCCAGCTCATCGCCACCGCCCACGGCAACACGCTGGAGAACCTGCTCCAGAACCCGACTCTCTCGGACCTCGTCGGCGGCATCCAGGCGGTCACTCTCTCGGACGAGGAGGCGCGCCGGCGCGGCACCCAGAAGACGGTGCTGGAGCGCAAGGCGCCGCCCACCTTCGGCGTGCTGGTCGAGATCCAGGACAAGGACCGCCTCGCCGTCCACCACGACGTCGCCGAGGTGGTGGACCGCTTCCTGCGCGACATCCCGCCGCGCCCCGAGCTGCGCACCCGCACCGAGGAAGGAGGCGTCGAGATCCGCCGCGCCGAACGCCCCGAGAGGCCGGAGCGCGGGCGGCCGGAGAGAGGGCGGTCCGAGCGCGGGCGTCCCGAGCGCGGCCGCTCCGAGCGATCGCGGCCGGGCCGGGGCGCGGCGCCCTGGTTCGCGGCGCCGGTGGCGGAAGACGAGCCCCTGGCGGCCGCCTCTCCGGCGGACGATCCCGAGGAGGCGCCCCTGCCGCCGGTCAAGGCCCTGCATGGCAAGACGGTGCGCATCTTCCCCTACGCGGTCAGCAAGGCGAAGCTCGAGCGAGCCCTGCGCAAGTTCCGCGTCTCGGCCTACATCGTCGACGACCTCGACGCCGCCGACATGGTGGTGACGGTCAAGGCCCAGGAGCGCCGCCAGCCCCGGCGGCTGCGCGACGCCCACGTCCGCGGCATCCCCTTCTACGTGGTGCGTAGCAACACCATCACCCAGATGGAGAACTTCCTCAGCTCGGTCTTCGGCGTCAACGATCCGCAGGCGGGGGACGACGAGGCGCTGCGCGAGGTCGAGGACGGCATCGACGAGGCCCTGGACCAGGGGCACCCGGTGGAGCTCTCCCCCCAGAACAACTACCTGCGCCGCCTCCAGCACCAGATCATCGAGCGCTACGGCCTGGCCTCGGAGAGCAAGGGGGACGAGCCGTACCGGCGAGTGGTGATCTATCCGGGAGGCAAGGCGGCCAGCGGCCAGGGGTAGGGCCTACTCCACCTTCGGCACCGGCTCCGCCCGCGCCTCCGGCGGCTCGAGCTGCGGCAGGGCGGCGGCGCGGGTGCCGAGCGGCAGGGTGCCGTCGAGGTTGTCCCGGAACTCGACGCTGTAGATGTCCAGCAGCGAGAGGAAGAGGGCGGCGACCATCGGGCCGACGATGAACCCCATCGGGCCGAACATGCCGATCCCCCCCAGGGTCGAGAAGAAGACCATCAGGTCGTGCATCCCGGTCTCCTGGCCCACCAGCCGGGGGCGGATCAGGTTGTCGACGTTGACGATCACGATCACCGTCACCAGGAGGATGCCCAGCCCCTGCCAGACATGGCCGGTCGCGATCTGGTAGAAGGCCGCCGGATAGAGCACCAGCCACGACCCCACCATCGGCAGCACCGCGGAGAACGTCGCCACCATCCCCCACAAGAACGGCGAGCCGACGCCGAAGATCCAGAGCGTCAGTCCCGAGAGGGTCCCCTGGACCAGAGCGATCACCAGCGTCCCCTTCACCGTGGCCCGCGCCACCGTCGAGAAGCGGGTGGCGATGGCGTTCTTGTGCTCCCGGTTGAGGGGGATCAGGAAGCGGACGCGGCGCAGCAGGTCGCGGCCGTCGCGGAAGAAGTAGAACATCGTGAACAGGGTAAGAAAGAGCAGCACGACGATCTCGATCGTCCCGCGCGAGGTCTTGTTGATCAGGGTCGCGACGAGGCTGCCGGCCGAGGAGGCCACGTTCTGGAGGGTGGCGCGCCAGTCGATCTGGTCGAGCCTCAGGTCGCGCACCAGCGGCAGCGCGCGCAGCCTCAGGAGCGGCTCCTGGATCCGCTCGGAGAGGCTGCCGAGGTTCTGCTGCGCCGCGCGGTAGAAGTCGATCGCCTCGCGGGTGACGAGATCGGCCACCACGTAGAGCGGCACGACGAGGAGGAGGAGCAGCAGCAGGCAGCAGAAGAACGCCGCCAGGGTCCGGCGCCCCCGGAAAGCGCGCAGGACCCGTTCGTACATCGGGTAGAACAGCGTCGCGAACACCGCCGCCAGCACCACCGGCATGAAGAAGACCTGCACCATGCGGAAGAAGACGGCCGCGGTGCCGAGCAGGACGGCGACGAAGAAGTAGCGGCTGAGCTTTCTGTCGTTCATCGGAGTCTCCGCGCCATTCTTTCACGGTTGCCATGGCTCGCTGGTTGCATCCCCCTGGGAAACGCGGTCCGCAGGAGCGGACTTTCAGACTTCGGAGACCTCGCACCATGTCGAAACATACGCCGATGCTCGCGATCCTCTTCCTCCTGGCCCCCCTGGCCCTGCACGCGCGGCAGTCCGCGCCCCAGATCCAGCCGGTGCCTCACGTCGAGCGCCCGCCGGCCGTTCAGCCGGAGGCTCCGATGGCCGCGCCCACGGCGGCGGCTCCGGCGACCGGTGGACCCAACCCCAAGTCGATGGGGGACGTCCAGGTCCTCCTCGACCGCGCGGCGTTCTCGCCCGGGGTGATCGACGGCCGCGGGGGTTCCAACACCCGCAAGGCGCTGGCGGCCTTCCAGGGCGCCAACGGCCTGCCGGAGACCGGCAAGGTGGACGCCGCGACCTGGCAGAAGCTGCTGGCGGTGGCCGGCACCAACCAGGCCGTGATCCCCTACGTGATCACCCCCGAAGACGTGCAGGGCCCGTTCTTCCCCATCCCGGAGGAGATGGCCGACAAGGCCAAGCTGCCGGCGCTCGGCTTCAGCTCGCCGCTGGAGATGTTCTCGGAGAGGTTCCACACCACGCCGGAGTTCCTCCAGCGGCTCAACCCCCAGGCGCAGTTCGCGGCGGCGGGCGAGCGGATCATGGTCCCCAACGCCCGGCCCCTGCCCGACGTGACGGACAAGTCCCTGGTGCCGGAGGGCACCGAGGTCATCGTCTCGAAGAGCAATTCCAACCTGCTGGTCAAGCAGGGGGACAAGCTCCTCTACTACGCCCCGGTCACCTCGGGCAGCGAGCACGATCCGCTGCCGATCGGCGACTGGAAGGTGACGGGCATCTCCCGCAACCCGACCTTCAACTACAACCCCGACCTCTTCTGGGATGCCGAGCCCTCGGACAAGAAGGCCAAGATCCCGGCCGGCCCCAACAATCCCGTCGGCGTGGTCTGGATCGACCTCTCCAAGGAGCACTACGGCATTCACGGCACGCCCGAGCCGAAGACGATCGGCAAGACGACCTCCCACGGCTGCGTGCGGCTGACCAACTGGGACGCGGCGGCGGTTTCCGGGCTGGTCAAGGCGGGAACCCCGGTCCACTTCACGGAATAGGGGCGCCATGGCCAGGGAGAGAAAAGGTCTGCCGCTGGCAGGGCTCGCCGGATTCGCGCTCGGCGCGGCCACGGTGCTGCTGATCGTCTGGCTCTACGGCGGAAGTCAGGGCGGAAGTCAGGGCGGCGGCACGGCGAGCGCTCCGCCCGCCCGGGAGCCCGCCGCGGCTTCGCCCATGACCTCGGCTCCAGCCCCTGCTACGCCGCAGCCCGCGGCTCCCCCGGCGGCGGCGGTGCCGCCGGGCGCGACGCCGCCCCTGCTGGCGCGCCCGGCGGACGATCTCGCCGAGCGCGATCTGCTGGTGCCGGTCCAGGGAGTGCCGCGCACGGGGCTCCAGGACACCTACGACGATGCCCGCGGCCAGGGGCGGGTCCACAACGCGATCGACATCATGGCCACCCGCGGCACGCCGGTGCTGGCCGTCGAGGCGGGGCGGATCGCCAAGCTCTTCACCAGCAAGCTGGGGGGGCTGACGATCTATCAGTACGATCCCACCGAGACCTACTGCTACTACTACGCCCACCTGGACCGCTATGCCCCCGGCCTCAAGGAGGGGGACCAGGTGAGCCGCGGGCAGGTGATCGCCTACGTCGGATCGACCGGCGACGCCTCACCGGACGGTCCGCACCTCCACTTCGAGATCACCCGGCTCCACGCCGACAAGAAATGGTGGCAGGGGGACTCGATCAATCCCTATCCGATCCTGCGGGAGGGGCGGTAGAGCGAGCCCGCCCTCCTCTGGGGCTCAGTGGGAGCCGAACTTCTTCTCCCCCGCCTCGATCCTGACCGCCAGCTTGTTCTCGGCCGGCGGCAGCGGGCAGGTGGCGAAAGCGGTGAAGGCGCAGGGCGGGTTGTAGGCGGTGTTGAAGTCCACCACCACCTTGCCGTCCTTCGGCGGGGCGGTGTCGAGAAAGCGGCCGGCCCCGTAAGTCTCCTTGCCGTTCGTCTGATCGCCGAAGACCAGGAAGAGGCTGCCGTCGTTCCCGCCCTCGAGGGCGTCGATCCGGTAGGTCTTCCCCTGCCAGTCGAAGACGACGGCGCCCGGCGACGGGTTGTCCTCGACCTGGCCGATGATGTTGGCGATCGGGATCTTCTTGTCCTTGTAGGGCTCGAAGCGGGCGACCACCCGCCACTCCGGCCGGATGGGATACTCGTCGATCCCCTTGAAGGCGGCGCGCATTGGGCTGGTCTTGTCCTTGATCCGCACCCCCATGCGATCGCCCCGCTTGATGACGAAGAAGCTGAGCGAGCCGAGCTGAAGGGTCGTCGGCTTGCCGTCGGCGTCGGCCGAGACCTTCATGCCGGGGGCCGGCGGCTTGCCGTCGGCGGTCAGGGGAACCCCGGGCTGGACGTTCAGGTGGACCGTGTCCCCCTCCAACGTCAGGGTGCCGGCCACGGCCGGGGCCTTCCCCGCGGGGAGGATCACCGGATTGCCCGGATCGCTGCCGAAGCGGTTCTCGCCCGGCTTCAGCCAGTAGAGGCCGACCAGGGTGAGCCAGCCGTCCTCTTTCTTGAGACTCGTGAGCCGCTCCTGGCGCCAGGTCTCGATCTCCTTGCGGTAGGCCGCGGGATCGGGACGATCGGCGGCGGGAGCCTTGGAGTCGGCCGCCCACAGAGCGGCCCCGGCGAAGAGGGCGGTCAGGAAAAGGGCATGTTCACGCTTGAGCTTCATGGTTCAGGCCTCCAGATCGGACGAAGAGGATAACTCAGGGCGGGCCCGTAACCTTCCCACCCCATTCTCGTATTGTTTCTGAAAGGGCCGCGCCGGCCCTGCAAGGAGAATCCTGATGCTGACCATCCGCGACCTCGTGAAGGTATACCCCGGCCCCGTGACCGCCCTCCAGGGGATCAACCTCGACGTCTCGCCCGGGATGTTCGGCCTGCTCGGGCCCAACGGCGCGGGCAAGTCGACCCTGATGAAGATCCTCTCCGGCCTGCTGGAGGCGACTTCGGGGGCGGTGACCCTCGACGGCGAGGACGTGCTCACGAAGCCGGAGCGGATCCGCCAGCGGCTCGGCTATCTCCCCCAGGAGTTCGGCTTCTACCCCCACCTGACGGGGGAGAAGATGCTCACCTACCTGCTCAAGCTCAAGGGGGTCGAGGCGCCCGGGGGGCTGAAGAAGCTGGTGCCCGAGCTGCTCGACCGGGTCAACCTCACCTCGGCCGCCAAGCGGCGGGTGAAGACCTACTCGGGCGGCATGCGCCAGCGGCTCGGCATCGCCCAGGCGATCGCCGGCGATCCGCGGCTGATCATCGTCGACGAGCCGACCGCCGGCCTCGACCCCGAGGAGCGGCTGCGCTTCTACAAGATCCTCGCCGAGCTCGCCGCCGACCGCATCGTGCTGCTCTCCACTCACATCGTCGAGGACGTCGCCGTGCTCTGCCCCCGCTTCGCGGTGATCCGCAAGGGGCGGCTGGTGGCCCAGACCACGCCCACCGAGGCCCGCCGGGAGATCGACGGCAAGGTCTTCGAAGGGCGGCTGGGGCGGGAGCAGATGGCCGAGATCCAGGGGCGCGGCCTGCGGGTCATCCAGTCGGTGCTGGTGGAGGGGAAGAACCGCGTCCGCGTCTACCAGCCGGACGGCGCTCCGCCGGCCGGCTTCGAGCCCGCGCAGGCCAACCTGGAGGACGCCTATCTCCTGCTGATGCAGGACTCCGCGCAGGCCCCCCGAGTCGAAGAGGAGGCCCCGGCGCTCGCCGCGGGCGGCGGACGTTGAGCCTCGCCCGCACCGGCGTCATCTTCGGCGAGGAGCTCGCCCGCACCTTCAAGCGCCCCCTGTTCTGGTTCCTGGTCGCCCTGCTGGCCCTGATGTCCTGGGGGCTCTCGACCGGCCACATGCAGATCGCGTCGGGGGACTCCTCGGTGGGCGGCACCAAGGCCTGGGTCACCTCCGAGTTCGCCTTCTCGCGGGCGCTGATGGCGCTGATGGCGCTGCTCTACGGCTTCTTCACGTCGATTGCCGCCGGCATGGCGATCGTCTCCGACGACGAGGCGCGGATCAGCGACATGCTGCTGTCGACCCCGCTCAAGCCCTCCGAGTACGTCTGGGGGAAGTTCCTGGCGATCCTCGCCGGCTTCCTGAGCGTCCTCGCCCTCCATGTGCTGCTCACCATCTTCTTCAACCACGGGCTGCCCAATCCGGCGGCGCCGGAGATCCGCGGACCGTTCCACTGGGTCAACTACCTGCGGCCGGCCCTGGTCTTCGGCCTGCCGACGCTGGTCTTCTATCTCGGGGTCGCCTTCTTCCTGGGCGAGCGCTGGCGGCGGCCGGTCACGGTCTTCCTCTTCCCGATCGCCGTCATGATGGCCTGCGGCTTCTTCCTCTGGAGCTGGGCGCCGACCTGGCTCGATCCGGGGATCAACCGGCTGCTGATGCTGATCGATCCCTCCGGCTTCCGCTGGATCAACGAGACCTGGATCAAGCTCGACCGCGGGGCCGGCTTCTACAACACGGCCCGCGTCGGGCTCGACCTGCCGTTCGTCCTCTCGCGCCTGGCCTTCCTGGCCCTCGGGCTCGGCGGGGTCTGGCTCGCGCAGCGGCACCTGGCCGCCCATCTCCAGGGGGCGACCGGAGGCGGACGGGGCTCGCGGCGGCGGAGAGCTCTCGCCATCCCCCTGGAGACGCGGGCGGCGGCGCTCCCCGTACTGGCGGAGCTGGGGATGCGCTCGCGGCCGGTCGGGCTCGGCGCGGGCACCCTGGAGGTGGCGCGCACGGAGCTGCGGAACCTGCTCTCCTCGCCCGGCGTCTACCTGTTCGGCGCCCTCATCCTGCTGGAGACCCTGGGCGACAGCCTGACCGCCCTCGGGGCGTTCCAGACCCGGCTGCTGGTCACCCCCGGCACCGCCGCGGTGGGCGCGATGGACGTGCTCGCCGTCCTCGTCTGCCTGCTCCTGATGTTCTACACCGCCGAGTCGCTGGAGCGCGAGCGCGCGACCGGACTGGCCCCGATCTCCTTCTCGACCCCGGCGCGCACCACCTCGTTCCTCTTCGGCAAGGCGCTCGCCAACAGCGCGGTCGGCGTGCTGATGGCGATCGCCACCTACATCGGCTGCGCCATCGCCATCCTCATCCAGGGGAAGCTGGCGCCCAATCCCGGCCCCTTCCTGCTCGTCTGGGGGCTGCTGCTGGTGCCCACCTTCCTGGTCTGGACCTGCTTCATCCTCGTCGTCCAGGCCGCCTTCGGCCAGCGCTACGTCACTTACAGCGCCGGCCTCGGCGCGCTGTTCCTCAGCCTCTACCTCCAGTTCACCGATCACATGACCTGGGTGGGGAACTGGTGGCTCTGGAGCGCGGCGCGCTGGAGCGACATGGGGATCTTCGAGATCGACCGCAAGGCTCTCGTCCTCAGCCGGATCCTGGTCCTGGGGCTGGCCGGGCTGCTCACCGTCCTCGCCGTGCGCCTCTTCGGACGGCGGCAGGCGGACGCCATCGGCAGCATCCATCGCCTGCAGCCGGGGCCGCTCTGGCACTCGGCGCTGCGGCTCGCCCCCTTCGCCGTGGTGCCGCTCGCCGCCGGCATCGCCCTCTGGATCGCCATCGACGACGGCTACCAGGGCGCCGGTTTCGAGAAGAAGGGGCGGGACTACTGGAAGCAGAACCTGGCGACCTGGAAGGACGCGCCGCAGCCGGCGATCTCGGATGTCGCGCTCGATCTGGTGATCGATCCGGACCAGCGCCGGATCTCCAACCATGGCAGCTACGAGCTGCTCAACGACAACGACGCCGCGCTCCAGCGCTTCGCGCTCACCGGCGGCCCGCACTGGAAGAAGGTGCGCTGGACGCTGAACGGCAAGGCCTTCAAGCCGGAGAACCGCTCGGGGCTCTACGCCTTCCAGCTCCCGGCGCCGCTGCCGCCGGGCGGGCGGATCCGCGTCGGCTTCCAGCTCGAGGGGGTCTTTCCGCAGGGGATCTCGAAGAACGGCGGCGGCTCCATGGAGTTTGTCCTCCCCTCGGGCGTGGTGCTGACCAGCTTCACCCCGACCTTCTCACCCGTGGTGGGGTACATGGAGGAGATCGGCAGGAAAGAGGACGAGAACGACTACGAGCCCCGCGTCTACCCCGACGACTACTACAAGGGGAAGACCAAGGTCGCCTTCGGCGCCGGCCACCCGTTCACCACCCGCATCGCCATCACCGGGCCGGCGGACTTCGCCTTCAACTCGGTCGGCAGCCGGACCAGCGACACGGTCCGGGCGGGCAAGCGGACGGTGGTCTGGCAGAGCGACTACCCGGTGCGCCTGTTCAACGTCGTCGGCGGGCGCTGGGCCGTGCGGCGCGGGCAGGGCACGGCGATCTACTACCACCCCGCTCACCGCTACAACATCGACGAGATGATCGGCGCCCTCGACGCTTCGCGCCGCTACTACTCCGAGTGGTTCAAGCCCTTCCCCTGGCGCGAGCTCAAGCTCTCCGAGTTCCCCAACCAGGCGAGCTACGCCCAGGGGTTCCCCACCGACATCACCTTCTCCGAGGGGATCGGCTTCCTCACCAAGAGCGACGTCAAGACCGACGCCGTCTTCATGGTAACCGCCCACGAGAGCGCCCACCAGTGGTGGGGCAACCTGCTCACCCCGGGCGACGGGCCGGGCGGCAATCTCCTCTCCGAGGGGATGGCCCACTTCTCGACCGCCCTGCTCACCGAGCAGGTCAAGGGCCCGCAGGCGCGCATGGAGTTCCTCAAGCGGATCGAGGAACAGTACGGCGACAACCGCCGGGCGGACGCCGAGCGCCCCCTGGTGAAGGTGGACGGCGCTCATCAGGGCGACCAGACGGTGACCTACGACAAGGGGGGCTGGGTCTTCTGGATGCTCTACCAGCAGCTCGGGCGCGAGCGCGACCTCGCCGGCCTGCGCAAGTTCATCGCCGACTGGGGAAATGGGCCGGACTACCCCCTGCTCCAGGACTTCACCGCCGCCATGCGCCCCTTCGCGCCCGACCCGGCGGTCTACGACGACTTCGTGAGGCAGTGGTTCCACCAGGTGGTGGTGCCGGAGTACCGGCTGACCGATGCCCGGGTGACCGCGGCGCCCGGAGGGCGGACCTGGAAGGTGGCCGTCAAGGTGAAGAACACCGGCACCGGCCGGATGCCGGTCGAGGTGGCGGCGGCCCGCGGCGAGCGCTTCACCGACAAGGGCAAGGCCGGTCCCGGCTACCACGACGCCCGCCAGACGGTGACGCTGGGGGCGGGCGAGGAGCGGACGGTCGAGATCACCGCCGCCTTCCAGCCCGAGCGGGTGCTCGTCGATCCCGACGTCAAGGTTCTGCAGTTGCGCCGCAAGGCGGCGGTCTTGAAACTGTAGGTATCCCGGTCCATGCTCCCGGGGTGAGCACCTGTGACAAGCCAGTGCGCTACAGGCGGCTCGTTTTTCGTGGCTCGCGACACTGTTAGTGGGTAAGAGCTATTTTTTGACCTGGGACCCAAGGGACCGGGGAAGCCGGAACGCGGGACTCGAAAAGGAGATGAAGATGGAGCGGAAGACCGTTCACAGAGGGATTGTGGCGCTGGCGATCGTTACGTCCCTGTCCGCCGCGGGATCGCGTCCGGCCGCGGCCCTGGATCTGGGGTTCCTGGACCGGCTCAACCAACTGTGGTCGTTCGCCACCGGCGATGCGCACCGGGCGACCGGCCGGGTCCACCGCGCCGCGGAGAAGACTCCGACGGTCCCGGGGGCCAAGACCGGATGGGGGATCGACCCCAATGGAGATCACCTCGTCGATCCGGACCCCGTCATCCAGAGAGTTGTTCCGAGCAACGGTTGATACGAGACAACGCGTCCCCCTTGTGAGAGACTTGAGGAAATAGCTGCATTGATTTCGAGGAGAGCAGGATGAGCAAGCATCATCCACGTCGCGAAGCCCTGGAAGGGTTCCTTCTCAGCCGCCTGCCGGCTACCGAGGTGAAAGCCACGGTGAGCCACCTGCTGGGCGGCTGCGAGCACTGCCAGGACGAGATGTCGCCGCTTGCGGCCTCCATGTTCACGCCCGAGACCGCCCCGGAGCCGCATCTTTCGGCTCAGGAGGAGGACGCCTACGATCTCGCGATCTCGGCCGCCTTCACCAAGGCCCTGGCACACGAGCAGGCGCTGACGGTGGAGCGCGACATGGGAGAGCGGAAAGCCGAGGAGATCCTCCAGGCCGCGTGCCGCGGGGAGAATCCCTCCCTGCCCGCGGGCGCGATCTCCTGGGGCTTCTGCGAGCTCCTGCTGGCGAAGAGCCGCGAGCTGCGGCACACCGACCCGGCGGGCATGCTCCGCCTGGCCGAGCTCGCCCGGCAGGCGGCCGACAGCCTCAGCCCGGCGGTCCATGGGGCCGACCAGCGGACCGACATGCAGGCCCGCGCCTGGGCCGAGCTGGCCAACGCCTACCGGATCAACGGCGACTTCGCCCAGGCCGAGGCGACCATGGCCTGCGCCCTCGACCTGCGGGCTCAAGGGACGGGCGACCCCCTGCTCTACGCCCGCGTCGCCGACCTGAGCGCGTCCCTGCTCTGCCACCAGCGGCGCTTCAAAGCGGCGTTCCGGATGCTCGACCTCGCCTACGCGATCCACCGCCGGCACAGCGACGTGCACGAGGTCGGCCGCACGCTCATCCTCAAGGGGCTGTACACCGGCTACGCCGGCAAGCCTGAGGAAGGGCTGCAGCTCCTGGTCCGCGGCCTGCCGATGATCGACCGCGCCCGGGACTCCAAACTCGTCTTCCACGCGTTGCACAACATCCTCCTGCTCCGCGTCGAGCTCGGCGAATACGAGGCCGCCCAGCGTCAGCTCCAGCGGATGCGGCCGCTCTACGCCGAGCACGCGGCCTGGCTCGACCTGGTGAAGCTGCACCGCCTGGAGGGGGAGATCGCCGCCGGCCTGGGCGATCTGGTCACCGCCGAGGCGACGTTCCAGCAGATCCGCCAGGATCTCGACGACGCGGGGAACGCCTTCCAGGCCTCGCTGGCGTCGCTCGACCTGGCGGGCGTCTGGCTGCGCCAGGGGCGCACCGCCGAGGTGCGTGGCGTGGTCCCCGAGATCGCGGCTACTTTCCGCATGCTCGGCGTCGAGCGCGAGGCGCTTTCCGCCCTGCACATGCTGCGCGACGCCCTGGATCGCGATCAGGCGACGCTGGAGATCCTCCAGCTCGTCGGCGGCATCCTGCGGCGCCTGCAGAACGAGCCGATCCCCCACGCCGGACTCGAAGCGCTGTAGTTTTCCTTCCGTCCGGCTTCCAGCGGCCCGGGGCTTCGGCTCCGGGCCGTTTTCGTTTGTGGGCCCGGAAGGAACCGGCCCGCCGCTTGCAGGAGCCCGGGGCGAAGGAGGAAGAACCGCATGAACGACTCTCGAAAAGATCTCCACCCAGACCGCACCCAGCATGACCACACCCCAACGGGTCATCTCGACGAAGCGGCCCCCGAATCTCGGCGGCCAGCGACCGGCCATGACCAGCCCGCCGCCGGAACGGCCCGCGCCGCCGGCCTCGCGCCGGGAGGAGCGGCGACCGTATCCAGTGATCGCGAGATCAGCGGCGAGTTGGACCGCGCGGTCGACGCTCCCGACCACAATGTAACCCGGGGCAAGGCCGGCGGTCGTTGAGCGACTCCCCTCCGGAGCGCTCCGGCTCCGGGCCGCGAATCATGCCTCACCAGGAAAAACCCATCGCCATCTATGGCGCCCTGGTCGCGAACCTGGCGATCGCGGTCACCAAGTTCGTGGCCGCGGGGATCACCGGCAGCTCGGCGATGATCTCGGAGGGGATCCACTCGGTGGTGGATACCGGCAACCAGATCCTCCTCCTGCTGGGGATCAAGCGGAGCCAGAAACCGCCGGACGAGAACCACCCCTTCGGCCACGGCAAGGAGCTCTACTTCTGGAGCCTGATCGTGGCCATGCTGCTGTTCGGCGTCGGCGGCGGGCTGTCGGTCTACGAGGGGATCACCCACCTCCGCCACCCCCACCCTCTCGAGGACCCGTTCTGGAACTACGCATCCTTGGGAGCCGCGTTCGTCTTCGAGACGATCTCCTGGATCCTCGCCATGCGGCAGCTCCGCCCGACGATCCGCGAGAAGGGGATGTGGAAGGCCCTGCGCACCAGCAAGGACCCGTCGATCGTCATCCTCTTCTTCGAGGACTCGGCGGCTCTCGTCGGTCTGATCATCGCCTTCCTCGGCGTCTTCCTCGGCCACCTGTGGAACAGCCCGGTCCCCGACGGGATCGCCTCGCTGGCGATCGGCCTGCTCCTCGCCGGCGTCGCCTCCTTCCTGGTGGCGCAGAGCCGGGGGCTGCTGCTCGGCGAGAGCGTGGACCCCGAGATCCTGGCGGATATCCGCGCGATCGTCGGCTCCGATCCAGCCGTGGTCGAGGCGAAATACCCGCTCACCATGCACCTCGGTCCCGAGGAGGTGCTGATGAACCTGGAGATCGACTTCCGCCCGGGCCTGCCGCCGGGGCAGATCACCGAGTCGATCCAACGGCTGGAGCAGGAGATCCGCCGCCGGCACCCGGAGGTCCAGCGGATCTTCATCGAGGCGCACGCGCTGCAGGGACGAGAAGCGGAGGCGGAAGGGCGGCTTCGGATAAGCTAGCGCGCATGGTCACCCACGCCGACGTTCAGGCCGCGCGCGAGCGCATCCTCCCCTATGTGCACCGCACGCCCGTGCTGACGTCGCGAGCTCTCGACGAGCGGGTGGGAGCCTGGATCTTCTTCAAGTGCGAGATCTTCCAGCGGGTGGGCGCCTTCAAGGCTCGCGGAGCCTTCTCGCGGCTGACGCTGCTCACCCCCGAGGAGCGCTACCGCGGGGTCGTCGCCTTCTCCTCGGGGAACCACGCCCAGGCGGTGGCTCTCGCGGCGCGGGAGCTCGGGGTTCGCGCCACGATCGTGATGCCGAAGGACGCCCCCGCCCTCAAGGTCGCCGCCACCCGCGGCTACGGCGCCGAGGTCATCCTCTACGACCGTCTGGGCGGCGAGAGCCGTGAGGAGATCGCCCGCCGGATCGTCGAGGAGCAGGGAGCCACCCTCGTGCCGCCGTTCGATGACGACGCGGTCATCGCCGGCCAGGGGACGCTCGCCCTGGAGCTCCTGGAGGAGGTGCCGGACCTCGACCTCCTCGTCACTCCGTGCGGCGGCGGCGGCCTGCTCTCCGGCTGCGCCGTGGCCGCGAAGGGGCTCCACCCGGAGATCCGCCTATGGGGGGTCGAGCCCGAGACCGGGAACGACATGCAGCGATCGCTCGCCGCGGGGCACCCCGTCACCATCCCCCTCCCCGCCACCATCGCCGACGCCCTGCAGACCACCCGCCCCGCCGAGCGGACGCTCGCGCTGGTCAGCGGGCTCACCGAAGGAATCCTCACCGTCACCGACGAGGAGATCCGCCGCGCCATGGCCCTGCTCGCCGCGCGGATGAAGCTCGTCGTCGAGCCCGGGGGCGCGATCGCCTTCGCCGCCCTCCTCCACGGCAAGGTGCCGGAGTCGGCGGGACGGAAGATCGGCATCGTCCTCTCCGGCGGCAACGTCGATCCCGACCGTTTCGGCGCGCTGATCTCCGGTCTCGAAACCTGAAATCCGAAACCTGAAGTTCTGATCGGGCGGAATTTCGCTCCTTTTCTCAGGGTTCCCTTCGTAACCTTGCTGTTGTAGGGTTATGCGCACTCAGCAATGAGTTAAGCCTCAGCGTCGTTTCGCTGTATGAAGTTGAAGAACAACCTGAGAGGTAGTACCGCATGATCAGGAAAGCCGCCGTCCTCGGGACCGCCGCCACCGCCCTCCTCCTCGCCGCCGCCACACAAGCCCAGACCCTCGACCAGACCCTGAGCGGCTGCAATGGCGTAGCCCCCCTGAGGACCATCCAGGCCAACCCCTCGACCTACAAGTCCCTGATTTCGACCCTCATCCCCGGCGACCGCCTGCAGCTCGCCGCCGGCACCTACACCCAGGGTCTCAACCTCGGGGGCAAGAACGGCCAGCCCGGCAAGTGCATCGTCGTCGAGGGACCGGCCAGCGGCTCTCCCGCCCTGTTCACGGGCAGCGACTCCTGGAACGTCGTGAGCTTCAAGAACTCCAGCTACATCGCGGTGCGGTACCTCTCGCTCGACGGCCTGTCGAAGCTGGGGGACGGCGTGAAGGCCGAGGCGGGCTCGACCTACAACCACCACATCACGGTCGAGCGCCTCGACATGAAGAACTTCAACAACACCGTGCAGACGGTGGGGGTCAACACCAAGTCCTCGGCCTGGAACTGGGTGATCCGCTACAACACGATCACCAGTACGGGGACCGGCATGTACCTCGGCGGCTCCTCGGGCCAGTACGAGTTCGTCAACTCGCTGATCGAGCACAACCTGATCTATGGCACGCTGGGCTACAACATCGAGATCAAGCACCAGCTCACCCGCAACACCTCGCTGGGAATCCCGTCGACGGCGACCACCATCGTGCGCCACAACGTGTTCTCCAAGGCCAACGGCTCGCTCACCGGCGCCGACGCGCGGCCGAACCTGCTGGTGGGGCACTGGCCGCTCTCCGGGGCGGGCTCCACGGACATCTACCAGATCTACGGCAACGTGTTCTACGAGAACCCCTACGAGGCGCTCTTCCAGGGGGAGGGGAACATCGCCTTCCACGACAACCTGATGGTGAACCGCGCGGGCACGGCGGCCATCCACATCCAGAAGCACAACAACGTGCCGAAGCGGATCGAGATCTGGAACAACACCGTGGTGGCCGGCAACACCGGCATCCAGATCACCGGCGCCGACCCCGCCTACCCGCAGCGGGTGACCGGCAACGCGGTCTTCGCCGCCACTCCGCTCTACGGCGGCCAGCAGACCGGCAATCTCACCGGCACCTACGCGGCGGCCGCCACCTACCTCAACAACCCGACGGCGGCGCTCGGCGCGGGGCTCGATCTCTACCCGAAGATCGGCAAGCTCCAGGGCACGGCGCTCGACCTGACCTATCTCACGGGTTTCGTCGATCAGAACAGCGACTTCAACGGTCTGCCGCGCCTCCTCACCTTCCGCGGCGCCTACTCGGGCGAGGGGGTGAACCCGGGCTGGCTGCCGGCGCAGGCGATCAAGCCGTAAGAAGCAACACGGACGGACACGGACAGGCAAGGACGGACAGGGACATCGATCCTGTCCTCCTTTGTCCTTGTACGTCCGTGTCTGTCCGTGTTCGTCCTTGAAAACTACGCCGACTTCCCCAAATACGCCTTGAGCTTCGGAGCCACGCTCCTCCGCACCAACGCGCTCTGGGCCTGCCAGCGGGTGGCGGCGTCGAGGTCGTCTACCAGGAAGCGGGGCTCGCGCCCTTCGAGGACAGCGATGGGGAGGCCGTCCCGGTAGAGGAGGCGGTTGCCGGCGAGCGCCGGGAGGCGGTCGCCCGGAGTGGCGATGCCGAGCAGGTTCAGCGGATCGGCGGCGCTCACCGAGACCAGGGTCCCCTTGCGCGGCTGCTTGCGCAGGGCGCGGAGCTGGCCCACGGCTTCGGTGAGGGCGTACTGCTCGCCCGAGAAGCCGTCCACGAAGCGCCCGCCGCGGATCTCCCCCCGCGCCTCCAGACGCCGGAAGACCAGGAGCAGCTCCCGCCAGGGGGGGAGCATCGTCTCCCTCTCCAGCAGCTTGCGGAAGACCACGCCGTAGCGGCGCAGCAGCGTCCAGGCCGCGGCCTCGACGGCATCGCGCGATGGGGACTCCACCAGCGGCTCTCCCATGGGATGCAGCAGCGACCAGCGCCCCGCGTTCTCCATGCCGAACATCGAGAGGCCGGTCCCGCGCCGCCCCGAGCGGTCCACCGAGGGGCGCTTGTGGGCGGGCGTCAGCAGGGCGCGCAGGCCGGTGAAACTGTCCGAGGTGACGAGACCCCAGGCGACCAGTTCGGCGAGCGCCATCTCCAATTGGGTGTGGAGCAGCCCCGCGCCGTGGGCGATCTCGCCGAAGAAGCAGGCGCCGCGGCTCCGCAGCAGGTCGTAGGCCCCCCGCGCTCCCGCCGAGAGCTCCAGGGCTGCCGGATCGGAGGGGATCGCGATCTCCCGCCAGAGGGGGAGCCCCCCGCGCGACAGGAGCGCGATGGGCGTGGCGCGCACCGGCCCGGAGCGCCGCGAGCCGTCGGAGGACGGCGCCGCTCCCCGCCCCCAGACCCAACGGCCGGCCAGACAGAGGCCGTCCAGCCACGACGGGTCATATTCCTTCATCCGCGCCGGCAGGATCTCCCCTTCCCAGGCGGAGGCGGCGGCCTCGAACCCCTCGAGCTGGCCGAGCAGGGCGTCGAGGCTCCCCGGCCCCTCGGCCCGGCCGTCGGGATCGACCCGCTGCCAGGCGAGGAGGAAGCGCAGGAAGTCGGCCTGCGAGACCGGCTCGATCTCGCGCCGCAGCCGGTCGAGGGTGTAGCGGTGGACGCGCGCGAGAAGCCGCCGCTCGCACCACTCCTCCCCCGGCGCGCCGGGCGTGAAGCGGCCGCGGAAGACGAACCCCTCCCCTTCCAACGATGCCAGCGCCACCTCGACCGCGCTCCGCTTGATCCCCAGGCTTGCGGCGAGCGCCTCGGCGGTGACCGGCCCCAGGCCGTCCAGCCGGCCGCGCAGGATCTCGACCAGCGCCTCTTCCGGAGTCCACTCCCGGGCGAAGCGGGGGGGCGCCGCGATCTCCGGCTCCAGGATCACTTGTCGGTGGAGCGCCCGGAGCTGGGAGAGCCGCTCGGCGGCGATCCAGAGACGCGGTCCGCCGGGGACCGTCGCCAGCGTGGCCCGCCGGGCTTTCGCAAGGGCATCGAAGAGCCGCCCCCAGCCGGAGAGGTCCCCCTCGTCGGCCGTCAGGAAGCCGAAGGTCAGCAGGGCGTCGTGCAGCTCGTCCGGCGTCTCGGCGTCGGGCCAGGCCTCGGCGCGCACGCGGACGATGGCGTCGGCGTCGAGCGCGCCGAGGTCCGAGGCGGTCTCGGGGTCCAGCCAGCGACGCAGCGAGACCGCCTGCGTCCGGCGCTCCTCCAGCGGCGCGTCGTCGAGGAAGGCGTAGGGCTGGGCCTTGAGGATCTCGTGGGCGAGCGGCGAGGGCTCCACCACGTCGCGGGCGATCATCTCGACCGCGCCGGACTCCATCCGCCGCAGCAGCGCCTCCAGCCCGTCGATGTCCATCGCCTCTTCCAGGCAGTCGCGCAGGGTCTGCTCGATCAGCGGATGGTCCGGGACCTCCCGCTCGCCCACGATGTTCTCCAGGCAGGCGAGCTGATCGGGGAAGACCACCGCCACCAGGTCCTCGGCGGCCTGGCGCAGCAGCGGCGCCGGCACTCTGCGCCCGCCGCGCTGGCGGGGGATGGCGAGGGCACGGCCGGCGTTCCAGCGCCAGCGCACGCCGAACAGCGGCGCGTCGAGCACCGCCTGGGTGAGCACGTCGCGCGCCGTGTTCGAGCTCAGGAAGTGGAAGACGTCCTCCAGAGGAAAGCTGTGGGTGGGGCCGAGCGAGAGCACGATGGCATCCTCGGTGGCCGCCGCCTGCAGCTCGAAGTTGAAGGTACGGCAGAAGCGCTTGCGCAGGGCGAGCCCCCAGGCGCGGTTGAGCCGGCTGCCGAACGGAGCGTGGAGAACCAGGTGCTGGTCCCCCGCCTCGTCGAAGAAGCGCTCGGCCACCAGCGTGTCGCGGGTGGGCATCGTCCCCAGCGCCGCGGCCGCGGCCCCCAGGTAGTCGACGATCTGCTCGGCGGCGGCCAGGGGGAGGCCCAGCTTGTCCTCCAGCCACGCCGCGGCTTCGACCCGCGACCCCTCGCGCACCCGCCGGGCCACCTCCTCGCGCAACCGCGAGACGGCGACCGACAGCTCCTCGGTGCGCGCCGGCGCCTCGCCCAGCCAGAAGGGGATGTTCGGCGGCTGCCCCTTGGCGTCCTCCACCAGCACCCGCCCCTGCTCGACCTTGATGATCCGCCAGGAGGCGTTGCCGAGCTGGAAAACGTCCCCGCCCAGGCTCTCGACGGCGAAGTCCTCGTGGACCGTGCCGATCGTGGTGCCCGCGGGCTGGAGCACGACCTGATAGTCGGCGAGATCGGGGATCGCGCCGCCCGAGGTCACCGCCGTCAGCCGCGCCCCCTTGCGGGCGCGCAGCACGCCGTTCACCGCGTCGTGATGGAGATAGGCCCCGCGCCGGCCGCGCCGCGTGGTGAAGCCGGTCGAGAGCATCTCGACGATGGCGTCGAAGTCCTTCCGCTCAAGGTTGCGGAATGGCCAGGCGCGCCGGACCAGGGCGAGCAGCCCGTCCTCGGTCCACTCCTCCGCCGCCACCGCAGCCACGATGTGCTGGGCCAGGATGTCGAGCGGCCGCTCCGGGATGATCAGGCAGTCGAGCTCGCCGCGGCTGACGGCGTCCACCAGGGCGGCGCACTCGATCAACTCGTCACGGGTGAGCGGGAAGAGCCGCCCCTTGGGGAGGCCGCCCAGATGGTGCCCGGAGCGGCCGACCCGCTGCAGCAAGGTGGCGATCGACCGCGTCGAGCCGAGCTGGCAGACAAGGTCGACCGAGCCGATGTCGATCCCCAGCTCCAGCGACGCCGTGGCCACCAGGGCCGAGAGCTCGCCGGCCTTCAAGCGGCGCTCGCTCTCCAGCCGCTGCTCCTTGGACAGGCTGCCGTGGTGGGACATCACCCGCTCCGGCCCCAGCCGCTCGGCGAGATGGCGGGTGACCCGCTCGGCCATCCGCCGCGTGTTGGCGAAGACCAGCGTCGTCCGGTGCTCGCGGATCAGATCGGTCAGCCGGTCGTAGATCTCCGCCCAGACCTCCATCGGCATCACCGCTTCGAGCGGCGAGGAGGGGGGCACCTCGATCCGCAGATCCAGCCGCCGGCCGTGCCCGGCGTCAACGATCACGCACCGGGGGCTGCCGTCCGGCTCCACGTTGGCGGTGCCGACCAGGAAGCGGGCCACTTCCTCGATCGGGCTCTGGGTGGCGGAGAGGCCGACGCGGTTGAGGTTCCACCCCACCAATGCTTCCAGCCGCTCCAGGGAGAGCGACAGGTGGGAGCCCCGCTTGTCGTCCGCCACGGCGTGGATCTCGTCCACGATCGCGGTGCGGACCTTCGAGAGCATCCGCCGCCCCCCCTCGCTGGTGAGCAGGATGAACAGCGACTCCGGGGTGGTGACCAGGATGTGCGGCGGCCGCTTGACCATCGCCGCCCGCGCCGACGCCGGGGTGTCCCCCGTGCGCACCTGGGTGCGGATCTCGACGTCCGGCAGCCCCATCGCCGCCAGCTCGCGGCGGATCCCCGCCAGCGGCTCCTCCAGGTTCTTCTCGACGTCATTCGACAGCGCCTTGAGCGGCGAGACGTAGACCACCGCCGTCTCGTCCGGCAAGCCGTCCCCCATCAACGCGCGGCGCACCAGATCGTCGATCGCCGAAAGGAATGCCGCCAGCGTCTTGCCCGAGCCGGTCGGGGCGGCGATCAGCGTATGGCGTCCGGCCTGGATCTCCGGCCAGGCGCGCGCCTGCGGCTCGGTCGGAGCGCCGAAGCGCTTCGAGAACCAGGAGGCGACGGCGGGGTGGAAGTTGGCGAGTGGCATGGCGCAATGAGGGCGTAAGATGCCCTTCAGGATAACAGGAAAACGGGGCGGTGGATTCCAGTGGCCACGGGCCTCAAGGCCACCTTCTTCCATGATGCCCGAATTTTTCCTCCACCCGGAACGGGGGGAGGCCAGGAGGGGGGATTCCCGGAGTCCGGGACCGCTCCTTGTCTGGGGCGCCCCCTCCTGGCCTCCCCCTGAAGGGGGAGGAAAAAACCGCTGCGCCGGCGTTACTTCGCCGAGCCGGCCTTGCCCGAGTTCCCCCGCGCACCCACCTCCTCGAGATCCTTCTCCTCCACGCCACCGGAGCCGTGGGTCTGCCCGGACTCGCCCGGCTTGTAGAGCGTCCCCTCGGGGTTCCGCGGCGACTCCTGATACTGCTGGCGTTCGGCCTGCTTGGCGGCCATCTTGTCGCCGATCCCCGGCGCGAGCTTGGCCGTCATCGTGTTGAGCTTGGACATCGCGCCCACCTTGACGTCGCGCTCCGGCTTGACCGCGGCCTTGAGGATCGCCTCGGCCACCTTCTCCGGGTCGATCATCGGCGTCGGCAGCTTGGGCTCCTGGTCCATGTAGTTCCTGGCGTGCTGCGGGAACGGGGTGTCGACGGCGGTCGGCTGGATCAGGGTGATCGAGACCGGCGCCTCGTCGATCTCCTCGATCTCGACCCGCAGGGCGTCGTTGAACCCCTTGACCGCGTGCTTGGAGGCCGAGTACATCCCCTGCAGCGGCACCACCGCGTCCGAGACCTCGCTGCCGACGTTGATCAGCGCGCCCCCCTGCCGCTTCAGGTAGGGCAGCGCGACCAGCGAGCCGTTGACCACGCCCCAGAAGTTGATGTCGAACAGCCGGCGGGAATCCTCTTCCTTGGTCTCGTCAAGGCGCCCGTAGATGGACAGGCCGGCGTCGTTGATCCAGGTGTCGATGCGGCCGAACCGCTGGACGGCGGCCTCGGCGATCCCCTGGATCTGCTGGCGGTCGCTGACGTCGGCCGTCACGTAGATGGCGTCGCCGCCGTTTGAATTGATCCGCTGCACGATCTCGTGGAGCGTCTGCTCGCTGCGCGCGGCGAGAACGAGCTTGGCGCCCTGCTTGGCGGCGGACTCGGCCGTCGCGAGGCCGATGCCGCTCGAAGCGCCGGTGATGACGATGACCTGCTGGTCGAGAGGTTTGAGGGAAACAGCCATGGTGCGTCCTCCTGAGTTGATTCGCTGACGGCTTCAGATGCCGCCTCCATGAGGATTCGGGCTGCAACCTCCGTACCCAATGCACTTGCCCGCTCGACGAGCCTGGACGATCTATCTCGCATTCTTCGTATAAGGAATAAAATGAAACTGTCGATCGACAAGGAGGCGGTCATGCGCGCTTCGATTTTCTCCAGCCTTCGACGGCCCTGCGCCCTGGTTCTGCTGCTGACCGGTGGGGGCGCCGCCCTCGCCGCCGCGGATTCGATCGAGCTGGTCTCGCGGGTCGACCCTGGGGCGCTCTCGGACACCGCGGCGGGCGCCGGTTTCCCGCTCACCTACCCCCCCTCGATCAGCCGGGACGGCCGCTACGTCGCCTTCCTCAGCACGGCGAACAACCTGGCGCCCGGCCAGATCGACCGCAACGCGAATTATGGGCAGTCGGCGAACGACGTCTTCCTCTACGACCGCGTCGCGCGCGCCACCACCCTGGTGAGCCATGACGCGGGCTCTTCCGCCGGCACCGGCAACGCGGAGTCGATCGCCCCGGTGATCAGCGCCGACGGCCGCTGGATCGTCTACTCCAGCGGCGCCACCAATCTGGTGGACGGCCTGCCCGACGGGCTCGCCCAGTTCCGCCTCTTTCTCTACGATCGCGTCTCGGGGAATACGACACTGGTGAGCTCCTCGGCGGACCTCGAAGCCGAAGGCTGCGGCGGCTGCGGCGCGCTCAGCGCGGCGATCAGCGCCGACGGCCGCTTCATCGCCTACACCAGCTCCGCACCCGACATCGTCCCCGGGCAGCAGGACGGCAACGAGGTCAACGACGTCTTCCTGTACGACCGCACGACCGGCAAGACCGTCCTCGTCAGCCATGCCGGCACGCCGGCCTCGACCGTGGCGGACAGCATTTCCTCTTCCTTCTCGATGAGCGCCGACGGCCGGTTCATCGCCTTTGACCGGCGTCCCAACCCTCCAAGAGGGCTGGGCGATGGCGAGGTGCTGCTCTACGACCGCCTCTCCGCCGCCGTCACTCCGATCGCCCCCGGTGGCGCGCCCACGATCAGCGCCGACGGCGGCTCCGTCGCCTTCCTCAGCGCCAGCCGGCAGGTGATCCCGGGGCAGGTAGACGCCAACGGCTCCGCCCTCGACGTCTTCCTCTACTCCCGAGCGGCCCGGACGATCGCCCTGGTAAGCCACGCGGCGGGCCGGCCCACGACCACCGGCAACGGCGCGTCCGCCCCCCCGGAAGCCTTCCCTCCCCTCCTCCCCCTGGTCAGCGCCGACGGCCGCTACGTCGCCTTCTTCAGCCGCGCGACCAACCTGGTACCGCGCCAGGCCACCCCCGGCGGCGCCCTCTTCCTCTATGACCGGACCTCCGGGAGCGTGATCCTGGCGAGCCGCAAGGGGAGCTCGCCGACGACCTCCGCGAGCGGAATTCAGTCGGCCACGATGAGCGCCGACGGCCGGTTCATCGCGTTCGACACCCTGGCGACCGATCAGATCCCCGGCCAGATCGATTTCGATTACGGCCCGGACGTCTTCCTCTTCGACCGCAAGCCGGGGACGACGGTCCTGGTGAGCTCCCGCGGCGGCACCCCTCGGAATACGGGAAACGGCCCCTCCTACAAGCCGGCGATCAGCGCCGACGGCTCCCAGATCGCCTTTTTCGCCACCGCCGGCAATCTCGTGGCGGGAGTCAGGGACCTCAACAACGGCGAGGACCTCTTCCTCTACACCGTCGCCGCGCGGGCCAGCGCCGTGGCCAGCCTGCACCCGCCCGGCATGGCCTCGATCTCCCCCGATGCCGACAGCTTCCTGCGTGGCTCGAGCGCCGACGGCCGCTGGACCCTGTTCGAGGGGAGCGCCGCCAACCTCGTCTCCGGGCAGGTCGACGCCAACGGCCAGAGCGACGTCTTCCTCTACGACCACACGACGCGGAAGAGCCTGCTGGTGAGCCATGCGAGCACCTCCCCGACCCTCGCGGGGGACGGCCCCTCCTACCAGGGCTCGCTCAGCGCCGACGGCCGCTACGCCGCCTTCACCAGCATCGCCACCAACCTCGACCCGGGAGTGACCGATTATTTCGATCCCGCCACGACACAGCGCCGGTTCGATGTCTTCCTCTTCGACCGCGTCACCGGGAAGACCCTAGCCCTCAGCCGCTCGGCCCGCCACCCCGGCCGCACCGGCGATTTCGACTCCGAGAAGCCCGTGATCAGCACCGACGGCCGCTGGGTGGCGTTCCTCAGCTCCGCGACCGACCTCGTTCCCGCCTCCAGCACCGGCACCGGCAACGTCTATCTCTATGACCGGGCCGCGGGGGTCCTGACCCGCACGAACGCCAGCATCACAACGATCGGCGGCGCGCGGCCGCTCACGCTGAGCGCCGACGGCCGCTATTTCCTCACCCTGGTGCGCCTCCCGAGAGGGCACGACGTCTATCTCTACGACCGCGTCGCCGGCACCAATACCCTGGTCAGCCACGACCACAACGGCGCCGGGGTCGGCGTCTCCCAGGACGACACTCCCGTGCTCAGCGCCGACGGCCGGTTCGCCACCTTCTGCAGCCGCCGCAACGACCTCGGGGAGGTGCCCGGCCTGGACTTCAACACCTACCTCTGGGACCGCGAGAACGGCGGCGTAACGCTCCTCGGGGGCTCCATCAGGCTCAACAGACCCTACTCGCCATGCCAGGCCGCCCTCAGCGCCGACGGCCGCTGGATCGCCTTTCTCAGCAACGCCGATCACCCGGCGCCAGGGTTCGACAACCCCGCCGGCACTCCTCAGGTCGTGCTCTACGATCGGGTCGCCGGGACCTCGACCCTGGTGACGGCGTCGGCGCTCGTGCCGGGCCAGGCGAGCCAGGGGGGCTCGGCATATCCCGCGATCAGCCCGGACGGCCGCTACGTCGCCTATGTCGGCGGCGCCTCCGACCTGGTGGCGCCCGGCCGCTCCGGCTACGGAATCGGCCTCTATCTGTACGACCGGGTCGCCGGCACGACCACCGCCGTCACGCCGGCGCCGGCCGTCTCTTCCCCTTACGCCGACGCGGCCGTCCCCCGCCTCAGCGCCGACGGCCGGTCCATCGCCTTCGAGAGCCACGCGGCCCATCTCGTCCCCCGGGATTTCAACGGCATCCGCAACGACGTCTTCCTGTTCACCCGCACGCCGTAGCGGGCCGGCCGAAAGGGAACCCGCCGTTTCGTCATTCTTTTTTATGATGACCGGCGGGTTACACGCCGTAGAGAGCGGCGTCCTCGGTCCGGAAGACCTCGATCGCGCGCGCGAACGCCGCCAGGGCCTCGCGCAGCGCGGCCGCGATCTCCGGGTTCGCGGCGATGCCCGCCGGGTCGAAGCTCTTGCCGAGCAGCGGCACGGCGATCGATGCCTCGGCGACGATCCGCCCCGACATGGTCCGGATCGTCTCCGCCAGCGACGCCTGCGCGTGAGTCGCCCGCGGCGAGGCGTTGAGCAGCGCCACTGGCTTGCGGATGAACTCGTCGCCGCCCACCAGCCAGTCGAGAGCATTCTTCATCGCCCCGGGCACGCCGTGCGCGTACTCCGGGCAGGCGATCAGCAGGCCGTCCGCCTCCCGCACGCGAGCCCACAGCTCGATCACCGCCGCCGGCGCCGCCCCCTCGAGGTCCGGATTGAAATGCGGCAGGCTGCCGAGGCCGCCATACAGCACGATCTCCATGTCCTCAGGAGCCAGGGCGGCCGCGGCACGGAGGAGAGCCGTGTTCGACGAGGCTGCCCGCAGGCTGCCCGAGATGGCGAGGATCCGCAGGGTCGGGAACGACGGCATGGGATCACGATATTATCGCAGCACTCCGAATACCCTCCGCGGAGATCGCCAAGATGAGAAGCCGGCGCGCCAGGTTCTGGTGGATCGCTCTGGGAGCCGTGGGAATCTACCTGCTGCTGCCAGGGCCGCTGGTGATCTCCGACAAGCGGTGGGATTGCTCTGAAGCCGGAGGCTGCAGGGTTTCTTTCACGGTGCGGAACATCACCCCGTTCACCGTCTGCCGCAAGATCACCGTCGGTACCTATACGCTGGCCCGCCACTCCAGAGGCACCTACGAGGTTGAGTCGACGGGAGCGGAGTCCATCACCCTGGAGTTGGGCCCTCATCGGGAACAACCGGTCGACATGTTCGTCCGCCGAGGGTCCTTGAACAACGGCCGCAGCCCCGGCCCGAGCGTCACCGTGCACTGGTGCTGGCTTTGAGCCCGGCGCGGAGTCGCCTAATATGGTAGAGTCGCATTTTAAAGATCCAGGAGGTCCTCTGCCATGAGCGACGCCGCACGGTCCCGGAAGGTAGCGTTCACCCTTGCGCCGCTTCTTCTGCTCCTCGGTGCCGCGGCTCTGGCGCAACCGGCCTTCCAGGTCAAGGACTTCAACACCACTCGCGCCGACAACATCGGCTACGGGCCCTTCGTCTATCCCGGGGGCAGCTCCGCCACCCTCGGAGGGACCCTCTTCTTCACGGCATCCGACGGCATCCACGGCTCCGAGCTCTGGCGGACCGACGGCACCCAGGGGGGCACCCGCCTGATCGCGGACATCTGCCCCGGCTCCTGCGGCTCCGGTCCGCAACAGCTCACGGTCTCCGGCGGCCAGATCTTCTTCCTGGCCCAGGACGGGTTTCATAGCGGCGGGCTGTGGAAGAGCGACGGCACCACGGCCGGCACCGTCCTGGTCCGGAACCTGATCCCGGAAGGCGAGTACGGCTCGATCGACGGCCTGATGGACCTCGGCGGGCGGCTCATCTTCTCGTTCATGGACTACCGCCAGAGGCACGAGCTGTGGACGAGCGACGGCACCGAGGCGGGCACCCTGCCGCTGGCGAACTTCCCTCAGAGCGATCAGTTCTCTTCTCCCTCGCCGCTGGCCCGCCTCGGCGGCAGGATCTTCTTCGTCGGCGACGACGACGACCACGGGCGGGAGCTCTGGACCACCGACGGCACCGCCGCCGGAACCGTCCTGCTCAAGGACATCGCCCCCGGCCCCCAGGGGAGCGCCCCCGGGAATCCGGAGGCGGTGGCGGCCGGCGGCAGGGTGCTGTTCTATGCGTCGGGTCCCGAGGGCTTCGCGCTGTGGGCGAGCGACGGTACCGAGGCGGGCACCCTCCTGGTCAAGGAGATCGGCGGCTCCTACTTCGAGGCGCTGACTGCCCTGGGCGGCAACGCCTTCTTCTTCGCCTCCTCCAACGGCCTCGGGAAGCATCTCTGGAAGAGCGACGGCACGGCCGGCGGCACCGGGCCGGTCGCGCCGGTGCCCGCCGATGTCCGCCGGCTGTTCGTGGCCGGAGGCCGGCTCTTCTTCGTGGACGGCTGCGCGCTCTGGACGAGCGACGGCACCGCGGCCGGCACCACCCTGGTGCGGGAGATCCCCGGGGCCGGTTCCTCCTGCTCCTGGCCCTTCCCGCTGGGGGGAGGCCAGCGGCTCCTGTTCTTCGCCGACGACGGGATCCATGGCTTCGAGCCGTGGACGAGCGACGGCACTCCGGCCGGCACCGCGCTCCTCGCGGACCTCTATCCGGGAGCCCCCTCCTCTTCCTCTCACATCGAGAGTCCGGTCGGCCTGTCCGCCGGCGGACGCTGGTACTTCAGGGCCAAGGGCGGAGAGGATGCCGGAGCGCAGCTCTGGACCACCGACGGCACCGCGGCCGGCACGCGGATGCTCCGGATCAACCGCCAGAAGTCCGGCTTCCATCCCAACGGCCTGGGCAAGCTCGCGGGACCTCGCGCTTTCTTCGACTTCGACGGGACGCTGCTCTTCCAGGGGGAGGACGTCGCGGCCGGCGCCGAGCTCTGGCGCAGCGACGGCACCGCGGCGGGGACCACCCTGGTCAAGGACCTCCAGCCCGGCCCCTACTCTTCCCTGCCGGCCGAGATCACCCGCGCGGGGAACACCGTGTTCTTCCGCTCCGACGCCGGAACCTCGCACGAGAAGCTGTGGAAGACCGACGGCACCCCGGCGGGGACCGTGCTGCTCCGCTCCGTCGAGCAGTTCTACAACTTCGGGAACTTCTCCCCCCGGGACCTGACCGCGCTCGGCGACAGCCTCCTGTTCCTGGGCTCGTGCTGCAACAATTCTTTCCCTGAGCTGATCAAGAGCGACGGCACCCCGGCCGGGACGCAGCCGGTCGGCACGTGGCCGGATTCCTTCTATGGGAGCTCCATCGCCTCCCTGGGCGACCGGATCCTCTTCCAGGGGGGGATCGACCTGGACGAGCTCTGGGCCAGCGACGGCACCCTGGCGGGCACGGCCTACCTCGACCGGGTCCTGACCATCGGGCGGGTCCTGGCGGAGACCTCCGCGGCCCGCGACGGCGTGCTCTTCTTCGCCGGGACCGCCGCCGGCAGCGGCGAGGAGCTCTGGCGCAGCGACGGCACCGCGGCGGGGACCTACCTGCTCGCGGAGACCGTTCCAGGGCCGGGCTCGAAGCGCCTGGGCCCGTTCGCCACCGCCGGTCCGGCCGTGTTCTTCGCCGCCGGCGGCAGCGAGATCTGGAAGAGCGACGCGGGCGGGACGAGCCTCGTCCGCTCCCTCCCCGGGACCGCCTCGCCCGGCGTCCGCTCGCTCACCGCCCTCGGGAACAACGTCTACTTCACCTATGACGACGGCGCGCACGGCCGCGAGCTGTGGACGAGCGACGGCACCGAGGCGGGAACCCGCCTGCTGGCGGACATCCTCCCCGGACCGGGCTCTTCCTACCCGCAGCATCTCCACGTCGAGGGGAATGTCCTCCTCTTCTCGGCCTCCGACGGCGTCCATGGCGCCGAGCCCTGGCGCAGCGCCGGCACGGCTCTCGGCACCCGGATGCTCCAGGACATCGCCCCGGGCGACCTCCCCTCGAGCCCGGCGGAATTCACCGCCTCGGGGCCGAACGTCTACTTCCTCGCCAACGACGGCACGACCGGCTTCGAGCTCTGGGCCCTCCCCCGCACCGCCCTCCTCGCCACCTTCGCCGATATTCCGGCGGATCACTGGGCCTGGCGCTTCGTCGAGGCGCTGGCCGCCAGCGGGATCACCGCCGGCTGCGCCGCGGACAGCACCTACTGCCCGGCCGGACCGGTCACGCGCGCGCAGGCCGCCGTCTTCCTCGTGCGCTCGTCCCATGGCCCCGCCTACCTGCCTCCCCCCGCGACCGGCACTCTCTTCAAGGACGTCCCCGCCGGCCACTGGGCGGGGCGCTGGATCGAGCAGCTCGCGGCCGACGGCGTGGCCGCCGGCTGCGGCGGTGGCAGCTACTGCCCCGACGCCCCGCTGACCCGGGCGGAGATCGCGCGCCTCCTCCTGCAGACGCGCCATGGCAGCGGCTTCACCCCTCCTCCCCCGACCGGAAAGGTCTTCAACGACGTCCCGGCGAACGACGCCGCCGCGCCCTGGATCGAGAGGCTCGCGGCCGAGGGCGCCACCCTCGGCTGCGGCGGCGGCGCTTACTGCCCGTCGCGGATCCTCACCCGGGCGGAAATGGCCGTCCTACTCGTGCGTCTGTTCGCCCTGCCGTTCCCCTGATCCCTGGAGGCCCCTACGACATGAGCGACACCACGCGTCTCACGGCAGTCCTGGTTCTTCCGCTGGCTCTCCTCTCCCTCGGCGCCGCCGCCCTGGCGCAGCCGGCCTTCCGGGTCAAGGACATCAATACGACGCGGTCGGACGGGATTCAATCCGCCCTCGGCAGCACCTTCCAGGAAAACCTCGTCGCCCTGGGGACGGCCGTCTTCCTGGGCGCGGCCGACGGCATCCACGGCTCCGAGCTCTGGCGAACCGACGGCACCGAGGCCGGCACCCGCCTGGTCGCGGACATCTGCCCCGGCTCCTGCGCCTCGACCCCGCAGAGCCTCACCGTCGTCGGCGGACAGATCTTCTTCCTGGCCGACGACGGGATGCACGGCAGGGCGCTGTGGAAGAGCGACGGCACCGCCGCCGGCACCGTCCTCGTCAAGGAGCTGATCCCGGAAGGCGAGTTCGCCTTCATCAACGGCCTGACCGAGCTCAACGGACGGCTCCTCTTCTCGTTCACGAACTACCAGGAGCGGCACGAGCTCTGGAGGAGCGACGGCACCGCGGCGGGCACGGTTCCGCTGGCGTCCTTCCCGACCCACGACCCGTTCTTCTACCCCCAGCCTCTGGCCCGCCTCGGCGGCAAGCTCTTCTTCGTCGGCGACGACGATGTCCACGGGCGGGAGCTCTGGACGACCGACGGGACCGTCGCCGGCACCGTCCTGCTCAAGGACATCGGCCCCGGCCTCCAGGGGGGCGCCCCTGGAAATCCGGAGGCCGTGGTCGCCGGCGGCAAGGTGCTGTTCCACGCCGGGGGCGCCGAGGGCTTCGAGCTCTGGGGGAGCGACGGCACCACCGCCGGCACCGTCCTGGTCAAGGACATCAATCCCGGCCTGGGCAGCGCCAATCTCCAGGCGCTGACCGCTCTCGGCCCGAACGCCTACTTCTTCGCCTCCCCCGACGGCACCAGCAACCAGCTCTGGAGAAGCGACGGCACCGCCGCCGGCACCCGGCCGGTCCAGGGGGGATTCCCCTTCAGCGCCCGCCTGCTGAACGTGGCCCGCGGCCGGCTCTTCTTCTTCTCCGGCTGCGACCTCTGGACGAGCAACGGCACCACGGCGGGCACCGCCCGGATCTCGCGGATCGCCTCTCCCAACTTCTCCTGCGACTTCCTGCCGCCTCCGATCCCGCGCGGCCGCCTGTTCCTGTTCTTCGCCCCCGACGCCAGCCACGGGCTCGAGCCGTGGAAGAGCGACGGCACCGCGGCGGGCACCGGACCCCTGGCCGACCTCTATCCCGGCGCCGGCTCCTCCGTCAACGAGGCCCGCCCAGGACTCTTCTTCGCCGGCCGCTGGTATTTCCAGGCCAAGGGGAGCGAGGATGCCGGGCTGCAGCTCTGGACGACCGACGGCACCGCGGCCGGCACGCGGACGCTGCGGATCAACCGCCAGGCGTCCGGCTTCGCCATCAATGCCCGGGGCACGCTCACCGGACCCCGCGCGCTCTTCGACCTCAACGGGACCACCCTGCTCTTCCAGGGGCGGAACGGCGCGAGCGGAGCCGAGCTCTGGAGAAGCAACGGCACCGCCGCCGGCACCCTGCTGGTCAAGGACCTCCATCCCGGGCCCGGCTCGTCCCTGCCTGGAGAGTTCACCCGGGCGGGAGGCTCCGTGTTCTTCCGCTCCGACGCCGGGACCAGCGTCGAGAAGCTGTGGAAGACCAACGGCACCCGGGCCGGAACCCAGCTGCTCCACGCCGTCGAGCAGTTCCACAACTTCGGGTTCTTCTCGCCCCGGGATCTGACCGCGCTCGGCAACAGCCTCCTGTTCCTGGGCTCCTGCTGCGTCGACAGCGCCCCGGAGCTGATGCGAAGCGACGGCACCGTGATCGGCACAGTATCCCTGAGCACGACGCCGGGGGCAAACCCCGCGGAGTCCATCGTCCCTCTCGGCAACCAGATCCTCTATCAGGGGGGCCCCGACCGGACCGATCTCTGGAGGAGCGACGGCACCAGCGCCGGCACGTTCCCCCTCCTCAGCGGCGTCCTGTCCATCGAGCGGTTCCTGGCCGACTCCTCCGCCGCGCGCGACGGCGTGCTCCTCTTCGCCGGCTCCGCGTCCGGGAGCGGCGAGGAGCTCTGGCAGAGCGACGGCACCGTGGCGGGAACCCACCTCGCCGCGGAGATCGTTCCAGGTTCGGGCTCGAAACGGCTGGGTCCGTTCGCCACGACAGGCCCGGTGGTGTTCTTCGCCGCCGGCGGCGAGCTCTGGAAGAACGACGCGGGAGGGACGAGCCTCGTCCGGGCGCTCCCCGGCAACCCCTCGGTCGGTATCCGCTCGCTCACCGCGCTCGGTGGAAAGGTCTACTTCACCTATGACGACGGCACGCACGGCCGCGAGCTCTGGGTGAGCGACGGCACTGCAGCCGGCACCCGTCTCTTCGCCGACATCCAGCCGGGAGCAGGCTCTTCCGATCCCCGCCATCTCCACGCCGAGGGGACCATCCTGCTCTTCGCGGCCTCCGACGGCGTCCACGGCGTCGAGCCCTGGCGCACCGACGGCACGGCGCCGGGGACCCGGATGATTCAGGACATCGCCCCGGGCAGCCTCCCCTCGAGCCCGGTGGAGTTCACCGCCTCGGGGCCGAATATCTATTTCGTCGCCAACGACGGGACGACCGGCTTCGAGCTCTGGGCGCTACCCCGGGGCAGCTCGTAGATCGCGACAGCGGAAGCGTCCGGCATCCGGGTCTCTCTGGAGAACGCGAACCCGAGCTTCTTGAGCAGCTTGATCGAATCCGCGTTGGTGGGCGAAACCAGCGCGATGATCTTCGGCAGCCGCAAGGTGTGGAGGCCATAATCGAGAACCGCCGCGGCGGCTTCGATCGCGTACCCCTTGGACCAGAACTCGGGCAGGAAGGCATACCCGATGTCGACGTCCTCGAAAGCGTCGCGCTTGATCAGGCCGCAGAGGCCGATCGGCTGCAGCGACTCCTTGAGCGCCACCACGTACGCCCCGTGACCGTGCAGCTCATAGCTTCGGATCGGTCCTTCCCGGAGATAGGTGGAGGCCTGCTCGAGAGTCCTCACCCCCCGGTCCCCGATGTTCTGGAGGAACGAAGGCTCATTCAGGATCCTGAGAATGAGCTCCGAATCCTCGAGAGTGAAATGCCTGACGAGCAGGCGGTCCGTTTCCAGGACGGTCATGGGCGGCATGATAGTACGAGCCGCCAGAAGCCTGGAGGATCGGAGGCGGCAGACCGATCCTGGGCTTAGCCCGGCACTCCCGCGGAGTGGCTCTGGCCACACTCGATTGCTAATCGGTGCTAATCAAGCGAAGAGACTCTCCCCAAAGCACTTACAGGCTTGCGCCTGCGGAGGCGAGGGCTTTGCTAACCAAGCTGCTAATCAAGATTCGGGTGACCCTCCAGGGCAGCGTAACGCACATAACGGCTGCCACCTTCGCGTCGGAGGAAGCCCCCGTCTCCGGACCACTTCTTGAAGTAGCGGGAAGTTTCTACCCTGGCGGTTGGTGACTCCCCGAGGCCCAGAAGCTGCCTGCACTCCTGCGGCGAGATCGAGCCGTGGTCCGCGACGAAAGCCCTGACCATCTCCGCATAGCGGATCGGGTCCAGGCCTCGGGTTTTTGTATATGCGGCCTTGCCGAACAGATCCTTGGTGATCCCCTTGGTCAGGTGGAAGGTCGCGGCCTTGGTCCCACCTTTCCTCTCCAGAAAGCCGGTCCCGGGGAGTGCCAGCCGGTCCAGCGTGGCGCGAGCCTCCTCTCGCGGGAGTTGCAGCAGCTTGGCCGCCGAAAGCGTGTCGATAAAAGCGTTGTCGCGGAGGAACGACAGCACCAGCAGACCGTCCAGGCCGATCTCCCGCCCCTCGCCCCGCCAGCGGGCCACGAGGGCCGCCGTGCGCTCGTCGAAGCTGCCGTCGAAGATCCGCAGCGTGACCCGGTCGGCCGCCTCGTACTCAGGCGTCCTCTTCCCGTAGCCCAGCATCGTCTCGAAGATCCTCCGCCGGCCGATCCCCGCCCGCTCCACCAGCCGCAGCTTCTCGAAGGCCTCCGCCAGCGTCCGGTTCCGGCTGACCGGCTCGTGACGGAGAATGTTTCCCGGCGTGATCCCGGCGATGAACCCTCCCGGACTCGTGATCGCCAGTTGATCCGCCATGTGACGGACGAGCACCTCCCCCGGATCCAGGTAATCCCTGTGCGTCACCGTGTTGAGGACGGCCTCGCGCACCACCTCCACGGGAAAGGCGGGGATGCGCAGGCCGAAGAGACCCAGTGGCAACTCCTGCTCGGGGCTGACCGGGCTCGTGAAAGTCTACTCGAACCGTTCCAGGATGCTGAGCAGGCCGGTCTGATAGGAGTCGTTGCGGGCGCCAGTTGGAGGCCCGCCTTCTCGAGATCGTAGGACGTGCGCCTGAGCTCGTGTGCAAACTAGCCGCACAAGTCAGTAAACCTAGTCATATATAATAGAAACATTGCTTGACAGCCCTATGAGTGTCTCGGCGAATTCGCGAGCGGGTTAACGCACCCGTGTCCATACTTCTATTTATATACCGCTCTCGGTTTTGGCAAAGATGAAATGTATGGTCACATGCGCTAAAATAGAGGTGCTATTAAGGAGTCTCCTATCAGGATCTTTCTGCTCCTTTTATGCCTCATTGTGGACACTCCCCCTGGAGTGGAGCCTGCGCCAGGCCCCACCTGGGTGCTTGGCAGCGATAGTCCGCAAGCAGGTGAAATCTCCGACGCGTGGCTGCTTCTTCCGGCTACGCTGGGAAGTGACACCGACCTCGCCAAAGCTGAGATTCTCGTCCCCGAGGGTTTGGAGGCCTGGATTCGTAGCGAGGGCGAGACGTGCCAAGCGGCCCTTGCCCAGCCGACCCGACTTTGGGAAGGTCGAATTCTTTCCGATACGATCGTACCCGTTTGCCTCCGGGCCTCCCGCTCTCAGAAACTTCGCATCCTTGCCCGCGTTCACTTGCCCAGAGGAACGCCAGCACCCGCGGTGCGCGTCATCGCTGCCAATGTCATAGAAGTCCAACCCCGCTTCCACTATGCCGAGTCGCTCCTGGCTGTTCTCAGTGCCCTGCTGGGCTTTTTTGCCGGTGTGATAACCCATTGGATCGAGAAGCGTGGTGAAGTCAAGGCAGCCCGGCTCAAGGCCGCAGCAGATATGGAAGCAGCCCGATCCAAGGCCGAAGCAGAGATGGAGGCAGTGCTCGCAAAGGGACTAATCGCGGAAATTTTCCGCAACTACCATCAGCTTCGCGACTTTCTGGCGAGCCCTGACAATAAACCCGCACCCCTAGCAACACCGGGAGGCGCACTGGTGTTTGCCAAGTCCGGCGGTGTTTTTGCCTATCTTCACCAGTACGAGCGACGATCCTTCCTGCGCAAATTCCAAGACCTGTACAACCTCTTCGGCTATTACAACAATGCGGTAGATGAACGCTCCAAAGAAAAAGCCCGCGACGCCGCAGAGAAGGCTCTGAGGCTACTCGACCGCTCTCTCATTGAATTCACCGGCGATCCGCCCAAGGGAGATATCGTATGAGTTGCTGGTACTGTCATCGCCAGGAATGGGATATTCCTGACATGGGAACGTGTACCTTTTGCGGTAAGGCGATCTGCACCCCTCCACCCCGACGGCCGGATGGCTGGGCACACGGCGATGAATGCAGCCAGTGCGAAAAATTGGTTTGCTACGTGCACATGTGCCGCCATTCAGAGGAAAACCACGAGATCGAAGCTCTTCAAGCGTTCCCGAAGGTGGGGTTTGCCGCTGGCGAAGCCGCGCTCGCCGCTGCGGGGTCTTTGCTTTACGGCCCGCATCCCCCCGAATTGTCAGTGAACCATCACCAGATAGAAGCTATGAGCAACCTGCTCATTTCCATGCTACCCGGCCTTCCCAGCCTAGCGAAGGTGCTCTCCGACCGCCCAACAGAGTCCTGGAGTCGGGACCACAATATGCTGGCTGATACCGAGGAGATCCTGATCCAATTTCATCGCCCTTTCTTCACCCGGACCATGGTCACGGGCATCTTCGTCCTAGCGAGTAGGACTGCAGGAGCATGCTGGCTTTATGGACGCCGGCAAGGGCGACAGCCGGACGTTCGGATCACCTCCATGCCAGAGGAACTCCTGAACGAGTTAGCCTTTAGGGTCAACCACGACGTGGAACTGAGCGAAGAACTCGTTTCCTCCTGGCTGCCAAGGCCTGACTACGATCGAGCACGCGACATCGTAGTAGCCATAAGCCGGCTTGAGATGCCCACGGAACCCGAGCAAATTGCCGAGTGGATCGACCGGACGGATCGCGGAACTTTTAAGGAGCAGTACTTCGGTCAGCCGCACCGCTCTGACAAGGGGGGCGCCGCAGCCGTCTTCAGAGTTGACCAGAGCCAGAGCGCCGACAACAGGGCTGCCGAAGCTGAAGAGAAAGAGGCGCAAGGGACGGAAGAGGCGATTGAAGCCTAAGACGTCTTCGCATAGGCCAGAGTAGTGGCGTCGGCGGCAAAAAAGAAGGGGCCCTCCCCCCGCCGCACGGGGAAAGAGGGCCCCTCACGCATTCAGTTTTCAAAGATCCCTACGTTTGCGATAGGCTGGGGTCGCTCCCTGGAAGAAAGCCAGGGGCGTGCCGAACACACGCCCCTGGCATTACGGCCTGCTCGCTACTTCACGGTGCGGTGGGATTCCGGGGGGCCTCTTGCTCTCCACTCCCCGGGGCGGGTCTGCCCCGAGGCGATCTCCCCTTCCGGCTGGGCCGGATCCCGAACTCGGTCAGCTTGTCGCTGCGGAACCCGTACCGGCTCCGGACCCCGTAGCGGACCCGCGCCGCCAGGTCCCTGCCGCCAGCGACAAGATCCCGGAGGTCCCGCGTCGACCGGCGCAGCTCCGCCTGCAGGGTAGCCCGCCGGGCGTGGAGAGCCCGCAGGTCCATCAGGCTGGCTTCGAGCTGCACACGGCAGGGCTCGACGTGCGGGAGATCTTCCCGGTTGGCTTCCACGGCCGCCAGGAGCCCATCCCAGTCGGACAGAATTCCGGCCAATGAATTGTCGGACATGTCGCGTCTCCTTTCTGTTGAACGGTTGGACTACGTCGTCTCCGGGGACGCCGCCGCAACCTGCGCGGCACCCTCGGCGGGCGGCTTCGTCGCCGGGGGCTGCCTGGCCTTGCGGGGACCCCGCTTGCGGATGGGCTTGATGTTGAAGTGGATCAGCCGCTCGTTGCCGGTGCCGAGGATGGACTTCGCCGCGCTCTGCAAGCGGCGCACGGCCTCCCGGCCCTCCTTGACGATCAGGCTCAACTGCTGCCGGATCGACTGCTTGGAAGCCTGATACGAATCCTGGAGGGCTTTGAGCTCCTCGGCATCCTTCAACATCTTCTCCACCACCAGCCGCTGGGGCTCCGCGGCGGTCAACGCCGGCGCGTTGTCCGCGCAGGCCGCCAGGATCTTCTTCCACTCGAGCATCAGGTCCGCGAACGAGTTGTTCGTCGCCATTTTCGTTTCTCCTTTTCAGTCTCGGTTCTGGGTTGAAGGTTCCCGCGCTCAACCGAGAGCGCGAGCGGTTTCGATCAGGGCGGTGGTGATGCCCATCGGCGCGCCCTTCCGGCTCAACGGACCGTACAGCGTCACGGTGATCCGGGTGCCGGCCTGTTCGAGCTTGAACGGATGCTCGTCCCGGCCCGCGAGCCCGGCCACGAAAGCCGCGTAGGCCGACGCCGCGCCGGCATCCGCGAACTCGCGGATCCGGCCGATCGATACGTCTCCCGGCAGCAGCCGCCAGCCGGCCCGGAGCATCTCCTGCACCCGCTCGGGCTTCAGCCAGCTCAGGCCGACCGCGCGCGGGGGCCGGCGCAACTTGGGGGGCAGGGTCTCGGCCGAGCCCTGGGTGGAAAAGGTGGGATTCGCTTCCATACGATGTCCTCCTCGTGAATTCCGGGCCTTCATGGCCACGGAAAGGTTTATTTCGCTTTTCTCCGAGCCATCGATCCGAGCATCTCGCTCCCCTCGGCGAGGAGCCCGCTCAATCTTTCGAGCTCGTCCTCCTTCAGCCACCGGCCGCGCCGCTTGCCGCGCAGCAATTCGTCGACCGACACCCGGAGCACCTCGCCGAGCGCGACCAGCGCCTCGACCGGCGGCGCGTTCTCGCCACGCTCCCAGTTGCCGACGCGCTCCCGCGTGACCCCCCAGGCGCTCGGCCAGCTCCCCCTGCGACCATTGCCATCGCTTTCGCAACCGAAGAATCCGCTCGCCCATCGCGGCGGTCAGGCTCTTCGGACGAGAGGATTTCCCCTCATCACGATCCAACTCCTTCGTCATCTCTGGCCTCCGATTCGACGAGCGGGAGGCTACTACGCAGAATCAGCTATGTCTATACTTTTTTTGCATCTTTTTTCTTCCATTTTTGTTTTTTGATGCTCAAGATGCATTTCGAAGCTATGTCGTGGAAAAGAGGCAGGAATCGCTCTTCCGCGATATTTCCGGAAGGAGCGGATTCCGTGGGAGCGCACCTTTGACAAGAGTTGCTTCCGGGGTAGGTGAGAAATCCTTCCTTTCTGCCAGACTGGACTCCTCATTCTTGAGGGCAAGTAGCGTCCGCGGGCAACGGAGCCATGACGGCGACACGCTGATCCGCGGATGGTGGAGGTGAGGATGTCTCGACGGATTCAGGGAAGAGTGATCACGGCGGCGGCGCTCGTGGCCGCGCTCGCGCTGGCCAACCCCGTTCATGCCGCGAGCCGCGGCGCCTGGGGCAACCCTTCAAGGCTGTTCCTGCACGCCTGGCAGTGGCTGGCGGGAGCCTGGCCCGGGGCGAGCACGAATGCGAGCCCCTCGATCGCCAAGGCAGGACCAGGCGTCGATCCCGATGGGCGCCAAGCCCCGGGAACCACGTCCGAGACGACCTCGGCGGCACCATCGGACGGGGGCACGGGAATAGACCCCAACGGCTAGCTCTCACCCCTGGGAGCCGGCTTCCGATACTCCGTCGTCCCGGCAGATAATGTTTTTCCTGGCGCCTCCGCGGTTGAAGCCGCGGAGGCCGTCGTCCTTTTTTCCCGATTGTGAGAGAATGCGCCGCATCAAGGGGGAGAAAAGCATTGAGCGAAAAATCCAGCCGTGATGAGCTGTCTGCTTTTCTACGCGATGATCCGCCCGTGGCGGGAACCCCTCGGCTCAAGGCGAGCGCCGAGAAAATCGCGGCCCTCCTCCCCAGCGACACGCTGGACGTCAGCCGGATGCCGGGCAAGGCGGGAGAAGACGAGGTTTTCGAAGGCCTGCTCGCCAAGAGCTGGTCGCTCCGCTACGAGAACCCGGGCATGATGGTGCAGTACGCCACGCTCGCGGTGCACCTCTCAAAGAGCTTCGAGGCCCGCCGCTACAGCCGCGAAGGGATCTTCGACCTGCAGGGGCGTGCCCTCGCCGAGTTGGGCAACGCCTACCGGGTGCTGGACCAGCATGACCTCGCTGCCGACGCACTGACCCGGGCCCGTTATCTCCTGGAGGAGCTGGGGTCTCACGACGAGAACCTGCTGATCCGCCTCTGTGAGCTGGAGGCTACGCTGGCCGCCGACCAACGCCGGTTCGGCTACGCCATCTGTCTTCTCCTGAAGGTCGCGAATTTCCATAAGGGGACCGGGGACCTCCACCTCGCAGGCCGGGCTCTGATCAAGCGCCTGCTATATGTGGGATACGCCGGCAATCCTGAGGAGGCTCTCCGGCTCATCCCGGAGGCTCTCGCCCTGGTGGACGAGAAGCGTGATCCCGGGCTCGTCTACGCGGCCATGCACAACCAGCTTCTCTTCATCGTCGACTGCGGCCGCTTCTCCGAAGGACGGGCCTTCCGAGTCCGGCACAGTTGGATCCTCAATCGCGAAGAGGGTTGCGTGAACCGGACGCGGCTGCGCTGGATCGAGGGACAGATCGAGGCCGGTCTGGGCCGCCACAACCAGGCTGAGGCCTTGTTACGTAAGACCAAGCAGGAGTTCGAGGAGTTCAAGCGGCCCTACCTCGCCTCGATCGTGGCGCTCGACCTCGCGGCGGCGCTCCTTGCGCAGCAGCGCCCGCGGGAGGCGCAGGAGGTCGTGCTGGCGGCGGCGCAAGTGTTCAGCGCACTACGGATCGAACGCGAGATCCTGGCGGCGGTGATCGTCCTCTGCACCACGCTGGAGATGGGCAAGGCGACGGCCACGCTGGCGGAGGACGTCGCCGCCTTCGTCCGCCGCTCCATGCACGATCCGACGGCTAAATTCGATATGCGCCCGATATAGGGAAGGCCGGCCCCTACTCCGCCTTCAATTGGGCCAGATTGCCGAAAAACTTCCGGAGCATCCTCTCCACGATCTTCTCGACGTCCTCCTCGGTGGTGACGGAGAGGGCGGCCCGCGGCGGCGCGGCGGGCGTGAGGAGCCTCTGGAGCACTTTCGCCACCGTTGCCTCAACGTCCCCCTCGGCGGACGGCTCCGCCGCCCAGGAGACGGGCCGGCGGGCGGACTCGCCGCCGGAGACCAGCTCGCGGTAGCGGGCCGCCGCCAGGCTCGGAGGGTTCTTGGGCACCGGCCAGGCCAGATTCAGGATCTCTTCCGGCTCAAGGCCGATCGCCTTGGCGATGCTCACCACGTGATCGACCTTCAGCTCGATCTTCCCCGCGAAGAGCCGGCTCAGGTAGCCGCTGCCCACTCCCATCTTCCCCGCGATGTCGCTGTAGGTGTAACCCAGCACGCGGATCACGGACCTGAGCACGGTCAGCAGATGCTGCGTTTCCGGAGTCATTGGCGGAAGATTGTACCCGTTTCGAAGCGCCCCTGCAATTGAAAGTTCCGTTTCGACACGACTTGACCGATACAGCCATGATGGAGTATAAAATTGCATCTAAATGATTCCCGTCCAAGGCAACTTCGGCACGTCGGAGGAGAATATGGACCAGGAGACGGTTGAGAGAACGGATCAGGAGTTTCCGCGAGAGGCCGGGGAGCTCGCGGCCGGCCTGCGCGGTCTGCGGGAGCGGGTCTCCGCCCTCCGGCGCCGGCTGCCCGAGATTCCGGATGAAATGCTCGAGCAGGCCGAGCCCTACTCCGCCGAGGCGGAGCTGTCGGTGGCGCTGGAGGGGGTCGAGCTCGACCTCGCTCCCCTGATCCAGCGGCTGGAGGAGGCGGCGGCGGTGACGCCGGAGCGGCTGCGCGCGGATTGGGAGCGCGGCCGGCAGGACCGGCCGGCGGCAGCGCCCCGAGTCGATCTGCGCAGGTTCAGCGAGGGAGCGCGGCGGACGATCTATGAGGACGTGGTGAGGAGCCGCTTTCAGCCGGGCTCCGCCGCGTTGACGCCGGATGACGTCGAGCTGCAGGTTCTGTATCTCCTGGGCCGCTGGCTGGTGGCCTACCGCAAGCTCCCGGAGGTTTCGACCCCCGGGTCGCCCTCTCCGCGAGAGCTCCTCGTGGTCGGCACGAACGAGAGGAGCGAGCCGGTCTATCTCGCGGTCTAGCCGCTCCGGCCGAGCGGAAGCCGGACCCGCGGGTCACGGTTCCCGACCCGCGGCCCGCGCCGCCGGACCCATGGATCGCGCTCTCCGACCCATGGGTCCGGCTCTTCGACCCCCGGGTCCGGCTCCCCGACCCGCGGGTCCGGTCTTTCAGTCCGCGGATCGCGTTCCCGGACCCGCGGGTCCCGCCTCCTGACCCGGGGGTCCACCTCTCCGGCCCACGGGTCGACAGCTCCGCCCCGCGGGTCCAACTCCTCGATTCATGGGTCCGGTCTCGCGAATCCCGGGTCGGGCGCCGCGACCCACGGGTCCCGAACCGCGTTCCGCCCCCGCCCTTCCCTCCTCCAGACTCCAGGACATACAATCCACCGTTGTCCCGGGTGCGCGGTGCCACATTTTTCCCACTCCGGCAGGGGGGCTGCGATGGAAGAAATTCAACAGGGTGAGGATACGTCCGTGTCGCTAGAGGGGCTCCAGAAGACCCGCACGGGGATCGGCGGCTTCGACGAGATCACCGAAGGCGGCCTGCCGAAGGGGCGGCCGACGCTGGTGTGCGGCGGCCCGGGGTGCGGCAAGACGCTGTTCGCGATGCAGTTCCTGGTCAGCGGCGCCACCCGCTTCGACGAGCCGGGCGTGTTCATGAGCTTCGAGGAGCCCTCGGACGACCTGGCCAAGAACGTCGCGTCTCTCGGCTTCGACCTCAACGAGCTGATCGCCAGCGGCAAGATGGCGATGGACACGGTCATCGTCGAGCGCAGCGAGATCGAGGAGTCCGGGGAGTACGACCTCGAAGGGCTGTTCCTGCGCCTCGACTTCGCTATCCGCTCGGTGGGCGCCAAACGGGTGGTGCTCGATACCATCGAGTCGCTGTTCTCCGGCTTCAACAATCAGGCGATCCTGCGCGCCGAGCTGCGGCGCCTGTTCCGCTTCCTCAAGGATCGCGCGGTCACGGTGGTGATCACCGGCGAGCGCGGCGAGGGGCAGCTCACCCGCCAGGGGCTCGAGGAGTACGTCTCGGACTGCGTGATCCTGCTCGACCACCGGGTCTACGAGCAGGTCTCGACCCGGCGGCTGCGCATCGTCAAATACCGCGGCTCGCCGCATGGGACCAACGAGTACCCCTTCATCATCGACCAGTACGGGCTCGAGGTGCTGCCGATCACGGCGCTCGACCTCCAGCACTCGGCGTCGACGGAGCGGATCTCCTCGGGGGTTCCGCGGCTGGACACGATGCTCGGCGGCCAGGGGTTCTTCCGCGGCACCAGCATCCTGGTCTCGGGCACGGCGGGGACCGGCAAGAGCTCTCTCTGCGCGCACTTCGCCGACGCCACCTGCCGCCGGGGGGAGCGCTGCCTGTATTTCGCGCTCGAGGAGTCGCAGCAGCAGATCACCCGCAACATGCGCTCGATCGGGCTGGACCTCGACCAATGGGCCCGCAGCGGGCTGCTCCAGTTCCACGCCAGCCGGCCGACGCTGTTCGGGCTGGAGATGCACCTGGCCACCATCTTCCGGGCGGTGACGCAGTTCGAGCCGCAGGTGGTGATCGTCGATCCGCTGTCGAATCTGTCGTCGATCGGCTCGTTCAACGAGGTCATGGCGACTCTGCTGCGCATGATCGATTTCCTGAAGGCGCGCCAGATCACCGCGATGTTCACCAGCCTGGTCTCGAACGGCGACGCCGAGAACGACACGCAGCTCGGGGTTTCCTCGCTGATGGACACCTGGCTTTCGCTGCGCAACCTGGAGAGCAACGGCGAGCGCAACCGCGGGCTCTATGTGCTCAAGTCGCGCGGCATGCACCACTCGAATCAGATCCGCGAGTTCCTGCTGACGGACCACGGGGTGCAGCTCGTCAACGTCTATCTGGGGGAGGGAGGGATCCTGACCGGCTCGGCGCGCATCAACCAGGAGACGCGCGAGCGGGCCGAGTCGGCCGCGCGGCAGGAGGAGCTCGCGATGCTGCAGCGCCGGCTGGACCGCCGGAAAGCCGCCATGGAGGCGCAGATCGCCGCGCTCCGCGCCGAGCTCGCGGCCGAGGAGGAGGATCTCGGCAAGCAGGTGCGGCGGGCGATGCGGCAGGACGACGAGATGAGGGCGAACCGGGCGGCAATGGCCTCGATCCGCGGCGCGGATGATGGTAGTCTTCCCGCAAGTTCCACGGACCAGGAGCACAAGAGCAGTACCCCCGGGGAAGTAGCGTCTTGAAAGATCCGGAGACAATCATCGTGAATGCGGACGCCAAAAAATGGAATCTCCGTCTGTACGTCGCGGGACAGACGCCCAAGTCGATCGTCGCCCTCGCCAATCTGAAGCGGATCTGTGAGCAGCACCTGGAGGGGCAGTACAAGGTCGAGGTGATCGACCTGATGGAGAACCCGCAGCTCGCCCAGAGGGACCAGATCGTCGCCATCCCCACGCTGGTCCGGGAGCTGCCGACGCCGCTGAAGAGGATCATCGGCGATCTCTCCAATACGGACCGCGTGCTGGTGGGCCTGGACGTGGTTCCCCAGAGCTGAGCGGGGGACTGGCAACCCGGCGGGCGCTCGCCGGTTCGAAACTTGCATAATCTTTTCCGGTTACCATGGAAGAGCCCCGGATCGAAGTGCCAGAAGAGCTCGAGGGCTCTGTAGCACCCAAATACATCCTGCGGCTCTACGTCACGGGGAAGACGCCGAACTCGGTCCGGGCGATCGCCAGGATCAAGGAAGTCTGCGAGGAGTGCCTCCCCGGCCAATATCAACTTCAGGTCGTCGATATCTATCAGCAGCCGGCGCTCGCCGAAGGGGATCACATCCTGGTGGCGCCGACCCTGGTCCGCAGGTCTCCAGGGCCGCTGCGCCGCCTGATCGGCAATCTTTACGATCGGGATCGACTCCTGGCGGGTCTTGAACTGCAGCCTGTCGTCGCTGGAGGGTAAGAGTCAGATGACGAACGAGACGGCACTCGTCGCCGAAGTGGAGGATCTCCGCGCCCGTCTGCTGGAGGCGGAGGAGACGTTGCGGGCCATCCGCCGGGGCGAGGTGGACGCGCTGGTCGTGGCGGGCACGCAGGGGGATCAGATCTTCACCCTGAAGGGCGCCGACCACTCTTACCGGATCTTTCTCGAAGAGATGCACGAAGGGGCGGCCACCCTCACCGCCGACGGCGTCATCCTCTACTGCAACCGCCGCTTCGCCGAGATCGTCGGGACGGCGCTGGAGGATGTCGTCGGCAACTCCCTCTCCCGCTACGTGCGCGAAGCGGACCGGGCAGAGCTCGACTCCGTTCTGAGCGAGGGGCTGGGGGTGTCGGGGAAGCGGGAGCTGACCCTCCTCAAGGGGGAGGAGACGGTTCCCGTCTACCTCTCCACCAGCCCGCTGCGGCTGGAGGAGGTCGAGGCGATCTGCCTGGTGGTCACCGATCTCACCGAGCAGAAGCGCAACGAGCAGATCGTCGCCGCCGAGAAGCTGGCCCGCTCGATCTTCGAGCACGCGACCGAGGCGATCGTCGTCTGTGACTCCGAGGAGCGGGTGGTGCGCGCCAGCCTGGCCGCGCGGCGGCTGTGCGTCTGCAATCCCGTGGGCGAAAAGTTCTCCAGCGCCTTTCCGCTCCTGGGGGACGGACCGGAAGGCTCGCCGGGGATCCCTTTCGGCGAGGTCTTCGCGGGCCGGGTCGTACAGGGGATCGAGGCCGAGCTCCCGCTGGAAAACGGGGATCTCTGCCGCTTCCAGGTGAGCGCCGGGCCGCTGTTCGCGGCGGACGACCAGCTCCTCGGCTGCGTGCTCACGCTGACGGACATCACGGAACGCCGGCGGGCCGAGCTCGAGGTGGACCGGGCGCGCCAGGAGGCGGAAGCCGCCAACCGGGCCAAGGACCACTTCCTCGCCACCCTCAGCCACGAGCTGCGCACCCCGCTGACCCCGGTGCTCGCCGTGGTCTCGGCGCTCCAGGAAGAGACGCGGCTGCCGGCGGACGTGCGCTCCCACCTCCGCATGGTGCGGCGCAACGTGGAGCTGGAGGCGCGGCTGATCGACGACATGCTCGACCTCACCCGCGTCGCCCGCGGCAAGCTGGAGCTGCACCGCGAGGTGGCGGACCTCAAGCAGGTCCTCGATCATGCCCTGCAGACCGCGAGCGGCGATCTGCTCGAGAAGAAATTGCGGCTCGTCCTCGATCTCGCGGCGGAAGACCACCTGGTCTGGGCGGACGCCCCGCGATTGATCCAGGTGTTCTGGAACCTGTTCAGCAACGCGGTCAAGTTCACGCCCCCGGGCGGCACGATCGCCGTGCGGTCGCACTGCGAGGAGACCCCCGCCGGCGCCCAGTTCGTCGTCGATGTCGCGGACAACGGGATCGGCATCGAGCCGGACGTCCTGCTGGACATCTTCGACGCCTTCAAGCAGGGGGAGCAGACGATCACCCGGCGCTTCGGCGGCCTGGGACTGGGGCTCGCCATCAGCAAGGCGATCGTCGAGCTGCACGGCGGCAGCCTCGCCGCCACCAGCGACGGCAAGGGGCAGGGCTCGATCTTCTCGGTGCGGCTGCCGGTCGGCGATCTGCGGGCCGGCGCCCCGCGGCCGGCGGTGGCGGCGGCCGGAGGGAACGGGCAGCACCACGGCAAGGCCGCCGCCGTGACGCCGGAGGAGCCGGGGACCGGCGCCGGCCTCCGCATCCTCCTCGTGGAGGACCACGCCGACACCGCGGAGGCGATGAGAGAGCTGCTCCGCGACCTCGGCCACGAGGTCACCGTGGCGGGCTCGGTGGCCGCCGGGCTCGACGCGGCGGAGCGTCTGGCCGGCCGCTTCGATCTGGTGCTGAGCGACCTCGGCCTGCCGGACGGCAGCGGGCTCGAGCTGATGGCCCAGCTGCACGACCGCTACGGCGTGCGGGGGATCGCCCTCTCCGGCTACGGCATGGAGGAGGACGTGCGCAAGAGCCTGGAAGCCGGCTTCGACCGCCACCTCACCAAGCCGATCAACCTCCAGGCGCTGCAGACCGCGATCCAGGAGACGGCGCGGACGGCGTAGGCCCTCATCACCCCGGCCCTCTTCTCCCGTCCCCTCCCCCCTCCCTCACCGGGAGAAGAGGGAGAACAGCAAAGAGCGCCTCACCAAAAGGCAAACCCCTCTTTCCTGAGCCCCTCTCTCCCGGTGCGGGAGGGGGGAGGGGACGGGAGAGAGGGGTTGGGGAGTGAGGGCCCGCCCCGGCAGGGGCGGGGCGTTTCCTACCGGTACACCTCCACATGCACGTTGCTGTACGTCCACCCATCCGTCGGCACCTCGTCGACGGCGGTGCCGGGGAAGCCCATGTCGATCAGGAGGTTGTCCGTCGCCTTCAGGTTGTAGGAGCGGACGTTGGGAGTCCCCAACAGCTGCGCCACGACCAGCCCCGTCGCCGTATCGGTGACGGTCACCGTGTAGACGCCGCGCCCCATGTCGTAGTCGTTGTCGACATGGTAGGTATGCCCGATCTGCGCGGTGAACGGCTGCTGGATCTTGATCTTCTGCGGATGGGTCAGCCCGATGCCGTGGCGGGCGATCACCTGGTTCTGGTCCGGCATGGTCGGGTCCGGACCCCGGAAGTAGAGCAGGCCGGCCATGTCGAAGTTGCGGTTGATCACGAACCAGTAGATCAGGGTCTTGCCCGCCGGGTCCGGCGCGTACCAGGGGCCGACGGTGACGTCGAGCGACATCCGCAGGCGGGTGGCGACGCCGACCGGGGCCGGGTAGGTGACCCGCTGCACCCGGTGGGAGGGCGTCGGCTGGTGGACGATCCCCTTGGTGTCGAAGCAGGTGGCGCCGGCCGGGCAGACCCCCGCCGGCGGCGTGCCGCCGGGGGTGATGCCCGAGGCGCCGTTGCCCGCCGGACCGACGTACGTGAGCTCGCCGGTGGCGGCGTCGGAGAGCAGCGCGAAGGTGAAGAAGTTCTGGGTGCAGCTCACCACGGCCCGGACGTCGTTGATGACGCTGCCGGAGAAGAGGTCCGGGATGGCCCGGTGGGAGAGCGGCTTGAGGGCGAAGGTGGCCGGTCCCGCGAGAGTGGTGCCGTCGGCCCGGACCAGGGAGGCCGTGCACTGGGAGGCCGTCGAGGCGAGGTTCATCAGCGTCAGGCTGGCCGCGCGGCCGGCGCCGCTGGTGAGCCCCTGGAGGGCCGTGGTCTGGCCGCCGCGGATCAGGTTGTCCGCCGTGACCACCGGCAGGTAGACCCCCAGGCGTCCGGGGCCGGTGCCGACGAGGCGGGCCGAGTAGCGCACGTCGTTGCCGCCGGTGATCTCGGTCATGCCGCGGAAGGCGCCCGGCTTGATGACCGAGGTCCGCCCCGCCTGGACGGTGACGGTGGCGGGCGGCGTCGGACGCGGGACACCGTCGGTGTCGGTGAGCAGCAGGGCCCCCCTGACGTCGCTGGTGACGGCGCCGATGTTGGTGATCGAGATCTGCACCTCATAGGTGGAGCCGCCGACCGGCGCAAGACCCGGTGAGGGGATATAGACCGTACCGGCATGGGCGGCGCCGGCCGCGCAAAGGGCGGCCAGGAGCATGGAGCGGACGAGCGGACGGGACATAGAAAATCTCCTGCAGCGGGGTTGACGAACGGGATCAGGCCTGGATGACGCTGCTCTTGAGGGGAATTATAGCGGGATAGCATGGGAGAGTTGAAACAATCTGTGGAAAAAGCCTGGACCAGGGAGGGATTGGGGGCATCCTGCAGGGCGATCCGGTAGCGGCGCCATCGAGGGCGACCGCAGGTCGCCCCTACAACCTGCGCCCCCCGTACATCTTACGCCGGAGGTTGTAGGGGCGACCTGCGGTCGCCCTCGGAGGGCAGGACGGCCCAAGGGCACGAGCCCCTGGACCGTTTCTGGACTGACCGTCTCTGGACTTCTTCCTACCCTACGCCCGCCGGCGCCGCAGCATCACCGCCCCGCCCATCGCCAGCAGCAGAGCCAGCAGCATCAGCCCCATCTCGTCGAGGGTCGGGATCGGCGGCGGCGTGCCGCCACCTGCCACCTGGAACGTCGTCGGGTCGGCGGCGCCGCCGGCCGCGGGGCTGTCGGTCACCCCGGAGGACTCGTTGGTGCCGTTGCCGTCGGCGTCGTAATTGAAGGTCGCCTGGTTGGCGATGGTCGTCCCCGGGGCGACCCCGGAGTTGATGGTGGCGGTGATGGTGATCGTCACCGAGCCGCCGGCGGGGATCGAGCCGTTCCAGGTCACGGTGTTGGTTCCCACCGTGGCCACGGCGGCACCGGAGGTGGCGGTCGCCGAGACCAGCGTCAGGGACGGCGGCAGCACGTCGGTGAGCTCGTTGCCGGGGTTGTCCTGCTGGGTGCCGGTGCCGCTGTTGCTCAGCACCACCGTGTAGGTGACGGTGCTGCCCGGCTGGAAGGTGCCGGCGGCCGTCTTGGTGCCGGTGATGGTGGCCGGCGACGGAGCGGCGGTGACCGTGGTGGTCGCCGTGGCGCTCTCATTGCCGGGGTTCAGGTCGCTCGCGACCTCGGTGACCGTGGCGGTGTTGGAGATCACCGTGCCGCCCGCCACCGAGGCGGCGACCTTGACGGTCAGGGTGAAGACCGCGCTGCCCAGGGGCATCGAGGGGTTCGTGCAGGTGACGGTGCCGCCCGCGCCCACCGCCGGGGTGGTGCACGACCAGCCGCCCGGCGAGGAGAGCGAGACGAACGTGGTGCCCGCCGGCAGCGTGTCGGAGAGGGCCGCGGTGGGGGCGTTGCTCGGACCGGCGTTGCCCACCGTGATCGTGTAGGTGAGGTTCGACCCCGCCTGCACCGGATCCGGTGTATCCACCTTGGTGACCGAGATATCCGCCGCGGACCCGATCAGAGTGGTCTCCGTGGCGCTGTTGTTGGCCGGGTTGGGATCGGCGGTGGCCGAGGAGACCGTCGCCGTGTTGCTGATCGTGCCCGTGGTGGAGGGAGCGATCGCCACCGTCAGCGTGAAGACGGCGCTGCCCACGGCCAGGCTGGGGTTCGTGCAGGTGACCGTGCCGCCCGCGCCCACCGCCGGAGTCGTGCACGACCAGCCGCCCGGCGAGGAGAGCGCGACGAACGTCGTCCCGGCCGGCAGGGTGTCGGAGAGGCTGACGCTGGCCGCGGGGCTCGGGCCGGCATTGGTCACCGTGATGGTGTAGTTGAAGTTGATGCCCCCCGCCGCCGGGTCGAAGGCATCCGTCTTGGTCACCGAGAGGTCAGCCGAGGCCGCCACCGTATCGGTGTCGGTCGCCGAGTTGTTGCCCGGGGTCGGATCGGTGACGCCGGCCGGGGCCGTCACCGTCGCCGTGTTGGAGAGCGTTCCGGTGGCCGCCGCCGAGACCGTGCAGCTCGCCGTGTAGGTGACGCTGCCGCCCGCGGGGAGGTTGACGGTGTCGTTGAGGTTGCCCGAACCGGCCGCCGTGCAGGTGCCGCCGCCGGCCCCCACGCAGGTCCAGGTGCAGGTCAGCGAGGCCGGGAAGGTGTCCGCCACCGTCGCGCCCGTAGCGTTGCTCGGGCCGGCGTTGGACGCCGTGATCGTGTAGGTCACCGAGCCGCCCGGAGTGGCCGTGGTCACTCCGTCCGTCTTGGTGATCGCGAGGTCGGCGCTGGCGCCCAGCGTGTCGCTGTCGGTGGCCGAGTTGTTGCCGGGGGTCGGATCGGTGACGCCGGCCGGGGCCGTCACCGTCGCCGTGTTGGAGAGCGTGCCGGTGGCCGCCGCCGAGACCGCGCAGCTCGCCGTGTAGGTGACGCTGCCGCCCGCGGGGAGGTTGACGGTGTCGTTGAGGTTGCCCGAACCCGACGCCGTGCAGGTGCCGCCGCCGGCCCCCACGCAGGTCCAGGTGCAGGTCAGCGAGGCCGGGAAGGTGTCCGCCACCGTCGCGCCCGTGGCGTTGCTCGGGCCGGCGTTGGACGCCGTGATCGTGTAGGTCACCGATCCGCCCGCGGTCGCCGTGGTCACCCCGTCGGTCTTGGTAATGCCCAGGTTCGCCTGCGGGGTCAGCGTGTCGGTGTCGGTCGCGCTGTTGTTCGCCGCATTGGAGTCACCCGTCGCGCCGCCCGAGACCGTCGCGGTGTTGCTGAGCGTGCCGGTCGCCGACGGGCTGATCGCGCACGTGGCCGTATAGGTCACGCTCGCGCCGACCGGCAGGTTGACCGTGTCGTTGAGGTTGCCCGAGCCCGACGCCGTGCAGGTGCCGCCGCCGGCCCCCACGCAGGTCCAGGTGCAGGTGAGGATGGCTGGGAAGGTGTCGGCGACGGTGCCGCCGGTCACCGGGTCCGGACCCGTGTTCGACGCCGTGATCGTGTAGGTCACCGAGCCGCCGGGCACCGCCGTGACGACGCCGTCGGTCTTGGTCACCGACAGGTCGGCGACGGCGAACAGGCCGACGAGCACGGGGTCGTGGTCGGAGGCGCGGTACGGCGTGCCCGGCTGGTAGACGACCCGCGGCGGCACGAGCGCCGAGCCGTCGGGCTTCTCCTCGAAGGTCGACTCGCCGACGTCCTTGACCTCGTCGTTGTAGTCGAAGAGGTCGATCTCGTCGGCGTTGATGTGCCAGGCGTCGGCGCCGGTGACCCGGGACAGCAGGGAGGCGCTGGCGAAGCCGTAGTCGAGATGGCCGAGCTGGCCGTCGAAGAGATAGGAGTAGGCGTTGGCGCCGTGGAAGAGGGTCTCGAGATCCGTGTACCCGCCGGCGACCAGGGCGTTGATCGGATCCTCCTTGGCGTAGGCGTTGAAGTCGCCGAGGAGCAGGACGTCCGGATCGCCCGCGGCGGGGATGACCGTGCCGTTGATCCAGGTGAGGAGCCGGTTGGCCTGCGCGGTCCGCGTGGCATTGGAGGCGCCGGCGCCGTCGCCGATGTCGGTGTCGCCGGGCAGGCCGGCGCTCGAGCCCTTGGACTTGAAGTGGTTGATGATCACCGTGAAGCGCTGCCCGAAAGCCGGGTTGGCCGCGTCGACGACGTCAAAGGTCTGGGCGGTCGGCGGCCGGCTGTGGATGGGGTCGAGGTCGCTGAGGGGCGAGCCGACCGGCGACACGATGCCGGTGCGGTAGATCTGCTGCACCCGGATGGCGTCGGTGCCCAGCGTGCCGCCGGTGTTCACGAAGGCGTAGGGGTGGGCGCCGCCGCAGCGCGTGTTTACCGCCCCCAGAAGGTCGGTGATCGAGGCGCTCGGCGTGGTGTTCTCGAGCTCCGCGAAGCCGTAGATGTCGGCGTTGAGCGTGCAGATGACGATCGACGCCCGCTCGCGCTGGCGGTTGAGCTCGGCGACGCTGTCGGCGCCGCGGCAGTCCAGGGTCCCGCTCGGGGCGCAGGGACCGGTGGAGGTGCTGGCCGTGGTGTCGATGGTCGTGAAGTAGTTGAGGAGGTTCATCCCCACCACGTGGATGGTGCCGCCCACCGCGGGCGGCGTCGCCGGGCGCGGATTGGCGACGGTGAAGGTCGCCGGATTCGCCATGGTCGGACGGATGCGCCAGGCGTCGGTGCCGGCCTGGCCCGCGAACGACCAGTGCAGGACTCCGGTCAGCCCGTTGACCAGGTCGCCGCCGCGGAAGAAGTCGACCCCCTGGGTGCCGACCGAGAGGCCGCCGTTGGCGCGCGGGTAGTAGACGTACTGCAGGCCGTCGGCCGGCCCCGGCGGGGAGGAGGTCGTCAGGTACCACTCCTGCGCGTTGTTGTCGTCGTCGAGGATGACCTGGCGGCGCGAGAGGGTGTCGGCCCAGGCGGCGTTGCCCGCCACGCTCGGCGTGTTGAACTCGGTGAACTGGCGCGGCCGGCCGCCTTCATAGAGGATGATCTGCCCGTAACGGCCGAGCTCGAAGTACTCCGACACCGAGAGCGTGTCGACGAAGGTGACCTTCATGCTCTCGCGCGCCTCGTAGAAGGCGTTGACGTCGCCGGCGATCGGCAGGTCGATCGTCGCCGGGGTCACCTGGGCGAGGTTGTTGCCGGCGTTGGTGATCACCACCGAGGGCGCGGTGGAGGCCGTGATCTCGGTCAGGAGGTTGAACTCCGACACGGTGCCGGTGGCCCGGACCCGCTGCCCCTCGGCGACCGGCGTCGGGCAGCCGCCGCAGAAGACGAAGATGCCTTCCGAGGTCGCCGGATCGGCGTCGGCGTCGGCGTCCTCTTCCTGGAGGAAGAAGCCCTGGATGTTGGTCCCCTGGAAGTCCGCCGTGACCACGCCCTCGACGGTCACCGTGGAGCCCGGGATCGGCGTCGCGGCGCCGTTGCCCTGGACGTCGTGGATCCGGGTGATGTCGTCGTTGACGATCGTGCCCAGCCCCTGGCCGTCGGTGGCGATGGCGTTGGTCACGTTGGTGACGTTGACGAAGAAGGTCTCGTCGGTCTCGGGGGTGGTGTCGCCGTTGACCAGGACGTCGAAGGTGTAGGTCGAGCTGCCGGCGGGGATCGTCTGCCCGGTCAGCGACTTGGCCGTGTAGTCGCCCGGCGCCGCGGCCGTGCCGTTGGCGGTGGCGATGTCGAAGGTGACGCCGCCGGCGGGGGCCGGGGCCGACAGGCTCACCGTGAAGGTGAAGGTGGTGGTGCCGGCGTTCCCCTCGTTGAGCGAGACGTCGTTGATCGTCAGGTTGGGCGCCGCGTCGTCGTTGACGATCGTGCCCTGCCCCTGGCCGTCGGTGACAGTGGCGCCGGTGACGTTGGTAACGTTGACCAGGAAGGTCTCGTTGGTCTCCGGCGTGGTGTCGCCGTTGACCAGGACGGTGAAGCTGTAGGTCGAGCTGCCGGCGGGGATCGTCTGCCCGGTCAACGACTTCTGGGTGTAGTCGGAGGGCTGCGTCGCCGTGCCGTCGGCGGTGGCGATGTCGAAGGTCACCCCGCCGGGCCCGGCCGGGGAGGACAGGCTGACCGTGAAGGTGAAGCTGGTGGTGCCGGCGTTCCCCTCGTTCAGGGAGACGTCGTTGACCGTCAGGTTGATCGCCGGCACCGCGTTGGGCGTCAGCGAGAAGTCGTCGACCGCCAGGCCGTCGTCGGCGCCGGTGGCGTCGGTGTCGTTCCAGCGGATCCAGAAGGTCGCGCCGTTGGCAATGCTGAGGGCCGGGATCGTCGCGGAGAGCGCCGTGCGGTCGGCCGCCGCGTTGCCGTTCTTGGCTCCGGCCGTGGCGGTGTCCGGAGTGACGAAGTTGAGGGCGGCGACGTTCGTCCAGGTGCCGGTCACCAAGTCCGTGGCGTTGAGGCTGTACTCGAAGTTCATCTGATCGGTCCGGCCCGCCGTGCCGAGGCGCCACTCCTCACCGTTGTAGGCGACCGCCAGGCTGGTGATCGTCGAGCCGGTGTTGTTGGTGTAGCAGGCGCCGAAGAGGGGGATCAGCGTGCCGCTGCGCAACTGGCCCAGGGCCCGCTCCGTGCTGCCGGCCGCGCCGTAGCTGTAGGTGTCGCCCGTCGTGCTGCCGCCGGTGTCGACCGCGTACTGCTCGTTGTCCCGCGCGCCGCCTCCCCCCTCGGTCATGAACCACCCGGTGATCGTCAGGTTGTTGGTGGTGCTCCCGGCCGTGTTGGAGAGCGTGTCGAAGCTCTGGGTGGCGGCCGACCCGAGGGTCGTCAGGCTGACGCACTGGGCCCCGGCCGGGCGGACCGGCAGCAGGGACAGGGCGAGCAGAGCCAGGAAGAACGAAATTCGGCGAGCGACGAGCATACGGAAATCCCTCCAGGTTGAAGCTCAAGCCGCCAGGGCGGCATGACAGCGCTTTTCAGATGACAGGGAAGTTTAACCGGAGAAGGGGTCGGATGGGTGACCGGGCGGTGACGAACTTGAAATATAGAACTAGACTCATGAAGTGATCCAGATCCGGGCACTGGATTTGCAGTGTGGCAGCCGCAAGCAGCGCATTCAACCGCCAGGGATTGGACCTTGGGGCGGATCTGCGGACGAGACGATGAGCGATCAGAACTTCAAGGGGCCCGTCAGGGCCGCCACGGGGATCGAAGGGCTCGACTACATCCTCGGTGGCGGTTTCCCCATCAACCGGATGTACCTGCTGGAAGGCGATCCCGGCGCCGGCAAGACCACCATGGCCTTGCAGTTCCTGCTCGAGGGGGCCCGCAGGGGTGAGCCCGGCGTCTACGCCACCCTCTCCGAGACCGAGGAAGAGCTCCGCGACGTGGCCGCCTCGCACGGCTGGTCGCTCGACGGCGTCACCATCTGCGAGCTGCAGACCGCCGAGGAGAGCCTCAAGGCCGACTCGCAGTACACCCTCTTCCACCCCTCCGAGGTGGAGCTCTCGGAGACCACCCGGGCGGTGCTCGACACCGTCGAGCGGGTCAAGCCGCTGCGGGTCGTCTTCGACTCGCTCTCCGAGATGCGCCTGCTGGCCCGCGACTCCCTGCGCTACCGGCGGCAGATCCTGGCGCTCAAGCACTACTTCACCGGCCAGAACTGCACGGTGCTGCTGCTCGACTACACGGGCGCCACGACGGGCGACTTCCAGCTCCAGAGCCTCACCCACGGCGTTATCGCCTTCGAGCAGATCGCTCCCGGCTACGGCGGCCAGCGGCGGCGCGTGCGGGTGCAGAAAGTGCGCGGCGTCGCGTTCCGCGACGGCTATCACGACTACCGGATCAACACCGGCGGGCTCGAGGTCTATCCGCGCCTGGTGGCCGTCGAGCGTCCGAGCCTCCAGGCGGACGGCTCCGCCCCCGGAAAGTTCTCGAGCGACCTGCCGGAGCTGGACGCCATGATGGGCGGCGGCGGCATCGAGCCGGGGACCAGCCTGATGCTCCTGGGGCCCTCCGGGGTCGGCAAATCGACCCTGACGGCGCAGTACGTCGCGGCGGCCGCGAACCGCGGGGAACATTCCACGATCTATACGTTCGACGAGTCGGTGGACACCTGGGTCAGCCGCGCCGAGCGGCTGGGCCTCCACCTCCGCGATCACATCGAGTCCGGGCGGATCACCATCCGCCGGGTGGACCCGGCCGAGCTCTCGCCGGGCGAGCTCGCCCACCACATCCGCCTGTCGGTGGAGGCGGGCACCCGGATCGTGGTGATCGACAGCCTCAACGGCTACCAGCACGCCATGCCGGAGGAGCACTTCCTGGTGCTCCATCTCCACGAGCTGCTCTCCTACCTCGGCCAGCAGGGGGTGCTGACCTTCCTGATCATGGCGCAGGCGGGCCTCCTGGGCGAATCCCTGGAGTCGCCGGTGAACCTCTCCTACCTGGCCGACACGGTGATCCTGCTGCGCTATTTCGAGGCCTTCGGCGAGGTGCGCAAGGCGATCTCGCTGGTCAAGCGCCGCACCGGCCCCCACGAGAGCACCGTGCGCGAGCTGCGCATCAGCGAAAACGGGCCGCAGGTCGGCCGCGAGCTCCGGGAGTTCCACGGGGTGCTCACCGGCCGGCTCGAGTACACCGGCGAGGCCGAGCCCCTGATCGAATACGAGATCGAGGACCGGGAGGCCGGAAATGCCTGAACGGGAGACTCTCGAACAGCGTGTGCTGGTGCTGGCTCCTACGGGCCGCGACGGCGTGCTCGCCTGCCAGCTCCTCTCCTCGATGGACGTGCCGGGCCACGCCTGCATGAGCGGCGCCGAGCTGTTCCAGGAGATCGCGGCCGGAGCGGGCGCCGTCATCCTCGCCGACGAGGCGCTCCAGCCCGGGACCGTCACGGGGCTGCTGGCGACGCTGGCGAAGCAGCCCCCCTGGTCGGACCTGCCGCTGATCGTGTTCACCCGCAGCGGCGAGAGCAGCGAGCACATCCTGGAGACGCTGGTCCCCCTCGGCAACGCCACCATCCTCGAGCGGCCGGTGCGCCTGAGCACCCTGGTCAGCGCCGTCAAGGCGGCGCTGCGCGCCCGCCGCCGCCAGTACGAGGTGCGCGATCTGCTCGACCGCCAGGCCGACGCCGACCGCCGCAAGGACGAGTTCCTGGCCATGCTCGGCCACGAGCTGCGCAATCCCATGGCCGCCATCCGCAACGCCCTCTGGGTGCTCGACGAGGTGGGATCGCAGGACGAGCAGGAGGTCCGCCAGCGGGAGGTCATCATGCGCCAGACCCGCCACCTGGTGCGCATGGTGGACGACCTCTTGGACGTCTCCCGGGTGACCCTCGGCAAGATCATCCTGCAGCGCCGGCCGGTCGACCTCCGGGACGTCGTCGAGCGCTGCCTCGCCGAGCTCGGCATGACCGCGCTCGCCCGCAGCAACGACCTCGACCTCACCGTCGAGACCGGGACGGCGGTGGTGATGGGCGATCCGGTGCGGCTCGAGCAGGTGGCCTGCAACCTGCTCCAGAACGCCATCAAGTACACCCCGCGCGGCGGCCGGCTCTGGGTCTCGGTGGAGACCGAGGGGGACGAGGCTCTGCTGCGGGTGCGCGACACCGGCATCGGCCTGTCCACCGAGATGCTGCAGACGATCTTCGAGCCGTTCGCCCAGGTGGAGAGCTCCCGGCAGCGCTCGGAGGGGGGGCTGGGCCTGGGGCTGGGGCTGGTGCGCAGCCTGGCCCAGATGCACGGCGGCCGGGTGGAGGCGGCGAGCGACGGCCCGGGGAAGGGGAGCGAGTTCATCGTCCGCCTCCCCCTGCTGGCCGAGGAGCGCCGGAAGTCCCCGTTCCGCCGGACCGCGCCGCCGCCCGCCCGCGTCGCCGAGCCGGTGGCCTCCGGGGCCCGCGTCCTCGTCGTCGAGGACAACGAGGACGGCCGCGAATCGCTGCGCGAGCTGCTCGAGATCTGGGGGTACGAGGTCTCGGTGGCCGGCAGCGGCCCGGAAGGGGTGGAAATGGCCTTCGCGACCCGCCCCGAGGTGGCGCTGATCGACATCGGCCTCCCCGGGCTCGACGGCAACGAGGTGGCCCGCCGCATCCGCTCGGTCCTCGGCGGCGACGAGATCTCGCTGATCGCCATGACCGGCTACGGCCAGCCCGAGGACCGGCGCCGGGCCCTCCAGGCCGGCTTCGACCGGTATCTGGTGAAGCCGGTCGATCCGGCGGTGCTCTCACAGCTGCTTCGCGATGCGCGCCACTCTGGCGAGGCGAAGCAGGCCTCGTTCGGGTGAGGGGAAACAAGGGACCCAAGGGACAGCAGGGACTTCAGGGACGGCAGTTGCTGGAGTCCCTGATGTCCCTGTTGTCCCTTGGGTCCCTTGTTCTCAAAGACTGAAAATCTGCAGCCGGGCCAGCGTCACCAAAACAAAAGGCAGCAAGTTCGTATTGATGATGTCGTGCACGCTCGCCCCCAGGCTGTAGCCGTCGCGCAGGTCGAAGACCTCCATCGCCAGGGAGACCAGCAGCCCGGGGATCAGCGCCTGGTAGGACGACAGGCGCCGCCGGAAGACGATCAGCGCGATCAGCAGCAGGACGAAGCCGATATAGATGTGGATCGCGTCCTTGGTCAGCGGCAGGACGGCGAGCCACCAGAGCTTGAAGAGCTGATAGGTAGACTTCATAGGTTGAGGTGAAGCCTATCCTACAGCCGCCGGTGGCGCGCCACCGGAATCGCCTGCCGGATCTTCGCCAGGCGGTCGAGATCGATCTCGGCGAGGGCGAGGCCGGGGCCGTCCGCGGCGGTGGCGACCGGTATCCCCCAGGGATCGACGATCATCGCGTGCCCCCAGGTCTGGGCGAGGCCGCCGTCGTCGTGCTTTCCATGCTGGGCCGGGGCGATCACCCAGCACTGGGTCTCTATGGCGCGGGCGCGCACCAGCGGCTCCCAGTGGTCCTTGCCGGTGGCCAGCGTGAAGGCCGAGGGGATCATCAGGATCTCCGCGCCGCCGTCGACCAGCCGGCGGTAGAGCTCGCCGAAGCGCAGGTCGTAACAGATCGACAGGCCGAAGCGGCCGAGGGGGGTGTCGACCACCGCCGTCCCCTCGCCCGGCTTGCAGGTGGCGGACTCGGTGAAGCGCACGCCGTTGGGCACGTCGACGTCGAAGAGGTGGATCTTGCGGTAGGTGCCGAGGATCTCCCCCGCGGGCGAGAAGAAGACGCTGGTGTTGTAGCAGCGCCCGGCCTCGTCGCTCCGCTCGTTGAACGAGCCGAGCAGCAGGTGGATCCCGAGCCGCCGGGCGAGCTCGGCGAAGCGCGAGCCGGTGCGGCCGTCGAGCGGCTCGGCGCGCCGCACCTTCTCTTCGTGGGGGCCGAGATAGTTGGTGTTCTCGGGGGTGGCGACGAAGCGGGCGCCATGGGCGGCGGCGCGCTCGATCAGGGCGCGGGCGCTCTCCCAGTTGGCCTCCTCGTCGGAGGTGGACGTGAGCTGGACGGCGGCGGCGAGAAACATGGCGACTTCTTGTAGCATACTGCTGACCCCCGTGTGACCCCTCCGTCACCCGGAAATGCGATTCTGCCAGCGGAAGGTACTCATCCTCTTGGCGACGCTGACACTCCTCCTCACCCTCCTCGCGGCCACTTCCCTGTGCGTGACGTTGCTGGTCACCGCCGGCGCCCTCGTCTATCTCGCCCGGCGCGCCCCGGCCGCCGCCGGTGACGGCTGGCTGCCGCCGATCTCGATCCTCAAGCCGCTCAAGGGTCTCGACGAGGGGCTCTACGAGAACCTGGCCTCGCTCGCCGGCCAGGACTACCCCGGTTTCGAGATCGTCCTGGGAGCCGAGGACCCGCGCGATCCCGCCCTCGCGGTGGCCGAGCGCCTGCGGCGGGACTTCCCCGGCGTCGCCGTCACCATCGTCCGCGGAGCGCCGCCGCTCGGCTACAACCCGAAGGTGACGAACCTGGCCGCGATGGCCCCGCGCGCCCGCCATGAGCACCTGCTGATCTCCGACTCCAACGTCCGCGCCCGGCCCGGCTATCTGCGCGCGATGGCCGCCGAGCTGGCCGGCGGCGAGGTGGGCCTGGTGTCGAGCGTGTTCGCGGGCGCCGGCGAGCAGAGCCTCGGCGCCCTGTTCGACAACCTGCACCTCAACTCCTTCGTCGCCGCCACCGTGGCCACCGCCCATCTCGCCGGCCAGCCGTGCGTGGTCGGCAAGTCGATGCTCTTCCGCCGCGCCGACCTCGCGGCGCTGGGCGGCTGGGAGGTGGTCAAGGACATCCTCGCCGAGGATTACATGCTCGGCCAGGCGTTCCACCGCGCGGGGTTCCGGGTGGCGCTGTCGGCCCACGTCCTGCCGGTCCGCCAGGAGCGGCGGACGGTCGGCAAGTTCTTCGAGCGGCACCTGCGCTGGTCCCAGATGCGGCGCCGGATCTCGCCGACCTACTTCGGCGAGCCGCTGCTCAACCCGGTGCCGTTCCTGCTCGCCGCGGCGCTGGCCCACGGCGGGCGCGGAGCCGTCGTGGCGCTGGCCGGGATCGGGGTCAAGATCGCCGCCGACGCCCTCCTCGCCTGGAAGCTGCGCGGCGAGCCCCTGCCGCTCGGCTCCCTGCTCTGGATTCCGGTCAAGGACCTGCTGATCGCCGGGGTCTGGTCGGTCGGCCTCTTCCGGCGCACGATCTGCTGGCGCGGCAACCGCCTGCGGGTCGGCCCGGGGAGCCTGCTCACGCCGGCCGATCCTGCCGGAGTCGCGGCCGACTTCAAGGAGACGGTGGCGTGATCCCGGCCCGCGCGAACCTCGGGGAAGCGGTCTGGCGGCGGGTGGCCTCGATCGACCAGCGGCTGCTCCTCTCGGTGCGGCGCCTGGAGTCGCGCTGGATGACCCGCCTGATGCGGTCGCTCACCCACCTGGGGGACACCGGGAGCTGGGTGCTGCTGGGGCTGGCGCTCGACTTCTCGGGCGGCGAGGGGGGGCGCCACTGCGCGCTGCTCGGCACCGCGGCGGGCCTGGCGCTGCTGATCTCCCAGCCGCTCAAGCGGCTCTGCTGCCGCCGCCGGCCGAGCTCCGGGATCGGCGGCTTCGCCGCCCTGGCCGAGAATCCGGACGTCTTCTCCTTCCCCTCGGGCCATACCGCCGTGGCCTTCGCGGTGGCGGCGGCCTTCGCCGGCCAGGCCGGCCTGCTCGGCGGGCTCGCCCTGGCGCTCGCCGTGGGCATCGGCGTCTCGCGCGTCTACCTCGGAGCCCACTACCCGCTGGACGTCGCCGCGGGCGTGCTCGTCGGCACCGTCGCGGGCACGGCGGCCCGGCTCTGCGTCCTCCAGTTTCCGCTGCTGAAGCTCGCGGGCTACGCCACGCTGGCCGCGATCTCTTGAAGCCGGTCGTCACCTCGGTCGAGATGGGCTATGGCCATCTGCGCGCCGCCCACGCGCTGGCCGCGGCGCTCGGCACGGAGATCCTCCAGGTCGACCGGCCGCCCCTCGCCGGGCCCGAGGAGCTGCGGCTCTGGAGCGCCTCCCGGCGGGCCTACGAGATCACCTCGCGGGCGTCGCAGATCCCGTTCGTCGGGGCGCCGCTCAAATCGCTGCTGGACTCGCTGACCGACATCCCCCACCTTCACCCGCAGCGGGACCTCTCGGCGCCCAACTTCCAGGCGCGCTCGCTCCACCGGCTGATCGAGAAGGGGCTGGGGCGCGGCCTGGTGGAGCTCCTGCGCGCGGCGCCGGCGCCCCTCATCGCCACCTTCTTCGCCGCCGCCCTCAGCGCCGACTTCCACGGCTGCGAGCGGGTCTACTGCGTGGTGACCGACGTCGACATCAACCGCGCCTGGGTGCCGCTGCGCCCGGAGCGCACGAGGATCATCTACCTGACCCCGAGCTACCGGGCCGTCCACCGCCTGCGCGCCTACGGCATCCCGCGCGGGCAGATCGAGTTCACCGGCTTCCCGCTCCCCGACGATCTGCTGGGCGGACCGGAGCTGACACTGCTGCGCCGCAACCTCGCCGGCCGCCTCGTGCGCCTCGACCGCAAGGGGGTCTTCCGCGACCAGGCCCGGGGGGAGATCCACTACTTCCTGGGCGGACTGCCCGAGGCCGAGGAGGAGGGGCGGCCGCCGCTGCTCACCTACACCGTCGGCGGGGCCGGCGCGCAGGCGGATCTCGCCCGGCCGCTGCTCGCGGGAGTGCGCCGGCTGATCGAGGAGGGGCGGCTGCGGGTCTGCCTGTCGGCGGGCGTCCGGACGGAGGTCGCCGCCCGCTTCCACGAGTGGGTGCGCGAGGCCGGGCTCGCGGACCGCCTCGGCAACGGCGTCGAGGTCTTCCTCGCCGCCAGCCTGGAGGAGTACTTCCCCCGATTCAACGAGATCCTCGCCGGCACCGACATCCTGTGGACCAAGCCGAGCGAGATGACCTTCTTCTCCGCCCTCGGCCTCCCCCTGATCCTCTCGCAGCCGGTCGGCGTCCACGAGCGCTACAACCGCCGCTGGGCGATCGAGAACGGACCCGGCCTGAAGCAGCGCGACCCCCTCCACGCCGAGTACTGGCTGCGCGAGTGGCTCAACGAGGGCACCCTCGCCGCCGCCGCCTGGTACGGGTTTCTGCGGATGCCGAAGTTCGGGCTGTATCAGATTCTGGAGCGGGTGGGGCGGTGAGCTACCCCCGAACCCAGGGCGTTGCCCTGGGCTGAGGGAGCCCGGGCCTTTGGCCCTTCCACCCCAGCCGGAATTTGTTTGAGGCCCAACGGGCCGCCCTTCCTCAGCCCAGGGCAACGCCCTGGGTTCGGGGCCCTTGGCTTCGGGGCTCCCTACCCCACAATCCGCCCCAAAACCCCCTCCCCGGAGATCCCCACCAGCTCCACCTCCGAAAACCGGTTCCACAGCCCCGCCCCCTCCGCGCTGAGCACGCGCAGGTAATTGCCGGTCAGCCCCTGCCCCATGCCGTCCCGCGGCTTCTCCCAGAGCACGGTCTCCCGGCTGCCGAGGCGGGCGCTCTGGAAGGCGCGCTCGGCGGCGGCCGCGGCGGCGAGCATGCGCGCCATCCGCTCCTTCTTCTCCTCGGGAGCGACGTGCCCGGGCATCCCCTCCGCTATGGTGCCGGGGCGGGGGGAGTAGGGAAAGACGTGGATTTTCGCGAAACCCGCGGCCTCGACCGTGGCGAGGCTCTCCGCGAATTCCTCGCCCGTCTCCCCCGGAAAGCCCACGATGACGTCGGTGGTCACGGCCACCCCCGGCACGGCGGCGCGGACGCGGTCGAGCAGGGCCAGATATCCCTCCGCCGTGTAGGGGCGGCGCATGCGGCGCAGGGTGGCGGTCGAGCCGCTCTGCAGCGAGAGGTGGAGATGGCGGCAGAGGCGGGGGTCCGTCCAGAGATCGAGGAGCCGCTCGTCGAGGTCCCAGGGCGCGATCGAGGTCAGGCGCAGGCGGGGGACGTCCGTCCCGTCCAGGATCGCGCGGACCAGGTCCCCCAGCCGGGCCCCCCCGGAGCGCCAGGCGGAAATCTGGACGCCGGTGATCACGATCTCCCGGTATCCACGGGCTAGCAGGGTCCGGATCTCCGCGATCACCTCGGGAGACGGGCGGCTGCGCTGCATCCCGCGGGTGAACGGGATGATGCAGAAGGAGCAGTGCATGTTGCAGCCGTCCTCCACCTTGACCAGGGCGCGGGTGTGCCCGGCCGGCAGAGCGGTACAGGGGATCTCCTCGGCGAGATCGGTCTCCGGGAAGGCCGCCAGGACCAGCGGAACCAGGCGGTCCTTCTCGGCGTTGGGGATCACCAGATCGACCCCGGCGAGGCGCGCCGCCTCCGCGGGGGAGCCGGTCGCGTAGCAGCCGGTCAGCACGGTGCGGACCGGCCGCCCGGAGCGCCGCGCCGCGCCCGCCGCCTTGCGCGACCCCCGGGCCGCGACGTGGGTCACCGTGCAGGAGTTGACGACGTGGAGGTCCGCCTCGGCGAGCGAGCCCACCACCGGATGCCCAGCGGCCTCGAACTGCCGCCCCAGGCGCTCGATCTCCGCCTGGTTCAGCTTGCAGCCGAGGTTTGTGAAGTAGACGCGCATTGGTGGGCGGAAGGGGTAAATTCTCCGTAAACCCCGATCCGGGGGGAAATTCTATCCGGTCTCGATTGAGTTACGCTTGCCACCGAGGTCCTATGACCGTTCCCAAGACCGTTCTCGCCGCCCTGCTCCCCGCCCTGTTCCTGATCGTGCCGAGCCCCGCCCGCGGCGCGGCGGGGGAGTGGTCGACCAATCCGCAGTCGCGCGTGCGGCTGATCTCCCCCTGGCAGGTGGCCCCCCGCAACGGCGAGCTGATCCTCGGACTGCACTTCCTGCTCTCCCCCGGCTGGCACGTCTACTGGAAGAACAGCGGCGACGCGGGGTTCCCCCCCGCGGCCACCTTCCAGCCCGCCGAGATCCTCGGCACCCCGGAGATCCTCTGGCCGACGCCGCGCCGGTTCCAGTTGCCGGGGGACCTCGTGGCCTTCGGCTATGAGAACGAGGTGGTCTACCCGGTGCGGGCGGAGATCAAGCCGGGCGCGGCGCTCCCGGTGCCCGCGCAGACGTCCGGCGAGACGTCGGACGCCGAGGCGCCGCCGGCCGATGTCCTCCACATCACCGCCGATCTCGACTACCTGGTCTGCCAGGTCGACTGCGTCCCGTTCCGCTACACGCTGACGCTCGACCAGCCGCTGGGGGACGCCCCGGAGGGGGATCCGGCGACGGCGCCGCTCGTCCAGACCTGGGTCGACCGCCTGCCGCGGATCGCGCGCGAGATTCCCGGCGTGCGCACCGGCGCGGTGCTCGACGCCAGCCGCCAGGGGGGACCGGATCTCGAGATCCGCGTCCTCGGCGTCCAGGCCCAGGCGGGCAGGACCGACCTCTTCCTGGAGCCCCACGAGACGTTCGACGCCGGCCGGCCGCGGATGCGCGCCGTCGCCGACGGCCTGGTCTTCCACGTGCCGGTGCGGGCGAGGGAGGCCGGCAAGCCGCTGCCGGCGAAGACCTCCATCGCCTGGACGATCTCGAACCTGAAGGCGAAGGACGGCAAGCCCTTCGACCTGGAGGCGCGGCGCGAGGTGCCGGTCTGGACGCAAGGGGGCGCCGCGCCGGACCCGATGCGGGAGCCGGCGGCCGGCGGGGCGGCGGACCGCTTCCCGCGGCGGCTGCTCCAGGCTTTCCTCGGCGGCGCGCTGATGAACCTCGCGCCGACCGTGCTGGCGCTCCTCGTCGCCGCGGTCTTCTCGCTGCGGCTCCCCGGCACCGGGCCGCGCGGTCTGAGGGAAAACGCCGCGGCGGCGGTCACCGGCGTGGTCGGCGGCTGCTGGGCAATCGCCGGGCTGGCGCTGCTGGGCCGCCGGGCGGGGCTGGCGGCGGACTGGCCGTCCCTGCTGCAGGAGCCCGCCGTCGGTGCCCTGCTCGCGATCGCCGCGGCGCTGCTCGCCCTCAACCTGTGGGGGCTGCTGGAATTCCCCCTCCCGTCCGCCGGCGCCGCGCGGGCGGGGACCGGGCGCCATCTGCTCGCCGGCCTCGCCACCGTGCCGCTGGCGCTCGCCTGGCCCGTGCCCCTGCTCCAGGAGCCGATCGGCTTCGCCTTCGCGCGCGGGCCGGCGGCGGCCTGCGCCGTCTTCGCGATGGTCGGTTTCGGCCTCGCCCTCCCCTATCTGCTCCTCACACTGGCGCCTGGGGTGGCGCGGAGGCTTCCCGTGCCGGGAGCCTGGCTCCCCCGCCTGCGCGAGGGTCTCGGCTTCCTCGCCGGCGGCGGCACGCTCTGGCTGCTCTACGCCCTCTCCCGCCGGGTGAGCCCCGAGGGGCTCGCCTGGATCGAGCTCGCCCTGCTCGGCATGAGCCTCCTCGCCTGGCTGCGGTCGCGCGAGGGAGCCCGTCCGGCGGCTCGCTTCGTCTTCGTCCTCGGTCTCGCGGCCTGCGCCGCCGGCGCGCTCTGGCTCGCGGACCGCAATCGCCTGGCCCCCCGGCCTGCCACCGTCCAGCAACCGATGACTTCCAACACGATTCAAGGAGGTTGAAATGCGCAGCAAAGGAAAAATCTTCTCTTCCCTCGCCATCCTGGCGCTCGCGGCCCTGCCCGCCCTGGCCGATGGCGTGGTCGGCGCCGCCGCTCCCGCCTTCACTCTCAAGGGACTGGACGGCAAGAACCATTCGCTCGCGGACTACAAGGGGAAGGTGGTGGTGCTCGAGTGGATCAACCCCAACTGCCCGGTCTCCAACCGCCACGCGCGGGAGAAGACGATGACCGAGCTCGTCAAGCAGCATGGCGAGGTGGTCTGGCTGGGGATCAACAGCACCAGCCCGAGCAGCGGCGATTTCATGAAGCCCGCCGAGCACCTGGCCTATAACCAGAAGTACGGCATCACCTACCCCGTGCTCTACGACGAGAGCGGCCAGGTCGGCCACGCCTACGGCGCGCGGACCACGCCGCACATGTTCATCGTCGCCCCCGACGGCAAGCTCGCCTACAACGGCGCGATCGACGACGACCCGCCGGGGCGCAAGGCGATGAACGCCCGGCTCAACTACGTCGGCCGCGGCCTCGACGCCGAAAAGGGGGGCAAGAGCCCGGACCCGGCGTCGACCAAGCCGTACGGCTGCAGCGTCAAGTATCAGTAAACCCTTCCGCCACGGGCTCGAGGCCGGGTCACCTCGGGCCCCGCGGCGTCTCCTCCGGACAAAGCTGACAGCTCTCCACCACGGTCGTCGTTGACCGTTTTCGCTTCCTGCTCTAGAATTTGTAGGTAATCGAAATCTTTTCGGCCCGTTGCTGATCCATCGATCGATCCGGATCAGCGTCCTATTGTGATCTCTTACCGGAGGGAATCATGCCAAGTCAGGACGAGATCATGCAGCAGATCCTCGGATTGGTCAGCCAGGGTGCCGCCATGCCGCTGACCTCCGAGCTCGAATCCACTCTCCACGATCGCTATTACCAATGGATCGTCACGACGAAGACCGGGAACACGACCAGCCCGCAGCAGATCTGGGATCAGGACGCCGGGAAGGAAATCCAGGAAAAGTTCGTGCTGATCGGCTCCGAGCTGGCGCAGATGAAGCTGTCGAAACCGGTCCTCATCGCGAAGGATTGCACCGACACCTGCGAGAAGGTGGAGAAAGAATCGAAGTGCCCTCACTGCCCTGATAACATCTAGGCGGCCGGCGTTCCCCGAGATTTCGCCTGATGAAAAGCGAGCTCTGGGAACGCCTGTTTCTCACCGTCGTCGGCGCCAAGCTCCTGGTGGCCCTGCTAGCCGCCCTCTCGGGAATCCCGTACACCACGATCCTGGATGGGGACACGATCCTCCCCCATCTGGTGCTGATGCTGCCGCTGTGCGCCTACGGGATCGCGGGGGGCACCCTGCTCCTGGGCGGATCGGAAGACCGCCGCGCCATCCTGCTCGGCCGCTTCTTCCTCCTGCTGGCGACCCCGTTCTCGAACCGCCCCCTGCTGGGTCTCGTCGCCTCCGGCCCGTTCGGCCTCGACTCCCTGGCGCTGGTGCTGAGCAGCCTGCATTTCGACGCCTTCCTGCCCTACTTCTTCTGGAAGTTCGTCGGCGAGTTCCCCACCCCCGTCCTCTCCTTCCGGGGGCGGCGCGTCCTCAACGCCGGAACCCTGGTTTCGCTGGCGGCGGGCGTCGCCCTGTCCGGCAACGAGATCAGGCGCCTGCTGGTCAACGTGGCGCGGAGCATGGAGCGGCCGGTCGCCTCCCTGATCGACGTCCGGCCGCTGAAGCCGACCTACGGCTACTACAGCGTGGTGCTGAGCCTGGCCGTCCTGGCTCTCGCCTTCCTGGTGGCGCGCATCCCGACCGTCCCCGAGCCGGAAGCGCGCCGGGTGCGCGTGTTCGTGGCGGGGCTCGCCGCCATGGCGCCGCTCCTGCTGTACATCCTGCTCGACGCGGCGGTGCACAAGCTCCGCGGCAGCTCGCCGGAGATCCCCTACCCGCTCTACGTCTTCCTGTTCATCCTCTTCTGCTCGGTCCCGCTCTCGGCCGGCTACGCCGTCGTCGTCCACCATGTGCTCAACGTCCGGCTGATCGCCCGCAAGGCGCTGCAGTACGCCCTCGCCCGCTATACGGCGATCGTGATCGCCGGGGTGCCGGTGGTGGCGCTGGCGATCTATTTCTACACGCATCGCGAATCGAGGGTCGAGGAGATCTTCTCGGGCGGCACCCGCCTGCTGCTGCTCGGCTCGTCCGCGGTGGTGGGGATCGGAGCGCTGCGCTACCGCCGGAGCCTGCTCGACTCGATCGACCGCCATTTCTTCCGCGAGCAGTACGACGCCCGCCAGACGCTGACCCTGCTGGTCGAGCGCATCCGGGCGACCCATGGCGTGGCGGAGCTCGCCAATCTCCTCTGCCGCGAGGTGGACCTCGCCCTGCATCCGGAGAGCGTGTCGCTGATGGCCTTCGACCCGCGCTCGGGGGTGCTCGCCGACCCCAAGGTCCGCAGCCGGCGTCTCGACGCCTCCTCGTCGCTCGCCGCCCTGATCGCGAGCGCCAGCGAGCCGCTGCCGGTCGTGCTCGCGGATTCCCGCTCCCCGCTCGCCAAGCTGCCGGAGCCGGAGCGCCACTGGCTGGTGGACAGCGGCTTCCGGATGATCGTGCCGATCCTGGCGCGCGACGGCTCGCTGCTCGGCCTGATCGGGCTCGGCGATAAGAAGAGCGGCCTCCCCTTCCTCAAGGAGGACCGGCAGCTCCTGCGCGCCATCGCCAGCAGCGCCGCCTGGATGCTGGAGCTGGAGCAGGGCGGCTCGCTCGGCGGCTCCTCGCAGCGGAGCGGCCCGGAGGGGGATGACGGGGATGGGCCCCTCCCCCCCGTGGTCCCCGCCGGCGCCAACGCCGAGCTCGCCCGGGAGTGCCCCCACTGCGGCCGCCTCTACCCCGCCTATACCGTCTTCTGCACCTCGTGCAGCCGGCGGCTGGAGCCGTCTCACCTCCCCTATGTGCTGCCCGGCAAATTCCGCTTCGAGCGGCGGATCGGCACCGGCGGCATGGGCATCGTCTATCGCGGCATCGACCTCTCGCTGAGCCGGGCGGTGGCGGTCAAGACCCTGCGCCGGGTCTCCCCGGAGGACGCCATGCGGCTGCGGCGCGAGGCGCGCACCGCGGCGGCGGTCTCCCACCCCCACCTCGCCCCGGTCTACGGCATGGAGACCTGGCAGGGGACGCCGATGCTGGTGATGGAGCTGCTCGAGGGGGGCACGCTCACCCAGCGCATCGAGAAGGGGCGGCTCGAGGCCGGCGAGACCGTCGATCTCGGCATCGCCATGGCCGAGGCCCTCGAGCACCTCCACGCCTCGGACATCCTGCACCGCGACATCAAGCCGAGCAACATCGGCTACGCCCGCGACGGCACCCCCAAGCTGATGGACTTCGGCATCGCCCGCGTCATGTTCGACCTGCGGCGCGACCACGAGGCCCCCCCCTCGGCCAACCTGGACGAGGACTCGGTCCTGCTGCCGCCGACCTCGGTCTGGAGCCGCACCCCGACCTCGGTGACGGAGTCGAAGCAGCTCGTCGGCACCCTCGCCTACCTCTCGCCCGAGGCCCTCACGGGGCAGCCGGCCGACACCTCGTTCGACCTCTGGAGCCTCGCCATCGTGCTCTACGAGTGCCTGCTCGGCCGCAAGATCTTCAGCGGCGGCGACATGCATCAGCTCATGACCCGCATCCGCGCCGGCCGCGTTCCCGATTTCTCGCAGACCTGCCCGGAGCACGACGAGGAGCTCGGCGAGTTCTTCCGCGCGGCCCTCCACAAGACGATCACGCGGCGCCCGGCGAGCGCCCGCGAGTTCCGGGAGCGGCTCGCCGCCATCCGCCCGCGTTTATCGCCCTGAGCTAAACCCGCCCGGCGATTTCCGGATCTATCCCTCAGGTGGGGCGGGGAGATCTCTCTTTAGGATCGTCTATGATGAAAGGCCGGTCTGATCGTGATCGTGCCCTGCTCTCCGATGTGATGCGGTCGATAACCGGGCGGTTCCTGCCCAAGGAGAGAGACCATGGCATACACACAGGAAGGGATCATGGCCCAGATCTGGATCGCGTTCGGCCAGGGAGCCGGCGCCATCCGCGTTTCTCAAGAGGCGGCGCTGGAGCTCCAGCGCTGGTATTACGACGCCATCACGACGGAGGTCGTCGACAAGAGATGGAAGACCGACGCCGTCCAGGTCCTGGACCGTATCCGCGCGATCGGCAGGCTCGCCGCGCTGAAGGCGGCCCATGCCGGCTCCACGGTGATCAAGCCCCAGGACGTCTACGAGTCGGCGTCCACGGTGCAGGACACGTCGCTGACCCCGCTGTGCCCGCCCGAGCCACCCCCGCTCTCGCTGGAGTGGACCCGTGCTGAGGCTCTCCCTGCCGGCGCGCCTCGTCCCGCCGCTAGCCACCATTAAGCTGTCGCTGGGGCTGGCCGCGTTCTTCGCGACGTACGCCAGATGCGCGGGGAAGGACCCCACCTTCCCCTACGTCTACAACGGCCTGCTCCCGATCGCGTTCGGCGCGACGGGGGCGCTCCTCCTGCTCGGCGGCCGCGAGGACCGCCGGGCGCTCGCCCTCGGCGGCTTCTTCCTGGCGGCGGCGCCCTCCTGGGCCGACGCGCCGCTGGGCTATCTGGCCGTGGGCGGCCTGGGCCGCGGTCTCCTCGATCTGGTCATCGCGCTGAAACTGTCGGCTTTCCTCCCCTACTTCCTGTGGGTTTTCGTGCGCGAGTTCCCCAGCCCGCCGCTCTCGCTGACCACCCGGCGCCGCTTTCAGCTCCTGGCGCGGGTGAGCGCCGTGGCCGGCCTGCTGCTCTTCATTCTCAACCTGTTGAGGTTCGTGCTGGCGAGCGTCCCGGGAGCCACGAAGGGGCTCGCGATCTTCGCGCCGGAGGGGAAGATCTTCTACGAGGTGGTGATCTTCCTCACCGCGGCGGCCTTCCTGCTCCTGCCCTGGAAGGCCCGCCAGGTCCAGGGGCCCGAGCACCGGCGGGCCCGGGTCTTCATGGAGATCCTCGTCCTGACGTTCGGGCTGATCATCCTGGAGCTGGTGCTCGTGCTGTTCGTGCCCGGCTACGGCGATTTCTTCGCCACCCGTCCGCCGCTGCAGCGGCGCCTGGTCACCATCGTCCTGCTGCCGGCGCTCACCCTGCCGTTCACCATCCCCTACGCCGTGCTCGTCCACCGCGTGCTCGACGTCCGGCTGATCGCCCGCCAGGCGCTGCGGTACCTCCTCGCCCGCTCGATGGTGACGGCGCTCGTGGCCGTGCCCCTGGCCGTGCTCGGCCTCTATGCCTGGACCCATCGCGACTCGAAGCTCACCGAGCTCTTCTCCGGCTCGCGGGCGCTGCCGCTGATCGTGGCCTTCCTGGTCGGAGCGGCGGCGCTGCGCTATCGCAAGCCGCTCCTCGACGCCGTCGACCGGCGCTTCTTCCGCGAGCAGTTCGACGCCCGCCACATCCTCACCCTGCTGGTCGAGCGCATCCGCTCCATCCGCGACTCCGGGAGCCTGGCGGCCCTGGTGACCCGGGAGATCGACCTCGCGCTCCATCTCGAGGGGGTCTCCCTCTTCGCGCTCGATGCCCGCTCGGGGCTCCTCGTCGACCCCCGCCACCGGACGCGGCGCCTGGATGCCTCCTCGGAGCTCGCGCTCACCCTCTCGAACGCCAGCGCCCCGCTGGAGGTCGACCTCGAAAGCCCCCACTCCCCCTTCCTGAAGCTCCCCCCGAAAGAGCGGCAGTGCCTGGCCGACGGCGGCTTCCGCCTGCTGGTGCCGATCCTGGCGCGCGACGGTGCGCTGCTCGGCATGATCGGGCTCGGCGAGAAGAAGAGCGGCCTGCCGTTCCTCAAGGAGGACCGCCAGCTCCTGCACGCCATCGCCAGCAACGCCGCCTGGGTGCTCGAGCTGGAGGTCGAGCGGGTGCCCCCCCCTCAGCCCGAGGATCCGACGATCCCCGAGCTCCCCGTCCTGCCGGCGTCCGAGCTCGCCAAGGAGTGTCTGAAGTGCGGCGCCCTCCACCCCGCCTACACCGTGCTCTGCGGCACCTGCAGCAAGAAGCTCGAGCCGTCGGTCGTGCCCTACATCCTGCCGGGGAAGTTCCGGTTCGAGCGGAGGATCGGCACCGGCGGGATGGGCGTGGTCTACAGCGGGGTCGATCTGGCGCTCGGCCGCCACGCGGCGATCAAGACCCTGCGCCAGGTCTCCCAGGAGGACATCCTGCGGCTGCGGCGCGAGGCGCGGACCGCGGCCGCGGTCTCCCACCCCCACCTCGCCCCCGTCTTCGGCATGGAGAACTGGCAGGGGATGCCGCTGCTGATCATGGAGCTGCTGGAAGGGGGAACCCTCGCCCAGCGCATCATGCGGGAGCGGCTCGCGCCCCGCGAGATCGTGGACCTCGGCATCGCCATGGCCGGCGCCCTGGCGCAGCTCCACGCCGCCGGCATCCTCCACCGCGACGTCAAGCCGAGCAACATCGGCTACACCCGCGACGGCGTCCCCAAGCTGATGGACTTCGGCATTGCCCGCGTGAGGCTCGAGCTCGCCGAGGAAGAAGAGGAAGAGGAGGAGACCCAGGATCTGAGCCTCGGGGACGACGACGCCTTCCCGCCCCGGTGGTCCGCCATCGGCGAGAACTTCCCGGGGCGGTTCCGCTTCGCCGGCACCCTCGCCTATCTCTCGCCCGAGGCGGTACGCGGGGAGCCGGCGGACGCGTCGTTCGATCTCTGGGGGCTGGCGATCGTGCTCTACGAATGCCTGCTCGGACGGAAGGTCTTCGCCGGCAGCCAGCAGCAGATCGTGAGCCGCATCCGCGCCGGGGTGGTGCCGGACTTCTCCCAGGTCTGCCCGGAGCACGACGGCACCCTGGGGGAGTTCTTCCGCGAGGCCCTCCACCGTTCCCTCGCCCGCCGCCCGCAGACCGCCGAGGCGATGCGGCGGCGGCTGGAAGAGGTACGGGCGGAGCTGGGGAAGGCCCCCTCCTGACCTCCCCCTGAAGGGAGAGGAAAAAATCCCCGCTTTTGGAACCCGCTCGGACTACGGCGCTTTGTTCCTCTCCCGGAACGGGGGAGGCCAGGAGGGGGTCCTAAAAAGGCCCGCCCATCTCGAAGATCGTGGGCTTGATCTTGGTGGCGAGCCCGACGCCGTCGCCCAGGGGGAGGACGACCGCCTGGAGCTGCGGGTGCATCATCAGGTAGCCGTTGAAGGAGCGGAGAGCGTCGGCGTCGCGGTCCTCCCGGTCTTCGTCGGGCGCGGCGACCTGCCCGCCCCAGAGCAGGTTGTCGCAGACGATGACGCCCCCCACCCGCAGCTTGGGCAGGACGAGGTCCAGGTACTTCCGGTACTCGGTCTTCACCGCGTCCACGTAGACGAGGTCGAACGGCCCGTCGAGGCGGTGGATCACCTCCAGCGCCGCCCCCTCGATCAGCTCGACCTGGTCGGCGACGCCGGCCCGCTCCAGGTACCCGCGCGCCGCGGCGAGCCGCTCCGGATCGATGTCGACCGAATAGACCCGGGCCTCCGGCGCGCCGCGCGCCAGCCAGATCGCGCCGTAGCCGATGGCGGCGCCGATCTCCAGAATGCGGCGGGCCCCGGTCGCCCGGGCGAGGATGCCCAGCAGCTTCCCCACCTCCGGATCGGAGATCGGGATGTTCTCCCGCGCCGCCCGCTCCTCCATCTCCCGCAGGACGGCGTCCCGCGGCGGCAGCAGACGATCGAGATAGCTCTCCTGCTCGGGTTGCAGGATCACGGCCTCGCCTCGCTTCATGAGCGCCTTCTCCTGCCGCCCTACTGCGAGGTCGGCGTCGAGTTGTCGGCGGACGGCTCCTGGCTCTGCGCCCTCCGCCCCCCGCCGGGGATCCAGGCGATGTTCTCCAGCGAGGCCGAGCGCTGGGTGCCGGTCGCGGCCTTCGGCTCGAGGGTAAAGTTGGGGTTCAGCAGCACGTGGCAGAAGTCCCCCGCTGCCGGCGCGTCGAGGCTCAGCTCGACCTCGTGCAGGCCGGACCCGGAGAGGTTCGTATCCGGGCAGCCGCAGTTCCCCTGGATCAGCACCGAAGGAGCGCTCGCGCCCTCGTCGAGGACCAGCCTGTAGCCCGCGACGTCCGCGGGCGGAATCTGCACGACCATCCAGACCGCCCCGGGCGCGCGCTGATCGACGAGGCGGATCGCCCCGCGCTTCACCAGCCAGCGCCGCGCCAGCACCTGGCGGTCGCCGCCGGACTCGACCTCCATCCAGGTCGGGGAGAAGGCGAGACGGGGACGGGGGTTGGCGTTCGGCACCTCGACCTCGAAAGCCTTGTACTCGTCGCGCCCCACCGCGTCGCCCAGGCCCTCGAGCGGCCAGCGCTTGCCGTCCTTGCCGTAGAGGCCCAGGGTCACCTGGTACTTGCCCGGCGCGAGCGGCGCCGCCATCGCCGACTGGTAGAGCTTGAGATCGTAGGAGACCGGCGTCCCCGCGCGCCAGCGCTCGGGGAAGGCGTGGTCGAAGGTGCGGGCCACCTTCTTCTTGTCGTCGAGCAGGTGGACGAACACCGTCGGCTTCTCGTCCCCGATCGCCGCCGACGGAGTCCAGGTGAGGTGGACCGTCCGGAGCTGCGAGAACGGCAGCTCCGTTTTCGGGGGATCGACGTTCACCTGGGCCACCGGGGTCTGCTTGCCGCACCCGGCGACACCGAGGGTGGCGATCCCGGCGGCGGGGATCATGATCAGCAGGAGAGCTTTTTTTGTTTTCATAAGAGAGATGAGAGCGGAGAGACGCTAACGGTGGACGGAGCCGCTGTCAAGGTCGGAAGGTAGCCGAGCAGTCCGGCCCCTCCCAGAGGGTGACCTCGGCCAGCGGGGCGGCCGGCAGCCCTGCCCTCAGCCCCTCGAAGAACCAGGCGGCGATCCGCTCGGTGGTCGGGCTCTCGCGGTCGAAGGGGGGGACGGTGTTGATGTCGCGGTGGTCGAGCCGCGCCGCGAGCTCGCGCAGCGCCCCCTGCACCTCGACAAAATCCCAGGCCATCCCCTCGGGCCCCAGCTCCGCCGTCTCCAGCACCGCCTCGACCCGCCACGAGTGGCCGTGGCTGGGCTCCGGCGTGCCGCGATAGGAGGTCAGGTGGTGCGCCGCCTCGAAGCGGGCGATCACCCGCAGCGTGTAGGTGGCCACGCCGTCACTTCCCCCCGAGGAGCTGCTCGACGTGGGCGATCACCATCTCCAGCGCCACCCGGTTCTCCCCCCCTTCCGGAATGATGATGTCCGCCCACCGCTTCGACGGCTCGACGAACTCCAGGTGCATGGGGCGGACGGTCTCCAGGTACTGGCGGAGCACGTCCTGCACCGTGCGCCCGCGCTCGGCCATGTCCCGGCCAAGGCGGCGGATCAGCCGCAGGTCGGCGTCGGTGTCCACGTAGATCTTGAAGTCGAGCAGCTCGCGCAGCCCCGGCTCGACGAAGATCAGGATCCCCTCCACCAGGATCACCGGCTGCGGCTCGATCCGCCGCGTGCGCGCCGTCCGGCGGTGGCGCACGAAGTCGTAGATCGGCACCTCGATCGGATGCCCCGCCTTGAGGGCCGCCACGTGCGCGATCAGCAGCTCGTCGTCGAGCGCCGAGGGGTGATCGAAATTGTGGTGGAGCAGCTCGGACTCGTTGCGCCAGTCGACGTCGCGGTAGTAGCTGTCCTGCTCGATGAACGCGATGCGGTCCTCCCCCACGGCGTCGAGGATGGCCCGGGCCACCGTGGTCTTGCCCGACCCCGTCCCCCCGGCGACCCCGAGGACGCAGGACTTGTACTTCAGGGCCGAGATGAGCGGGTCCAGCAGCGGCGCGGTCTCAAGGATCGACATAGGGGACTTGCTCCGGCGTGACTCCGTTAAACAGCTAGATAGACGCTGAACCACCCAGGATGGCGGCCCCCAGCGAGCGGCTCCATCGGGCGGGATTGTATCCGCCTCGGGTCATCTCTGGCAGCCGGGGCAGTAGAACGTGCTCCGGCCGGCCTGCACGATCCGCCGCACCGGCCGGCCGCAGGCGAGGCAGGGCTCCCCCTCGCGGTCGTAGACGGTGAGCGAGACCTGGAAATAGCCGCTCCGCCCCTCGCCGTCGGCGAAGTCGTTGAGGGTCGTCCCCCCCTGCGCGATCGCCTGCCGGAGCACCGCCATCGCCGACTCGGCCACCCGCTGCCAGCGCTGCCGGGAGATGCGGGCGACCGAGCGGCCGGGGTGGACCCCCGCGCGGTGGAGCGTCTCGGAGGCGTAGATGTTGCCCACCCCCACCACCACCCCCGCGTCCATCAGGAAAGCCTTGACCGGCCCGCGCCGCCCCGCGGCCGCGCGGGCCAGCACCTCGCCCAGGACCTTTCCGGACAACCCCGTCTCCAGCGGCTCGGGCCCCAGGTGGACGAAGTGGGGGTCGGCCTCGAGCTCCGCCGTCCTCGCGGCGAAGACCACGCCGAACCGGCGCGGATCGCGGAACCGCAGCCGCCGGCCGCTCCGCAGATGGAAGGCCACGTGCTCGTGCGGCTCGGGCGGTGCCGCCGCCGGCGCCAGCGTCAGCCGGCCGCTCATCCCGAGGTGGACGACGACGGTCCACCCGCCTTCGAGGTCGATCAGCAGGTACTTCGAGCGCCGGCGCAGGGCGACAACCTCCCGCCCGCGGGCCGCCCGCCGCAGCCGCGGCACGTCGACCGGCTCGCGCAGGGAGGCGTTCGTCACCTCGACGCGCTCGATCCGATCCCCCACCAGGTGGGGCTCCAGGCTCCGGCGCAGGACCTCGACTTCGGGCAGCTCAGGCATGACAGGGGGATTCTATTTTGGATTTTCGATTTTGGATTTTGGATTGGCGATTCAGGCTGATTGGAAAAAACTGGGGGCTTGACAGGGCTGGGCCGGTTGGCGTAAAAAGAGCGTAACATGATTCGCCAAGCGACGCTTCCTCTGCTGTTCGTCCTCTCCCCGAGTTTTCAGGCTGATCCCGCCGAGGCGATCGAGCGCAAGGTGCGCCGCGCCGCCGTCCGCCGCGAGCCGGTCGTCCTCGGCACCGCGGCCGTCCCCTACGAGCCGGTGCGGGAAGCGAGCCCGCTGCGGGCGCTCATGCCGCTGGCGGACGGGCTGGAGATCGCGATCACCACCGCGTCCCCGCGCATCCTGGGGGAGCTTGAGCTGCTGGCCGAGTTGGACCGGCGGCACTCGGTGACCGTGCGTCTGCTGATCCCGGTCCCCGTCTTCCTGGACCCCGGTCCCCGCCTGCGGGCGGCGCACAGCCTGGCGGCCGAGGGGATCACGACCGTCCTCCTGCTCGCCCCTACCGCCACGGCGCGCGAGGAGGAGATGCGCTTCTTCCTCGAAGCCGCCCGGGAGGCCGAGGTCCACGACGTGGAGATCGAGACCGCCCCCCTTCGCCGCGCCGAGCGAACCGCGCTGCAGGACACCTTCCGGCGGCTGCGGCTGGAGTATGGATTCCCGCGAGCGTCGGCGGGACGCGGCTAGGTCCTCATTCCGGCAGATCCGCCATGATCCCGAGCGCCACGCTCCGGCACCTCTCGATCACGGTCCGCAGCAGCCAGCGCCCAGGATTCTGCCGGTCCCAGCGCTTGCTGATCAGGGTCCCGCAAGCATCCTCCAGGATCTGCCGCGCGGCGTCCTCCGAGATCCCATAGGCGGCGAAGACCTCCTCCAGGGCAGGCCGGAGACGAACGAGGAGCTCGGCGCTGGTCTCTTCCATTTCCATCGGGTGCAACCCCTTCATAAGAAGAGGTTCCTGCCGCGATGGAAACGGGACAAACGGGGGGCTATCGCCGCCCGCCGGCCGCCGCCGCGGCCTGGCTCAGGTGGGCCACCAGACGCGCCAAGGCGACGTCGGCCTCGCCGCTCTCCCCCTTGATCTGCAGCTCGGTCTCCAGCAGGTCGGAGGGGAGGCGGGCGAGGAGCGGCTCCGGCAGCCGGCAGGCGGCGAGGTAGGCGCGGTGGAGCCGGAAGGGGTGCAGGCCGGCCAGCGGATTCTTCCCCCCGGTGGGGATCTCCGACTGCAGCGCCGGCGCGTGCTGGGTCTTGAAGCGGGCGTAGTTCCCCTCGTTGGCGGGCACCCGCGCCACCCGCATCATCCCGCGCACGGCGACGAGCTGGCGGCAGAACGAGGCGAGCAGCGAAAAGAAGGAGAGCCGCGCGACCAGCGGGTCCTCGGCCCCCGAGATCAGGCGGCGGAGACGGTCGAGCGCCTCCCCTCCGCGGCCGGCGGCGATAGCGTCGAGGAGCTGCCAGACATCCTCCTCGCCGCGGTCCTCGACCGTCTGCTCGACCAGCTTGCGGTCGATCCGGGCGTCCCCCTTCCCCTCGACGAGGTTGGCCAGCTTGCGGTACTCCCCGGCGAAACGGGCCGTCGAGTCGGCGTCCACGCCCCCCGTCGAGCGGCCCCCCTTGTCGTTCTCCTGCCGCAGCGTGCGGCGGGCGAGCTCGGAGAGGGCGTCGGAGGCGATCCCGACTCCCGTCTGCCGCTCGAGCTCACCCGTCAGCAGCTCCAGGCCCTGCCAGCTCCCGCGGTCCGACTCGATCCGGCCGACGCCGAGCACGGCGCCGCGCTCCTCCAGCAGGCGGACGACCGGGTGGTCTGTCGCCACGGCGCTCTCGGCGAGCACGAGGACATGGCCCGGCGGCAGCCCCTGGCGCACCACCTCCGAGAGCTCCGTCAGGTCCCCCTCGCCGGTCCCCTGGATCTCCTCCCGGCGGGCGGCGGCGAGCAGGCCGGCGAGCGAGGACCGCAGCTCCTCGACCTGCTTCTTCCCCCGCTTGGCCTTGCGCGCCTTCCCCCCTTCGAGCACCCAGGCCGGCAGCTCCGCGAGCGCCCGCTCGGGCTCGCCGGTGTAGGGGTTGATGTCGAAGAGGTGGAGCGCCTGGAGCAGGCGCGAGGCCGCCTGCCGCTCGCGGGCCGAGAGCGAATGCCCGTCGGCGGCGATCGGGACCACGTCCGCCGCGTCGTCGATCAGCTCGCCGGCGGCGCCGCGGTCCGCGAAGACGGCCGAGTCCGACGCCAGCAGCACCTTGCCGGTGGCGAACAGGGAAAACGTGCGGAGATCCTGGAGGAGGGGGGAGAGCGACGCCGGGCGGCGGTGCACCTCCACCGCCGCGGCGCCGAGCCCGGCGGCGCCGGCCAGGGCCTCCGCGACCCGGCGGGCGGCCGGCTCGGCCATCACCAGGTCGCCATGGACCAAGCAGACCTGAGGCGGCTGGCCGCTACGGGCCAGCCGGGTCAGGAAGGTTTCGATGGATTCGGCCAACAGCCCTCTGTTCGACTAGAAACCGGCCGTGTCAGGCAACAGGCCGCTATGAAGCCTCGAGCTCCAGGAGCCCCTTCTCGGCCATCTCCTGGCAATCGACACAGAAGCGCGCCCAGGGCAGAGCCTCGAGCCGCGCGATGGCGATGTTCCGTCCGCAGTTCGCGCACCGTCCGTACGTGCCCTCGTCCATCCGCCGCAACGCGTTCTCGATCTGGAGCAGCGTGGTTCGCTCGGTGTCCGACAGGGAGAACATCAGCTCCCGGTTATAGGCGTTGTTCGCGCGGTCCACGATGTCTTCCGTGCCGTCGTCCGCGGACTCCTGCCCCGCCCGGAGGTCCTGCTTGTACATGTTGAGGATCTCGTCACGCTGGCTCTCCAGCCGCTGGCGGAGGGCCTCGAGACGCTCCGGAGGCAACCCGGCCTCCTCCACCTGGACCTTATCTGTTCTGGCCACGCTTGCTTCTCCTTTTGAACAGACGCGCAAAAAAGTTCCCTAGGGTACGGCGTCACACCCCGCAGGCCCCATCCACAGGCCTTGCACCTTCACAGGGGCTCGCGATGATAGCTCATTCCAGCCTCAATCGAGAGCGCGCGGTAGAGCTGCTCATACAGCACGACACGTGCCAGCTCGTGGGAGAGCGTGAGAGGGCCGAACGAGAGGACCGCGCGGGCCCCCTCCAGCACGGCGCGGTCGAGCCCGAGGTCGGAGCCGATCACGAAGGCGATCGGGTGGGGCCACTCCCTCTTGAGCCTGGCGAGACGGTCCGCGAGCTGCTCGGAGGAGAGCACCTCCCCCCGGCTGTCGAGGGCGAAGGTCCAGGCGGAAGGGGGGAGGGCGGCGAGCAGCGCCGCCCCCTCCGCCTTCAGGCGCTGCGGGTCGTCGGCCGCGACGCGGGCTCGGACGGGGAGGTCGCGCACCGGCACGAAGCGGACGATGCGCTTGCGGTAGGAGGCACAGATCTCTTCCCAGTTGGAGCGCTGGTGGCGTCCTGCCCAGAGGACGGCAAGCTCGCGCACTCAAGCGCCCTTAGCCAACGGCGGTATCGTCGAGATCCTGTTGCGAGCGGCCCACCAGGTAGCTCTCCCACTCGTCGAAGTAGGCCAGGGTCTTGAAATCGCGCATCCGGTCGAGGAAGACGATGCCGTTCAAGTGGTCGTACTCGTGCTGGACGATCCGGGATTCGAAGCCCGTGACGACGTAGTCGAGCGGCTGCCCCGTGCGGTCGAGCCCCTGCACCCGCACCTTGGGGTGGCGCGGCACGAGCCCCCGCAGATCGGGGATCGACAGGCACCCCTCCCAGTCATACGCCACCTCCCGGGCCTGCGGGGTGACCAGGGGATTGATCACCACGTGCAGCGGGATCTCCGGCGGACCGCCCGCCTGGTAGACGAAGAGCTGCGCCCCTTCGCCCACCTGCGGGGCGGCGAGGCCCACGCCGTGCGCCTCGTGCATCGTCTCCACCATGTCGTCGATCAGCGCCTGGATCTCCGGATCCGCGATGCGCTCGAGCGGGATGGGCAGCGCCGGGGTGCGCAGAGCGGGGTGGCCGAGGCGGACGATGGGGCGAGCGGGCATGGAGCTCCTTACCTGTACGTATCTAGCGGTGATTATAGTGTGAGTTCCGAGCGCGGCCGCAAATGGTATGCTCCGCTGCCATGTCGAGAGGCACGGGAAGGTCCCTGAAAAGCAACCGCGGACGGCGCGCGGCCACCAGGCTGCTGCTCGCCGGCGCGGCGGTCGGCGTCCCGGTCCTGGCGGCCGCCCTGCTGCGCCGCCGGGCGGAGCCCCCTTTCCCCCCGCGGTGGGGACGCGCCCACCGCTACACCGGGCGCTCCGGACGTGAGGTGGTCTTCCAGGAGTTGGGCAGCGGCTCGCCGATCGTCCTGCTCCACTCCTTCGGCCCGGGCTACGACGCCAACCAGTGGCGGGAGGCGGCCGAAGTCCTGGCGGCCCAACATTCCGTCTACGTGCCCGACTTTCCCGGCTGGGGAAGGACGCGGGCGGTGGCCGGCACGCACCACCCGGACCGCTATCTCGCTATGCTGGAAGACTTCCTGGCCGGCGTGGTGCGGGAGAAGGCCGTCCTGGTGGCATCCGGCCTCTCGGCGGCCTACGCCGTGCAGGCCGCCGTGGACCACCCCGGCCGGGTGCGCGCCCTCGCCCTGGTCTCACCCCTCGGATTGGGAGAGGCCGCCGCGACCGGTACGAGGCAGGGCTTCACCGGCAAGCTCCTCACGGTTCCGCTCGTCGGCGCGCCCGTGCTCGACCTGCTGACCGGCCGCGCCGCCCTGGAGCACCACCTCCGCCGCGAGGTCTACGCCGCTCCCGAGCGGGTGGACGCGGCCCTGCTGGAGCATCACTACCGGGCGAGTCACACCTCCCAGGCCCGCGCCGCGCTCGCCGCCTACCTGCGGGGGGACCTCTGGCACGACGTCTCCGAGGAGCTCCCCCGGCTGCGCGTCCCCGTCTGGCTCGCCTGGGGCCGGCAGGCCAAACAGCCCCCGGTCGATCAGGCCGACCTCTGGCTCCGCGGCCTCCCGCAAGGCGAGCTCGACGTCTTCGAAGGGACCGGCGCGCTCCCCCACGCCGAGACCCCGGCCCTCTTCTCCCGCGCTCTCGAACGGTTCCTGGCCAAGCTGCCGGAGTAGAGCTTTTCCCTGGGAGCGCCGGCGTCCCGCCGGCAACTAACTCAAGTAAGTAGGCCGGCGGGACGCCGGCGCTCCCAGGATTTCCATCCACGTGCCGGGCGCCAGGGATCGGATAGGATCGCGCCATGAGCGACGCCAATCCCGCCCAGCTCTCCGCCATCGCCAGCTTTCAGAGATTGCATTCCTCAGGGTGCTTCGTCGTGCCGAACCCCTGGGATCCGGGGAGCGCCCTGTTTCTCCAACAACTGGGCTTCGAGGCGCTCGCCACGACCTCCGCGGGTTTTGCCTTCACCCGCGGACTGCCGGATGAGGTTCGGGCCATCCCCCTCGAAACCATGCTCGCGCACATCCGCGACATCGTCGCGGCGACGCCGCTCCCCGTGAACGCCGATTTTCAGTCGGGATACGCGGACGAGCCCGAGGGGGTCGCCGCCAACGTGGCGCTCTGCATCGCGACCGGCGTCGCCGGCCTGTCGATCGAGGACGGGACCGGCGACAGCGCCTCGCCGCTCTACGAGGAACGCCTGGCCGTCGAGCGCGTCAAGGCGGCGAGGGCGTCGATCGACGAATCCGGCATTCCCGTGGTCCTGACGGCGCGCTGTGAAGCCTGGCTCGTCGGGCACCCGGACCCGGCCCGCGTAGTGCTCGAGCGGCTCGTCGCCTTTGCCGAGGCGGGCGCCGACTGCCTCTTCGCCCCCGGCGTCCGCGATCCCCAGGAGATCGCGGCGATCGTAAAGGCGGTGTCTCCGAAGCCGGTCAACGTCCTGGTGTCCGCGCCCAGCGCCGATCTTTCAGTCTCGCGGCTCGCCGATCTCGGCGTCCGCCGGATCTCGGTCGGCTCCGCGCTGGCGCGCGCCGCGTGGGGAGCCTTCATGCGCGCCGCCCGGACGATCGCTACCGACGGGTCGTTCGACGGCTTGGCCGGCGCCGCGCCGTTCAGCGAGCTCAACGGGCTCTTTCGCGATCGGGCCTGATTCGATCAGGCGGCCGGACCGCTGAAGCGATCGCCCCACCAAATCTGCGCGGCGGCTTCGTCGCGCGCCGACAGAAGGAAGCGCTCCCAGGCCCCCTGCTCGTGCCAGACGGGGACCAGCTCCCAGACGCAGAACGTCGGTTTGTGGGCGCCCTCCCGCGGGAAGATCTCGAACTCCGCCATCGCGTCGCCGTCCTTGTAGAACACGGTCTCCCAGATCTCGTTCGAGCCGCGCCAGGTGCAGACGATGAGAAAGTAGAAGTCCGTCCCGCAACGATGGAGGATCACGAAACCCAGGCCGCGCGCCTCCAGGGGAGCGCTCAGGAGCCGAGCGCGCGCCAGCCGCGTCACCTCCTCCGGGATGGGCCGGTCCTCAGGGTGCAGCCCATACCATTTCAGCGCCGCTCCCGGCGGCTCGAGAGGCTCGCCGGGCGTGACGTATTTGGGAACGTGCCGGTACCCAGGGCCGACCCCGAGATCCGACTCCAGGATGCTTGCCAGATGCGTCGCCGGTTGAATCATCACGATCTCTCCTCAGGAGACGACCCGCCGACGTTGGACGTTGAAAGATCAGCGCACATCGTCTGGGTCGTCTCTACGGTACGTGGGAGGCTTGACCCCAGGTGGAGGTTACGGGAGCGTTGGAGAGCTTGCGTCTGCGCGGTCCCGTAACCTCACCGATCGCCATCGCGGCATCGTACCGTAGAGACGCTCCAGACGCTCTACGACATCCTGCGCAGGCCACGGGGACGGCGCGGCGGCGACGCCGTTCCGATCCACTGGCAGTATAGGGATAACGCGCAGCCCGGGAAAGGCATATCGTAGGGACGTTCTCAAGGGAAAAGGAGACCCCCGATGCCGGACCGCCCCGCCAATCACGTCGCCCATTTCGCGATCAATGCCGACGACCTGAACCGTGCCCGGCACTTTTATGAAAAGGTCTTCGGCTGGCGTTTCGCGGCCTGGGGACCGCCGGGCTTCTTCCAGATCACCACCAGCGACGGCCGCGAGCCCGGCCCCCTCGGAGCGCTCCAGAAGCGCCGCGAGCTCGTCGCCGGCCAGCCCACGATCGGCTACGAGTGCACCGTCTCGGTGGCGGACGTGGACGCCGTCGCCGCCGCCGTGGTGGCGAACGGCGGCACCATCCTGATCCCGCGGACCCTCATCCCCACCGTCGGCCACCTGATCTTCTTCCGCGACTCGGAAGGCAACGCCGTCGGCGCCATGCAATATGATTCGCAGGCCGTCGACGAGATCTGAGTGCAATCTTTCATCCGGAGAATTTTCATGACCTTCAGTGGCTTTTCTGATGCTGACGGCGCTGCTGCTGGCGCCCCACGCTCCCGGCAAGCACGGCCTTTCCCAACGATGATCTCGGCAAGCTTCAAGGGACCAGCCATGAAAATGACAGAACTCGTCGCGGCCTGCTGCCTGGGAAGCGTCTTGGCGGCATGCGCCAGCACCTCACCCCGCATTCAAAGAGCTCCGCTGCCGATCATCGACATGCACCTTCATGCTCACTCGCTGAGCGACTACGGCGGCGGCGGATCGGTCTGCACGAACGATCAGAAGATCGACTTTCCCGGCCTGGACCCACGCCAGCCGATGACGATCGAGCGGGCGATGACCTGCCCGTCTCCGATCGCGGCCGCGGCGTCCGACGAGGCGGTCATGACCGAGTCGCTCGCCGCGCTCGAGCGGCACAACATCTGGGCGGTGACTTCCGGGTCCCTGGAGAGGGTCGGCCGGTGGCAGGCCGCCGGCCGCGAGCGCATCATCCCCGCGGTATCGTTCGCGACCGACGGCGCCGCGACCAGCCCGGAGGAGTTCCGCCGCCTGTTCGCCGCCGGCAAGTTCGCCGTCTTCGCGGAAGTCGGAGCCCAGTACCGCGGGCTCAAGCTCGACGATGCCTCCTTCGACGATTACTTCGCCCTGGCCGAGGAACTGGATATCCCGGTCGGCGTCCATCTCGGCGAAGGCCCTCCGGGCGGCACGCACGTCGGCGGCTATCCAACCTATCGGGCCCGGCTGACCAGCGCCCTGCAACTCGAAGAGGTGGTGATTCGCCATCCCAAGCTGCGCATCTACGTGATGCACTACGGCTCGCCGCTGGTTGACGAGACGATCGCGCTGCTCTATTCCAACCCGCAGGTGTATGTCGACATCGCGCAGAACGACTGGGGGTTCCCCAGAGCGCACTTCTACAGCCAGCTCAAGCGGCTGATCGACGCGGGCTTCGAGAAAAGGATCATGTGGGGTTCCGACCAGATGGTCTGGCCGCGGACCATCGACGTCGCCATCAAGACCATCGAGGAAGCGCCGTTTCTGAGCGAAGAACAGAAGCGCGACATCTTCTACAACAACGCGGCCCGCTTTCTCAGGCTCAGCAAGGAAGAGATCACACGGCACCACGGCGGTCCGCGGAAGCCCTGAGGTCGTTCAACCGGACTGCCCATCCTCAGTAACCGTCATCTTCCCGTAGCGAGACCTTGCCCCGGAACGAGCGGTACAGAAATGTGAAGTATCCGATCGCCAGCACGATTCCGAGGCTCCACCAGATCAGGCCTACCCGCAGACTGTAGGCCCCGGTCTTGGCGTTGTGAATCGTCAGACTGTAGGACGGGTCCGTGCTGGCCGGCAGCAGATCGGGATAGAGCGCGAACGCCGCCCCGCCTAGCATGCCGGCGATATAGGCCGTCGAGGCGAGGAACGCCGCCCGGTCGTTCCCGCGCGCCCGGTAGAGCGGCATCGCGGCCAGCGATCCGAAGACCAGAGCGGGGATGAGCCACCCCCAGGGGTAGGAACGGAAGTTGTCGAGCACCTGCGGGCGGACGTACAGCGTCGCGAACAGGCTCGCGGCCGTCAGCAACACGAGGGCCATCCAGCCCATCGCCGCGGTCCGCCGGGAGCGCGCCTGGATCTCCCCTTCCATCTTCACCGCCAGGTAGTGGGCGCCGTGCACCCCCAGCGTGACCAGTGCCAGCACTCCGGTGAGGACCGTGTACCAGTCCAGGATGCCGGGACGCGGGCCGACCCGGAAGTCCGTCCACAGGGCCTCGAAGAAGTAGCCGTCCGCGCCCAGAGGCACGCCGCGGACGACGTTGCCCACCGCCGCGCCGAAGAAGACCGCGAGCAGAAGACTGGCGAGCGAGAAGACGAAATCGAACGCCGACCACGCCAGCGGATCTTCCACGTGCGCCCGCAGCTCGACGCCGATCCCGCGCAGCATGAGCAGCCAGAGCACCATCATCAACGGCAGGTAGAAGCCGCTGAAGCTGGAGGCGTAGAGCAGCGGAAAGGCGAAGAACAGGGCGCCGCCGGCGGCTAGGAGCCAGACCTCGTTGCCGTCCCAGACCGGCCCGATGCTGCGCAGCACCAGCCGCCGCTGCTCGTGCCCTTTCGCCACCAGCGGGGCCACGATCCCCACCCCGAGATCGAATCCGTCCAGCACCACATAGGCCGTCAACATCAACGCGACGAGGATGAACCAGATCGTTTCCATGGCGGCGGTCTCCTCAACCCTCGGCCGTTTGCGGGATCACGGAAGAGCCCGGCGGGGGCTCCTTGGCACTTAGGAAGTCGGGCCCGTGCATCAATTCCCGCCACAGGAGAAGCAGGAAAAGAATGCTCAGCAGGCTGTACATCCCCATGAAGCCGAGCAGGGAGAAGAGAGTGTTGCCCGCCGAGACGTTGGACGAAAAGCCGTCCGCGGTCCGCATCAGTCCGTACACCACCCAGGGCTGCCGGCCGACCTCGGCCGTGATCCATCCCGCGGTGTTGGCGATGTAGGGGAATGGAAAGCTCAGCATCAAAATCCACAACATCCAGCGGGATTCGTAAAGCCTGCGCCGCCAGAGCAGGAATGCCGCCATAATAGTGATCAGGATGAAGATCGTCCCCAGCCCCACCATGATGTGGTAGCTGTAATAAAGCAACGCGATGTTGTCCGGCCACTGGTCGCGCGGAAACTCGTTCAATCCCTTCACCACCGATTCCCAGTGGCGATAGGTGAGGAAGCTCAGCGCGTACGGCACGTAGATGGGATTGTCGAGCCGCTGGCGGTCGGTGTCCGGCTGGCCGATGAGGACGATGCCGGCTCCCGCCTCCGACTGGAAAAGGCCTTCCATCGCCGCGAGCGTGGCCGGCTGATAGCGGGTCACCAGCTTGCCGTGGAAGTCCCCCGAGGGCCACAACTGGAGGATCGACGCGACCGCCGCTGTGATCACCCCCACCCGCAGGAACAGGCGGCCGTACTCGACCTGCCGCCGGGAGAGGAGATAGAACGCACCCGTCGCCGCCATCGCGAAGGCGCCGGTGATCGCCGCTCCGCCCATGTTGTGGATGTACTGCCAGAACGCCCACTCGTTGCCCAGCAGCGCCCAGAAGCTCCGCAGGTGGGCCGTGCCGTCCGGGCCGATCTCGAAGCCTACCGGATGCTGCATCCAGGCGTCGGTCACGATGATGAAGAAGCCCGACAGCCACGAGCCCACGAAGACCATCACCGCCGACAGCCAGTGGATCTTCTGTCCGAACCGCCGCTCGCCGAAGAGAAAGATACCCAGGAAGGAAGATTCCAGGAAGAAGGCGAACACCCCTTCCATCGCCAGCGCCGTGGCGATGACTCCCCCCGAATACTGGGAGAACTTCGACCAGTTCGTCCCGAACTGGAACTCCATGGGAACGCCGGTGATGACGCCGAAGAAGAAATTGATGGCGAAGATCTTGGCCCAGAAGCGGGCGGCGCGGTTGTAGCGCTCGTCTCCCTTCCAGAGGGCCAGCGACTTGAAGATGACGATCAGCGGCGCCAGCCCCATCGTCAACTGGGGAAACAGATAGTGATACGTGATGGTGAAGGCGAAATGCAGCCGGTGCAGCGAGAGAGCGCTCTCCATCCTGTCCCTCCTCGACGTTCAGGACCGCAGCCTATGTCGCGCCGCCCGCAGCGGGACCGCCCGGCCGGGTAGGGAAAGACGCGCGTTCAAAGGGAGGCCGGCCTACCCCAACAGGCAGGCAGGATCGAGTCCGATTCCGGCGGATCATACGCCCTTGCGCTACAGACCGCGGATGCGCCGGCGCACCGGAGAGCGCGGGACTGCCAGCCCGGCAATAAACATCAAAAAAATATCGCCGCGCTCATGGTATAATGCAGGAAGTTGACCGCAAAGACTTGCATTATTTGATGTGCATGGGTTTCTAGCGATGCCAGCAAAGGGGGCATTTCAAACGAGGAGGTTCGGAATGCGAGAGCTGTTCACCGGATTCACGATCCGCGGGATCGCCGCCGCCGCACTCGTCTGCGGCCTTGGGCTGTCCGTCCCATCGCCCGGGGAGGCGCAAAGCCTCTCTCCTCTTCCGCCCCGTTGGTCCCCACTGGGTCCGGACCTGATCGTTTACGGCCAGGCTATCGGTGGTCCCGTCACCGCGACGGGGCGGATCAACGCCGTGGCCCCGAACCCCCTCAACCGCCTGGGAGATGTGTGGGTCGGTTCCGCCACGGGCGGGGTCTGGCACGGCTCCGTCTCCCCCTACAGCGGATGGCAGCCGATGACCGATCAGAGCGCGGCCCTGCCGGTAGGAGATATCGAGCTCGACTCCTGCACGCCGCAGCGTTGCGCCACGGTCTGGGTGGGGACCGGCGAGAACGGCATCCGCCGCGACACCCAGTACGGCAAGGGCGTGCTCAAGGGCGTCTGGAACGGCGCCGCCTACGATTGGACCCTGCTGGGCGAGGAGCACTTCGCCCTGGGAGCCGTGGCCAAGCTCGTCCTGGATCCGCGAACGCCCGACAGCGCCGCCAAGACCCTCTTCGTGGCGCTCTCCAGCGGGGCGACCGCGAACGCCACCCAGTCCACGGTCTACACCCGGCCGCCGGGCTCCTATGGCATCTGGCGGTCGCGCAACGCCGGGACGACCTGGACGAACGTCCTCCCCACGGCCAACCAGGCTTCCGACCTCGAGATGGACCCGCAGGCGCCGGACGTGATGTGGGCCGGCGTGCGCCGGCAGGGGATCTACAAGACCACGGACGGCGGCAGCACCTGGCAGCCGAGCCACAACGGCATCCCCGCGCAGGTCCTGGCGGGCGCGGACTGGCCGGAGATCGAGGTCTTCCGCAAGCCCGGCATGGCCCAGGCCATCCTCTACGCCGTCTTCGGGGAGTGCCCGCACCCTCACGAGAAGCAGCCGATCACCCGGGTATCCTGCGAGCCGGTCATCTACCGGTCCAACGACGGCGGAGCGAGCTGGTCCGAGACCTTCCCCGCGCGCTCCTCCAACAACAACCTTGTCCAGCGCATCCATACCTACTCCCCGTACACGCACAGCCTGACGATTCACCCCTCCAACCCGAACGTCCTCTGGTATGGCGGCATCAGCCTCTGGTACTCCTTCGACGGCGGCGTCAACTGGCTCCGGGCCGGCGGCCGCCAGCTCCACTCCGACCAGCACCAGATCGTGGTCTGGGAAGATTCCACCTCCCCTACCGGCACCCGCGCCTACGCGGTCAGCGACGGCGGTTTCTACTTCGGGGACGGGTTCCGGTTCAACGGCTTCTACCAAAATGGGATCGCCGTGACGCAGTTCCAGTCCATCTCGTCGACGCCCGCGGCCGATTTCCTGATCGGCGGCACCCAGGATAACGGCACCACCCTCTTCCTGGGCAGCCCCATCTGGCAGTACATCGACGGCGGGGACGCGGCTTCTACCGAGATCGACCTGGACAACCCCGGCACCCTCTACAACGTCTACGTGGGGACGTACGTGCGGCGGTGCACACTGCCGAACTTCTGCTTCGGCAACTGGCCGGAAATCACGCAGGGCATCCCCGACACCGAGGACACCTCCTGGTACTCCCCCGTGGCGCAGGACTCGACCGCCGCGGGCGGCCAGCATCCGCTCTACTTCGCCACCCACCGCCTCTACCGGAGCACCAACGATGGCCAGGTCTGGGACATGATCACCCCGGGCGATCCGCTCGGCGGGTCGGGCGCCATCGAGGCCCTGAACGGGATCAGGAACCCCATTTCCGCCATGGCCGTGGCGCCGTCGAACCGCAACCGGATCTATCTCGGCTTCTACGACGGCCAGATGTTCACCACCGCGAACGCCTGGGACCCGGTGCCGCAATGGACGAAGATCGACACTGGCCTGCCCGGCCGCCCCGTCACCTCGATCGCCGTCCACCCCCTGGACGACCGGCACGTCCTCGCCTCGTTCACCGGCTTCGCGGAGAGCAGCGTCTTCGTCTCCACCCAGGCCGGCGCCTCCTGGGCCCAGATGGACGCCAGCGCCGACGGAACCCTCGCCCACGCCCCGGTCAACAGCCTCCTCATCGAGCCGCGCTACCCCTACCACGTTTGGGCGGGAACGGATGAAGGGATCTGGACACGCTCGAATCCGAGCCCGGGCGGCGATCTCTGGACGAAGTCCCCCGGGCTGCCGAACGTGGGCGTCTATGACCTCGTGATGGGGAGGGACGGCGAGTCCGTGATCGCCGGCACCCATGGCCGGGGCATCTGGCGCTTCTCGTCCACTCCCGTCGCCCTGGCCCAGGCCGCGGCGGGTCCGGGCGGCTCCGCGCGCTCCGTTTCGATCTCCGCGGCGGGTTTCGACCCGGGCGAGAGCTGCACCATGACCCTCCTCGAAGGTTCCCGGGTCTGCGGCGCCTCCGCCGTGGACGCCGGCGGGGCCGCCCTCGCGACCGACAGCCGGGGCTTCCTGGTCACCGCGAAGAACGGCGCCTACAGCCGCCGGACCCTGGGCTGGGCCTGCCAGGACGGCATCTGCTCGGGCGGGATCGACGGGGCGCAGTGCGCCGTCAGCGAGGTCCGGGTCACCTGCGGGGGGCGGACCGCGCGGGCGTCCGTCGCCGCGCCGGCCGAGACGCTGAACCCGCGAAGCACCTCGTTCGGCTTCGAGCCCGGAGCCACGAGCGGCTCCTTCCTCCTCACCGCGAAGCTCCGCAAACAGGACGGCACGGCGGTCGAGCTCTGCTCGCACACCCAAGCCTACGCCGCGGGGGAGACCGACGAGACCGTCTTCAACCGGGCCGCGAACGCCATCAACGCCGGCGGTCCGTGCCAGCGGGCGGGAGTCCGGGCCGCGATCGCCGGCCGCGCGGAGGCCGGCGATCTCGAGGACCAGGAGCCGGAGCCGTTCCGCATCCAGTTGGAGGCGCCGGCGCAGGCCGGTACCCAGTTGATCACCGAGGTGAGCGCCTCCGGAGCGGGTTTCTTCACCGTGCATGGCTTCGGAACCCCCGAACGGGGGCGCATGACCTCTTCACGCGTGGCCTTCTCGGGCACGGCCGCGGGCGGCCGGGTGGAGGTGACCGAGCAGTCCCTTCTGGGCTCCTGCACGTTCGCTGTGGAGACCGCCGCGGGGGAGTCCGCGGAAGCCGTCGCGGAGCGCCTCCAGGCGGCTTTCCTCGCTCCCGAGCCGGCGAGCTCCGCGGCTCAACTCGCGGCGGCGTGCCTGCCGGGGCAGAATCCCCGGGACGCGAAGCGCTCCGGAGCCGCCCTGCGCTTCCTGCTGGGGAGTGAGATCTCGGTGAACAGCACCGACGCTGGACTGGGATTCGTGATTGGGGGCGGACAGTAGCGCGGAAGCGGCCAGTAGCGCGCCGCTAAGAGGAGGACCGGCGCGGGCCGGTCCTCCCTGCCTTTGATCTCACCCTTCGAAGACGGCGACCGCCCGCACGGGCGAGCCGGTTCCGCCACGGATCCTGAGCGGCAGGCCGATAAAGCGAAAGCGCCCCCGGCCGACGAGCTGATAAAGATTGATCATGTTCTCGTAATGCGTGAAGCCCAGCTCGCCGCAAACGTGATGGACTTCCTTGTTGGAAACGCCGATCACCCCTGGCGCCGCCGTCTCGACGCCAAAGGCCGCGATCCCCTGCCGGCCCAGCCAGCGCGCCGCGTCGACGCTGACTCCCGGCCCCTTGTGCCAGTCGTCCGTCCCGAAGGCGCGCCGGTAGTGATCCGTATAGAGCAGAACCGTATCCCCCGGCCTGATCTCCAGGCCGGCCGCGGAGAGCGCGCGTTCCAGATCGGCCGTCTCGATCAACTCCCGCAAGCCTTTGTGAGACAGGTCCAGGCAGAGACCCTCCGTATAGAACATCGTCAGCGGCATCGTGTCGATCGACTGTCCCCGGTACTGCCGCGCCATATGGTTGATGGCGTCGACGTGCGTGCCGGTATGCTCGCCCATGTCCAGCCGGTTCACGGCGGGCGAAACGACGTCGCTGCCGGTGATGCCGTCCCACTGCTCATGCGATACGTGGACGGTGATCGTCACCTCCGGCAGGCCGGGAAACACCGGCATGCCGGTGAAGATCTCCTGGCTCAGGTCGATGATTTCAAGTCTTCCTGCTTTGGGCGTTCCTGTCATTCGATGAGCCTAACTTCAGGCTCCGCCCGGTGCAATGAGCTGCTCTTCCCGGGCAACGTCCAGGCGGACGTGGTTCATCCGCTCCCCTACGATCTGCTCTACGTCATCGGCTCTATCCAGCTCAGGTTCCCGCGGCCCTTCAGGCCGCATAGCGGTTCGGCCTGCTTACCCAGGGCATCGGCCTTCGGCCTCAGCCCTGGGCTATGCTCTCTCGGCCCGTTGGGCCGGTTTTGTTAGATGCTCTTACTTGAGTTACCTGCTGTTCGTTCAGGCGTTCGCGGATTCGACCACTTCCAAAGACCGCTCGATCGCTTTGCCCAGGGACTCGCCGAGTCGAGAATTCTCGAATTCAGCCGAGACCGCAGCGAGTCGAGCGGCGAATCCGAGGTGGAAGTCGATGAGCCATTCCGGGTGGGGTTCCGGCTCGGGAATCGGTGGCCACCAAGGCGGTAGCTTCAGCTTCTGCCGTCCGGTGGGGCACCAGTCGTCGAGGTCCTTGAACGCGAGCCCCATATCGAGGCCGAAGCGATCGGCGAGCCAGGCGTTGTGGGCGAACTCGGCGGCGATGGCGGCCCCCAACTCGTGGGGCGGGAGTGGCTGAGGGTTGAGCGCAACCGCCGCGAGTCGATCCTGGGGTCCGCGAGGGATGACGTCATAGATGGCAGGGATACGCCGCCCGATGATGGCGAGCAGTCGACGGCTGATGGACATTAGAGCCTCCTTCTGTGGCTTTCAAATGGCGATACGGACGGCCCGGCGGTCGAGTGATCGCCGGAGCGCCGCATATCCCTATAGGCTCTCCCGGAGGTCCAGCCGTTACAGAACCCGCCCACAAAAGGATTCGCTGATGGCGTACGTTCCCGCCAGCTTACTTGCCCACCCAGGGAGGATTCTGGCACTTGACGCTGGCGGGGTTGGGCGTCCCCTCGTACTTGTGCTTGGGAATGTAGCCGTTGAGAGCCGCCAGGAGGCCCGTGCTTTTCGCGCGCGCGACAAAGGAGAAGGGCTCGGCGTAGGGCTTGAAATCGTTCTCGCCGACCTTGACCATGTTGCAATGCGGCCACACCACCGCCAGGCCGTCCGTCGCCAGATCCTTGACGCTGCCGTACCCTCCCCCGTAGGCGAACTGCGGGCCCTTTCGGATCTTGCCCGCCGCTTCCACCTCGTCGTTCGTGGATTCGATGGTCACGTTCTCGATATTGGCTTGCTGTAAGCGGTTGCGGAGGTCGTAATCGGCGGTCGAGCCCGCGGTCACGATCACCGTCTTGCCGCGCAGATCGCCGATATCCTTGAGCTTTTCTTGATCCGCGGTGCGCACCAGGAACGCCCGGACCACCGTGTAATATGTCGCCGACCACTGGCCGGCTGAGCCGGTGGCCTTTCGCCGGTCCTGCGTATCGGAGATGCCCGTGCCCGCGATATCGCACTCGTTCTTGCCCGGCCGCAGCCAGATGTCATTGAACGCCGGTTCCTCGACCACCTTGAATGCGAGGTGATTCGCCTTCGCGAACGCGGTGAGATAGTCCACGTCCCAGCCTTTCCAGACGTTGCCATCCTTCCATGCGAACGGCTTGAACCCGGGATACAGGCACACCTGCAAGATGCCGGGCTTGATCGTCGTGATCGTGGCGGCGAAGCCGGCGCGCGCGGTCACCAGCAATGAGCCGGCGAGAGTTGCGCCCAGCGCGAGGCAGCGGACGGACCCGCGGACGTTTTTCAGCATTGGCAATATTCTCCCTGTGAGCGTGGATGCGATGCTATCCGTCGAGAATAGAAAGGTAATTCCGCCAGGCGCCGACATCTTCGGTGTACCGCTTCGCCATCACGCGGGCGATCTGGGCGATATGGTTGAGATCGTGAACGGCCCAGGTTGCCAGGAGCTGCCGAAGGGTGACCGGTCCGAGCTCAGGATGGCGCCCGGGCAGCGCCAACTGCGCCTCGGTCAGACGCCAGTCGCGGACGATCTCGAGGTTGCCGTGCCGAAGCTCGGCGAACCTGTCGAGGAGGTTCTCGAGCGACCAGCCCTCGAAACGATCGAACTGGGCGAAACGGTCGAACGGCTCGAAGGGGCGGCCTTCGCCATGTTCGAGGATGATGCGGGCCCGTGGAACCCAGTCGGTCTCCTCGCCGTGGATGAGATGGCCCACCACGTCGAACGCGCTCCAGGTGCCGGGCCCTTGGTTCATGGCGTGCCACGCACCGCTGGTGCCCCGGAGAAGGTCTCCCACCACCGCCGGAGTGCGCTTCAGGATGTCGAGGGTCTCAGGGAAATCGAAGCTCACGCCGTCCTCTACGTTGCTTCCCGCAGGTACTTGGTAAAGTCCGTGCTGGGTGGAGTTTGTCCCGACTGGCGCAACAGCGTCGCAAGCTGGCCGCGGTGATACGTCGAATGGTTGGCCACGTGCTGGATCAATTGCCCGAGCGGGTGTGAGAAGGCCAGCCCGTCCGGCGCGCGGTACGACACCACGCGCTCCAGATCCGCATCGGTCAATCGAGCCAGAAACGAGGCGCGCTCCGCCTCGATGGCCGCGAGCTGGACCGCGAGCTCCGCCAGGGGCGCCTCAACGGTCCAGGCCGGCATGGCTGCCGGGCTGTCCCCCAGCCACCGGCGCAGCCAGAGCCACTCCGCTCCGACGATGTGGGCCAGCGTGGCGCGGATCGACGGAAAGCTGCTCGCGACAGGGGCCTCGACCTCTTCCCGCGTCAGGGCCTCCGCCGCGCTGAACATCCGCGCGGTGGCCCAGGCTCCGTAGCCGAAAAGCTGTCTGGCCTCGCCGATCATCATTTCCGCAGTGCCCCGTTGCTGGTCGATCCTGGCGGGTAGACTATGGCCGCGCTTTGCTCTCGTCAACGCAACTGGTTTCTCTGCTCTTTCGGCTGAAGCGAGAGCTGCCCGGCCGGATCGTCGGCCAGCGACAGTTGGCCCGCCTCGGCTTGCGCCAGCGATAACTGGCCGACCTCGGCCCCGGCCAGCGACAACTGGCCGGGCGAGGCGCCCGGAAGGCGGGACTGGATCTCGGCGATCGCCTGGCGCAGGGCCCGGAGCAGCTCGGGGTTGCCCACGGAGCGCCCGGTCGCTTCCTTCAGCGGCAGCACGGCCGCGGCCGAGCCGACGCGGCCCAGCGCTTTCGCCGCGGCCACCCGGACGCCGTCCGTATTCTCGTCCTGGAGGGCCAGGATCAGCGGCGGCTCGGCGGCCGCGCAGCCGGTCGCGCCCAGGGCCAGGGCCGCGGCGACGGCCAGCTCGCCCTGTTCGAGCGCCATCACCTTCGCCAGCCTGTCGACATCCGCGGCGTCTCCGCTGGAGCCCAAAGCCTCCAGGCAGGCGCGGGCTGTCTGGAGGCGGCGCCTCCGCAACGAAAAATCGAGGATGGCCCTGACGCGCTCGAACGGGAGATTCTGCCCCAGGATCGAGACGGCTTGCGAGCTCACGAGGTCGTCCACCGGGCTCTCCGCGAGGGCCACGAGGACAGGGCGGCCTTCCACGCCTAATTCGGTGGCCGCTCGCAACTTGATCTCGAGGCTCGGGTCCGACGAGGCGGCGTTGCGGAGCGTCTCGAGGGTCCCCGGTTCCCGGGGAAACTCACGGGCCAGGAGGAGCAGATTCGAGAGCCGTACCCCGGCCTCGGAATCCTGCCACGCGTTCTCGGCCAGGCGTTGCGCCACGTCCACGCGCCGGGCGAACCGCCTGCCGGCGTCGAGGAGCATGGGCAGGAGGGGGTCGAGCAGACCGTCCGACGTCTCTGCCCGGATCTCGCCGCCGGCGATCCTCAGCGGACACAGGGCGTTGATGCTTCTCAGCAGCCCGCGCGTCTCACCATCGAGCAGCGTGAACACGAGCCGCCTCGGCCCCTCGACGAAGAACGTATCGTCGAAAATCTTGTCTCCCACCTCGATCTCGCGCACCCCCCGTGGTAGGAGCGACTCGCGGCGGATCCGCACTCCGGAGAAACCCGGCGGCCCCGGAACGGCCACCTTGATCCGGGTGGCGCCCTCGTTGCGGCCGGCGCTCTCGATCCGCACCTCCAACGGTTCCGCCCGTGCGTGGAGCCTCATTCGCCACGCCCGGGGGCTGGAGATCTCCTCCACACGCAAGCCGCACGACTCCGCGGCACTCCGCCACTTCCGCAGGCGCGACTGGTTGCCCTGGACGATGGCCCAGAAGGAGAAGCCGCCGGCCAGAAGCATGACTGCCAGCTCAAACATACCGGCAGCCTCAGACCAGCCGTACGACCGGCTCCTCGCGCATCAGATCCCGCTGCGTGAGGAGGTCCCGGACGGTGGCCATCAACCAGCGCTCGGAGCTGACGCCGAACGCGATCTCCAGGCGGGGGCGGCGGTCGCGGGGGGAGTGCGGTGGATCGAGATAGCCCAGCGTGGGGCTCGCCGCATTGAGAGGCACCACGACCAGGGCGTCGCCGGATGAGCCGCCCACCTTGTGGACGTCGCCGGCGGCGTCCCAGACAAAGCGCCGCTCGCCGCCGCCGGAGCGCGAGACCTCGCAGATGAGGAGCTTGAAGAGGCTCTCCGGCTCACCGAGCGCGCAGGTCGGCACCAACTGCCTCTTCCACAGCTCGGGCGACGTCGGGAACCGCGTCCCCCTGGGCACGATGATCGTGTGCTGGGCCACGCCCGTTTCCGGGTCGTGGATGACGAACGCGTAATCGTGAACGATGAAGTCCAGAGCGTCCATCCGATCGCCGGCGAAGCAGGCGGCGCCATAGGCCACCGCCTCGAAAGGCTGCCAGGCCCTGACCCGGCGCCGGTCGAAGCGTTCCGCGAACCAGGGGAAGAAACCGGGCAGGAGCGTCGAGCCTCCCACCAGCAGCACGTCCTCCACGTCGCTCGCAGCCACGCCGCCCTGCTCCAGGACCTCCTCCAGGGACATGGCCAGGGCGCGATAGAACCCCTGCTCGTGCAGGATCTCCCGGAGACGGGTGCGAGTGAGCGTGGCGACTCCGCTGCCCGGCCGGGGCGCCCCCCGGGACGTCACTCCTCCGGGGCTCATCAGGAACGCGGACTCCTCCTCGAAGTAGACGGATTCCTTCACCCGGCAGGCTTCGGCGAGCATCAGCCGCCGCCACAATCGGTTGATCTCATCGTCTTCCGCCTCTTCGGCGGTGAGGTCGTGGCCCATCTGCCGGCAGAGGTCGGACAGCACCCAGCCATCGACGGCGTTGCCGCCCAGGAGACGCCCCTGCTTGGCCAGCACGGTCGTCTGGCCGCTGACGGCTCCCTGCGGCGAAAGGCGGATGAGGACCGCGTGCATCGTGCCCCCTCCCACATCCACGACGAGGACGGTGCGGGTATGGCTGAGGCTGATTCCGTAGCCGAGCGCGGCCGCCACCGGCTCGTCGATGAAGCGGACCCGGCTTACGCCCAGTTGGCGGAGCACGCGCTGGACCTCGGCGCGGTAGGTCTCGAACGCCGTCACCGGAGACGTGACGACGAGGTCGCGGACCCGGTGTCCCGCCGCCCGCTTGACCTCGCGCAGCAGCTCGCGCAGGAAGGCGTGGGCGGCGTCGCGGGCGGTGACGCTCTCGCGCCCCACCCGCGCCAGCGGCCGCAGCGACTCGTCGCCCAGGCCGGGCTTGAACGTAGGCACGAACGACGGATGGACCACGCCGCCGTTGCGCTCGAGGGCCGGCCGGCCGATGAGCGCCCGCCGGCCGATGAAGAACTGCCGCGCCAGCGGCGGCCAGCTTCCCAGCCGGTCGAGAAATCCGGGCTTCTCGATGAAATCGACGGCCGACGGCACCAGGTGCGCCCCCTCGAGCGGGTCTTTGGCTTCGAGCTTCCGGCAGATCGCGGGCAGATCGATGAGACGCGGCCTTCCGAGCGACTCGTCCCAATAAGCCACCGCGGAATTCGTAGTCCCCAGGTCGAGCGCCCAGCCAGGCATTGAAGCGCATTATATAGAGCATCCGGCAGAGGGACCCGATTCCGGTACGCAGGCACTCAGGGCCGCGCGGGCCTGCAACCCTTTGGCGGGACGCCCTGTCACAAGCGCACAACAGGGAGGACCTCCGAGGAGGCCCGCCGACGCCGCAACCGGTTGCTCATAACACGGTCTGAAACCTGAGGAGCTACGACCATGCAACACTACACGATCGCCGACGCCCTGATCGTCATCGCGCTCACCGCCGGATTTCTCGGCTACCAATACCTGAAGCGGCGCGAGAAGCAGCGGCGTCTCGACATCATCCACGCCGAGCGTCTGGCGGCGATCGACAAGGGCATTCCGCTTCCGGAAGTGCCGATCGACCCGCCCCCCAGCGCATGGCGGCGTCCGCCCGACCCGAAGACCCCGCTCGCCATCGGCATCGTGCTCACGGCGTTCGGAATCGGCGCGATGCTGATGCTCGCCATCGTCGCTCAGGGGCAACCGTTCTGGGCGGTCCCGCTGCCGGTCGCGATGATGGGCCTGGGATTGATCCTCTTCTACCGGCTGTCCGCTCCGTCAGCGCCGTCCGACCCGGCGACGCGTCATGGAGGCTGACAGCGATCTCGTGGCACGCGCCGCGGCGGGTGATGAGCAGGCGTTCGCAGCGCTGCTCGAACGCTATCGCGACAGGGTCTTTCGCCTGGCCGTATCGATTCTCGGCCAGGCGTTTGTCGGCGAGGCGGAAGAGGTGACGCAGGAGGTGTTTCTTCGCGTCCACCATGCGCTCAAGTCGTTTCGCGGCGAGTCCAAATTCGGCACGTGGCTGTATCGGGTGACGTTCAATCAGACGATCAACCTCAAGGCGCGCGTGCGTTTCAACGCGCCGCACGTCAACGACGATGCATTGGCTCGACAGGCGGCGGCCGATCCGGACGCGCTGACGCGGCTCGAACGGGCGCGGCGCGACGCCGTGGTGGCGGAATGCGTCGCGGAATTACCCGCGATCTACCAATCGGCGCTGCGGCTCCATTACTGGATGGGTGAAAGCATCGCCGAGATCGCAACTCTGCTCGACGTGCCGGAGAACACGGTAAAATCCTATCTGTTCCGCGCGCGCCAGCTTCTGCAGTCGATGTTGAAGAACCGAGGATATGACAATGCCTGAGCCGATCGAGATCGAGGCGCTGCTCCGGGAATCGATGCAAGCCGCCGCTCCCCCCAAGCTGACGCCGACGTTCACACAGCGAGTGACGACGCGGCTGCGGCCACGGCAACTGAGCGCCGGAGCCCAACGCGCGCTGCGCTTCTACGCGCTGGCGGCCGTGGTGGTCTCTGTCGCGGTGATGTGGAGCCAGGGTGTGGAATGGAGCCTGATCGCCGTATCGCTGGCGGTCACGGCGGTGATCGGTGCCATCGTACGATCACGTCTCAAATAGCCAAGGAGAGCTCTGATGCGCGTGCTTTTATCCACGATCGGATCGCGGGGCGATGTCCAGCCGCTGGTGGCGCTGGCGCTGGAGTTGAGGGCACTCGGACAGGAGGTCCGCCTGTGCGTGCCGCCCGACTTCCGTGACTGGATCGACGGACTCGGCCTCCCCGTCACGCCCATCGGACCCGAGCTCCGCAAGCTCACGGCCGCCAGCCCACCGGCCACGCCGCCGGCGCCCCTCTCGCCCGAGCTCCGGCGCCAGATGGTGGAAGCCACGGTCGCCACCCAGTTCGAGACGATCGCGGCCGCGGCGGAAGGGTGCGACATCATCGTGGGCGCAACCGCCCTCCAGATCGCCGCTCCCTCCGTGGCGGAGAGGATGGGCATTCCGTACATCTTCGCCGCCTACTGCCCGGCCGTTCTCCCCTCGCCACACCATGCGCCCATCCCGCTGGGCATGCGGGGGGACACGCCAGCGCCCGCGACAGCCGACAACCGCGAGCTCTGGGCTCGGGACGCGGAACGCGTCCAGGACACGTTCGGTGCCACGCTCAATGCCCATCGCGCATCCCTCGGCCTGGCCCCGGTCGGCGATGTGCGCGGCCACATCTTCACCGCCCGCCCCTGGCTGGCCGCCGACCCGACGCTGGCGCCCTGGCCCGATCCCGCGGACCCGGCCGTGTTCCAGACCGGCGCCTGGATCCTGCCGGATGAGCGCCCGCTGCCCCCCGAGTTGGAGGCGTTCCTCGAGACCGGCGAACCGCCCGTCTACTTCGGCTTCGGCAGCATGCGCGCGCCACAGGACCTCGGCCGGGTGATGATCCAATCGGCCCGCGCGCTCGGGCGCCGCGCGATCGTGTCCCGCGGGTGGGCCGACCTGTCACTAGGGGACGGCGAGCCCGACTGCCTGGTGATCGGCGAGGTCAACCAGCAGGCGCTGTTCCGGCGTGTCGCGGCGGCCGTCCACCACGGCGGCGCGGGGACGACCACCGCGGCCGCGCTGGCCGGCGCGCCCCAAGTCGTCATCCCCCAGATGTACGATCAGCCCTACTGGGTCCAACGCATCCAACACCTCGGCCTCGGAACCGCGCATGCGCCCGGCACGCCGGACACCGACTCGCTGACGGACGCTCTCGAGCGCGCCCTCCAACCCGAGGTGGCCGCCCGGGCGCGGTCCATCGCCACAGCGGTGCGCAAGGATGGCGCACAGGTGGCCGCCCGGCGCTTGACGACCGCCGCCCCCCAGGGCTCCCATGGAAGCCAAGGGCGAAGCCGGCCGCTTCCCTAGGGATAGATCCCCTGAAACGCCGCGGTCTCCGAGACGTCGTCGCCGATCGCGGTCTGCGTGGAGGGCGCGAACGGCTTCTCGACGGGGAAGAAGAGGAACTTCACCTTTTTGTCCTTGTCATGGGAGCTGGTGCCGAAACCCTGGTATTGGAGCGCTTCGGAAAACTGATAGCTGCCGAGGAAGACCCAGCTCGCGCCGTCGACCGAGCCCCACCCCTGCGCCAGCTTGCCGCCGCTCGAGACCGTCAGCTTGACGAAACCCAGCGTGTTGTTCGACACCGAGTGCTCGACCGCCACCGGCTCCTCGACGTCGTCGGTCGAATCTCCTGATTTCTTCCGGTACTGGATGCGCAGGCCGTGATCCTGCCCGGGACGGATGACGGCGAAGTAGGCGGAGTCGGAGGCGGTCGAGGCGCGGGCCATCAGAGCGCCCTTGGCATACTCCTCCAGGTGGGAGTCGGGGCTCGAGATGAAGGCGATCCAGGTCCGGTCGGAGGTGCCGCCGTTGCCGTAGTAGTAATAGAAACTGTCGTCCCTGCCCGACAGGTCCTCGGAGGCCGCCTCCACGCCGTAGACGAGGCCGGGCTCCGTCTGACTCTGGGCCACCGTGATCGCGATCCCCTCGAACGGCCACCCCTTGGCGTTGTCGGTGCGCGACCAGGTGTCCTCGAGCGAATTAACCTCGTCGGTCGCGATGTGGTGGACCTGGGCCGCCTTCATCGCGTTGAAAGTGGTCTGGTCGTCCGCCGTATAGATCCGGCTGACCAACCCGGCGCTGAAGATCGAAGGCGCGAGCGCGCTCGCCTGCGACGACTCGAGGTTGAAGAAGATCACGTAGTTGTGGGACGTGATGTCGGCTACGGTCGAGATCTTGGGCGCGATGAAGCAGGCCCGCGCGTGGGCGTCATTGCCATCCCCCACATAGTCGTTCAGCTTGCTCCCCTCCTCGGTGAGGCTGCCGCCGGTGAGAACGAAGACGAACTTGCCGCGCTGGCTCTCGAGGCGCGGCCACCCCGACCCGGCGATCCCCGCCTGGAGGTTGTTCGACGTCGCCACGTCGTGCGGCCGCAGGATCTTGTTGGTGCCGAGTGCGTTGATCAACAGGTTGTCGAGCTGCTCGGGGGTGTGGGTGTCGTCGAAAGAGTCCTTGAGATCGAGAAACACCGTGGTGATCTCGTGGTCCGGCACCGCGCGGTCGAACCCCTGAAGGATCGTCATCAGGTCCGAGAGCTTGTCGACCGTCGTACCGTCGTCGACGACGGCCGTGTGATAGATGTACCAGTTCCCCGTCAGGTTTTGGCTCGTCCCCTTGTCGTTGTGGAGGTCGAACTCGAGCGACCGCAGCCGCCAGTAGAGCATCTGGTCATAGATCCCCTCCTCACGCTGAAACGAGTTGTGCGACGACTTCTGCCGGACCTGGTTGTAGCGGATCTCGGAATACGGGGTATCGGCCATGGCGGATCTCCTCCCAATCGGATGAAAGAAGGCGATCGGAGGAAGTCCGGTCGCCGGTCCATCTGAGAGTGGGACGAGAGGGTGGGAAATCGCAGGCCGACGGCCGCGGGCAGCTCAGCAAGAGCTCGGCGCGATCCGGGAGGGGTTAGAGCTGAAGCCGAGGAAGTACACCTTGCTCGCGGAGGAACTGCTCCATGAGGTCTGCGCCTTTGAAGTGATGCGCCGCAATTCCCAACGCGGCGGCCGCGGCGACGTTCTCCGCGGTATCGTCGATGAAGAGGGCATTCCTGGCGGGGATTCCCGCAAGGCTCAGCGCGGCCTGGAAGAACTCCATGTCGGGCTTCGCATGGCCGATCTCGCTGGAGTTTGCCAACGAATAGAACAGACCCGATAGCCCGAGCGTCTGAAGGTCCCTGGGCAGCCGCGACGTTGCGTTGGTCGCCAGGACCACACGGACATCTGGCGCAACGTGGCGAAGCAGCGCCGCGACCTCTGGCACGACAACTCCACAGGGCAGGGACCAACGCGCAACCGCGGCGCGAGCCAAACCATCGCCGTACTTGACACTCAGCACCGAGGCAACCCGGTCGCGCCAGGCTTCGTCCGATAAGGCCCCTGTGACGGCTTCCCGGAGCAAAGCCGGAGCGAACGCCGCGCGCTGGATCTCCGGTTCCGGAATCCCGAGGTCCTCGCCCAGCCGCGGCCAGATGCGCAGAACGCCATCGAAATCGACGAGGAGCGCGCGGTCCGCTGCGCGACTCATACACCGATGCGGTGCGAGGTTCGTATGCGCCTTCTCCTCTTCTTCCGCCACGGCTCCAATTCTATTCCCAATACCCGCGCATGGCCGAAGCTCTCGAAGGAGATCGGTCGGTCCGAGCCGGCGCGATCGGGCCAAACCCGGTGGTAAGATAAGAAAAATAACTTCAGCGGAGGTGCCATGCGCGGAAGACTCGCTGTCCTGCTGTCGGGCTTGCTGGTGCTGTCGTGCGGGGGAGGTGGTCATGGACCCACGGAGCCCGCGGCGGTTCCCCAGGTCGCGGGGCTCTGGATCGGCGGCTGGGCACCCGAGGGCTCCCCTGTTGGCCTGGGCACCACCATGACCCTGACGCAGAACGGCAGCGCGATCTCAGGGTCCTTCTCCGTCAACATCTTCGGCGCCAGCTCCGCCATCAGCGGGACGGTCGACGGCAATCTCAAGGTCCACTGGAAGGGCACGGGCGGCGGGTGCGGCTCGCTGACCGGCGAGGGCACGGCGAACAGTCTCAATCCCACGCAGATCGAGGGCACCGTCGATCTCAATTCAACCGGCTGCGGCGGTAGCCGCATGAAGGGGCCGGTCATCTGGACGAAGAGAAGCTCGGCCGTCGCCAAGCGCGATTGACGTCCGGCGCGGCGCTCGGACTCAAGGATCAAGTCGTCGCCACGAGCAGTTCCTCTGCCGTGTTGTCTGGCGCCGCTACTTGCCTATCGTGCATGACGTTCTCTCTCTTGGTTCGGCTGCCTGCGATTCCCCGCCCTCTCGTCCCACTATCTGGGTGAACCGGCGACCGGGCTTCCTCCGATCGCCCTGCACAGGTCAGGCTACACCCAACAGACGCACGAACCACGAAAGAGAGGCTCCATCATGTTGTCACGTTGCTTCAAGCTCGCCGCGGTATTCGTCCTGGCTGCAATCCTCGGAGACTCGAGTGCGGCCATGGCCACCAATCCGTGCAATTACTGGTATCTTTTCATCTACAATCAGAACAGCAATACGGTGACCTACCAGCTCAATAACATCCCCCCAGGAGGCATCGTGGGGGGCGCCGCGACCAGTGGCACGATCCCGCCGGGCGGTTCGGTATACTTCTACTTTGGCAACCAAAACTCAGGAAAGCAGGTCTACGCCGGAGGCCACGTGACGATCACGAGCAGTTCGGGCGCGAAGGTGGGATGGATCGATGCGTCCGCATCCGATTCCAACTCATGCATATTCTCTGCTTCCGCCAGTTTTACCTCACCCTATACAGGTTGCGGCAGATTCAATCAAGGCAACTCGCCCAGCGCCTGCACCTCGCCCTGCATGTCGACGGCCTCGGCGAGCAACCCCAGCGGCCAGGGGAACCCGAATCTCAATGCTCAGGTAAAGGCCCCGAACGCCGCCTTCACGATCTGCAAGTAGACGTATGGCAGGAATCTCGGGCGATTTCTGCAGGCCCACTGGGCCCAGCGCATCCACCACTTCGGCACTCGGAGGGGCTGATGCATTTGCAGGTGCCTGACGTTTGACTTGAGCGACGGTCAGGCCTCGGCGATGGCCGCAATCGAGATCTTCAGGCCAGGAACGCGCACCGGCAGCTTGGCGCCCTGGCGGGCTGGCGGATCGGAGGGAAACCAGTTGAGCCACTCCTCATTCATGCCCGCGAAGTCATCTTCGTCCGCCAGCACGACGGTGGCGCTGACGAGCTTGTCCAGGGAGCTCCCCGCTTCCTCGAGGATGGCCTGGATGTTGGTCAGGCACTGCCGGGTCTGCTCCTGAATGGTTGTGCCCTCGATGGCGCCCGTGGCCGGATCAACGGGTGCCGTGCCAGAGACGAACACCAGACCGGCGGCTTTGACCGCTTGACTGTAGGTAGATGGCGGCTTGGCCGCCTTTGACGTAAACACGATCTGACGGGGCACTTTGTCTCCTTTGGGGTTATCGACGGGGGAGCCGAACATCATGCGATGCCCATCCGCCGTGCGGATGCCGAACTCGCGCATGCCCCACGGCTCGTCGCGGATCGGCTTGACGACCTCAGCCCCGCGCGCCGTGACCTCGGCGTAGAACGCATCGACGGACGCGACCTCTATATATGCGTAGTATGCGTGGTCGCCCAGCTCGCCGGGCGGGATCGCGTCGGGACACTGGCCCGCGAAGATGACGCAGGCGTCGCGCTCGAAGAAACGGAAGCCCGGATCACCGACCTCGCGCACCGCAAAGCCGAGGACGTCCCGGTAGAAAGCGGCCGAGCGCGCGAGGTCGGGCACGGCGATGACGTACCGCGGGCGTGTGAGCATGACGGTCCTCCTCTCGCCCATCATTCTAGCCAAAAGATTGCCCTGGTTAGCCGGGGTTATTCGGAACGCGGTCAGGCAGCCTGCCTGTAGGGACCGAAGCCGTAATACTTGGGACTGTCGTCGAGTCGCACGTGCAACCACGAGACCCCGGCCCCAGCGGTGCTGAGCCAGACAGGCTCGACCCCGATACGCCGCGTCATCGCCTCTCCGACCGACCGCCAGAGGGCATGCCGCTGCCGGTCGGGCGCTTCTCGGACGAACGCCGCGAGATGCCCGTAGGCCGAAGGCGCAACGATTGGGCACGGAACGACCATGACCGCATCCCCGCCGAGATTGGGGAACACCACCACGTCCGCATCCGGTGTGCCGGCGAAATGCTCGGCGAACGCTCCTGGATCGGGCCGCCGGGCCAGACCCGGGCTGTCCAGCAGGACGAACTCGTAGGGCCGGGCCAGCGTGGCCGCGGTGACGGGTGGCGTCTCCCAGCGGAACGCCGCAAACGGCGAATCGGCCAGGGCGTCATTGAACAGCGGCCGGAACGCACCGTCTTCTCGCCAGGCGAGCAGGACCTCCGCGAAGGTAGCCGATCTGGCATCGAGATCGACGGCGAACCGGAGACCCCGGCCACCCTCGAGTTGCTCACTTCGTGTGGCCCACATCGGCGTCGTCTTCTCCGGGGGACTATTCGGATGGGACCTATTCCTGAGACTCAACCTTTTAGAGCCGATCGGCCCTGGCTGTACAAGACGCCCAGAAATCCTGTGACAGGTAGTACAACGAGGAGGAGCAGGAAGGCCCCTTCTGCGCCGTGGCCATTTGGGTTGTTTGCGAACACAGACATCATATCCATGACCGGCAGGAGGGCAATGGAGCCCGCCAACACCCACGAGGCGAGCCATGCCCGGCGAACCCTTCGAGCGAGGGGCCATGCGACCAGCATGGCCGCAGACCCAATGATCAAGTACGCGAAGTAGATGCCCTCCTGGAAGCCCACGCGAACTGGAAACCCTAAAAATGAAGAGACGCCCAATGTGCCCCATGCCGCGACAACTGCGCCAAGAATGGCTTGGACCGTGGCCGCCAACCTCAAAGCACCGACACTCTGAATATTATTATCGTCTGCCATCGCTGTCCTCGCACCTCACTGTTTCGCCGGCTACGATTGTACACCTGACGCGGTCGATGAGTATTTTGCAGGGGCGGCCCTATGTGGCCGCCCTACAAAAACATTCATCACTTTTGCCGTGACGATGTACTAGGTAGTCGCCACGAGCAGTTCCTCTGAATTACCCGGCGGACGAAGGCCATCTGTCCTGCCCGCGAAGTAGCGTTGGGCCAGCATGTCCGCCGATACATGCCGGACCTCTTTGAAACCGGCATCGCGGGCCAGCGCCAGCATCTCGGCCGGCGTGAAGAAGCTGAGGAAGGGCGTACCGCTGGCTCGCGCCCCCTCTGCCGCTCGCTCGACCCCGGCACGCACCTCGGGGTCCACCATCTCGATCGGAAGCATGAAGGACATGACGAGCGTGGAGCCCGGAGCGAGCGCCGCGACGTGACGCAGCGTCGCCGCGATCGCGTCCTGAGTCAGATACATGCTGACACCGGTGGACGCCACGACCGCCGGCCGGCCGGAGTCGAAGCCCGAGGCGGCGAGCCGCTGCCACCACGCGTCACCGGCCTCGAAGTCGACGGGCACGAGCCGTAGGAAAGGCGGGATGCCGAGGCCGAGGTCGACGAGGCGCTGGCGCTTCCACTCCTGAGGGCCGGGCTGATCGATCTCGAACACGAGCAGACGGGAGGCCAGCTCCGGCCGCCGCTGGGCAAAGGTGTCCAGGCCCGCTCCGAGAATGACGTACTGTCCGACGCCACGGGCAGCTTGCTCCGCGACGAAATCCTCGACGAAGCGGGCGCGAGCCAAGATGGAGGCGCGAAAGGGCCGCGTGAACGGGCGCATGTCCGGACGGTCGCGCCATCCCTCCTCGGGAGCCGCCAGCCTCAAGCCGACTTCGTCTTCGAACACGTGCGGCAGCGCATCGGCTTCGACGTGCAGAGCCCGCCACAAGGCCGTCCGCACCGCTGTGTTGTCTGGTACTACCACGTGCTTATCCTGCATGACGTTCTCTCTTAGTTTTTGGCTGTTGTTGGTCTGACGTACCGGCGTTCGATTGCGGGCGCCAGAGGGAACGCAGCGACCGACGCCGGCCGTCTGCTGCAACGCCTTGTTAGTCGAGGTTATTCGGGTGGAACCTATTTTCAGGCCTATTTCAGGCCAAACAGCAAAGAGTTGATCTTTGGCGGAGGGCCTCTTCTCTACTCACCTGGAACCTACTCTCTCTACCCTGTCCCCAATTTTGGAGGATAGGAACGCTGATCCCTATAGCGAGAGCGAACTGCATCTAGAGCGATCTTCGATCCGCCGTAATGATTCTCCCAGACGATAGGACCGCGCGGAGCTCGGCTGACTCAGCACCATGCTCATCCTCCTCAACTGACGCAAGCCAAAACCATGGCGGCTTGCAGCGACACTGGTGTCCATGATCATTCGGGTCGTCCTCTGGTGGAGAGAGCATCTCGCCACAGGTTAAGCACTTCACGTGAAATCTCCCGCATCGATCGCACTTCCCGACGTAGTGGACAAAGGAAAGACGTGTCAGCCCTTGCAAACTTGATCCACCAACGGGCTGTATATGCGTCGAAATTTCGGGATATCCGTCCCAAAAGACACGACCGTTCTTGCACCGTGACCTCATGCACTTGGGCCAACTCGAGGGGTCGAAGTCTCTGAGCCGATCAAGTGGAATGAGGCGAATTGATACGGCGGACTGCGCTCGTCGCTCTGCCGCCTTGGTGTGGCCGCTTGGGCATACAAGGTAGCCGTGTGTGGCGTCGACGTCCTCCATCATTCCTCGGAACTCTTCTACGATCTTGACATCGATTTTCCGCGTTCGCTTCTTAGCGTCCACAATAATGCGACGCGAGTTATCTGAATCATGCCGAAGGTCAATCAGAACATCGATCTGCCTCTTAATTCCGCTAACTTTGCCAACGATTCGCGCATTAGGTGTTACGCAGTATTCCGTAGATAGCTGGTCGACAATCATGCGAGCAACCATGCGCTCGTAGAGTTCCCAATCTGGCGATTTTTGATTCATTTCGAGACCTTAGGAAATCCAACGACTAGAGCCGCCCAAAGCGTTTGCGCTTCAACGGCGCAACCGGAGCAAAGCGGAAGTTGGCGTCCCTCTGCAAGCGCCGTTTTAGGCGCTCGCTTACGCCTAGGCTTCAATTCAGGCTCCACTCTGAAACCAAGAATCTAACTAAATCAGTGGTAACCACGAGAAACAAACCCATAGATACCGGCACGTTCGCTGGATGAAGGGACCCTCCAAGGTCCATTACATAGCCCACGAGCATCCCAGATAATGGCAAAACAGTGAATGCTAGCAGCTTTGATGTAGACAGAATGATCATAGCCCTGAGGATAAGTGAGCCTAACGCAACAACGAGCACTGCTACCGTAAACGGTCCCGTAGGATTAACGTTCCTTGGCGTGAAGTAGTGAGGAATCGCTATGAACTTGGCAATCGCCGGAAGTGACACTTTGTAAAATAATAGTGATAAAAGACCTACCAGAAGGCTCTTCTTCACAGCAACGTCAATGCGGGAGAGTAGCCAATGGCCAAGCTTCTCAAGAAGAGATCTTTCCCTAAATTCGACACTCAGTTGAGGGAAGGCAATTGGCCCGACCACCATGGTGATTCCCACGAGGCATAGCGTATCCCAGATTGGAGTGCTCCGATAGTGTCCTGCGAACATGAGAAATGGTAAGGGCGATACTACGACCATAGCCTTCGCAACCGAGCTAACCCAAGACGGCGAACGGAACGAGATGCTCCCAGAACCGTCAGACTGGAAGCCGCTGTCCATTGCGCGAAAGAACGGAACGGAGACAGCCATCCAGAGTAGTATGTCTCCATAATTTGGTTTGTTCACCGGCCACTTCTCCATTGAGCCGACATAGCGGCCAACCTTGGACTCAGCGCCTAATTGTCCCGCTCTCCTGCCAACAATATGACAGATTCTTGAGCCTGGAACAATTATGGCGAGCGGCGACACCCATCAGGTATCTCTCCTTCTACTTATGGAACTTAGCCGATATACTAACGAGATGGCGCATTCTCGTCAATGCCGTGGACACTATCGCATAAGCAACTTTGAGAATGGGTTTATGGCCGGTGCTTTTATGACAAAGGTACTCCACTCAATAGGTGCTAGCCGTTTGGAGAACCGGCTCACGCCGCGCTGAGCGGCGAAGGTGTCCCTCCGGCCCGCCGCCACGCACCCTTCCCTTGTAGCCATCATCCGTAGCTCTTGTCATCTCTTCAACGTGAAAGGAGATTCTCATGAAACGACTCGCACTCTGCATGGTCACCGCACTGCTCGCCTGGGGTGCCTTTGCCACCAAGCCGACCCTGGCCTGTCCGGTAATGGACTTCTGCGATGACGCCGCCTGCCGAAGCTCCTGCATTGCTCAAGGGTACTCGCTCGGCGGGGCCTGCATCGGCCGGCCCTGCACCACCCGCTTCTGCGCCTGCCTGGAACCCTGAGTCCAGGTCGTATACCCCCTCTCCCTGGGAGCGCTGGCGTTCCCAGGGACCCAATGGGTGCCAGCCGCTTGGATAACCGGCTTCTGTACCCCCGACCAAGGCATTTGCCTTGAAAATCCCCCAACACCTGGCGGATTTTCAAGGTAACTGGCCGCGCGATTGGCCGCGACCGACCTGGAGAGTGCCGCGGATCTGGCCCTGCTCGCCGATCCGGAGTTGAGCCTCGGTCTGCTTCAAGAACTCGTGATCCTCGACGAGATCCAGCGCCGCCGGAGCTCTTCCCTTCGGGTCCTCGCCGGCCGGCCCCGCTGAGGAGACTTTGCAACAAGCCGCCGGCAGGAGCTTCGCGGTACGGCCCGGCAGGGCGATTTAACGCTGAGTTGCTTCATTTTGGCTTGTGGTTGCTTCATATTGGCTTACGACGAGCCGTTTCGCGTCCCAGCAGGAGGTTTTTCCCTACAACGAAGCACTGCAAGCTCAGGACGCTTCATTCTGGGTCATGTTGCTTCATGTGAGCCTACGTTACATTAAAACAAGGCAACGACGCCTCAAATCAAGAGAACCCAGGACGTCTTGAGCAGAATTGATGCGACCTAAGGGTAGGATGCGTCATTTAAAGTTGCGTTGCTTCTCTTAGTCTTACGTTGCGCCAACATAAGGTTACGTCACTTCAAAAAATCTTAGAATGCGGCGAATAAGGCTACGTCGCTTCAATTAACCCTGCGTTGCATCAAAACAGGGAACATTGCATCACTTGCGGATGCGTGAGGCGCCGGAGGTTTGCGTCGCGCCAGCTTAGCCTCCACGGGACAAGCGCTCCCTCCAACTTCACCCGCCCTCCCGCCCGCACCTATTCCTACAGGAACTCCCCCACCGACCCACTCCCGGGCGGAATGGGCGGCGATCTCCAGAAGGAGGTGTATGACACATCGAAGCAGTTGGCGTCGTCTCGTCCTGGCCTTGATGCTCACGCTGGTTTCCCTGCCGGCGATGGCCGGGGAGCGACCGAGCGGCAAGCGCGGTGCGGAGAATGGAGTCGCGGCAGCGTGGCGGGCGGTGGTGCGGTGGGTGGCTCCCTCGGGGTGGCTGGCGAAGCTGGGGCCGGGGATGGATCCGGATGGAGTCACGGGGGGGACGGTGCCGTCCGGCGGGTCGGGGGCCTCGGTCCGGAGCGGGGGCGGCGAGCTCGGGCCGGAGATCGACCCGAACGGTTAGCTCCCGGTGCCGGCAGACTCTAAAGTTCCGCCAGCACGGTTTTTTTGTGGTGCCCCGAAATCGGATCCTTACGTGACTTATTCCATCAGAGACCTTGAATCCCAAATGGGTGCCAGCCGCTTAGCTAACCGGCATCGTTCGCAAGGTACGGCGGGCGCTCGGCGCGTCAGCAGCCGCAGCCCAAAACGAGCCAGAAGGCTGGCTTATACTCTGTGCACGACTGGCCAAACTGGTTGAAGCAGACGCGGTAGATTTCCGTCCGCTGGCGTAACGCCGGGCCCCCGCAGCCGAACTCCTGGTCACAATCGTCTGGGCACCACTGGTAGGAGGCGCATGCGGGATTGCCGCAGTCGATGGGGCCGCCCCAACTAGCGCAGGACGGGTAATCCGGTTGGCAGCTCACCGTGCCATGGCAGGAAGCTGCTTTTGCGCCTACCACGGCCAACTCGGGGAGGATGTCCTCGCTACGTAGCGTGACCGGCTCGTCGCACCTGCAGCTGCCCACGGCGTTGTCGCACCCCATCATGCATTTCACGAAGCCGGCCCTGTCTTTAACTCCGGAGCAGCCGGCGGCGCAGAGCTCCTGGATGCGGTCGCAGGCAGGGCACACCGGCCGCGCCTGGAGACTGCGGACCGGCGCGGCGGCCGAGCCATCCCCCGCGCGAGCCGCAGCCGAGCCCCCCGCCGCGCCCGGGTGCGGCAAGACCAGCAGCAGCGTGAAGGAGAGGAGAGCAATGAATAGAAATTGGAACGCTCGATCGTTCATAACTTCCTCCTTCAGTTTCCGAATGAACTCGCCGACCTTAATGGCGGGCAAAGACCAAGCTGAGTGAAGGGTGCCTCAGAACATTGGACCGTACAAACGACTCTTTAGGTCGCCCATCAGCCCCGTCTCTCACATCAATTTATTGTATCTTGCATAACTGCAAAGAGCAATTCGGGGCCCTGCCCTGTACCTCTGGCGGTGCGGCAGATTTCCGCGGCCGTTCCTCGCCCCCGGCGGGGCGGAGAGCTTCGAGTGGCGCCGCTCGTTCCTGCAGACCTTCCGGCGGCCGCATAGGTGCGCCCGGTCTACGGGTTGCCTGTGCCCCCGTCCGAACGCTATCCTTGAAAATCCCCGGACAGGTCGCGCTCGAACGGGCTGGAGCCATCCTCGACGAGCGGATTCAAAAGTAGGCACGGCGAACGGGTTTTTCTGGACGGAAAATCCCCGGCGAATGACTCGCCGGCTCCGGCGGATAGCTCGCCGGCTCCGGCGGATAGCTCGCCGGCTCCGGCGGATAGCTCGCCGGCTCCGGCGGATGGCTCGCCGGCTCCGGCGGACGACTCGCCGGCTCCGGCGGATGACTCGCCGGCTCCGGCGGACGACTCGCCGGCTCCGGCGGATGACTCGCCGGCTCCGGCGGATGACTCGCCGGCTCCGGCGGATGACTCGCCGGCTCCGGCGGATGACTCGCCGGCTCCGGCGGATGGCTCGCCGCGGCCGGCGAGCCGCCCAAAATCCCCGGCGAGCGGCGAAGAGCCCTCGACGAGCCTAGGAAAGCGCACTCCGCGTTACTCGCTGGCCCAAATGGGTGAGTTGGGGGGCTGTGCCCCGATCTCCCGAATCAGGTAGCACCGCGAAAGCGCGGGCGCCTGAGGAGCGCGGCGGGAACGGAGCACCCGGGTGAAAGCCGCCGGACAGCAACCCCTGCGGCCCACAGATACCGTCCCCACCGCGACCAGCTCAAATCAAGCCGTTCTGACCTTCGCTAGCAGGCACAAGAGGCAGCGACGGTGGGGCAATGACAATCCGAGAACAGGGTACCCGTGCACGGGTCGCTGCTCGAAGTTCCACCACAGAGCGTGGTCTGCCCGCCGGCCACACCTTGCAATCCACCGTCGGTGAGGTTACGAATCGTTTCCCGGTTGAGTACGAACCGCGTTGACTTTTTCTTCATCGAAGAACTCCTTTCAACACGCATAGTGCGGTACCAGGCCCACGTCAAAGATCGACTTCCCGAACGGCCGGGATTCGAATCTGGCCGACGTACGGGCTGCACCGCGTTCATGGACTCGCAGGCGCACGGACTAAACTGCTACTCGAAATTAATTTCACTCCGTTTATACCACAACAACATACCGCCGCCCCAGAATAGAGCCAGACCAAGGTGCGTGAGATGAGCGCCAGGCCGAGCAGTCCGTC
>Ga0070665_100000085_pt1 | contig 180238 bp, 164 predicted proteins | sample KBSS13metaG_FD_65862 | JGI IMG/M metagenome (GOLD analysis project Ga0070665, IMG submission 65862) | Switchgrass rhizosphere microbial communities from Kellogg Biological Station, Michigan, USA - KBS S1-3 metaG | ecosystem: Host-associated > Plants > Roots > Rhizosphere > Soil ...
CTGGGATCGGCGAGCTCGCAGATGAGGTCGGTTTCGTGGAGGGGATTGACCTTGTCCACGGGCGCGGCGGTGCGCGGATTGCGGGCGGGCTTTACGGGGGCGGCGGGTTGGTAGTTTTTGTTGTGGGCAACCATGATGGGTAGTTTACCATACGGATGCCATACGTGACAAGTAGGATTCTGGTAGGATTGGGAGAAATTTTGTAAGGTTTTGTGACAGATGGGGTTAGGAAGGGGCAGAGGGGCAGAGGGGCATCGAGGCGGAGGATGGCGGGATGGCGGGATGGAGGGCGGAGTGCGGAATGGGGAAAGCTGGAGTAGAGGGGATTACGAGAGTGGACGAATGGGGTTGGCGTCTGACGAGGTGTTCGTCGCTTTTTTCTCAACCGAGAGAAGAAGGCGTATTCCACACTCGGGGCAGACTTGGCCGTCGCTGCCTCGGAGGTTGTAGCCACAAGCGAAGCAGAGTTCATCGCTGTCGGCAAGGCGGGTCTTTACGGAGCCGGCCGAGTGTTCGTGAAAAGCGCGAGCCCGCGCGATGAAATGAGCTGCGTCTTCGGGCGCTACGAACGCCGACTTGGGAATGGCCCATCCTTCGTTGTGATGGGCGAAGATAAAGATGTACGTGGGATTGTCCACGACGCGGGCGATCGCATCCCATCGAATCAATTCGCGTGTGACGTCGGTCGTAAGCTGCATTCCAAGACGATTGATTCTGACGACTCGATTGCCCAACAAGGGTCGCAGAGAGCCGCGTTTCATTCGCTCGCGAAATGTATTCACGAACAGCTCGATCGTGTCTTGCGGAGTTTTTGCATGCTTCCAGATGAAATTGGCAATCGCAATCAGAACGAACATCACGGCCGGAATGAAGTATCTTGCCTTCGATTGCTCGGTGAACAGCACCCACGCCGGAAAGATGAGCATTCCGACTAAGCCAAGCACAAAGAGCGCAAAGGCACGGAACTGCCTGCTTTGCTTGAGCGCATTCGCGAGGTGCGATGGTTCGTTCAGGAACATGTCGCGCACCAATGCGAGATAGTCGTCGGCGGTGTGGTTGAACTCGATGGAGAGTTCGTCGGGTGGTGTTGTGGTAACGCTGTTCATTCTTGATCTGGTCAGGAGTTGGGGAGGCGCACCGGGAGATTACTCGAAAATGCGGCAATGGTCGCACGAAGCGGGAGGCGCGCATGCAGAGACAACCCTGCGGGTTTTCTCTGCGGCTCTTTCCGGCGGAGGAGCACCGAGCCCGGAGGACGCGCGGCTCGACATCGGGGCGTTGTGCATTGCTTGTTTTAAGTTTGATTGCAACCGCGCCCTTCGCTGCGCTCGGGTTCGTACGGCACGTTTCTGGGGGCCTTGGACGCGGGTGGCGGGATTGGGGGTTGTGAAGGAAAGGCAGACTGATCGCCGGAGGAACTGGCAATCTGTGGCACGGCGATTGATCGTTTTGAGGGAGGCCACACGCCGATTTCCACACGAAGTGCGACGAATCGGTTTTTTATTCGCGACGTTCTTCGCGCAGCGGCTTGACGTCTGACGGAACGTCGCCGGGATTGCACTTGATCCATTCGGCATCGAACCAGCCGTTGTAGCCGAAGAGCGGTCCCCACACGGAGTTGTTGACGACGACTTCTATTCCAAACTTGCCCTTGCCATCATCAAACCATTCACGAACATCGGCGATCCCGGAGAAGAAGCCGGGAAATTGGAAGCCGAGAAAGCCTTCGTAGAACCGTTGTTCCCCGGAGCGGATTCGGATGCCGCCGTCGGTGTCTGCTGAGAGTTCGAGGTCGACGGCGAGGTGTTGGTGTGTGCCGAGGTAGTCGACGATCTTGCGTCGTTTGTCGCTGTAGATCATCGTCGCGTCAAAGCGTCTGCCGGGGCCGATCTCGAAATTGCGAATCCAAGTGACCGTGTCACGTCCGAATGAGTCGGTGTAGGCGTAGTTCCGGATGGTGAAGGGGATATCGCGTCCATTGTCTGGAAACATGATCCGTCGCCATGTTCCGACATATAGAAACGGCAAGGTGTAGAACGCGCCGCGCCAAATTCGGTCCATTGTGCCGCGGCCAATCGACGCGATGCCGTCGTCGGCGGAAAAGCCGAACCGTTTCTGGATCATCGGGTGCAGACGGTCGAACTCTTTGCCCATCGCGATCTGGTAAATGGAAGTCAAGAGATGCCTCCGGGCTTAACGCGCTTGCATCGCCCCGCTCGGGGCAGATTGCGGCACGCGATCCATCCGAGGAGCGAGAGTGCGAACATGGCAACGCAGAGCGTGGTCGGGTTGAAGGCGGTGGTGAACAGTCGGGGAGAAGTGAACAACGCGGGAAGCGTTACGGCAAAGAGGGCGCAAGCACCCACTGCATAGATCGAACGGCTTCGCCAGAAAATCAGATACGTCAGGCCGACCACGATCTCGACGCATCCTGCAATTAGGACGAGCGTTGATGCGTTGGCTTGGAATGTTGGGAAAGCTTCGCGGGCAAGTTCGATTTCCCATTGATCTCGCACGAGAAGCTTCGGGATCGCGCCCTGATACATCCAAATGAATGCGAGACTAAGGCGGGCGCACGCGTCGGTAGCGGCGCGAAGCGCCGAGAGCGTTGGATCAATGTCACGCTCTATCCAATGTCGGAGGCGATCAAAGCTCCACGCGGTTGCCCATCCGATCAATGGGCGGAAAACCGCGCTATCGATCAACTTGCCGACGAAACCCCATCGAGTCTGGTAGTCGTAGAGCGTCAGGAACTGAATCGCCCCGTCTTGCGTCGGGATGTACTTCCAATAGCCTGATCCACTGATAATTAGCGACTTGAAATCATCGGACCAGAATTGAAGAGCCGACGATGTTTGTCCGTTGAACGAGCGTTCCCCCACGGATTCTCCGTGACCGGCAATCTTGAGCCCGTAGCCGAGTCTGGTTTCATAGAGAAACCGCTGCGGTTCACCATCGAACTTCGGCAAGTACTTGATGTGCGTGAATCGCAGATCCCACCGCTCGTGCAGATCCGGAGTCTGAGTGCGCCTCCACAACTCGTCGAGAGATCCTCGGATCGAGATCTCGACGTAAATTGGCTTGCTCATGGTCAGTGCTCCCGGATGACTGACCCGACTCCTATCAATGGCTGACTGGACTCCACTTGTTGCCTGATCGTTCCACACGGCGATACAACGTGTCGCGTTCGACGGGTTTGAAGCCAGCTTCGCGGATGGCCTTCTGCAATGTCCAGACGTTCACTTCCTGGTGCGTTGAACTGCCGCCGACTTTGGTGATGTCGTACCAGACGACGGTGCCGTCGATGTCGTCGGCGCCGCTTTGGAGCATGAGCTGCGCCATGGGGAGGGTCTGCATGATCCAGAAGGCTTTGACGTGGGGGAAGTTGTCGAGCATCAGGCGGGCGACGGCGAGTGTGCGGAGGTTTTCTAATCCGGCGGGGCCGGGGAGGTGTTCGAGTTCGCTGCCGTCGGGGAAGAAGGGGAGGGGGATGATGGTTTGGAAATAGCCGGTGGAAGAAGGTGTCGAGGTGTCGAGGTGTCGAGGTGTCGAGGGGGAGGCGAAGGCGATGTGTTCGGGGAGTGGGGTGTTGTGGCGGGTGAGGGTGATGACGGGGACGTCTGAGCCTTCGTCGGCGGAGTAGCCGAGGTGGCCTGAATTTGCAGATATGTCTTGATCCGCGTCCTTGACACCTTGACACCTCGACACCTCGACATCTTCGAGTGGGACACCCTTGTATCCCATCTTCGCGAGCGCCCGATCCTGCGCCCGCCGCAGCATGTCCATGTGCACGAGGCGGTCGTGGCGTTGTTCGATGTGGCCGTAGAGGATGGTGGCGTTGGTGTTGAGGCCGAGGTCGTGGGCGACTCGGTGGACATCGAGCCAGACGTCGGAGCGGATTTTGCCTTTGTAGGCCTCATCGTGGACGCGGTCGTCGAAGACTTCGGCGCCGCCTCCGGGGAGTGAGCCGAGGCCGGCTTCTTTGAGTTTTTCGAGGACGTAGCGGATGCCGGCGACGCGGTCGTCGGCTTTGTACATCTTCGCGATCTTGGCGAGGTGGACGATCTCGACGGCCGTGAAGGCCTTGACGTGGAGTTCGCTGCCGAGCTCGCGGGCGGTATCGCGGATGGTGCTGACGAGATCGGTGTAGTAGCTGAACGGCAGGTACGGATGCAGGCCACCGACGGAGTGCATTTCGGTGGCGCCGTTCTCGACGGCTTCGCGGACCTGGTTCTTCACGTACTCCATGTCGCGTGTGTACGCGCCGGGCTCATCCTTCTTGCGATAGAACTCGCAGAACTTGCAGGAGAGTGCGCAGACGTTGGAGTAGTTCAGGTGGCGGTTGATGTTGTAGAACGCGGTATCGCCGTGCAGGCGGCGGCGGACGGTGTCGGCGAGTTCGCAGACGGTCCAGATGTCGGGTGTTGTGAAAAGGAGTTCGCCGTCTTCGAGTGAGAGGCGTTCGCCGTTTTGGACTTTGGCGCGGATGGGGTCAAGACGCTGGTCGTGGCAGATTGCCCCGTTCGTTCGTGCCGCGAACGGTGCTTCTCTCGACGTCGAGGAAGTCGTTGCGGGAGAGACGGGCGCGTTCATCGTGCCGATCGACATGATGAAGAGTAGAAGCCCCGTAACGAACTTTCAAGAAACATTGAAAGTTCAATTGAGGCCTAAATTTCAGCGAAAATAGCGCTACTTAAGGAGCGGGAGCAGGAAGACCTCCGCCAGCTTATCGCCGATGCCCAGAAGCGCAGAACCGGCGATCAGGCCGGCGCAAATCGGTTCGAGCGAGCGGACCCAGAGCGTGTGACCGGCGGTGTTCTCGCGCTTCTCGTAGTAGGAGTGCAGAAGCGTGAAGATTGCGGCGCCGACCCACATACACATGGTCGCGCTCGGCGGCAGAACCACGCCAAGCCCGATGCTCACCGGGCTGAGCCAGAATTTGCCCTTCGTCATGATGCGGGCGACTTCGAAGACGAGGGCGACGACTGCCGCGGCACCGAGCGACCAGAGGATCGATGCGCTCAAGCCGTGGAAGCCGTGCTCGATGATGTCGGCGACACCTTTCCACTGCACGGCGGAGGGCATGGGGAAGCGCTCGCTGGACATCGCATCTTGCACGTTTTGTCCGGGTGTGTACGTGCTGAGGAACATCGCGTAGAAGAGAGGAGTGCTGACGAGGCCACCCGCGATGATGCCGATGAGGTGGCCGAAGGCTTGCTGGCGGGGCTTGGCGCCGAGCATGTAACCGGGCTTGATATCGGAGAGCAGATTCGCGGCGTTGCTCGCGACCGATGCGGTGATGCCGGCTGTCATGAGATTGACGCCGGGGTTCGAGCGATCGAGCATGCCGAAGGTGAACTGGGGGATCTTGGCGAGTGCGCCGGTGGGCGTCCAGCTCGTGAGCGCCATCGCGTTCGTGCAGATGAGAGAGAGCGCGAAGATCAGGGGCATGGCGACGATGGTCATCCAGTAGGGCACGCCGTACCAGTGATTGGCCATCCATGCGGTGAGGACAGCGAGAATGGGGATGCCGATGAACGAGACCTTGAGCGGCAATTCGATGTGACCGACTGGATCGATTTTTTCTTTCTCGCGGCCGAAGAGGCCGGAGAATGCTTCAATGATCACCTTGGGCTTGGCGAAGAGCGCGATGAGGGAGCCGACGACCATGATGCCGACGCCCCACCAGATTGACCACTGGTTGAGGATTTCGCGCTGGTTGATCGGATAGACGCGGTCGCCGATGGTTCGAACAACGATTTCGCCGCGATTGATCATGATCGGCGCGAGGATCACGTAGTTGATGATCATGCCGATGAGCATGCTTGTGGCGGTGCGGATTCCCATGAGGCCGCCGGTGCCGAGCATGGCGATATCGAGGGTGGGCCTGAGGCCCAGAGTCTTGAAATCCACACCCATGATTTTGGGGATAAACCAGTTGTGAGCCTGCGCCATGGTGTAGTACCAGTCATCCAACTGCTCATTGAAATGGTGGCTGGTTTTCTGCCTCAGGATGTGAATCCAGAGCAATTTCATGTACGCCTCGCCCGCGGCGATCTGCACGAGGGCGGCGATGCCGGCGGCGGCGAGAAGCGCCTTGGCCTGGATCATGCCGATCGCGCCCTTGCCGGTGTAGAGCGTGTCGAGGACGACACCCGCTGCACGGCCTTCGGGGAAGGGCTGCTGTTCATCGTTGATGAAGCGGCGCTTCATTGGGAACGCGACGAGCACGCCCATGGCGGCGGTGGTGAAGTTGAACGCGAGAAGCTGATACCACGGGAGGACGACGTTGGCTTTCCAGAAGTATGCGGCGAAGCTCGACATGAGCGGGACGGTCATGTAACCGGCGGCGGTCGCGATCGACTGCATCGCGTTGTTCTCGAGGATGGTCATGTCCTTCGCGACATTCATCGCGGAGAGGAACTTGAACATCGCGTAGGCGAGGATGACCGAAGTGAGGCCGACGCCGAGCGTGATGCCGGTCTTTGCGCTCACGTAGAGGTTGGTCGCGGAGAGGATGCCGCCGAGTATGAAACCGGTCGCGGCGGAGCGGATCGTGAGCTGGGGCATGTCACCCCGGAACACGTTTGCGAGCCACCACCGATCCTTCTCTTCTCGGGACCATGTTTGGACTTGTTCGTCGGTGAGGGATGGGATCGCCATGGGCGGAAAGAGTAGCGAACTCGTCCGCCATTCCCCTCAAATCGGGTGTTGAAGAACTACAGATTCCAGGCGAAGATGCCGGAGAGCGTCGCGAGGATTGCGATGAAGGCTTTCATGAGCGACTCGCCTGCAACGAGGCCCGAGGCGATCGGGATGTTGAAGGTGTCGGCCGACTTGCGGTGGATCAGCGTCCAGACGTAGGTGAGGACGGCACCGATCGCGAAGGCGAGCGAGTTGTTGAAGCCGACAACCCATGAGAGGCCCAGACCCATGGTGCTGGGCCAGAAGGGACGCCACTTGGTCGGGACAAGGAACTTTTCGATGCAGGGAAGGAGGATTCCGAGAATGCCGCCAATCGCGATGGACATTTTGGCGGAGTCGGGGAGGCTGCTAATTCCGTGTGTGAGCACCTGCGCGACGCGGAACCACTGCTGCGTGCCGGGAGCCGGATACGACTCGAGCACGGCCTTGTTGGGCACCATGAGATACCAGATCGGGATGATCGCGACGGTGCCGAAGAAGACTCCGAAGAACTGCGCGATGAACTGGCGGCGCGGATTGGCGCCGAGCAGGTAGCCGCTCTTGAGGTCGGTGAGCAGATCGGCGGACGAAGATGCTGAGTTTGCGGCAATACCCGCGGATGCGAGATTGATTGACGCGTTGCCGGGGTGCAGGATGGCGAAGGTGATCTGCATCACTTTGCCCATTGCGCCGATTGGAGTGGTATCGGTTTCGCCGGTTGCGCGGCACGCGACGAGCGAAAGCACGAAACTGAGGGCGACAGCGATGATGCCGGCCCACCATGCGATCTGGAAAGAAATGACCTGCAACGCCACCATCGCGATGGTGAGGGGGATCATGCCCGCGAGCATCCACCAGAAGGGAACTTCGATCGCCTTCATCGCGTCGGTTTCGGTGCTGTCTTCTTTGCGTGCCGAGAGCGCGCTTGATACGGCCTTGCCCATGGTCTTCCACTGGAAGGCGAGGGCGGTGAGCGAGGACATGACCATCAGGGCTGTGCCGCCCCAGAGTGCCCAGCGGTAGACGTGGTAGGTCGTGCCGCCGGCAACGAGTTCGATGGAAGGAACGTAACCGGCGGCGAATTTGCCGTCGGGCAGGAGATGCGCTGCGTCGGCAGCGATGAGCTGCGGAGCGACGAAGCAATAGAGGAGGATGGAACCGCCAAGCATGGTGAGAGAGACGCGCAGTCCGACGATCATGCCTGCGGCGATGAGCAGCACGCTGGGCTCAAAGCCGAACTGGATGAGTTGCTTTCCGGGCGCGGTGTTCCAGAACCAGTGGAGCTTTCCGTCGGGTGTGATGGTTGCGAAGCCGGTTTCGGGAATCTGCTCGGGCAGGTGCATGAATCGGAACCAGCCGTGATCGCCAAATGCTTTGTCGATGATTTTGAGCGTTCCTTCGCCGGTGTTCAGGATTCCGATGAATGCGGAAATGGCGAGCGCGATGATGAGTGAGTAAGCCTTGAGAACGGCTTCTCTACTTTCGCTGTACAGGCTTTTGAGGGTTTCGGCTGCCGCGATTCCTGAAGGGAATGGCAACTGCTCGTGATTGATCATCTGGCGCTTCATCGGAATCGCCAGGAAGACGCCCATCATGCCGGTGCAGAAGGTGAAGATGGCGACGCCGACCCACGGCTGCACCGCCAGCGTCTTGACGTCGGCGGACGTGCCCCCTTCGGGATTGGCGTGCATGAGAAGGAGCGCGCCGAACATCGTCGCGATCGTGGAGCCGGTCGAATAGCCAGCGGCCGACGCGGTCGACTGCATGCAGTTGTTCTCGAGGATTGACATCTTCGAGAGCGAGTTGCCGCTGAGGGCACGGATGGCATTCCAGATGGCGTAGCTCATCACGCATGCGGTGATGGCGACGCCGAAAGACCAGCCGATCTTGAGGGTCGTGTACAAGTTGGCGGCCGACATCGCCATGCCGAGCAACCCGCCCATGAACACGGCTCGCAATGTGAGCTGGGGCATGCGGTCGCCCTGGTAGACGGTCTTAAACCAATGAGCGTCTTTTTGTTCCGATGTCATGCCGCTGGTGTCGACGGGCATTTCGGGCAGCGCATCGATCTCTTCGACGGCGAGGGAAGTTTCGGGGTGTGCCGGAGGATGAGACGGCGAGGGCGGCATCGGGCTGGTCATGCGTTCAAGATAGCAAGAACGACAACGATCCGTTGCAGAGATTGATCAGGAAATCGCCCGCACCCGCACCTGATTCGCATCAACGTGGACTACGCGGACGCGGGCACCGGGATGAAGGAAATCACTGTCGCAGAGGGCATCGTGGCGGACGCCGTCGATTTCGATGAGCCCGACCGGACGCAGATCGGTGATGACGATCCCTTCTTTGTTCAGCAGTTGCATACGGGATCGGACGAACGCGTCCTCTTTGGCAACGGTTTCGGCAACTTCTTCCTCAGAAGGAATGCCGATCATGCGACGGCCGAGTGGCGTGTTCCGCCAGATCGAAACGCCGGAGTAGAGGACACCGGGGACGGCGAAGAGCATCCCGACGAGGCCGAGCAATCCCCACAACGGGTTGAACCGGAAGAGACAGACGAGGCCAGCGATGGCGCAGCCTGCCGCGAGAACGGCGATAAGGCCGGCGCTGGGGAGAAAGAACTCCATCAGGAGCAGCAACAGCGCTGCGACGCAAAGACCAAGGCCCCAAAGTAAGAGCGGTTCCATCGCGGGAAGAGTAACAGCGGAAGAAAGGTGAAGAGGTGTCGAGGTGCCGAGGGGCGAAGGCTCGGCGAGCCTCTTTCATAAGCTACGCATCGCGTACTGCGTCGACGCCGATTCGGAAGGGGGTGACGTTGACGACCCTGACGCGTTTGCCAGCGTCCACGAAGCCGAACTCGGCGACCACGTCATGGAGGCGGCCGTTGATATCAACTTTTCCTGCAGGACGGAGAGGAGTCGTCGCGATCCCGATTTCGCCCACGCGCACTTCGTCGCCGGCCATTGCCGCCAGCATCGAGCCGCCCATGACTGAGCCGTCGCCGTCGAAATCAGGATTCTGGAGGACAAGGCGACGGAGTGCAGGGATGTTGGAAATGTTGCGATAGATGAAGAAGAGCGAAATCCAGGTGGTTGCGCCCGCGAGCAACATGGTCGTTACGCCGGTGGCGAGGCCGGCGCGAAATTCCGCGGCGGTCGCGCTCGTGCCGCTGGAGCCGGGCACGAAAACTCCGATCATTCCGATAAAGAGCGCGAGGAACCCCACAACACCGGCAACGCCGAAACCCGGGAGAATAAAAATTTCCGCGGCGAGCATGAGAACGCCCATCGCGATCGCAGCAAGTTGCCACCACATCGCCATTCCGACGATCAGCGGGGGCACGAAGAGTCCGACGATGCAGAGTGCCGCGATCAGGGCGGGGATCGTTACGCCGGGCGAGAACATTTCGATGAAGATGCAGATCAGGAAAACCGTGATCAGGATGCCTCGCACCCACGCGGCGTACATGAAACGCGCGAGGCCTTCCGACCAGTTTTCGTCAAGGCGGGTGACGGTTGAGGCACCGAGGAATTGGGCGAGATCGGCGTCTGAGTTGATGGCGGCAAGTTGAGCGGAACCGTCGGGGGCGCGATTGGTGTTGGAGGCGAGTTGGAAGAATGCCATTTCCTGTTCGTGCAGGACGATTGCTCCGTCTCCGTTGGAGATTTTTGCGAGGAGTGTGTAGCGACCGCTTGAGTTGTCGCTCGTGCGAGGACGCATTGAAGGTGTCGCGCCGGCGAGATCGAGCGCCTCTTCGGTTTTGGCTTTGATGTCTGCGAGTGATGGCGCTGCGGGAGTGAAAGGCGCGGCGTCGCCGCTCTTCTCGGCGGGCGGTGGGGCAGCTTCCGGCGTTGCTTCGGCTGGAACGGGCGTGTTTTCGGCGGTGTTGCCCGCGGGGGGGCTTGGACTCTCCGTAGGGATCGAACGACTCTTGCGTTGTGAGGCACGTGCGCTTCGCGTTGCGACTTCGTTGCTCCCGACGGAAGCGGTTGCGAGGATGGGCTGGAGAACAGGCTTGTCCGGGAAGAGACGTTCGAACTCGGCGCGATCGACAGCGAAGCGAACACCGGTTTTGTTGTCCTGCACCCACCAGAGCTCGGCATCGGTCGCGACGATGGCTTGAACGAGCAGCTCATCCCACTGGTACGCGCCGGCGGAGCGGTTGTGGCGGCGGGCGGAATCAACGACATCCGCGAGGAGTGGGGGAAGGAGTTTTTGACGCTCCGTGTCGTTCATGCCGCGGAGTTGGGTGGAGAAGGAGGAGTGGTCGATGTGAACGACTTTGGCGTCGCCGAAGCTGGAGCCGTCAGAGACGACAATGTCGCGGCAAGCGAGCGCGATGATCGCGCCGCCGGAATATGCCATCGGATGAATCCACGCGATCGAGTTGCGGATCGGGCTCTGCTTGATGGCATTGGAGATTTCAAGGACTGCACCGAGTTCGCCACCCGGAGTGTTGAGGTCAACGACGATTGCGTCGGCCTTGAGCGCGACGGCCTCATCGAGGCGGCGTCGGAAACTGCGGGCCGTGATGCCGTCGATGGAGTCGTCGATGGTGATGACGACAACAGAATTCGCTTGGCGCGATGCGGCAACGGACGTGGGGACGGAGGTGACAGGAAGGACCGGTGCCGCAATGTCCGCCCGAATCGGAGGCGAAAGCAGGGCGAGGAGAACCACCCACGCGAGCGAGAACGCGGCAATTGAAAGGCGAACCGGGATTGAGCGGGTCACGCCGTGCATGGTCCATTCTAGATTCGTGGAATGGGTGCGCCGGTTTCAGGCCGAGGGCCGGAGAGAAATCTGGGGCTTTGCGGCAAGGTTCGAGGGGTTTCTGTGAACTCCTATGGCAGGAAGGATTGGTGCCGAAGAGCGGTGCTGGCGAATCCGGCCTTGGGAGTCGACACAATGCGATTTGTTCTCAGCGGCATCTGCGCGATGGCGGCGGAGTCTTCATGTCTCGCGACGATTGTCGGGACGACCGGAGCGGGTTTGCTCGTCGCGCCGCCTCCGTCACTCGCGCCGGGGGTATTCGCGAATGCGACCACCGTGTACGCGATGAATGAGAAACAGAGCGTGCTTTTCAACGGATTGATTGATCGATACTTGCCGGTGATCGGAACACCGTATGTGTTGAGTTCTGCGGCGCCGGTGAATCCGGGACCGAAGTGGGTCAACAGCCATCTACTGCACTTCGATAATCAGGGAAAGCCGCAAGCGGGGATCGTGACCGGAACGGTCACCTTCGATAAAGCGATCATCGGTGTGATTTTCACCGCTGCGAGGCTCAACGCCAGCGACTTGGCGCTAGGAAACCCGGGCACGATTTATCCGTTTACCGACCCGAATCGCGGCTTCAGCAACGTCATCGACACATTCACTTTATTGAGTCCATTCACGCTCCAGTTCACGCTGGCGAACAGCGGCGCGATGGATGAGATCCGCGTACTCACGGTTCCAGCGCCGGGGACTTTGGCGTGGGGCGTGGGGCTGGCGGGGTTTGTGCGTCGGCGGCGCAGGTAAGGCGATCTAGAGCGCGGGCGTTTCCTGTTGTACGCTCCAGGTCAGCTTTTCGCCCCGGTCCCCCACGCATGCAATGTGAACCGCGAAGTAGCCCGGGCGGCCGTCAGGGTGTTTGGGCTCGTGCTTCCAGACGAGCGGCCAGATGATCTGACGGTCGGATTCGGGAATCGGAAGCGACTCGATCTCTTCGCGCCGGAACCAATCCAGGCGGCCTTCGGGCATGTCGACCGGCTCGACCCAAACAGGGCCGAGAACTCGGTAATAGAAGAGCAGCCAATGTCCCCGGCCTTCGAATGAGCTTTCGCTGATCAGGCCGGTGAGGTGCAGGCGTTCGATCGGCACGTGAATGCCGGCTTCTTCCTCGATTTCGCGCTGAGCGCAGCGGGCGGGCGATTCGCCGTGTTCGACGTCCAGCTTGCCACCGATCGGAGAAACGAGGCCCTGATTCGGAGCTTTCGCGCGTTTGAGCAGCAGAAGGCGGCCGTCTTTGTCGCGGAGGTCGCAGAGGCAGGCGATTTTGTATGGGAGAGCGCCACCGGGTTTCCCGGCGGCGTTGACTGCGTATTCGGGCATGCTGCAGGGTATGTGGCACCGGCTTTCCGGCCGCTGCGGGTTTGGTTTTTCGCGTGCCTCGAAAGCGTTTGCAATGCGCTTCAACTTGCGCTTGGAACCTTCACGGCGGAGCCGTCAGTCGGTCGATACGACCGCCATGTCCACGCTTCCAATTTCGTCGCTGGGTGTCGGTGCGCCGTCGCTTAAGATCGATCTGCCTCCGCTGCGCTATGTGCCCAGCGGTGTCCGAGAGGAGCTTCGCGGGCCATTGAAGTTCACCAGTTCCAAGCAGAATCAGCCTGCTGAGCGGCGGCTCGACGTGGCGGGGAAGAGCCTGTACCTGATCGGCATCGGAGGCTGCGGCATGAGCGGCCTGGCGCGGATGCTGCGGGGTCGCGGGGCTGTGGTGAGCGGGTCGGATATGAACCCGTCGGATGTGACGGATGCGCTCGGGGTCGAGGGGATCGAAGTCGGGTTTGACCAGTCGAAGCGTTGGCTGCCGGAGTCGTGCGACATGGTGGTGTGCTCTGCAGCGATTCGGCCGGAGCATCCACAGGTGGCGGAGGCGGTTCGACGCGGGATTCCGGTGTTGTTCTATGCGGAGGCCCTCGGGCTTTGCATGATTGGTCGGACGGGCGTGGCCGTGGCTGGCACGCACGGGAAGAGTTCGACAACGGCGATGCTGGGGACGGCACTCACGGATGCGGGGATTGATCCCACGGTGATCGTCGGGGCGACTTGCACGCAGCTTGCGACTGGGTCGTTGAACACTGTGCCGCGGGCGGCCGGGGCGCAGATTTCGGGATTCCGATTGGGCGCTGAAGCGATTCCGACCGGCGCGATGAAGAGCAAACCGGGCGTGCTCGTTGCTGAGAGCTGCGAGTTCAATCGCAGCTTCCACAATCTGCATCCGATGATCGCAAGCATCAGCAGTGTTGAGGCGGATCACTTGGATATTTACGGATCGCTCGATGCGGTCGTGGAGAGCTTCCATGAGTTCGCAAGATTAATTCCTCCGGCTGAAGAAGGCGGCAAGCTGCTCATCGCTCACGATGGAGCGCATCGGCGCGAAGTGACGGCGGGTCTTGACTGCGAAGTGCAGACGATCGGGTTTACGCCGGCGGCGGACTGGGTCGTTTCGTACGACCAGGAAACACGGCGAGTTTCGCTCCAACATCGCGGGCAGGATGTGCAAGAGTGGACGATGACGATTCCCGGCGTGCACAACGCGATTAACGCGGCGACAGCGATGGTGCTGGCGATCTGGATGGGAGCGGATGCGGCGCGGGTCGGTCAGTCGCTGGCGGCGTTTGCTGGTGTGGATCGGCGCAATCAGCTGCTTGGTGAGCGGAAAATCGGCGCGGGCACGGTGCGTGTATACGACGACTACGGGCATCATCCGACCGAGATCGATGTGACGTTGCGGGCGCTGCGCACGTTCGAAAAGCCGGAGAAGCGGGGGGGCAGATTGATCTGCGTCTTCCAGCCTCACCAGCATTCGCGCACTAGGCACTTGCTCGAAGAGTTCGCACAGAGCTTCAGCGGCGCTGATGTGGTGCTCGTTCCCGACATCTACTTCGTGCGCGACAGCCAGGAAGAGCGGGCGAAGATCGGTGCGCAGGATCTTGTCAGCCGGTTGACAGATCGCGGGTTAAATGCCAGCCACATTCCGACCTTTGATCGGATTGTCGAGAAGCTCGAAGAGATCTGCCGCCCGGGTGATCTGGTGGTGGTCATGGGCGCGGGTCCGGTGTATGAGGTCGGGCGGAGCTTCCTTGCCCGCGGATAATCCATGCTCGTGACGGAAGAATTGGCCATCTCGAGACTTGAGCACGTTCCAACGTGGTTTGGAGTCGGTGGCGGCGCGGAGAGGTTTGCGACGGTTCGAAGTGCGGAGCAATTACGCCGCGCGATCGAGATCGATGCGTCGCTCCGCGTGCTTGGCGATGGCGCAAACTTACTCGTCGATGACGACGGCGTTGCCGAACTCGTCGTAAAAATGGAGGGAGAGCTCGCCGAGTGGGCGATCGATGCCACGAAGGGAACCGTTCGAGTCGGTGCGGGCGCGAATCTTCCGAAGTTGATCAACGACACGGTGCGGCAGGGATTGGCCGGATTGGAAACACTCGGCGGCATTCCCGCGAGTGTTGGAGGCGCGCTGGTCATGAACGCCGGCGGCAAGTTCGGCGAGATCGAGCAGTTCGTTGTTCGCGTGCAAGCGATTGCGCGCGATGGTCGCGAAATCACGGTTGAACGCAAGGACATCGCGTTCGCGTATCGCCGCTCTGGATTGAAGGATTTGGTCCTGACTTCCTGCGAGCTTCAACTTGCGCCGGATGACGCAGTCGCGGTTCGCAAGCGTCTGAAGGAAGTGATGTCGTATAAGAAGACAAGCCAGCCAATGGCCGAGAAGAGCGCGGGCTGCACGTACAAGAACCCCACGCTCGAACAAGACATCATGGATCTGTACGACGCGAATGGACGAGCGGGCCGACGCGTGCCCGCTGGGCTGCTCATCGATCGCGCGGGCCTGAAAGGCCTCGCGGTCAATGCGGTCTCCGTCAGCGATGTCCATGCAAACTTCTTCGTGACCAAGCGCGGCGCGACTGCCCACGACGTCATCCAACTGATGAATGAAGTCGAGCGTCGCGTGCTTGACCGCTACGGGGTTCAACTCGAGCGTGAAGTTGTCGTCTGGTCGCGCCACACGCAAGGGCAGCGCGGATGAGCACACAAACCGTTCTTGTTCTTGGTGGCGGTCCTGACGCGGAACGCGAAGTCAGTCTTGTGAGCTCCAAGGCGGTTGCCGCGGCAATCGACCGCTCGGGTTCCTTTCGCGCCAATTACCAAGTGATCGACCGGGCGAGCCTCGCAGATCTCAAAGGCATGGCTGGCGATGTCGTTTTCCCCGTGCTTCATGGCGGCTGGGGCGAGGGCGGCCCGCTTCAAGATCTGCTCGAAGCGGATGGACGTCCGTTTGTTGGCTGCCGCGGGAGAGCGGCGCGGCTCGCGATGGACAAGCTCGCTACCAAGTTGCTGGCGAGCCAGCTTGGCGTACCGACGCAACCAGCATCTGCATACAACGCCCGAGATGCCGCCTGCCCGTTTGAATTCCCAGTCGTCCTCAAGCCCGTACACGAAGGTTCGAGCGTCGGTGTTCACATCTGCCGCTCGCAGGCAGATTGGTCGCTGGCGGTGGCCAAAGTTCAGGCCGACATCAAGTTGCACCCGAGCCGCGTCTACATGGTTGAGCAGGCCGTACTCGGCGGAAGCGAGCTAACGGTGGGTATGCTCGACGGTAAACCCTTGCCTCCTATCGAGATAAAGCCAAGCGTCGAGTTCTACGACTACGAGGCGAAGTACCACCGGAACGACACCCAGTACGTCGTGGATCCTCCCTTGCCGGCGGGAGTCGGGGCTGCGATTCAGGCCTACGCCAAGAAGATGTTCGATGGCCTCGGTGCGAAGCATCTATCCCGGGTCGACTTCCTGCTCGACGGCTCGGGCAAGGTTTGGCTGCTCGAAGTCAATACCCTGCCTGGGTTTACGGATCATTCCTTGCTTCCGATGGCTGCAAACAGGCAAGGATTGCCGATGGAGAGGTTGTGCGCTTCGCTGGTGCAAATGGCGCTGCGCGATGCGGGAAAGATCTAGATCACCGATCCGACAGAAAAGGCTTGCTCGAAAGGAACATGGACGAGAACGGAGTCAATTTGCAGGGTGTGAGCGCGCCGGATGGCGTCGTCGCTCCGGTTGCCGCGGCATCCGGGTCTCGTTTCGACTGGCGCGCGTTTTTCGCGCACCTGACAACGTTCCTGAGCGTTGCAATCGTGGTTGCGCTCGGGCTTGGATTCCTGCTCCTGCGAGGAACGATCAAGCAACGAGCGGAAACGGTCGTTTCGCGCGAGCCGGCCCGGCTCCGGATTGAATGGCCCGAGATTCGGCACGCAAAAGTAGCGAACGAAAAAACGCAGACCTGGCTCGCGCCGCAGTTTCAAGAAGAATTGATGACCACGGCAACGCGTGCCCTCGGCTCAAATCCTGATCCTTTGTCGCGCGAACCGCTCGATGCAGTGAGTGCCGCGATGGAAGCGTCGGGGTGGTTTGATGGTCGCCCGAGCGTCATGCGTCAGGGCGATTCAGAGATTGTTGTTCGCGGGAGTTGGCGGATTCCTGCAGCAGTGGTGCGATCGGAGCCTGCCGCGGCAAAGCCGAACGACACGGCGCCGCGTAACGACTATTTGGTGAGTTGGGACGGTCGACCGATGCCGGTCATCTATCCCGAAGGCAAGTCGGGTCTGTATGTGATCAAGGGCTGCTCGGAAAAGCCCGTGCGGACAGCGAACGGCGAACTCGACTACTCCCGGGTTTGGGCGGGTGATGACTGCACCGCCGGGATCGAACTGCTTCGCCTGCTCGTGAATCAGGATTGGCGCACTCAGGTCGCGGGCGTGGATGTCAGCGGATTCGCCGATTCGAAACAACTCGTGATCGACACGGTCCACGGAACGAAACTGGTCTGGGGTGGTCGGCCTTCCAAGCCACTCACCGGCGAATGTGCGACTGCGGCGAAGCTGGGCAAGATCGCGGAACTGGACGCGCTTTCCAAGCGGATTGACGCAGGGCACAGCGAGCTCGAGCTCTGGTGGCCGATCAACAAGCCGCTGGAAATCGATCGCAGCGCGACCGCTGAGATCCAGAAACCGGCCACAGCGAGCGCCGAGTCGGCGCGTCGATAAAGTTCGGGTGCGTATGAGCGAGGCTTCTCCACAGCCTGAGCAAACTCCCGGCGATGTCGCGCCGCCAGATATGCCGATCGTTCCCGGCACGCAAACTCAATCAATCGAGCCATCTTCCGATACACCAAAGCTCACGCGGCACCGTCGTCCTATTGAATGGCTGAAATCAGAACTGGCGATCGCAAAGGGTTCGGAATCAGACAAGTGGGCGCACCGAAGAGGCGAACCACGCAACTTCGCGTTCCTCTGGGCAATCTATCTGATGCTCGGGTCGATCATCGCCCTCGGTGTGGTGCTCGCGGGCGGGATCATCACGCTCGATGCGTATCAGCCGCTCTCGCGCGGGCTAATTTTAACGCTCGCGATCGGCGTGATGATCTTCTGGCCCTTGATGCGACTAAGCCAGGCCGCGCCGGAAGAGAGTGCGCCGATTGCGGTATTGAAGGATTTGGCGATCGTACTGATTCCGTTGCAGGCGGTGGTCTGGCCGCAGATGGTGCTGGCTCGATGGACACCAAACATTGTTCTCGCGACGTCCCTCGCGATGATCGCCTGGGCATTTCTGATCGGGGGGCTCCTGGCAATGGGCACCCGCTCCAACAGGACGTGGCGCAGCGCGTGGATGGCCGCGATCGTGGCGCTCGTCGTCGGCGGCGCCACCATTTCGATTCTTGCGGGGCAGGTTTCACCAGATCTCCTGCGCCCGCGCCACCCCGAAGCCGCTCCCGCGCTGGTGCTTGCTTCGGGGGCGGGACTTGTAGCAGATATTTCCGCAGATCGATCGTGGTCGGGAAGCTGGGCGCTCGCGATGCCCGAACATTGGCGAGCGATCTGGTGTACGTTTGCTGCCGCGGCAATCACATGGATCGCCGTGGCTGTGGTATTTCGGAGCGAGCGGATGGCGCTCGCGAGGCGATTGGCACCCGCTAGCCCCCACCAGATGGGTGGCCTAGATTCAGGATTGCAGTCAGGGCCGGACTTACAATCGAGTTCGGCGTCTGATATTGAGCATTGAACAAGTCCAGGGAGATTCCGGTTTGCGTTCCGGAATCATTGGCGAACGAAACGTCTGATCCGGCGGCGAATGGAACTTGCGATGGAACTGCTGAGCAAATCCGAAAAAGAGCAACTCGACCACCGTCTTGGCGACCTGATTGCGAACCGGCCGGTCATTTCGAAGCGCATCGCGGAAGCACGCGAATTGGGCGATCTCAAAGAAAACGGCGACTACCACGCCGCGCGAGAGCAGCAGGGGATCGAGGAAGCGGAGATTCGGCGCCTTGAGCAGCGGCTCGCGCAGGTCAAGGTGATCGACGATGCGATGCAGAAGGCCGCGGGGGGCACGGTCTTCATCGGTTCGGCGGTGAAGATGAAGGACCTCGACGATGACGATGTCGACATGTACAAGCTCGTCGGCGAGTCGTCCGGCTCGGCCGACTTTGTCGAGGTGACCGCGAATAGCCCGATGGGCGAAGCGATGATGAAGGCGCGGGTGGGCGATGTGATCCGCGTGAGCGCACCGCGCGGCACCAAGCGGTTCGAGATTCTTGAGATCTCGTAAGTCGAAGATATATATTCATCGAAGAGATCGCGGAGAGCGCAGAGCAACACCGAGAACTGAGTGTCGGAAAAGCAATGCCGTGTTTGTAATGTCGTCCACTGCGCTATTCGCCGAGGAACCACTTGCGCCTTGGTGCGGCTTTCTGGCGTATGGCGCTTTCTTCCACGCCCTGCCAGAGCATCGATTCGACTTCATCCGGTGAATCAGTGACCGAAAAAAGGTCGATGTCTTCCGGGTTGATCGTGCGCCCATCGATCAGTCGGCACTTCATGAACTCAATCAGCGGCTCCCAATATTTGCGGCCGACGAGCACGAGGGGGAAGCGATCGACTTTCTTGGTTTGAACGAGTGTGATGACCTCGAAGAACTCGTCCAGCGTGCCGAATCCTCCCGGCAGGATCACGAATCCGTACGAATATTTGACGAGCATGACTTTGCGAACGAAGAAGTAGCGGAAATCGACAAACTGGTCGACGTATGGATTGGGTTTTTGTTCGAACGGCAGGATGATGTTGCAGCCGATGCTCCGTCCGCCCGCTTCCTTCGCCCCTCGGTTCGCGGCCTCCATGATGCCCGGTCCGCCTCCGGTCATGGTGGTCAGGCCGAGTCCCGCGATCTTGGCTCCCACCTGCCGCGCGAGCTCGTAATACATGTGGCCCGGCTCAAAACGGGCCGACCCGAAGACCGTAATGCACGGCCCGACGAAGTGCAGAGAACGGAAGCCCCGCAGGAACTCCATCCCGATCCGGCCGATCCGGAGCAATTCCGACGTGCGGCTCAGAGGGCCTGAAAGGAACTCGCGAGCGTCCCGCGTTGAGGGGCTCTTCCCCCACGCCGAACCAGTCGCAGGTGCCCCAAGCGGCGCTTGGCCCGAAATGACCGGTTCAGGGACGTGAGGGAGGGATTGGAGGAGGTCGGGATTCTCTGCCATTTGGGGTTCCGCCGAGCAATGTAGCGAAGGGACGAACCCGGCGGGTTGCCGCGGCGAACAAACCGGGTTATGTTTTTGAGAATGAATTCTCATTTTCGACAAGCGAGAGGCGAAAACGGGTGTCAAGCGACGCCGCCAGCGTTCACGCTGGTCGAACTGCTGGTCGTGATCGCGCTGATCGCGACCCTCATCGGGCTTCTTGTGCCGGCGTTGGGGCAGGCGCGAAAATCGGCCCGGACGCTGGTGTGCCTCAGCAACGTGAGGCAGATCGAACTGGCCCACTCGCTGTACGCAGACGCGTACAAGGGCGCCTTTGTTGATGCCGGTCTCGCGCACGGTGGTCCGCCGAATCTGACTTCGATCAACGCCTCATGGATCAACATGATGAAACCGTTCTACGGCGGCACGGTGAACGTGCGCTCTCCGCTGGACAAGAGCGAGTTCTGGGCGCTCTCGCAGAGTGGGACTGATCCGGGCTACACGCTCGACGAATTCACGCGGCTCACTGCTGGCGGCAAGAGCATTCCGCTCACTCAACTGGCGCGCTGGACAAGTTACGGGCTTAACGACTGGCTCACAACCAGCACGAGGCCGGGCCTCGAACCGCTCGAGCCGTTCAACAACTTGAACAAAGTTGTTTCGCCCTCGACGACGGTGCACTTCCTCCAGATGACACAGACGCAAACGGCGAACGCGAAATACGCCAAAAGCGATCACGTGCACAGCGCGGAGTGGGGGGATGGACCGCCGGATTCCGCGCCGGCGATCGCGGCAACGCAGATCGATCTCGCGGTCCACGGCGGAAAACCGGCATCGTGGAACGGGCTTTCAAATTACGGGTACTTGGATGGGCACGCGGCGACCCAAAGATTCAGGGATGTGTACACGGACTACGAGCGGAATCGTTTCTTGCCGCGGGTGGCTCAATGAACGGAATGCCGGCAGTATGGATTCCGGTTTCAGCAGGTCCGAGGGGATTGCATCGGAGGTTCACATGCGCAAGAGTTTTCTTCTGTCGATCTTGAGCCTGCTGATCGCGAGCGCAACTGCACAGGCTCAGCACCTGGACGACATCGCGTTGGGAATTGCCGAAAGCCAACTCGTTCCCGGCGTTTTTCAAGTGCAGGGAGCATCGATCGCGACGGTGCTTTCGCAGCGGGTCTTTCTTGCTCAATTTGAGGTTGCGCCCGACTTCACCACCGAGCCGGGATTTCAATCGCTCGTTGGTGCATTTGAAGGCGGCAGTCGCATCGGATTCACGATCCGAAAAGCGTTGCGGAAATGGAATGGGAGCGAATTCCCACAAGGACCTGAAGGCATTCCACACGAGCGGATTCAAATCAAACTCGGACCAGCCGCCAATGTCCGGCTGACGCCTCTCGCCGATGAATCGGTCCAAGGTTTCTCGCTCGAAGTCAATGACCAAGGCCAGTTCCATCAGCATCCGGGTTTCACGCTGCTCGCTCCCGCGTCGAACGGCGTGTACTTACTGGAGCTGGAGTTGTGGTCCACACAGTCAGGACTCTTGAGCAGCCCACCGTTTTGGGTGGTCTTCGGACAAAATGTAGATGAAGCCGAATTGCGTGCAGCGGCGAGCTGGGTGCGATCTTTCCGTTGGGTTCCGAGTTGCCCAGGCGATCTGAACGCGGACGGGTTCGTTGATGATGCGGATTTCACCATCTTTGTCGTCGCGTACGACTATTTGCTGTGCGATCCACCCGGATGTCCGGCGGATCTGAATGGAGATTGGGTCACCGACGATTCCGATTTCCTGATTTTCGTCTCGGCGTACGACACCTTGCTTTGCCCGTAGGCCCCAATGTCGCTCGGTGTCACGTGTTTACGCTTCCGCCACGGAACCGAATTAATGACTGCCATGCCGCCAGCGCTCGCGATCCAAGACCTGCACTTTTCGTATGGGCGCGATCACTTCGAGATCGTCGTTCCTTCGATGCAGCTCGCGCCCGCCGAGCAGGTCTTGCTCACCGGAGGTTCGGGGACCGGCAAGAGCACGATCCTTCAGCTCATTGCAGGGCTTGTGGATCCGCAGCAAGGCGTCGTTCGCGTTGCGGGCGAAAACATGCACGCGATGAGAGGTGCGGCACGCGATCGGTTTCGCGGGGCGCACATCGGGATGATTTTTCAGACGTTCAACCTGCTTCAGGGTTTCAGCGCGCTGGAAAACGTGCTTGCCGCGCTGATGTTCAGCGAGATGCCAAAGTTGTCCCATCGTGCCCGCGCTCGCGAACTTCTTCAATCGCTCGGAATCGCGAGGCCTGAAGCTCTTGTCGAGACTATGTCGGTAGGTCAGCAGCAGCGGGTGGCGGTCGCGCGAGCGGTTGCGTGCCGCCCGGCTTTGGTATTGGCTGATGAACCGACGGCAAGCCTTGATCCGGAAAACTCTGCCGCGGCAATCGAGTTGATTCAAAGGACGTGCTCGGAATCTGGCGCGGCCCTTTTGTGCACCAGCCATGATCCCGCGATGAAGGAGCGATTCCCGCGAGTGGAATCGCTCGATGCGCTTCGGCGGCCCGTGATCGCTCAAGTCGGCGCAGGAGCCGGCGCATGAATGACTTCACGATCATCCGCAGAAGTCTCGCGGCACGCAAACTCAGCACGATCTTCACGTCACTTTCGGTAGCGGTCGCGGTCGCGTTGATGCTGGTACTGCTCATGATGCGCGACAGCGGCCGCGCAGCTTTTGAGCGGGGCAGCGGAAACATGCATCTGCTACTGAGCGCCGATAGCGATCCGCTCACGGCGATCCTGAATTCGGTCTTCCTGGCCGCGCCTCCTCGGCGACCGATCGAGCACGCGAAGTTCGAGCAGCTAGCGATGCGGGCCCCTTGGGAGTTTTTCATTCCAACGCAAATCGGTGACAGCTATCAAGGATTGCCCGTCTTCGCGACGACCGGCGAATTCTTCACGAAATTCAAGCCCGATCCCGTCGAGCCGTGGAAACTGCAATCGGGACGCTTCTTCGACAAAAATTTTGAAATAGTTCTCGGTTCGCGTGCGGCACAGGAAACCGGGCTCAAGCCCGGTGACAAGATCTCGCTCACCCACGGCATGCCCAAAACGCGGGCGCAGTTGCAGGAAGAGGGAATTACCGGCGATGTTCCCGCCCCGCATGTGCACGACGAGTACAAGTTTGAAGTGGTGGGGATTCTCGAGCCAACCGGCGGTGCGCACGACCGCGCGTTGATGACCGGCATCACCGGCGCGTGGATTCTGCACGCACACGATCGGCGCGAGAAGGCAGAGCACGAGAAGGATGCCGCGGAAGCGAATAAGGAAGAAGGCCACGATCATGCTGACGAGCACGATCATGAACACGAAGCGCTCACGACGGAAGCAGACCTGATCGACAGCGACCGAAAAATCACGGGCGTCTACGCGCGAGTCATGACGCGGCCGGGCTCCGATTCGTCCGCAATGATCCCGGTCGTTTTCGCTCAGATGCGTGCTGATCCGACCATCACCGTTGCGCAGCCCACGCAGGAAATCGACAAGCTCTTTCGGATCGTCGGAAGCGTGGATCAGATCCTGATCGCCATGGCTGCCGTTGTCGCTGCGAGTTCGGGCATCTCGATCCTGCTCGCGCTCTACAACTCGATGGAGCAGCGAAGGCGGCAGATTGCCGTGTTGCGGGTGCTCGGGGCGAGTGCGGGGAGAATTTTCCGGCTGGTCTTGGCCGAGTCACTGATACTCGGCGCGATCGGTGCCGCATTCGGTGTCGCGGTCGCGCTGATCGGAGCGCAAATTGTCGCTTCCGAGATGAAAGCGAGGCTCGGTCTGGTTATTGAGCCGTCTATCGCCCCGTTGATGGGGGTTTATGTGGTCGTTGGGGCGATTCTGCTCGCGGGAATTGCGGGCCTTTTGCCCGCGATTGTGGCGTATCGAACCAGCGTTGCGAAGAATCTGAGGCCGTTGGGTTGAGATCGTTGACTCGAATCGGAAAGTTCCCGCACCGGCTGCGGCGGAGCAAGGTAATGACGAACATGCTGATTGCTTCAATGAGCTTGGTGTGCGGAATGGCTCTGGCGCCCGCCGGCGATACGCCAGGTCCGACCCCCGCAAGCACATCGAACGCAACACCATCGGCTCCCGCGACAAACGCGCCGGTGGAAACGACGCCTTCCAAAGTTGCGCCGAAAACAGATGCGAAGAAGGAAGAGGCCAAGGACTCCAAGACCACCAAGGCAGAACCTGCTGCCCCCGCGCTCGCACCGGGCGAGGTTGGCGATCTCGCATCGCTCCAAAAGCATTTTCCTGCGCTGAAGTCATCAAGCAAAGCCGACGGCACGCTGATCATCGATGAACGATTCGCGGTCAAGGGCAAAGGGACGTTAGAAGACCCGTTCGTCGTTTCGTGGGATCAATTGACGGCCGCGTCGGACGTGTATGACCCGCGAAAGGGTCAGAAGAAGATCCCCGATTTCGTGCAGATGCTGGACGGTCAGTATGTGTCGGTCACGGGATACGTTGCGTTCCCGATCTACGTCAAAGAGCCAAAGGAAATGCTGTCAATGCTGAATCAGTGGGACGGCTGCTGCATCGGCATCCCGCCAACGCCATACGACGCGATCGAAGTCCACCTGAAGGATGTCGCGACGAAGGAGCAGCGGATGGCGACGTTCGGCACGGTGGCGGGGCGGCTGAGCGTGAAGCCTTATCTCGTGGGTGATTGGCTCGTGGGCTTGTATGTGATGGACGACGCGGTGGTGAGCAAGCCGAAGCAGGGTGGCAGCGGAAGCTGAGTACACTCCGCCCATGCCATTGACCCGCGATCAGATCACTCAGCGTGCCGCGAAGGAACTTCGGGACGGCTTTATCGTGAACTTGGGAATCGGGATGCCGACACTGGTGGCGAACTATGTGCCGCCGGGGATGGATATCTGGTTGCAGTCGGAAAACGGGCTGCTCGGGATGGGGCCATTTCCGTCCGAGGCAGAGGTCGATGCCGATCTCATAAACGCGGGAAAGCAGACGATCACTGCGCGGGCCGGCGCGTCGTATTTCTCGAGCGCCGAGAGTTTTCAGATGATCCGGGGCGGGCACGTCGACTTGACCATTCTCGGCGCGATGCAGGTAAGCCAGGAGGGCGATCTCGCCAACTGGATGGTTCCGGGCAAGATGGTCAAAGGCATGGGTGGCGCGATGGACCTCGTCGCGGGTGCGAAGAAAGTCATCGTAACGATGGAGCATGTTGCGAAGGGGGACGCGGCGAAGGTGGTCAAGCAGTGTTCGTTGCCGCTCACGGGAAAGAAGTGCGTGGACATGCTCATCACCGATTTGTGCGTGATGGAGATGGACCCCGTGAAGCGGCGATTTGTTCTGACAGAAGTCGCACCTGGCACAACGGTGGATGAGATCAAGCAGAAGACCGAGGCCGAGTTTATAGTCGCGCCCAACGTAGCAACGGTTGCCGTGTGAGCGTCTTCTTCGATTCCCATCTCGATTTGGCGTACCTCGCCGTGAATCGGCGGGACATGCAGGCTTCAAACCCGCTCGATTCGGGCGGACCCGATCAACCCGCGTGCGTCACGCTTCCTTCGCTTCGCGATGGCAACGTGCGTTTCGCGCTCGCGACAATTTTCACCGAGCGCGATGGCAAAGGTCCGGAGGGCTACTCCGACGAAGCGCGAGCGCACATCGTCGGCAAGGCGCAGCTTGAGGTCTACTTGACGTGGGCGGACAAGGGGTTCGTCGCGATCGATCTATGCGATGCTTTGCACGTTGAGCCGGGCACCGGTGACCTGCGAGGCGGCATGGGTGTGAGCGAAGTCGTTGCGCCCTTGATGGCAGCCCGAATACAGCGGCTGACCGAATCGCCCCGAAGTCCGGCGCTTCGCATCGGCATCCTGATGGAAAACGCCGACCCGATTCGCTCACCCCGCGAACTCGAATGGTGGGCGAGCGAGGGGGTCGTCGCGATCGGTTTAACGTGGGCGAAGAGCTCTCGCTACGCGACCGGCAACAGTGAGGACCCGATTTCAAACAAAATCGGCATTACGTCCGCCGGCAGCGAACTCGTCCGGGAGATGGACCGCATCGGCATCGTGCACGATCTCTCGCACTTGTCGGACCGCGCCACCGATGAATTGCTGTCGATGACGGACAAGCCGGTCATCGCGTCACACTCGAATTGCCGCGCCATCATCGCCAGCGGCGCAGCCGCCTCCGCAAATCTGCAGCGGCATCTCACCGATGAAACGATCCGCGAGATCGGCAAGCGTGGGGGGGTGATCGGGCTCAATCTGCTGTCGCAGTTCCTCACTCCTGGTGGCGGCCGCGAACGTCGTGCATCGATTGACGAAGCAATGGCGCACGTCGAACGGATTTGCGAACTCACAGGATCGCGCAATCACGTGGGACTGGGTTCGGACGCCGACGGGGGCATCAGCTGCGAAAGGTTGCCCGCGGGGATTGATTTACCCCGCGATTTCGCGCGATTGACGGCCGGGCTCGCAAAGCGTGGCTGGAACGAAGAAGACGTCGGCCGATTCGCCTATGGCAATTGGTGCGAATTCTGGAGCCGAATCTCGGCTTTGACGACCTGACAAATCAGTGCGCGATCGCCGCGACGCTCATCATGCGCCAATCCGGCATGAGAGGGAACGGGTTGCTGTCGGTTTCGACTCGCGCGCCGATGCCTGCCGCGGCAAGTGAATCCTCGTGCTGCAACGCCGCGAGTTTGGGCAGGAACTGTGTCTTGAACTGTTCCGCGTTGAGCTTGTACTCTGGGTTGTTCTGTGTGTACTTGTAATCTGTCTCGATGATCTGCTGGATTCGCTTGATACGCGTATCCGGAATCGGGTGCGTAGAGAGGAACTCCGGCTGGTTGGGCGTACCCGCTTCCTTCTTGAGAATCTCCATCACCTGCAATTGGCCGATCGGGTTGTAGAAGCACTTGACCATGTAGCGCATGCCGAGCGTGTCGGCTTCGTTTTCCTGATTCCGGTCAAAGCTCAGAAGCCCGACGCCGGCGAGGCCGCCGATCGCGTCGCCGCCGCCGCCGATGACGGCAGCGAGGATGCTCGTGCCCAGCGATGCGCCGGCTTGGCGTGCGACCTTGTCATTGATATGGCGAGCGGTCACGTGGCCGATTTCGTGCCCGAGCACGCCAGCCAGCTGCGCCTCGTTCGTCATCTTTATAGCGAGGCCCTTGGAGACAAATACCTTTCCGCCGGGCAAAGCGAAAGCGTTGATGACTTCGCTATCGAGGAGCGTGAACTCCCACGGAAGCGACGGGTTGTCGCCTTCGGTGTGGGCCGCCAGCTGCGTCCCAAGGTTGGTGACATACGCGCGGGCGTCGGCGTTTTTCACTTCGCCCCCGTATTCCTTCACCATTTCGGGTTTCGAGTTGACGCCCATCTTGATTTCGTCGTCGCGTGAAAGGATGTCAAATTGCGAGCGACCGGTAGTGGGGTTGGTACTGCATGCTCCCAAGGCGGAAGCGAGCATCGCCAAGGCCATGGTCCGGAGAATGCGAAAAGTGAACACCGGCTGGCGGGGGGCGGAAAGCTGCATAGAAATCTCCTCGGAAGGGGAGCACAGAACATCGGCGAGACCGCACATTCTTGTCAACGTGCCCGCCGAGAGAGGCATCTGCAGAAATACCATCACCAAATGCTTTCTCGTTCAAACCTGCCTGAAAAATGACTCATCCTTCTTCCATCCCCTCGAATCGACCCGACGCTGCCGCCTGGAATGACCGGGAGCTCGCGGCCAACCCGCACCAGAACTCGGAAAAGGCCGGCAAAGTCCGCAGCATGTTCGGCGCGATCGCCGGTAGTTACGACCTGAACAATCGATTGCATTCGTTTGGACGCGATCAGGCGTGGCGGAAGCACGCGGTGCGTGCGGCTGCTGTGAAATCCGGTGACCGTGTACTTGATGTCGCCTGCGGCACGGGTGATTTGACCGAATGGTTCGCGAGAACAGGCGCGAAGGAAGTCATTGGCCTCGATTTCACCCGGGCAATGCTCGATGTCGCCCGCGAGAAGCGAACGCACAATCTCACGCAGGAACAGGCCTCGAAAGTGTCGTACGTCGAAGGGGATGCGATGGCACTTCCTTTCGAGAACGAAAGCTTCGATGCGCTGTCGATCGCGTTTGGAATTCGCAACGTTTCCGAGCCCAAGCGAGCACTTTCAGAGTTTCACCGCGTGCTCAAGCCCGGCGGCAGACTGGTTGTACTTGAGTTCGACCGCCCCTCCTGGTTTCCGATGCGTCAATTGAACGACTTTTACTGTGGATGGGTGATGCCTCGCACCGCATCGCTGATCGCACGTGACCGTTCCGGGGCGTATCGGTACCTTCCGAAGAGCGTCGGGACGTTTCTGAGCCGCAAGCAGATGGAAGAAGCGACCGCTGAGGCGGGTTTCCGCGACGTGAAATCGCATGCGCTGACGCTTGGAATCTGCATTTGCTACCGCGCAGCGCGGGTTTAACCGTGAAATTGGGCTGGGTTTGCCGGTATTTCGGCCGTGCCGAGAGCGCGTGTGCTGCGCGGATTATTTATCGGACGTTGCATTGATACCCCGGGTTCGTTGCTCAGGGCGTCCCATCAAAATTATTATAGGACTTATGCGATTATGGGACCCATTTCTTCTCACCCATCAATGTTCACGCATTGAAAAGCCTGCACTCGATGACTGCAAGCCGGACGAGAAAGCTCGCCCGCCCGCCGGGGACCCGCGGGACTTGGAGATTCCACTGTCGAAGCCAGGATGGCTCCGGCGGAAGTAGGGGACCGCAGGTTCGCGGCACCCCAGTCCACCCCACCCCTCACCCCAACGGCGGAGATTCAATTCATGGCTCAGGAAATCCTTGTCGAGCGTTTGTTCGAGGCCCTGGTCAACGGCGACCGTGCAGCGTCCCGTTCGATTGTCGAAGAGTCGATGCGGGATGGCGTCACGCCGGCCCTCGTCCTCTCCAACCTCTTCTGGCCGACCCACGAACTCATTGAACGCATGCACCGAGCCGACCAGCTCGGCCGCATCGGCTACCACATGTCGACCCGCATGCTCCGCGTGCTGATCGATCAGACCTCTGGTCGCCTGAGCCGCCAGCCGTTCAACGGCAAGACGGTCTTCGCTTGCTGCGGCACGGCGGAAGGTGAAGAACTGGGCGCACAGGTCGCCGTTGATCTGCTCGAGGCCAGCGGATTCCGGGTCACCTTCGGTGGCGGCGGCATCCCGTCCGACGAAATTCTCTCCCACGTGCAGGAAACCCAGCCGAGCTATCTGGTCATGTTCTGCTCGGCTGCGGCAGACCTGCCGGGCATTCGGCAGTTGGTCGACCAGCTCCGTGAGATCGCGGCATGCAAGAAGACTCAGATCGCGGTTGGCGGCGGTGTGTTCAACAGAGCGGAAGGACTGGCTGATGAGATCGGCGCGAAGATGCATGCGGGCAGCCCGCTTGATCTCGTGCAGCTTCTCATTCAGCCTGAGGCCTTTCTCGCCAAGCGAGCAGAGGTCGAGCAGCGCGAGGCGACACGAGCGCTCCTGGCCCGAGCGGAGGCACGCGCGGCGATGAAGAAGCGTCGGGCCGCGTAAGTTCGAAGTAGCAAACAGAATTGATTTGCAGGCCTCACCTACGTGGGGCCTGTTTTCTTTTTGGAACCGCGGCTACTTCAGCGGGTGCAGGCCGTGGCTGTCACGGTTTCGATTCCATGCGTCGAGTGCGGGTGGATGATCCTTCACGAACTTGATCAACTGACTGGCCGAGCAAGAAAGCCGGAGCGCGGCCTTCTTGGGATCGTGCCCGCTGGTTTCGATGACGTCGAGAGCTTCAGCGAGCAGTGACGGAAAGTCGAGGTGGTCCGGACTGCACACGATTTTGCCTGACTTGCAGCGCGATCGCCACAGGTCGCTGGTGACGTCTCCGAAGGAATCTCGGGGCACGGGCATGCAGCGAACTTGCGTGGCCAGAGCGAGTCGAAGGCGGCGTAGTGCGACTTTGCGGTTTTCTTCGGCGCTTCGTCGCTCGGAGGCGTGCGTCTCGATACCTGTGGGCTTGTGCAGCAGCGTGATCTTGGTTTCGACCTTGTTTCGGTTTTGCCCACCGGGTCCGCCAGCGCGGCCCCGAGAGACGGTGACGTGTTTCAGCAGTTCTTCTTCTGTCGATGCCGCGGGATGCACGCTCGATTGAGGTGAACCGCCGGAGGCGGACTTGGCGCGGAGGTCGTGCATCAGCAGGCTGTCGTTGGAACCGGTTCGAGCGAGAGATCGCTCCCGCGCCCGGCAAGTTGATGGTGATATGCCAGCCCGGCGATCATCGCGGCGTTGTCAACGCAGTATTTCAATGCTGGCAGGTGCAGGCGCAGGTTGCTTGCCGCAGCGAACGTGGCGAGCTCCTGTCGCAGACGCGAGTTGGCGGTTACGCCGCCGCCGGTGAGGAGGGTCACCGGCTGAACACCGCTGTCGCGGAGCTGCGCGAGTGCTCGTTCGAGTTTCAAGGTGATGGTTTTGGCGGCCGCGCGCTGGAAGGTGGCAGCAAGATCCCGCTTGCGCACATCGGTGAGCGGTGGGGGAGGCGTGTAGCGCGATTCGGCGCGATGATGGGCCGGATGATCTGGCACACCCCGTACTTCGTAGAGCATCGCGGTCTTCAGACCGGAGAACGAGAAATCGAGCGAAGTGGGCGAGAGTCGGCTGATCGGCAGGTCGGCGACTCGCTCGTCGGCGCCGGTCGATTGGGCCAGCCGATCCAGATTCGGACCTCCGGGGTATGGGAGCCCCAGGATCGTCGCGACCTTGTCGTAAGCCTCGCCCAAAGCGTCGTCGATCGTCGCACCAAGCCGCTTCAGTTCCAACCAGGAGGTCAGGTGGTAGATAGATGTGTGACCGCCACTAACGACGAGGCCGACGGCTGGGAAGACGCCGGATTCGGCGGACGCCGGCGTGCCCGATTCGGCAAGCAGCCCCGCGTACAAATGGGCGTGAACGTGGTCTACGCCGATGAGCGGCCTGCCGAGCGACCACGCGAGGGCCTTTGCCGCGGCAACGCCCACAAGCAACGAACCGATGAGACCGGGCCGGTGGCCAACGGCGATCGCATCAACCTTGTTCGGCGTCACGCCCGCTGAGCGGAGAGCGCTGTCGACGACGGGCAGCATGTTCTCGCAATGCGCGCGGCTGGCAAGTTCCGGGACGACGCCACCGAATTTCGTGTGGATGTCGTGCTGGCTGGAGACGATGCTGGAAAGGACATCGACACCGTCGCGCACCACCGCCGCGGCGGTTTCGTCGCACGAGGTTTCGATGCCCAGAACGATCATCGTCTACAGCATCGCTTACTTGTTCTGCGCCGCATCCGGAGTCGCCGGAGTGGGATTCGAAGCAACCGGCTTGCCTCCCTCGGGTGCCGCGGGCTTCTTGACGTCGGCGTCGAGGAGCCAGCGCTGCAGGTTGTTTCCGGTGATGTCGAGCGTGGCGACGACCTTGCCGTCTTTGTCCGTAATCTGCATTTTGCCGCCGGAAAGCTCGGTGTCTTCAGGCCAGAGATCACCAGGTTTGGCTTTGGCGAGATCGCCGGAAGCGGTCTCGAGTGCTTCGATGCGTTTCTCAACGCGGATCTGCTCGCGAGTGAGTTGCTGCTGGAGCTTGCGAGCGCGATTCAGTTCATCGGTCGCGATTTGCGTTCCCGCCAGGCCTTCCTTGCCCGTCGGCTTCCACTCGCCGGTGTCGAGCTTGCCCTGCACTGCCTTGACTGCAGCGGAGAGCTGCGGATCTTTCAGGAACGTGAGAATCCACTCGGGATTGCTCCAGTCTTCGGATTCGCCGGCCTTGCCGCTGGCGCTGCGGATGATTTCAAGATCGCGGCGAACGCGGTACATCTCGATCAGTTCCTTGTCGGCCATCGGAACGAAGAAGCCCTTGCTCGGATCGACGCCCCATTCGGCGCTGGTGTCCTTGCGGGTGATGCTGCGGCCAGAAGGCAGGTAGTAACCCTGCTCCGTCACTTTCAGTTCGGCGCCGTTGCCATTGGGGAGCTTGCGCACACTCTGTACGCTGCCCTTGCCGTAACTGCGGGTGCCGATTGCGATCGCGCGGTTGTTCTCGACGAGCGCGCCGGCGAGCACTTCGCTCGCGCTTGCGGAAGACCCGTTGATCAGCAGAACGAGCGGCACATCGGGAAGTGTTCCCTTGTCCTGTGCCTTGGCAATGCGCTCGGGGAAGTTGCGCCCGCGGGTGGAGACGATCGTGCCCTCGCGCAGGAACATGTCGCCGATGGCGATCGCCTCTTCGAGGACGCCGCCTCCGTTGTCACGGAGGTCGATGATCACGCCCTTTAAGCGCTTCGCCGGGTCGGGATCGTTAATGCCCGCGGCGATGAGCGCATTGAGAATCTCTTCGGCGCAGCCCGGTGTGAACTGTGTCAGGCGGATGTAACCGACATTGCGGACCGGATCGATCCGGAAATCCCACTTTTCCGCGTCCTCGGCCATGCGATGCACGCCCTTGACGCTACGGGTTTTGATCGCAGCACGGGTGAGCGTCATCGGGATTTTCTCGCCCTTGCGCTCGATGACGATGTTGACTGGCGTGCCGGCGACACCGATCAGCTTCTCGATGCACTCTTCAACGCTCAGGCCCTGCGTGGTCTTGCCGTCGATCTCGATGATGCGATCGTCGGCCATAATGCCGGCTTTGTACGCGGGTGAATCTTCGAGCGGGCTGACGATGGTGAGCCACCCGTCGCGCGTGTTCACGGAAGCACCGATACCGACGTATTCACCGGTCAGATCCTTGTTGAACTCGCGCACCTTGTCGGCCGGCACATAAATCGTGTACGGGTCGCCGAGCGCCTCGACCATGCCGTTGATCGCGCCGTCCTGCATCTTCTTGAGCTGCTCGTCGGTGAGCTTGTCGACGTAGAGACCGCCGAGCGTGCTCTTCACATCAATGATCGGGTCGAAAAATTGGAGCTCGGCCGGCTTGCGAGCCAGCGCGAGCGTCGAGCCCGCCACCGCAAGACCCAGAACGCCAACCAAGGACAATCGAAACCACTTGCCGCTTGCGCTCATTCGAGGACTCCTCTTGTCGCGCCAATCATCGTCTTTCTTTCAATCCCGGGCCGAACTATCATCGCCAACCATGATGGTAGGGTAACGCCGAAAGCGCGCTGCCCCACAGCATGTTCCGCTTTGGCAGCGTGGAGGTTCGAGCGCAATGGTCCAGATCTGACGGTTCATTCGATTGTTCGGCCCGGCATTGCCAGATTGGCGGTGCGAGGGCCGATTTCCGGGCCGCACCCTTGAGCCAGTCTCGGGCGAAGGCCCCGTTTCCGGTAAATGCCGGACGCGACCGTCAGAACCTGTTCGGATTTTTAACTCTTTATGCCACAACCAACAGAACGCGAAGGTATTCAGGTGCGCTCGGAGCGAGCGGTGCTCGCGGCGGTTCGTTTGCCGGAGTCGCGATTCGATCATTCCGACCCGTTTGGTGAGCTCCGCTCTCTCGCGGAGCAGGGCGGAGCCGTCGTTGTCGCCGAACTCACTCAGAATTTGCCCAAGCCCGTGGCCGGGTCGTTCATGGGCGTCGGCAAAATGAACGAGTTGAAGGCGCTGTGCGAGGAAGTCAAAGCCTCGACGGTGATCTTCGATCATGATCTTTCACCCAAGCAGATCGCCAAGATCGAGGCGGCAGTGGGGAAGAAGGTCATCGACCGTTCTGAACTGATTCTCGATATCTTCGCCGGCCGCGCGACGAGCGCCGAGGCCCAGTTGCAGGTCGAACTCGCCCAGCTCGAATACACATTCCCCAGACTGCGCGCCATGTGGTCGCACCTTGAGCGAATCGTGGGTGTCGGTGGCATTGGCGGAATCGGCACCCGCGGGCCGGGTGAGCAGCAGCTCGAAATCGACCGACGCCTTGTCCAGCGTCGTCGCGACGATTTGTCTAAGCAGATTCGGGACATTCAGGCAAGGCGCAGGCGTGAAGTGCAGGCCCGGAAGGCCGAGCATTACACCGTCGGAATCGTCGGTTACACCAATGCAGGCAAGAGCACGCTCTTCAACACGCTCACGACCGGCGGGGCCTACGCCGACAACCGCCTGTTCGCAACGCTGATGACGCGCACCCGCGATTGGGATCTCGGTGGCGGGTTGTCCGTCATGCTTTCCGACACGGTCGGTTTCGTGCGTGATCTGCCCACAAATCTGATCGCCGCATTTCGAGCGACGCTGGAAGAGGCGACGCACGCGGACGTTCTGCTCATCGTGCTGGACGTTTCAGACCCTGCCGCGGAGCTTCAGTACGACACTGTTTGCAAGACGTTGGATGATCTCCTGAAAGAAGTTGCCAAGTCGCGCGATGAGAACGACGCGACTTGGATTCCGCCCCGCCGGATAGTTCTGTTGAACAAGGCCGACAAGCTCAAGGACAACCGGGAAGTGCTGATCTGGCAGCAGCGCGTTCCCGGCGCGATTCCGATCTGTGCGCTTCCTCCAAAGAATGAGCGCGACCTCCAATCGCAGCTTGGCATGGCCGAGCTCTTTGACCGCGTCCGTGAGTTGGCCCAAGGTGGGATCGAAGAACTCCGCATCACGCTCGCGCTCGGCGAGAGCCGCCTGATCACGATCATCGAAAACCAGTCGGACGTGATCTCGCGCGAGTACGGCGACGGGACAGTCACAATTCGCACAAAGATCGGTCGGCAGCAATTGGAGCGGCTGATGGTCGGACGACCTCGGATGGAGATCCGCGATTCACGCGGGAAGCCGTGGGTGCCGTTGTCGCCCTTCCTGCGTCCGACGGAGCCGGACTGGATTACACCCGAACCAAAGGCTCCGAAGCCGGGAAAAGCCGTCCGGAAGCCGCGATCGGCTGCGAAGAAGCCTTCCAAAGTGGAAAAACGGGGTGGGAAGGCCGATACTTCCCCCTCCTAGCCCAGCAGATGGGCCGGTCCGGGTCGGGAAGACCTTGGACGCCGCAAGGCGTTGATGCCACCTTAGCTCAGCGGTAGAGCGATGCTTTCGTAAAGCATAGGTCCAGGGTTCAAATCCCTGAGGTGGCTCCATGCGCGGATCGAGAGCTTGCGGCGCCAAGAAGCAAGAATTCGGAACACCAAAGGCAGTTTGGTGTCGAATAGGTGTGTGCGGGTGGTAAATTGGTGGTGACCGGAACTGCTGGGGGCGTGCGGGGCAAGGAGCTGGTCGATGACTTTCAAGCTGAGCATGAGTGCGGCGTTGGTTTGCGGCGTCGTCTCAATCCTTCCGGCGGCGGCGCTTGCGCAATCGTCGAGCGTCGGACCGCAAAGCGCTCAGTCGCTCGGCGCGCAGCGTCAGGCACTCGGCCTGATGATGAAGTCGATGAGCGTTGATTACCAGCAGACGCGCCTCGAGGCGGTCATGAAGAACATAGCCGACGTGACTGGTGCGCCGTTGATGATTCTGTGGCAGGACGATCGCAATCCGATCGGCCTCGACAGAGAAGCGCTGATTTCGTTTCGTGCCGAGAATCAGACTGCTCTTACGGTGCTGGAAGCGGTCCTCGCTCAGGCGGGTGGCGACGTCACCAGCGGCGGTAACTCGTGGCAAATGACCGAGAGCGGCATGATCGAGGTTGGACCGAAAGAACGCCTCAACCGAACCAAGCGCCTTGAGATTTACGACATCTCCGATCTGCTTCTTGAAATCCGCGATTACAGCGATGTGCCGCAGTTCGATCTCAACAGCGCCCTGCAGTCCGCGGGCGGCGGGGGATCGGGTTCGAGCCCCTTCTCTGGTGGAAGCAACCAGTCCAATCAGAACACGGGCAAGCCTGAACAAGAGCGTGCCGACGAAGTCATTCGCCTCATCGTTGAACAGATCGAACCCGATCAGTGGACCAACAACGGCGGTTCGGCCGCGACGGTTCGGTATTACAAAAAGCAACTGCTCGTAACCGCGCCGGATTACATTCAGCGGCAAATCAACGGCTACCCGTTCTGGCCCGCGGAACAAACGCAGGTCGATCAGAGCAAGGCGGGCCGGCGCGTCACCCTTCTGCCTCCGAAATCGCCTCGGGTTGTTCAGACAGCGAAGATCACGCCGTCTGGGCCTTCGCCTGCCTCTCCGGCTCCTTCTACGCCGACGGCGGCCGAGACGAAGTAGCGGCAATCCAAACGCATGACCACCGATCCGGACACTCTCGTCGACGTCATCTCGGCGCGATCGGAGTTCGAGGCTTCGGTGATGGTTGAGGCGCTGAAGGCACGCGATATCCCGGCGTTCTCGATCGCAAACGCCGGCATGACGCTGCAGTGGGAAGTAGCCGCGTCATCGCCTTTTCGGGTATCGGTTCGCCGCAAGGACGTGGAAGCCGCGAAAGAGATCCTGCGCTCGGTGAAAGCGGATTCGGTGGATATCGACTGGTCGGAAGTTGATGTCGGCGCGAACCAGGACGTGGCGCCGGCGGTTCTCGCTGGAAAGCAGGAACAACCCGAGCCGCTCGGGTGGCTGAGCGGCTGGGGTGCGCCGGTGCTGATTGTTGCGGCACTCTTGTGGCTGCTGTGGAACGCGTTCGGCCGCAATCCATCGTGAACGACTACATCTCTTCGCCAAGTTCCGGTGCAAATCCCCGGCGCAGTGTGTTCTCCGCAACCGCTCGCGGCTCAACGAACTGCAGCAAGTAGTCCGAGCCGCCTGCTTTCGAGCCCACACCCGACATGCCGAAGCCGCCAAATGGATGGCGCGCGACTAATGCGCCTGTACAGCCTCGATTGATGTAGAGATTGCCGACGCGGAATTGTCTTTTCGCGAGTTCGATGTGACGAGGTTTGCGGGTGAAGACGCCGCCCGTCAGTTTGTAGATCGAAGAGTTTGCGATCTCGAGCGCCTGCGCAAAGCTCGAAGCATGCATGACCGCGAGCACCGGGCCAAAGATTTCTTCTGTCGCGATTCGCGCGGTTGGCGCGACGTGGCTGAAGATCGTCGGGCCGACAAAATCGCGTCCGGTTTTCGCTTCGAGTCCCGGAGGCACCGCAAGTGTCAATTCGTGTCTCGCTTCCGCCTTGCCGATCTCGATGTAGCTCTCGATTTTCCGCTTCGATTCCGTATCGATGACCGGGCCGATGTCGGTGCCGCTGGCTACCGGGTCGTTGATCGCGAGAGCTTTCGTCGCCTCGACAAGCCTCCAAGTGAAATGCCGAATCGCCGGGCCATCGGGGCCTTCGGGGTCGACCACGATCACGCGCGAGCACGCGCTGCACTTCTGACCTTGGAATCCGAAAGCACTCTGGCGAACGCCGAGGATCGCTTCGTCCAGGTCCGCACTTGTGTCGATGATGATGGCGTTCTTGCCGCCCATCTCGCACACGACCTTTTTGACGTGATGCTGATCTTGAGGCGTCAATCCTGCCGCCTGAATGATGTCGAGGCCGACGGCCTTGCTGCCGGTGAACGCGATGAGCGCGATCCGAGGATCGCGCACGAGCGCAGCGCCCACGGTTTCTCCCGGCGCGGGGCAGAAATGCAGCACGTCCGACGCGAGAGTCGCCGCAAACCCGGCTCCACGCATCGACTCCTGAAGGATGTCGAAGAAGATGCTCGCGATGCCCGGAGTCTGTTCCGCCGGCTTCATGATCACTGTGTTGCCCGTCACGAGCGCAGCGCTCGTCATCCCGGCCAGAATCGCAAGCGGGAAATTCCACGGGCTGATGACCGCTGCGACGCCCCGGGGCTGGTAGAACTGCTCATCGAGTTCGCCAACAAAGCGGCCGAGTCTCTGTCGCGTAAAGAGCGACATCGCCGTCCGGGAGTAGTAATCACAGAAGTCGATCGCCTCGCACACATCCGCGTCGGCTTCACGCCAGGGCTTGCCCGCTTCGCGAATCATGACACCGGCGAGACCGTCACGCTGCCTGCGCATCGCCGCCGCGGCACGCACCAGAACATCCGCCCGTTGTTTCGGGTCGGCGTCGCGCCACTGGTCGAATGCACGAAGGGCTTTTGCGACCATCTCCGATGCTTGCGCAACCGTGCGATCATTTGCGACTTTCGGAACGGTGGCGCGAGCGACGGCCGACGAAAATGCCGAGTGCTGCTTTGAATCCGAGAAATCCCGCACTGGTTCAGTAAAGAACGGCCGCCCATCGCCGACACCAGCAACTGCAGGGCTGAGCTTGTGGCGCTCCGGCGCCGTCGCGAGCGCATCCGTTGCCGTCGTAGCCGGGGAACCCAAGCCGCCACCCTTCGGAGCAGGCGCACGAAGGAGCGCGCCCGCGTCGGCGTTGTCCATGAACCCGGCTTTCAGCCAGCTCTCGTTGCTGGTGTTTTCGAGCAGTCGCCGGACCAGATAGGCCATTCCGGGAATCATCTCGCCGACCGGCACGTATTCCCGGATGCGAATTCCAAGTTCTGCTGAAGCGTGCTTGAGTTGATCCGCCATGCCGTGCAGCATCTGCAGCTCGAGTGCTTCCTTCGGAATACCCCGCGATTCGAGCCCTGCAAGGGCCGCGGCGATCGATCGCACGTTGTGGCTGCCGAGCGCAAGCTTGACGCCGCCACTTGCGACGTCCGCCTTTGACTTGGGCATCGCGTCGAGAAAAATCTCTGACATGCGCTCGAAGCACGCATCGGTCTGCCACTTCTGAGGCCAAACCGGACACGGCCAGCCGAGCAGATCGCTCTTAATCGTTTCGGCGTCCCAGTACGCACCCTTGACGAGGCGCACGGTGATGACGCGTCTGGCCTTCCGTGCCCAGTCAACCATGCGGCGCGCATCGTCCGGGCCGCTCTTGAGATACGCCTGCATCGCAAGGCCCGCCTGGAAGTCGATCTTCTCGCAGCTGCGCTGGAACAGCTCCAACGAAAAGTCCTTCAGCGCGAAATGCTCCATGTCGAAGTTCACGAAAACGCCGCGATCGCGCGCGGTTTCGAGAATGGGCAGGATGCGCTTGAAGAGGTCCGCCATCGCGCCTTCCGAGTCGATCGGATCGGTGCGTGCCGAGAGTGCGGAGATCTTCACGCTCACGTTGACGCGAGGAATCGGACCAAGATGGTCCGATTCGAGCCGCGTATTCGCGGGCCACGACGCGACTTGCGCGGGCAGATTCTGGATCAGATCGAGGTACTTGCGGGCGTAATCGTCGGCCTCCATGTCGGAAACGCACGTTTCGCCCAGGAGATCAACGCTGAACGCGATCCCGTGATCCCACATCTTCCGCAGTCCGCCCAGAGCGCTCGCGGCGTCGGTTCCGGCAATGAACTTGCCCGCCATGCCCTCGATCTGCTTGCCGATGGTTGCCGCGGCGGCGCCCTTCAGGAGTGAGCCCGCTTTCAGCGCGGCACCGATCACCGGCGGCACGCTCACGCCCGGCTGGCTCAGGTAATCCTGAAGATGGTCGTGCACGCTCTCGGCGGTGCGCAACATCGGGAAGGTGTCCACAAAGCGGAACATCTGCACTTTGAATTCAGGGTCCTTCATGGACCATTCCATCAGTGCATCGGAATAGAACTTGGCAGAGAGCAGGCCGGTCTTGTGTCCACGGGCACGGCGCAACAGGTCAGCGCCGATGTCGAAGATCCGCGCTTCCTTTCCGGATGAGTTGACGGGAGCAATATCTGCAACGCTGGAAACGACGACGCGTTTTTCAGTCGCGGGAGTCGACCGGTTCATCCATGAAAAAAGACCCATGGCACTTCCTTTAATGCGAGCAGGAGTGGATTGCGGGTACGGGCGTCAACTGTAGAAGTCGTCGGATCGCAGCAGGAACGCATCGATTGCTGGCGGTCCGCAATTCAGAGCGCCGGGTTTGCTTTCTTGCGGGCGCACCAGTCCCGCCAGGCCTCGCGATAGTGGGCTTCCAAGCGCCTGGTAAAGCCGACGTGATCGCACAAAACGCTGCCGGTGACCATCTGGCGGAGCTTGGATCGGAGTTCGATCCGGCGCGATTCATCCGCGGCGAGCGCGGCACATTTTTTCAGGTAGTCCTCTTCGTCCGCCGCGATCAGGTCCGGCAGGCCGACGTTCGAGAGCAGGCTGACACCCACTCGGGAAACGTGGCTATTCCCTGCGATCGTGAGAACCGGGACGCCCATGTACATGGCTTCGACGGTCGTGGTGGTGCCGTTGTACGGCCAGGTGTCAAGCCCGACATCCACGCGCGAGTACATCTGCATGTGCTCGCTCTTGCCTTTGGTTTCCCCTTCGAGATCCACCCGGGAGCGTTCGATTCCTTGTGCAGCAAGGTGCGCATACACCCGAACCTTGGTCGCGGGCATCGCGAGGGCCATCGATTTCAGGAAGAGCCGGGAGCCGGGCACCGAGTTCAAAAGCTTGGCCCAGACGTCCAGCACGTGATTGCTGATCTTGGTGAGCGTGTTAAACGAGCCGAACGTCACGAAACCGTTCTTCACGCTGGGAACGGGGCCTGGTTCCCCCGCGTGCGGCGGGGGTGTATAGCAAAGGAAGCTTCCCTCCATCCGCACGAGCTTTTCCGTCGCGAGATGATCCGACCCGGGAGGATCGGTGAAGGCGTCCACGATTCGGAAATCCATCGTGGGCAAGCCGGTGGTGTTCGGGTAGCCCATGTAGGTGTACTGGATCGGCGCCGGCTTGAGCACAAACGGGACGATGCGGCCCATCCCGGTGTGGCCGCTTAGATCGACGAGGATGTCGATCCGGTCGGCGCGGATGTAATCGACCATTTTCTTGTCGTCGATTCGATGCGTGTCGATGTAGCGATCCGCGTGGGTGCGAAGGCGCGCCGTGAGCTCGTCCTCGCTGATCATGTTGTGATACAGCGTCACGTGGAACTTGGATTTGTCGTGGTTCGCGATGATCGGCTCGATGAAATGGCCGGCCGAACGGTTGCGAAAGTCCTGGCTGCAATAGCCGATTCGAAGCGGGCGCTCGGGATCGGGCACGTTGGCATGCGGGCGGTTGTCGGCCGGCGCCATTTCGCTGACGAGTTGGCCCATTCGCACGTGGTACTGAAACACCACCCGGGGATCGACGCCGTGAAGTCGCGTCAGGGGTAACAGGAGCGCCGAAAGAATCGCGGCGTCGCTCGGTGCCTTTTCGAGCGCCAGTTTCAGCACCCGCACCATTTCGTCGAGATCGCCCGAGAGGTCGCAGAACCCTGAGTAGAGGGCAAGGGCCTTTACATCGCCCGGGCGCCGTTCATACAACTGGCGCGCAACTCCCATCGCGTCTTCAAACCGTCCATCCTGGTACATCGCGATGCAGCCGGCGCGGAGCGGCTCGATATCCGACGGGTCGATCTCGTACGCCTTCCAGAAGTACTTCGAAGCGGCACCGAATCGCTCCCGCTGCATCTCGATGTCGCCCGCCAGCATCATGTACTTGCGTTCAACCGGCGATAAAGCCGCCGCCCGCTCGACCAAAAAATTCGCCTGATCAAACTGCTTGGTCTTGCACAGCAGATCCACCGTCTTGTCGAGCAACTGGTAGTTCGCGGGGTTCTTGTCGAGGGCGCGGCGCAGAATCGCCAACGCCTGAGGGAATCTTCCCGCGGCAACATGCGGAGCGGCCTGCATCAGAATCGCGTCGTACATCGGAAGGATCGTACGTCGAATCGCCCGCCTAGTTGCTGTACGCGGTCATCGGCGGACACGTACACACAAGGTTGCGGTCGCCATACGGGTTATCGACGCGCCCGACGAATGGCCAGAACTTGTTGTCGCGAACATACGGGAGTGGGAATGCCGCGGATTCGCGTGAGTAGGGGTGCTTCCACTCGTTCGCGCTGATCATCGCCATGGTGTGCGGCGCGTTCTTGAGCGGGTTGTCGGCCTTGTCCGCCTTGCCCGCTTCGATCGCACGGATTTCCTCGCGGATCCCGATCATGGCGTCGCAGAAGCGATCGAGTTCCGACTTCGGCTCGCTCTCAGTGGGTTCGATCATGAGCGTGCCCGGCACGGGCCACGACATCGTGGGGCCGTGGAAGCCGTAGTCCTGGAGGCGCTTGGCGATGTCCTCGACCTTGATGCCCGCAGACTTCTCGAAGGGGCGGCAATCGAGGATGAACTCGTGGGCACAGCGCCCGCCGGGGCCTTTGAAGAGCACGTTGTAATGTCCTTCGAGCCGCTTGGCCATGTAATTGGCGTTGAGGATCGCGACCTCGGTCGCGCGGGTCAGCCCCACTCCGCCCATGAGAGCGATATAGACATACGAAATCGGGAGGATGGAGGCGCTTCCGTACGGAGCCGCGGCAACCGCTCCGACCGACTTGTCCGTCGCGACGGTCGGTTTCACGACCGGGTGCGAAGGCAAGAACGGAGCGAGATGTTTCGCGACACCGATCGGGCCCATGCCCGGCCCGCCGCCTCCGTGGGGGATGCAGAAAGTCTTGTGCAAGTTGAGATGGCAGACATCCGCGCCGATGTACCCGGGGCTGGTGAGGCCCACCTGAGCATTCATGTTCGCGCCGTCCATGTAGACCTGCGCGCCGGCATCGTGCACCATCTGCACGACTTCGCGAATTCCGGTTTCAAACTTTCCGTACGTGGACGGATACGTGACCATCAGCGCGCCGAGGCGATCTTTGTGTTCGGCGATCTTGGCCTTCAGATCATCGTGATCGATGTCGCCGTTCTCTTTGTTTGCGACCGCAACGACTTCAAAGCCCGCGACGATCGCGCTGGCCGGGTTTGTGCCGTGCGCGCTGTCCGGGATAAGGCAGACGTTGCGATGCCCCTGTCCGATCGATCGAAGATACTGCCGGATCACGATCAAGCCCGCGTATTCGCCCGCCGCGCCCGCGTTTGGCTGGAGTGAAACCGCGGCAAACCCCGTGATCTCCGCAAGCCAGGTCTCCAGCTCGCGGAACATCTTCTGGTAGCCCTTGGTCTGCTCGCCCGGCGCGAACGGATGCATGCGGCCGAATTCGGGCCACGTCACCGGGATCATCTCGCTCGTCGCGTTCAGCTTCATCGTGCAGGAGCCGAGCGAAATCATCGAGTGCGCCAGGCTCAGGTCGCGCCCCTGCAGCTTGAAGATGTAGCGGAGCATTTCGTGCTCCGAGTGGTGGCTGTTGAAGACCGGATGCGTGAGGTATCCGCTCTGACGTGCGAACTTGCCGGGCATCCCGGTTTTGATCGACGCGAGCAGTGCGTCAATATCTTCGCTGCCGCCTCCGAATGCCGACAGCACATCGCGCACCAATACGCGATCGGTCGTCTCATCGAGGCTGATTCCAACGGTGCCGTTGCCCAGGTCGCGCAGATTGATCTTCTTTGCGCGAGCGGCGTTGAGGATGTCCGACGTGGCTTTCCCGGCGGGCTTGACGCGCAGCGTGTCGAAGACCAGATCCGCGTCTTCTATCGTGTGGCCGAGTTTTCGCAGCCCCGCGCGGAGCACCTGCGTGTAGGAGTGCACGCGCAGCGCAATCCGCCTCAGCCCCTCCGGCCCGTGGTACACCGCATACATCCCCGCCATGATCGCCAGGAGCGCCTGCGCGGTGCAGATGTTGCTCGTGGCCTTCTCGCGCTTGATGTGCTGCTCGCGCGTCTGGATCGCCATGCGCAGCGCCGGCTGACCCTGCGAATCACGCGACACGCCGATGATGCGGCCCGGCATCTTGCGAATGTGTTCTTCCTTCGTGGCAATGAACGCGGCATGCGGCCCACCAAATCCCATCGGCACTCCGAACCTTTGTGCGCTTCCGATCGCGATCTCAGCGCCCCATTCACCCGGCGGACGCAGCAGGGTCAATGCCAGCAGGTCGGTCGCAGCGATCAGGGTTACGTGTTTCGCGCGAGCATCATTCGAAAGCTTCTCGTAACACTCGACCCGCCCATCGGTGGTGGGGTACTGCACGATCACACCGAAGTCATCATCGCCGAACGACACCGACTTCGGGTCAACCACGCGAACCTTGATACCGAGTCCATCGGCCCGCGTCTCAATCACCGCGCGCGTCTGCGGATGAACATCCTGCGCCACCACGAACGACTTTCGCGGTCCGTCATGCCCGCCGGCAATCGCGAAGGCCATCGCCATCGCCTCTGCCGCGGCAGTTGCTTCATCGAGCAGCGAAGCGCCCGCCAAAGGCAATCCCGTCAGGTCACTCACCATCGTCTGGAAATTCAGCAGCGCCTCAAGCCGCCCCTGCGCGATCTCCGCCTGATAGGGCGTGTACTGCGTGTACCAACCCGGGTTCTCCAGGATGTTCCGCAGGATCACGCCCGGCGTGATGCAGTCGTAGTAACCCATGCCGATGCACGAGCGGAAGACCTGATTCTGCGACGCCATCGCGCGGAAGTTCGCGAGCATCTCGGCTTCGCCGAGCGGATGATCCGCTTCGCCGGTTAAAACTAGCGGCTTCGCCAGCCGAATATCCGCCGGCACCGTCGCGTCGATCAGCTGATCGAGCGACTTGTAGCCGATCGACTCGAGCATTTCGCTGATATCAGCTTCGCTCGGAGCGATGTGCCGATGGGTAAAGGTGTCGGAAGCATTCAGAACCGTGCCAGCCTTCGAAGCAGCGGCCGCGGCAGTGGGGGTTGGGGACTTGGCAAACGTCGTCATGGAGGGCTCCGGAACCGCCAAAAAAGGGTGTCGGCAGCGGCAAAGACGCGTTTTTCGCGGCCATCGCCGATCCCCGCTCCAATACTAGGTTGCGCGTGCCCGAGTTCTTGTACTCTGGTGCCCCTCGCTTGTGGAGATTTCACTCATGCAACGCTGCCGCGGCATCCTCTTCCTTTCCTTCTTTCTGACGCTCGCCGCCCAGGCCGCGGATATTCCGAAAACGGCTGTCGCCAACCCGACGAGGCAGATCACGCCCCCCGGCTCGGAAGAATCCCTTGCGGCCGATCAGAACGTCCTCCGCGATCACATCACCACGCTCGCCAACCCGTTTTTCGAGGGTCGTTATCCCGGCTCGCGGGGCGGCAAGCTTGCGGCTGACTACATCCAGTGGCAGTTCGAACACTTGGGTCTCAAACCCGCTTTTGCCGATGCGACGGATCCTTCCAAGCCTTCCTTCCGCCAGCCATTCCCCGGCCCAGCGCACAGCGAGATCTCGAAGCAGAGCTTCGCGTTCGACGCGAAAGGCAAGACAGTCACACTCACGCCGGGAAAGGAGTTCAATGTCCTCGGATTGTCCGGCAACGGCAGTGTGACCGCGCCGCTCGTCTTCGCCGGATACGGCATCACGATGGGCGAAGATGGGTACACCAGTTTCCCGGATTCGGGTCCGGATGTTGAGGGCAAGATCGCGATCATCCTCCGCTTCGAACCAATGAAAGACGACGGCACGTCCAAGTGGGCGAAGGAAGGTTGGTCGTTTTCCGCTGGTCTCGAACCCAAGATCGGCGCCAGCATTCGCCGCGGCGCGAAGGCCGTGATCCTTGTCAATGCACCGGGCGCGAAGGACGATCGCGTCGACAAGCTCGAAGATGTGAACAGCATCACCGCGCGCGAACCCTACGAAGCACCTGTCATCATGGCCACAATCGACACCGTCGACGCCATGGTCCGCGCCGCCGATCCGCAGGGCCGTTCGCTCCTGGATCTGCGCAAGCTCGCCGACGAAAACGGCGTCATCGTCGACTTGCCGAAAGCAAAAGTCACGATCGACGCCGAGATCAACAAGGTGCGTCCTTCGACCGACAACGTCGGCGGCATTCTCCCCGGCGTCGGAGATCTCGCCGATCGCTACATCGTCGTCGGTGGCCACTACGACCACCTCGGCTACGGCCAAGTCGGCGTGCGTTTTCCGAGCGATCGTGGACAGCTTCATCCTGGCGCTGATGACAACGCCAGCGGCACGTCCGGCATGTTGCTCCTCGCCAAGCGAATCAGCGAGGCGTATGCCGCGCTGCCCCCCGGTACTCCCCGTCGCACTGTTCTCTTTCTAGGGTTTTCGGGCGAAGAGTCCGGTTTGAACGGCTCGCGTTTCTACACGCAGCATCCGATCGTTCCGATCGGTCAGCACGACTTCATGCTCAATCTTGACATGATCGGACGCCTCTCTGAAAAGCCTCTCGAGGCGGGAGGGGTCGGCACTGCCGAAGGCTTCGCCGACTGGCTCGCACCATACTTTGAGTCGAGCAACCTCAAGATCGCCGGTAAGCAGAGCGGCATGGGTCCTTCCGACCACGCATCGTTCTACGCGGCACAGGTTCCGGTTCTCTTCCTCTTCTCCGGAATGCACCCGCAGTATCACCGCCCGGGCGACGTCGCTGCGCTCATCAATTGGGAAGGCGCTGCCAAGATCGCCGACATGGGCTATCGCATCGCTCTCGATGCCGCTCTGCGTCCCGAACCCTGGAAGTTCACCTCGCCCGCCAACATCGTGACGACCGAAGGCGATCAGCCCCCGCCTCCAACCCGGGGCAAGATCCGCTTCGGAATCTCACCCGGCGATTACTCCGGCGAAGAGAAGGGCGTTCTGGTGGGTGAAGTCCTGCCAGAAACTCCCGCGTCGAAAGCCGGAATCAAGGCGAACGACCTGATCGTCAAATGGAACGACAACAGAATCGCGGGTGTCGAAGAGTGGATGCCCTATTTTAACGCCGCCAAACCCGGTGACGTGGTCAAGGTCACGCTCATTCGCGATGGAAAAGAAATGACGATCGACGTCACGCTCGAAGCCCGCGCCGGCCAGCGCTGATCCGGCTCACTTTCCGTCGTTCTCGATAAACCAGCGGAGTTTCCAGTTGGTTCCTTCGAGCTTCATGTCGAACCCGCACCACGGGAGCGTGTCTTTGTCCACGTAGTGCAGGCGCACCCGCATCACGTTCTGGCCCACCATCTCGATCCGCACACCCGGACTGAGTTCCGCTGCCGGCAGCATCTTGAACATCTTTTCAAGGTCGGTCCGGCGCCGCTTCATTTCCTTGAATGCGATCTTTGGGTCATGCCCGCGTTCGTAAAATTCGTCCTTCGTCACCTCGCTCAGCACCTGCTCGGTGAAGGTCTTCTCGTCGTCCTCGCGCATGCATGTCGCGATGTGAAACATCAGGTCGCGGCCGTTCCGCGAGATCAGCGTCTTTGTTCCGTCGGGATTCTCGATGACGGGTTTCGCCGTCGGCTGAGCCGTCAGAGGCGAGTTCTCTACTCGCATCGATGAGTCGTAGACCGGAGGCGCTCCTGTTTGGGCTCCCGGTAATCCCGCCAGAGGCGGGTTATATCGAACGACCTTCGTTTCGCACGCACCAAGACCAATCGAGCCGAGCACCAGCAGCGCAGCGGCACGCAGAAGTATCGTTCCGCTTGCAATCACACCAGCGCTCCACGCCCCACGGCCTGCTTCGCGTCCGCCAGTGCCAGCTTCTGTACGTCGGGTCGTCCGCGCCGACGCAGGTCGTGCGCTTCAAACGCCGGTTCAAGCTTCGTGAAATCAGTCCGCGTGTGGCACCCGCGTGATTCCTCGCGCCAGAGCGCCGATTGAGCTACAAGCGAGCCCACCAGCAGCATGTTCTGCACTTCCCAGCCCGCCGTGTCGTCGAAGATCTTGTCGAGCGTGTAGCGAGCCCAGAAATCCAGCATGTCGCACACGTCGTGTAATTTGCCGCCCGACCGCTCGATGCCCACGTTCTTCCACATCGCGCTGCGCAGGCTCGAGCGCACGTCGTCCAAATCCAGCTCACCTTGCTCGCTCGGCCGGATATCGCTCACGACCGAAATTGGCGCTGGTCGCGCTGTCCATCCCGCAGGCCTGCCGGCAACATGTCCGACGGCTTTCATTTCCGCACTCACCCGCCCCGCGATCTCGCCCATCACCAGCCCTTCCAGCAGCGAATTGCTCGCAAGCCGGTTCGCCCCGTGCAGCCCCATCGACGCAACTTCACCCGCCGCGTACAAGCCCGGTACGTCGGTGCGGCAGGAAAGATCCGTCCGCACACCGCCCACCATGTAATGGGCTGCCGGATGCACCGGAATCAGATCTTCCGTCGGATCGAGATCAAATTTCTTGAGGAGCGCCGTCATCCCGGGGAAGCGTTCCGCAAATCCGCGAACGTGCCTGCAATCCAGCCACACATGGCTCCCGCCCGCGCCCGAGGCCTGCTTGGCAATCTGCCTCACAATCGCGCGGCTCACCACATCGCGCGGCGCGAGTTCCGCCAGCGGATGCACATCAACCATGAACCGATGCTCGCTGCTGTCGAGCAGATGCGCACCCTCGCCCCGCACCGCTTCTGTGATCAACCACCGGGCAGCACCCGGCAGGTACAAAGTGGTGGGGTGGAACTGCACAAACGCCATGTCGGCGACCGTCGCGCCAGCGCGATACGCCATCGCGATTCCGTCAGCAGTCGCGAGCGGAGGATTCGTCGTCTCGCGAAACAGCACACCCGCGCCGCCGCTAGCGAGAATCGTCGCCTTCGCCCAGATCATCTGAAGGCCGTACTTCGGGTGGTGCGTGATCGCGCCCATCACGGGCGCGCCCGGCTCATCGCCCGGTGTGATCAGGTCGAGCACGAAGCAGTTCTCGAACACACGCACGCCGGCAGTTGTGCGAATCTTTTCGGTTAGACAACGCTGGAGCTCTCGCCCCGTCGCATCACCATCCGTGTGCACAATCCGGCTCGCGCTGTGCCCACCTTCGCGGCCGACCGCAAGTTCGCCTTCGGAATTCTTATCAAGCCGCATCCCCCAGCCCATCAACTCGCGCAAACGCGCCGGCCCGCTCTCCACAATCTCGCGAACCGCGCCTTCCTCGCACAGCCCCGCGCCGGCGACAAGCGTGTCTTGCACATGCGATTCAACCGTATCGCCCTTCGTCAATACCGCCGCGATCCCGCCCTGTGCCCAAGCCGTATTCGTACTCTTGAGATCGCCCTTGCTGAGCACAATGACATCGCCGTGCTCAGCCGCAGCAACCGCGGCACGAAGCCCCGCCACACCCGCGCCGATCACCAACGTGTCGGTGAAGATCTGAGGAAGCAGCGTCGAGCGAAACGGGATCAGATAGCGACGTTGATCGAAAAGGCGGTCCATGTGGAATTTCAAACCGCCGTTCTAGTGTCCCTTGCCGCCGCAGCAACCACCCGAAGCTCCAGCCCCAGCTGCAACTGGCTCTTCCACCGGCCCAAGCATCCGATCGCACTTGAGCTGCAGGAACCGCGAGTGATGCTCCACGTGCCAGATTGAATACGAAAGGATGTCGCGCACGCGCTGCTCGCCGCGCTCCGGGTGCAACGCCACACGGTCAAACTGCTCAGGCTTCAGGCCCGACAGCCACTGGAAGCTCCACATCCGCATCGTGTGCATCATGGCCACGGAACCGCCGATAAGGCTCGCCGGGTCGCCCTGCTGCACTTCGCGCGGAATCTGGTAGAGCCCGCTATCAATGAACGCGTTCTCGTCCCAAACGGCGAGGACTGGCCGATCCTCCGCGATCGCTCGACGCATCCGGTGGACAAACGCGAGTTCCGCGTCTGCCATGTGGCCGACCAGCATCCGCACCGACCAACGTCCAACGTTCGCATCAGGCAGGAATGCGCGGTCCATCTGCTCCGCATCAAGCGAGAACACCCGCGGGTCGTAGTTGCCGACGCCGCGGCGATAGCGAGAGAGCATTTCCGAAATCGGGAGCGCGACAATCTCCTTCGCGGTGCCGGTCGGAATGACCAGTTTTTGGCTCCCGGTCTTGCAGCCGCAGCCGCCACCCGACGTCGCCTCGGCCGAACCGCTCTTGCCGCCGCAGCAGCCGCTCTCATTTGCTTCGCTCATACGGAATCCTTTCGTCGATTCATGGTAGGAGTTGCCGCGCAAGCCTCCGATCAGCCCGAATCCGCACGCCATCCGGGCTACGGTCGGATATGACGCAGTCCCCGCAGCGCCGCCTCGCTCTTCGAGTCACCACGATGCCGCGCGATACGAACCATTACGGCACCATCTTCGGTGGCGTCATTCTTTCGTACATCGACCAGGCCGGCTTCGTCGAGGCCTGTCACCACGGCCGTCATCGATGGGTCACGGCAGCGATCGACCGGGTCGAATTCAAAGCCCCGGTGCTCGTCGGCGAAGTCGTCAATTTCTATGGAACGACCACCCGTTTAGGCACGACCTCTGTAACAGTGCTGGTCGAGGTCGAGGCGGAGCGAGAGAAGGATGGAACGATGGTTCCGGTCACCGCCGCCACCCTCGTTATGGTTTGCGTAGATAAGGATGGCAAACCCATCCCCTTCCGCCAGCCCCCGACCGCTTGAACCCGAATATCCGCCGCAGGGGGTGCCCGTTCGGGTACACTACTGACCCATGTCCCAGAGTTCCTTCGTCACCAACAACCTTGTCGGCAATGTGATGGTCGCCCGCCTCGAGCGTGAGAAGATCACCGAGCACGAGTGTCAGGTCATCCTCGCCGAATTGACCAATGCCGCGGCACAATGCCACAACCACCTCGCGGTGGACCTGAGCATGGTGAACCTCATCGCTTCCGCGGGTTTGGGCGCGCTCATCACGCTCAACAAGACAATCAAGGGCAAGGGTGGCAAGGTCGTCTTCTTCAACATGAGCGATGAACTCATGCAAGTCTTCAAACTGACCCGCCTGAACACGCTTCTCTCGATCGTCAAGGATCGAGAGGCCGCCGTCAAAGCCGCGCTCTGATTCCGGTGACCCGCTTCGCGTAATAGCAGTGGGGCGGGAATCCACAATGTCCACCACCGAGCCAAGCACGCCCCGCCTCGCCGTGATGATCTCCGGTGGCGGGCGAACGCTCCTCAATCTGTTCGATCGAATCGCAAAGGGTGAACTGCAAGCGCAGATCGCCCTCGTTATCGCGTCGTCCGAATGCGCCGGTGCAGCAAAGTCGCGTGCCGCTGGCTTGCCCACGCTCATCATTCCCGGGCGCATCCCCGCCGAAAATCTCGAAACAGTCCTGCTCGAGCACCGAATCGACTGGGTCGTGCTTGCTGGCTACCTCAAACTCGTTGACATCCCACCCGCGTTCAACGGCCGCGTCGTGAACATTCATCCGGCGCTGCTTCCCAGGCACGGTGGCGCCGGGCTTTACGGGCATCACGTCCACGAAGCCGTGCTCAGGGCTGGCGACAAAGTCTCCGGTTGCACTGTGCATCTCTGTGATTCTCGCTACGACACCGGCCCGATCGTGCTCCAACGCGAAGTCCCGGTACTTCCAAACGACACTGCCGAATCGCTCGCCGCCCGAGTCTTCGAAGCCGAACGCGAAGCATTCCCGCAGGCGCTCGCCAAGTTGCTTGGCGGGTGGCACCCGTGATACCAGCGAGAACAAATACCCCGTTCTCATTGCTTTGTCGTGTACTGGCTTTCTCGTTGCTCTCTCAGTTCTCCGCGATGAACTGCTGCGGCGTCGAACCGGAAACCCCGGACCAAATCGAAGCAAAGGTCAACGAAGCCCTCGCAAAGCGCGACTTCACGCAAGCCGAACCCCTCCTCCGCCGCCAGGTTGAACTGCAACCCCGCGAGTTCGTCCCGCTCTACAACCTCGCTTGCGTGCGCGCTTCGCAAGGCGACGCAAAGGAAGCCGGAACTCTCCTCGTTCGTGCGATCGAGAACGGATTCGACGACATCCGCAAGCTCATCCGCGATCCCGATCTCGCCGGCGCTCGCAACGACGAAAGCTACAAGAAGCTCGTCGCGAACTGGCCCGCCATCCTCGAAGCCCGGCGCGACACAAACCTTGCGCAGGTCAGGGCCCTCTTCTTTCACCCCGACGACAACGCGAAGTACACCGAGGTGGTTGATGAAAAGCGCCGCCTGATCTACCGCAGCGCGTTTGATCCGACCGAATTCAAGAAAGCCCGCGACGAGATCGAGGGCCTCGCCGACTGGTCGGAAAAAACTATTTTCCCCGGCCTCTGGGATGCCAAAGAAGTCGCGCTCGATCCCTGGGTCATCATCGTCCTCCCCAGCAGGCGGGATTTCACCACTTGGCTCGTCGTCACCTTCGGGCCCGCTGCACGCAATGGCTTCTCCGCCATCGGCGGCAGCTACATCCACGAGAAAAAGCAGCTCGTCTCTCAAGACCTCGGCTCCACCCTCCGCCACGAGTTTTTCCACGTGCTTCACTGGCGCGATTGCACTCGCAAGGGTCAGACACATGAGTACTGGGTGCAGGAGGGATTGGCCAGCCTCGTCGAAGATGTCGATGTCCCCAAAGGCGCCTCGTACACGCAATTGAAACCAGTTCCGTCCTGGCGCACCAACATCGTCCAGCGCCGCGACCGCAGCAACACGCTCATGCCGCTGGACAAGTTCTGCGTGCAGCCACGTGAGAAGTTCCTCTCCTCGCAGCAACTCGCCAACTACGCCGAAGCACGGGCCGTCTTTCTTTATCTCTTCGATCGGGGCAAGCTCCAGCCGTGGTACGACACGTACGGCCAGGAAACTGCCGCCGAAAACGCGACGGAAGGAGGAGGCAAGCGAGCTTTCGAATCCGTCTTCTCCCGCCCGCTGAAAGAAACCGACAAAGACTTCCGCATGTGGGTGCGCAAACTCCCGGAAGTCGCCGAAGAAATCCGCGAAGGTATGGCAAGCCTCGGAGTTGAGGTCGAAACCGGCACCGGCGACGGGGTGACGATCACCTCGATCATCGAGCCGAAGGGCAGGGGCGGCGCCAACATCATCCCGACATCAAGCCTCCAAGGCGTCAAAGGTGAACTTCGCGTTGGCGATGTCATCACCGCAGTGGCGGGCCAGGCCACCCGCGACGTCTCCGAGCTGGTTCGCGTGCTGGGCGTGAAGAAGCCGGGCGAAGAAGTGGTGGTCACGTATCGCCGCCGGGCACAGCCGGGCGAAGCCACGATCAAATTAATTCCCCGTCCCTGATTTTTCGCGCGTTTGCGGAACCGAATCCATGCCCCGGACGATATACTATGTCACGCATAGTGTGTCCCCGAGAGGTCTCGAGAGTCCTGCGGGACCCACACAACCCTGTTCCCAATCCCTTCCCGGAGCCCCTCATGAAAATCGAACGCGAACTGATGCGAGGTGCCGGCCCCGTCGCCGTCCTGAAACTCCTCAACCGCCGCGAGATGTACGGCTACGAACTTGTAGAAACCCTCGCCGAACGCACCGACGGTGCTCTCGCCATGGGCCAGTCCACCCTCTATCCCATGCTCTACAACCTCGAAGCTCAAGGTTTTGTCGAGGGCTACTGGAAAGAAGCCGGTACCAAGGGTGCCGATGGCTCGCGCGACCGCAAGTACTACCGCCTCACCGACAAAGGTAAGACGCGCCTCGCCGAAGACTCCAAGCAGTGGGAGGCCGTTATCCGCGCGATGAAGGCACTCGGAGTCGCCTCGCTCGCAATCCCGCGGGTTTCTCTGGTTTCGGTCTCGTCAGCACTCCGAATCGGAGCCAATCCATGACGCCCTATTCGCCCCGCGCCGTCATCTCTCACTCCGATGTGCCGGCGGTTTCCGCTTCGACTCTGCCTCCCCAACTCCGTCAGATCGTCGAGCGCGTGCTCAAACGCACCCGCTTGTGGCCCAGCGAACGCGCCGATGTCGAATCCGAACTGGCGGCACACTTTGCCGATGGACTCGCTTCCGGCGCGTCCATCGAAAAGCTCGTCGAAGACTTTGGAGATCCCGCGGCTGCCGCCGGACTAATACGCCGGGCGAAAATCCGAAGTCGCTCGCGCGCCTGGCACGCCCAGCGCATGGCTCGTAATGTGATTCTCGGCGCAATCGGCCTCCTGGCCGTTTCATACGGAGCAATCGCTCTTCGGTATTACGCGGGAACGCCCACCATCACCCGAGATGTCCGGAAGGAATTCAACGCGCCGATCGCATCGATCCCCCAGTCGCAGCGCGCCTGGCCCATATACAAACTCGCGCTCTCCGCCGTTGTCAACCCGGGGCGCGAAAAAGCGACGGACGAGTCGGGCCGCGGCCTGCCGCCGCTTTCTCCCTTTGAATCCATCGAAGGAGCCAGCGCCAACCAGCGCGCGATCGCCCTTCTGCGCCGGGCCGCCGCTTTGCCAAAGCTCGGCCTCGAGATCGACGATCCTGAAGATTACGTCTTCATAAACCGCCAACTCGCGCGGCTGAACGCCGACAAGGACTGGGAAACCAAGGAGATTCCGGCGCCTCCCCGCGAGGGCGAGCCCGCAATTTCAATTGTGCTCCCGCATCTCGTACCGCTCCGCTCGTTCTCCCGACTCCTCATGCAGGATGTCGATCTCGCCGTGAAGGCCGCCGATGCGCAGGCAGTGAGTGATGACCTTGTGGCCGCTATGCGACTGGCCGTTCTCACCCGCGAGTCCCCTTTCCTCATCACCGATCTTGTTTCACTTGCGATGGGAGAGTTGGTCTTGCGGAAATTGCAGGAAGTGCTCACGTTCACTCCGGCGTTGGTGACCGACAACGCGCTGAAGCAATTCTCCGCTGCGCTTGTCGATATGGGTCCGCGCCCGCAGCTCGTGCGATTTGATGCCGAACTGCAGAGCTTTGATGACATCCTTCAACGCAGCTTCACCGACGACCGGAACGGTGACGGACGTATGACTCCCGCCGGCGCCCGGCTTCTCACCAGGGCCTCGCAGTTCAGCGGCACAAATCAGGTTGTCGACGTGGGGACCGTCGCCGCACTCCCGATCGCTTCGACCTTCGGGCCCAGCAGAAAATCGCTTCGGCAGATGTACGTCTCGCTCGTCGAACAGAGCAAGCAATGGAACGCGCAGCCCCCCTGGTCGCGCTCCGCGCCGCCGGACCCGGATGCTCTCAAGGCTCAAACCCTTCCGCTCTCGCCGTATTCATTTATCTCGCTGCTCCTCCCCGCATTCAACAACTCGATCTACGCCGCCGACAAGTTCGATACGGACCGCGGCGCCACGCTGGCCATCATCGCGCTCGAGCAATACAGGCGCAAGCACGGCGCTTTCCCCGCGTCACTCAGCGAACTCGTTCCCTCGTTCCTTTCGAGCCTGCCCCTCGATCTCGCGGATGGCCAGCCCTTGCGCTACAAACTTATTGGGAAGTCCTTTGTCCTGTATTCCCTCGGCGCCGACAGAAACGACAATGGTGGAACGCTGCCCCCAACGGCGAGCGCGGCAGTGGGAATTTCGAATTTCCATTTTCCCATCGACGCCGCAAAGGCCAACTACGACTGGGTTTTCTTTCCCTTCGTTCAGTTGCCAAAAGACGAGCCGAAGCCCTGAAACCCCGCCGTACTCCGCTATCCTGCGGGCATGGCGGAGCCATCTACCCAAAGCGCGTCGGAAAACGGAATGACCTCCTCGCTCGATCCCACCCGAGCTTCGGAAGCGCCGCTGCCGCCAAGCGTGGAAATGAAGCCCACCCAGGCGAGCAAGCCCGGCCCCGACGGCATCATCCGTTCCCAACCCGAATCCCCGCTCGTCGACATCATGGGGGGCAGTTCCCGCCATCAGATCAACGTTCTCGACCACGGCTTCATCGCCCTCGTCGATTGCATGCCCCGGCTCGTCCCGCAGGGCCAAACCGCCGACGCCGCCATCGTGCAGGCTGCCCGTGTTTCGTACGGCCAAGGCACCAAGAAAATCAGCGAAGACCGCGGCCTTATCCGCTACCTGCTCCGCCATCGCCACACCACGCCTCTTGAGATGGTGGAAGTGAAATTCCACGTCTGCATGCCGATCTTCGTAGCCCGCCAGTGGATCCGGCACCGTACGGCAAACGTGAACGAATACTCGGCCCGCTATTCGATCCTGCCCGATCGCTTTTACACACCCAATCTCGATCAGGTCCGCAAGCAGAGCAAAGCCAACCGTCAGGGGGGCGAAGAACTCTTCCGCGTCCACGACGATGCGCAGGAACTCAAGACCGCACAGGAATTTGTGAACTACCTCGACGATGTCGAGGGCTTTTACAAGCGGTATTTGGCGTTGACCGAGCAGGGTGTCAGCCGCGAGATGGCCCGCATCGGCCTGCCCGTCAATATGTACACCGAGTGGTACTGGAAGTGCGACCTGCACAACACGCTCCGGTTCCTGGCGTTGCGCATCGATGCCCACGCCCAAGCCGAAATCCGCGTCTTTGCGGAAGCCATGCTCAAGCTGATCGAGCCTTTGGTGCCGGCAACGGTTGAAGCCTGGCGCGATTACGAGCTTGGCGGCGTGCATTTGAGCCGTCTCGAGGCCGAAGCACTCGGGCGATTGGCGTCGGGTGGCAGCCCCGAGCTCGCCTGCGACAACTCCCGTGAACGTGCGGAGTGGTCGGACAAGCTCGCCCGATTGGGTTTCAGCGCGGGTTTTCGCTCGGCGTAAGTGATGAGGCTTTCATAAGCCTCGATCTTGTAACGCATAGTCCCTCGAGAAAATCCTTTCCCGACCCCGCCCGGCGGGTCCGACGGTAAGTTATTGCAGTTTCTGAGGTTGCAGAGGCCTTTTCCGCCTGTTTTGATCAGGCAAAAGAACCCGGCAAAACCGAAAAAGCCGACTTTTCCGCCAACTTCGCTGGCAACGCGCAAAACACGAGGCACCTTTCACTACGGCTCCACGAGGTGTTCGTGAGTGCCAGTGTTTGACTACTTCGAGATTTGTGAGGAGACCGAAATGATGAAGTCCATGATTGCTGGTGTGGTTGCTGTTGCTGGTCTTGCTGCAGGCGCAAACGCCGCGTGGGGCCTCCGCTTTGAAGTTTGGAACGGCGCCGCTTGGGTGTCGAGCATCAATGCGAACAACGGCGATGTCGTCAAGTTCCGCTTCGGTGCGTACTTTGACGCGAATTCGGCTCCCGTGATCACCACGGCTGACGGCACGGGCACCGCCCAGGCCCTCGCCCGCTTCACGGGTTCGAACCAGGCCGTCGGCTTCGGTGGCACCGACAACTTCCAGAACGTCGTCCGCACGATCACCAGCGGCAACCCCGCTCTCGTGACGATCACGGGCGCGACGATCGGCACCTCGGCTGTGACGAGCTTCGGCTCGCAGCTGTTCCTCGCTGACGTCCCCTTCGAGACGTACAAGGAAATCTACATCGGCGAAGTGAAGCTTGATGCCGCTGGCCTCAACCGCGTGATCACCCTCCAGAACAAGACGTTCGGCTCCGGCTCCGCCGCTGGCCTCACGTTCTACAACAACGCCTCGCTCGTCAACAAGCAGTCCGGCGCTCCCCAGGCTGGTGGCCCGGCCCGCGTTGACCAGACCGCGACGATCACCGTTGTCCCGGCCCCTGCTTCGCTCGCTCTCGTCGGCCTCGGTGGCTTGGTCGCCGCCCGCCGCCGTCGCGCCTAAGCGATTCGGTTAGAAGTTGAGAAATCGCGGCTAACCCCGCGTCCTCAGCAAATCCATGAACTCATCGTCCGCTCCGATCTCACCGTCGGAGCGGATTCTTTTTTGGCCTGAATAAAGGACGAATTGAGGGGTATGCCGGTTGCATGCCCGCCCTGGAAGCATCCCTTTCGGCGGTGTTTTCTCGCCGACACCCTTTTCGAGCCGGCGATTTTTGTGCTTTTGGTTTCCCGACCCAAAGATCGAGTTGTAATGAATGCCGCCGCGCCGTTTATCCGAGGCATTCCGCTTCGTTTCGCAGGCGCTTTCCAACCCGCCAAGGCAAGACCCTTTCGCAAACGCTGAGCGGTCAGCCACTTACAGAAAAACCAAACAAAAACCAATAAAAAGGTTTGCAAGCACGTTTGGTTTTCTGTACAATACCCGTACAGAAGGCGATCCCATCGCCGGCCGCCTCGTTCCCCGTTCGCTGGTGCGGCGCGGAGCCGGGGCAGCAATGGGTTTACAGGGTCTCGTCAAAACACTTTCCGCCGGCGGCAGGCGCTCGCTCCTCGCGTTTGCCGCCGGCGACTTTCAAAAGGAACCAGTATGACTGTCCGAAAAAGCCTGCCCGGCCCGGGCAACCCGGTGTTCTACTTCTGGGCACCGAATTTCGAGTCCGAACTCATCCATCACCCCAACGTCGTTCCGCTCGCGTTCATCAATGTCTCGCGACCGAATCAGTGGCGCCCGCCCGAAGCGCCGTTTCTGAAGCCGAGCGATTTCAGCGAAGAGACCGGCTTCGACGGCACGACCGAGACCGATCAGGATTCATGGGACGCATGGCGCAAGTCGCTCGGCGGCTTCTCGCACCCGGACTGGACCGACTGCGTCAAGGCTCACTTGCGTGCGTGCGCGCGTGCGGCGGCAGACATCTTCGAATTCTGCGGCTTCGAGAAAGGAACCGGTTCACGGAGTAACGGTGGTTACGAATCCGGAGTTGTTCTTTCGGATCTCGGCACGTTCTTCAACAGCAAGCCGACAGACGAACTCCCGACCGAGTGGAGCGACATGTCGCGTCTCTACGCGCATCCCCTCGATGCCGCAAGTGCGACCGACCCAGATCCGATGAGGCTGCTGCGCGTCGGCGACGATTGGTACTTGCCCGGCAGCAGCAGCTACCCGAATATGGCAGAATTGCACGCGGGTTACTACACGCCGTGGTGCGAGCACGGCATCGCCGAAACCGCGCCGCTCACGCTCTACTTCGCGCAGCAGCTCAAAGCCGAGCTCGATTCGCGGGGTCTTTGCTATCCCGCCGAACTCGCGCTCGACAACGAGCAAAGCCCGATCGGATGGATCCTCGCCACGCGCGACGGCGAGGGAAATCAGATCGGGAACTTCAACAACGTGCGCGCCGATGACCGCGCCGGCTCTGCGACCGTGTACGAAATCAAGGATGAGAACGGCCAGTACGTGCCCGTGACGTACAACGACCACTTCACCATGCAAAACGAAGCGGAAGCAGGCGCGCTCTCTGCAGTGCTCGTGGAAAATCGATTCGATGGCTATTTCAACGTACCCGCCGTGCACCGCATGCTCTGGCGCCTCTACACCTTTGCGTACGACTACGCCGAACACAAGGCTTTTTACGAACCCTGGAAGAGTGTCTTTCCTCAGAGCAAGTGCGGCAACTACGGCGGGCGATACGTTCCAACCGGCCCGGACAAGCCTCTTCTCATCAACTACGACGGCAATGTCAGCGTCTTCTGCGAGCACATGCGCGCCGACATCAGCTCCCCTCCGCTCTATCCCAACGTCAGCCACCCCGGATACGAAGGGCACGCCAATCCGTTCCAGGCCTACCTCGCCGACACCAGCGACATCGTCGACCAGTGCGAGAAGTTCGACCGCGATTTTCGCGGCTGGATTCAGGCTGCAACCACGAGCGGCGAAGCGATCAACACGCTGAACTGGGGCCCGGATCGCTTCGCCCGGCTCGTCGAGGCCATGGACAAAGTTGGCGGCCACGCGTTCTACGTCTACACCGATCCTTCGTGGACCGACACCGACGAAAAGAACGAGCTCATGGCCGACGCAATCAATCGATCGCTTCTCTACACCAACCGGTCCAAGCGCGAGCTGGACCTCATCAACATCGGCGCCGGAAAGCGCCGCTAAGAAAGGAATGTCAGTATGCCTTTGACCAATGTCTCTCCGTTCTCGTTTATCCGTGACCAGTTTCTGCTCGACGGAGTCAAGATTCAACAGCAGTTCACATCCAATGCCACCACCGATGTGCTTGCCTGTGTAGTCGCGCTCGCCCCCGGAGAGCGAATCGACCAAGTAGGCTTCCTTTGTGATGGCGCGACCGGTACGTTCAGCGCCGTGATCGCAATCGAGAGCATGTCAACGTCCGTGCAGGGGAATCCGTCGGGTACGGTGCAAACCGGCATCAACTCCCAGCCGGCACAATCGGCAACATTCCACGCCGGTGACCTTGTCGTCGGGAAGAACTGGCTGCCCATCAACCCGTATCGAAACGACTCGAGCGACACACAAATCATCGCGATCACTTTTCGGCAGACCTCCGGAAGTGGTTCCTACACCATTCGCAGCCAGATCGACAGCGATGTTGTCGCGTCCCGCTTTCCGTTCGTGATGACGCGCACCTCAGGCAGCGGCAATTTGACGGGGACGCTTGGCGGAATCCCGCTGATCTCGGCGCGGGACGATCGAAATCGGGTGGTAGGGTGCGTGCCCAATTTCCCCCAGCTCGATAGCGTGGACACGGCTTCTTCAATGACAACAGATCGCCTGGTCGGAAACAAATGGACCGCCGAGTTTGCGTGCCGCCTTTCGCAAGTCTGCTTTCAGTACTTGCCTCAGAATGGCACGACATTCGATCTGCTTGTCTATGTAAACGATGAAATCCGGGCTTCTCAAACGCTTCCGCCACGCGCTATTTCTTCGACCGATCCGTCCGCGATTCCGGACTACTCGTTTGCAACTTTGCCGGTCGGACCCATTCAACTGGACGCGGGCGATGTCGTCCGTCTTGTCCTCAAGGGCACGTCCAGCACGCCACTGAGTATTCCGATCTTCGAGTTTGAGTCCGATGTGGACCGCCTCGCCTTCGCCGGCGGAACCAGCATCCACCGCTGTTACGGCTCCACAGCTCCGGTCTGGGTCGACACTCCGACCGACAGTCTCGCGAGCATCTTTCCCATCATCGATCAGATCAACTTCGCCGCGGGTCTCGGCGGCTCTCCCGGCGGCGGATTGCAGCGCAGCGTCATCTATAAGAACGTCGAAGATCAGTGGGTCTTCTTCCGACTCGTGGATGGCGCGGGAGTTCCGATCAACGACGCCGAGCCCGAGTCGTTCACGATCAGTCTCGTCACTGCCAACACCGATGGTTCGCCTTCGTCGCCGGCTGCTGCCACGAACGACGCGGTCTTCATCGCCGATGGCGTGTACGGCCTGACGATCACGCAGGACGAGTCGAATCACGACATGCTCGTGCTTACGGCGTCGCACGCGCTCGGAAAAGTCAGCCCGGTCATCATCGAAACCTCTCCCCAGGTTCCCGAAGTGACCGTGTTGCCCGGTTCACTCGCGATGGAGAATTGATTCCGGGATTTCTTTGACAAGTCACCGCGCCCGACGCATCGCTCCGGCATCGCCTCCGGCGCGATCCAAGTCGAATCGGCCTTGAGGAGCGCCGCGGCAGCCGCCGCGCCTTCCCCAAGTAACGAAACTCGCCGCCCGCTCCCGCCGAAACGCTGGGGCGGGCATTTTTCAGTACGCAATCCTCGTGATCGGTCGGTTTTGGCCGTTGAGGGGTCGGTCGGCTCGATTCAATCGGCCAAAACGCTTGAGGTTTTCGCCTCACCGCGCCTGCGCCGGCATAGAAACGCCCGATTCATGCTTATCGGCCTCGGGCAAATTACGGAAGCGAAGGCCGTTACAGACGGAGTATTCGTTACAAACCACCGAACAGGGCACTATTTCTGGGACGTGCAACCATACAGACGGAAAAATCTGACAAAAAGCGGTCAAAACGAACTCAAAGGTCTTGAAGCACCCCCCAACTTCGATGTACATTTCATCGGTCAGGAACGAACCGCCCGTTCCGTGGGATTTTAATTCAGAGGAGAAGAGAGACATGAAGAATTTCGTTTTGGGCCTTACGGCCGTCGCTGGTATCGCTGCCTCGGCTAACGCTGCTTGGGGCTACAAGTACCAATTCAACACCGGTTCTGGCTGGCAGAGCGCTGCGGTGGTCGATGTGACCTCCGGTGCTCAGGCCGTCCAGTTCCGCGTCATCGCTTATTGCGATCCGGGCACCACGACCACGACCCCGAGCGGCACGGGCATCGCTGTTGCCTTCGCCCGCATCACCGGCTCTGAGAAGCTCACGAACATCGTCACTGGCGACGTTGTGAGCGGTCAGACCCGCGGCGCTCTGAGCAGCGGTCAGCCCGTGTATCTGAACCAGGCCATCTCGGCCGGCAACTACATCCTCGGCACGACCGCGAACACCTCGTTCGCTTCGCAGCTGCTCCTCTCGGGCGCGCTCGCAGCTTACTGCCCCTCATCGGGTGGTACGCCCCAGCTGGAGTGGGTCGTCCGCACCGGCAACATGACCGTCGCCCAGTCCGGCCCCCGCGTCATCAACTTCCTGATGAACTCGCGCACGCCCACCACGGATACGTGGTACCACGACGTGCTCATCAACGGCGTGCAGGACGTGGTCACGGCCGTTCCGGATGGCCTCAAGATTGACGTCGCCGGCACTCTCGCAGTGATCCCGGCCCCGGGCGCTCTCGCCCTCGTCGGTCTCGGCGGTCTCGTCGCCGCCCGTCGCCGTCGCGCCTGAAATGGCTCGACTGCACGGTAGAGATCCTCACAATCTCACGTGAACACCAGCCACGCTCGCCTCTCGGCGAGCGTGGTCTTTTTTGAACATGTTCATTCGATTTCGGTCTAGGCGTTAGAAAATCCGGAACGGGGTTTCCACGCTTCGCTCCACTCGCCCACGTTCGGAGCTTTGAAGCTTATCTCTATTTCCGCGCAGCCCCAACGCAGTCTTGTCTGAGCCTTGACCAACCCCTCTCAGCGACGCACACGAACGCCGCGTGAACAGCGTCATTCTCCTGCATCGAATCGTCGCGGCCCGTCGCCGCCTTCCGAGATCGATGGCCCGGTCACTTCGATAATTCGCCTGTTTTTGCTGGCGAATTCACGCCGGCGAACTTTGCACGCAACTCTCCCCGGAGTGAAAAAGCCCGTGGTCGATCAGCCCCTTTCGGCGGCACGATGTTCGTACGAACGGGGTCATCAAGTACTAACCCAACTCGCCCACCAAATGAGGTGGAAACCGATTCTCCAACGTCCGCGTATGGAATTGCGAACTTGCCTCATGTTCAGACATCCGGTGAATACCCGGTGCAAGCTGCCGCCGGAACGCCGGAAACCCCAGCAATTCAGGGGGGTTCTAGATGAACCACCATTCATAATGAAGTCTATTCCGAAGTTCATGACGAATCGTGAAACTTGGCCCCCCCTCTCACGTATGAAATGAGGAACCCCCGGCGTCCCGAAGTGCAATTCCGCTGCACTCTGGGCTCACTTCTTTGTACTGGGTGAGTTGCCGGTATTTGCACCGCCGCGAGAGCGGCAAACAGGAGATCGAGAGATGATGAAGGGAATTTTTGGCTTTGTCGCCGTCGCAGGACTCGCGACCGGCGCGCTCGCCCAGTCAGCCTCGTACGGCTTGCTGTATGAGGTCAGCACCGACGGCAACACCTGGACCCGCAACCTCAATGTCGACGTGAGCACGGGTTCGAAGGACGTGTTCTTCCGCGTCAGCTCGTTCTTCACCGCCGGCGTGCAGGTGACGACGGCCGAAGGCACCGGTAACGCGCTGGCCATGGCCCGCTTCACCGGCTCAAACAGGATCACCAATTTCGGCAACGGCTTCTACGGCGACCTGGTGACGAACTACCAGCGCGACGTCTCGAACGGAAACGCCGCGTTCCTTCAGCAGTCCCAGAGCGCGGGCAACCGCATCCTGGGCCAGGCGGGCACGGCCACGTCGTTCGCCAGCCAGCTCTACACGATCCTCCCTCTCACTCCTCTTTTCGTGACTCAGATCGCTTCCGGCAAGATCACGATCGGCAACAGCGATCCCGCGGCCTTCGTCCGCACGCTCATCTTTTCCAACAACTCCTTCGGCGCGGGCGCGACGCCCGGCCTGACCTTCTACCACGACGGCTCGCTCATCAGCAAGCAGTCCGGCGTTCCGATCAACGCGGGCTCGCCTGATTTCCAGTTTGCCACGATCGAAGTGGTCCCCGCGCCCGGTGCCGCGGCACTCCTCGGCCTGGGCGGCCTGGTCGTTGCCCGTCGCCGCCGCGCGTGAGTTTGATTCGTTCGTGATTTCCATCCGCACCCGCCCACCTCCTCGGGCGGGTGCGGTCTTTTTTGGTGAATATCGGAAGGCTCTAAAACGGCGCAGGGGAATTGAACTCCAGCCGAGCTGCGCCGCCGGGGGAAAGAAAGCTGAGGTAGGACGCGTGCAACATCAGGCGCTCCGCCGGTGCGCCGTTGTAAAGCGGATCCCCCAGGATGGAGTGGCCGAGCCCGTAACAGGCGTGGACCCGGATCTGGTGGGTGCGTCCGGTCACCGGACGGAACTCGATGCGCGTTCGGTCGATCTCGCGTGAAAGGACCCGGAAGTGCGTGGTCGCGGCCCGCCCTTGTTCGTGATCGATGATCTGCATCGGCCGATTGTCGACGTCGAGCCTCATCGGCAGCGTGATGGTTCCTTCGTCATCACGAACCAGGCCGGCAACGAGCGCGACGTATCGCTTTTCCGGCCGACGCTCTTCGAATTGCATCGAAAGGTCGCGCTGCGCATCCGCGTCGAGTGCGACGACCATCAATCCGGATGTGTCCATATCGAGACGGTGCACGATGAGTTGGCCGAGCGCGAGAGGCGCCGAATCAGCGTTGCCGCGATAGAACGCCGCGTGCAAACGCGAAACCACGCAGTCGGCTTTCTCGGGCCCGATGCCCGGAACCGAGAGCACGCCGCTGGGCTTCTCGACCACGACAAACCGCTCCGTGCGATGCACGACGCGGATCCCCCGGAGAATTGATTCAGTCGTTTCCAATGTGGCTTTCTGACAGATGATCCAGCCTGATTCTTGCGTGCGAACAATCGCCCGGCACGTTTGCGCTGCTCGATGCCCCCGCGACTGATGGAGTTGAAGATGCTCACGCTCGTTTTGCTTGCCGGCCTTGCGATGGGAACGACACAGGATGGCGTCGCGCCCGCTGCCGCACCACCGGCAGCCCCCGCGCCGGATTGGCGGCAGGAAGAAGCACGGCTGCTCGATCTCTGGTCGCAGTTGACGTTTCGACGCGATTTCGTCAAGGCCGGCGAAGCGTACTTCAGCGCGGACGGTCGGCGGATCATCTTTCAGGCCGTTCCGGTTCCTGAGGCGGGAAAGGAGCCCGACCAGCACTATTCGATGTACGTTGCGGATCTGACACGCGATGCGGAGGGCGGCCCCGTCGGGATCTCGAGCGCTCGTCGAATCAGCCCCAAAGGCAGCGCGAACACGTGCGGCTGGTTCAACCCGAAAAACCCGAACCTGGTGCTTTTCGGTTGCACGGTGGAAGCGCCGCTCGCCCCGAACAAGCCGGGGTTTCAGGTCGGTACCAACAAGTACGTCTGGTCATTTCCCGAGAACATGAAGATCGTGACGCTCGATCTCAGTTCGCTGAAGGAGGGGCAGGAGCCCAAGCCGGCCGTCCTCTTCGAGCGGCCGGGTTACTGCGCCGAAGGAAGTTGGGACCCGACAGGCCGCTTTTTGCTCTACGCCAATGTCGATCCGGCCAAGCAAACGGGCGAGAAGCCCGACGCCGACATTTTCATCTTCGATACCGTCACCAAGACGCATACGCCCATCGTCGTCGCACCGGGATACGACGGTGGCCCGTTCTTTGCGCCGGGCGGAAAGAGGATCTGTTATCGCTCCGATCGCGCGGGCAACGACCTGCTTCAGCTGTACTGCGCCGATCTGAGGTTTGAATTGAATTCGCAAGGCGTTCAAGTGCCGACCGGGATTGAGCGCGAGTACCAGCTCACGAGCAATGAACACGTCAACTGGGGCCCGTTCTGGAATCCATCAGGCGAGTTTCTCGTCTACGCCACCAGCGAGATGGGGCATCGGAACTACGAGGTGTTTGCGACCCGCGTCGATGAGGCTGCGCTGAATGCCGGAGCAAGCGCCGCGTCCGATCGAGTCGGAAGCGTGACGACCGGTGCGCCCGGCTTCGAAGCGGGCAAAGTCACGCAGGCTCCGAGTGTGGCAATCCCTAATCTCGCAAAGGCACGCGTCACCAACGCGCTCGGCGCGGATGTGCTGCCGGTTTTCAGCCCCGACGGCAAGTGGATGATGTGGACAGCGCAGCGGGGCGACATGGCGGCGGGGGAGACGAAGCCTTCGAGTCAGCTCTGGATCGCCCGATGGCGCGGGGCCGACCCGTTTGCGCCTGCTGCCGCGAATCCACAAAAATGAGGCGCGTTGAAGGCCGGTTGTGAGAACTCAATCATCCGCGGCAACGCCGATGCGCGACGAGTATCCTGTACCCATGGAGACGCGCAGCCTTCGGTCGCTTCTAGGCGGCCTGATCGATTACGCCGGGCTTTTCCCGCCCGCGAAACTGGCCATGCAGCCGGCTGCCGAGGCGTATTTTCGCGCGCTGAGCGGGCAGCACGAGTGGATCTTGAGCCGCTTTGTCTGCCCCGCGGATCGGCTGGAGGAACTCAGTGCCGCGGCATCGATGCTGATGCCGGGAACCAACGCGACGAGCGGGTATCGCGAGTTTGCCGCGGCAGGCGAGCCGTGGCGGATCTCGGCGCTCGTTGAGAAACAGGAGGACATGCAGCTGATCGACCGCTTCAACCAGCGGCACTCCCGCGAGGATCAGGGGCTTGCGAGTGTCGATGTGGTTGAGATCAAGGTCGAAGATCCGCACAGCGTCGATGACATGCTCGATGCAATCCCCGAAGACATGTTCCCGTTCTTCGAAGTCCCTGCCTCGGAAAGGTTGCCCGGCGGCGATGTTCGAGGATTCGTGGCAGCACTTGCTGGAAACTCGTGCGGAGCAAAGATTCGCACCGGCGGGCTGACGGAAGGAGCATTCCCCCAGCCAAGGCAAATCGCGGAATTCATGGTCGCGTGCCGCCAGGCCGAAGTGCCGTTCAAGGCGACGGCGGGCTTACATCATCCGGTGCGTGGATCACATGCGCTGACATACGAGAAGGACTCACCCCGCTGCACGATGCACGGGTTTTTGAACGTGTTCGTCGCGGGAAGCTTTGTTTTCTGCCAGGGCTTTGATGTGCAAGGCGCTGAGGACGTGCTCAAAGAAACCGACCCGAAAGCGTTCATCTGCACGGATCAAGGGCTGACTTGGCGAAATCACGTGCTGGACATCACCGAGATCGCGCGGGCGCGAGAGGCGTTTGCCCTGAGCTTCGGGAGCTGCGCGTTTGATGAGCCGGTGGAGGACCTGAAGAAGGTCGGGCTGCTGTAGAGCCGGTTACGCGAGAGCCGGCTTTCGCTGTTGGGACAATCCGTTAGTCTGGTGTGTATGAGTTCGCCTCGCGCCCGTTCCATGAAGAGCGGGAACACTTTTTTTCTTCTCTTTGCGTTCTTCTGGACGGCAATAACGCTGTTGGTCGACGGCATTATCACTGTCGGCATCGTGCGGCAAGCTGACGCGGGGTTTCGATTTCTGGAATCCTCTGGGACAATCGTTTCCAGCGCGATTGAAGATCGAGGCGGCGCAGAAGGGCCCAACTACGAAGCAGTCTTGAAGTATTCCTATCTCGTGAATGGAATGCAATACACGAGCGATCGGGTGACATTCGGCGGCACTTGGACTGGAAACAGAGCGGAGGCGATACAGCGGATGCGAGAATTTCCGCTCAACGCGACCGTTCGCGTGTTTTATGACCCCGTTTCTCCGAGTACCTCAGTTCTTCGTGCGGGCATTCAGCCAGACCAAATCGCCATTTGGGTTGGCTTCGTAACGCCGTTTTCGGCGGTCATGTTTTTCATGTGGTACGCCGCCTGGAAATCTCAATGGGCCATTCGAAATCTGCCCGGTGGCCTCGGCCTCGCCATGACTTTGGTCGATGACGACGGCGATCGGATTCGACTCGGAATTGTCAGGCATGCGGCGGGGCTCAAGGCCGGTGCGGCATTGGCGATCATCGGCATGTCGAGTGCGGCCCTCATCCTCCTTGGATTCGGGTCGAATCTCTCTATGGCAATGGCCTTCGGGGCATTCGCAGCGGCGTACGGATCGGCTTTCGCGATTTACGTCATTCTGCGCCGGATCAACTCGACCGGGAAGTACGACATGGTGATCGAACGTTCGGAGCAAAGCATCGAGATAGGCGATCGGGTGGTCAAGACGGGCGCGGGAAGCTATTCGTTCGATGAGGTCGATTCGGTCGGGATCAGGTCACGTATGTTCGGGATTGAGTCGCCATCGGAAGTCTTTGATGTGGTGCTCATGTTGCCAGAGACGGTGGATCCGAATCCGCTTCCGATTGGTCGTACGCTTTCAGAGCGCGACGCCGACGTTTTTCGAGAATGGCTTTGTTCCGAGTTCGGTTGGAAACCGGAAGTAAGAGAATGCGACCGGCGATGATCGCGGATCTTTTTTGGAGCAGTGCATGTCGATTCGGCTCGATTCCACTCACAATCCTGATCTGAAGTCCTGGGTCGAATCCGCCAACGACCCGAACTCGGAATTTCCGATTCAGAACTTGCCGCTCTGTGTCTTTGCCGCGACGCATGGCGAGGGAGCCGAGCAGCACACGCATGCGCATCAGGGTGTTGCGATCGGTGATCAGATTCTGGATGTGGGGATGCTCGGTGAATCCGGGTATCTGGAACGCGAGGGGTCCGGCGAACTGCTCGATGCGCTCGAGCAGGGGTACTGGTTTGGCTTTGCCGAATCGCCTCGGCTGGTTGGCGAGTTGCGGACGATCCTTCAGAAGTTCTTGAGTGAAGAAGGTGGCGGGCAGGGCATTCGGCGACTGCGCGACAAGGCGGTGCGGCCGCAGAGTGAGACGCACCTCTTGCCGCCCCTGCCGATCATCAATTACACGGACTTTTACGCGTCGATTCACCACGCTTCAACGGTGGGGGCGATGTTCCGGCCGGATCAGCCGCTGCTGCCGAATTACAAGCATGTGCCGATCGGGTATCACGGGCGCGCTTCGTCGATTGTGCTGAGCGGTTCGAAAGTGACGCGGCCGAATGGGCAGCAGTCGCCGGCGGAGGGACAGACCGAACCGACGTTTGGTCCGTGCAAGATGCTGGATTACGAACTGGAAGTTGGCGCGTACATCGCGCGAGGCAATCAGCTCGGCGAGCCGGTGCCGATCGGACTCGCGCACGAGTATCTCTTCGGACTTTGTCTTGTAAACGACTGGTCGGCGCGGGACATGCAGAAATGGGAGTATCAGCCCTTGGGGCCGTTCCTCGCAAAGAACTTCGCGACCAGCATCTCGCCCTACATCGTGACGATGGATGCGCTCGCGCCCTTCCGGCGCGGCGCGATGGAAAGGCCCGCGGGCGATCCGAAGCCATTGCCGTATTTGTTTGACGATGAAGACCAGAAGAGCGGCGGGTTCGACATCACGCTTGAGGTCTATTTGCTTACGTCGCAGATGGCGGAGAAAGGAATGGCCCCGCATCGCCTCAGCCGCGGCAGCTTCCGCGATATGTACTGGACGTTTGGCCAGATGCTGACGCACCACGCGAGCAACGGGTGCAATCTGCTTTCGGGCGATCTGATCGCGAGCGGCACGGTGAGCGGCAAGGAAGCGGACAGCCGCGGATGCTTGCTGGAGTTGACGTGGGATGGAATGGGGGAGGGAGGCAAGCCGAAGCCACGCAAGCCGATTCAGTTGCCGAGCGGGGAAACGCGGACGTTCCTTGCGGATGGGGACACGGTGATTTTCAAGGGGTATTGCGAGCGGGAGGGGTTTCGGAAGATTGGGTTTGGGGAGTGCTGGGGACGCATCGTCTGATGCTCAGCGCGATTGATTTGCTCGGATGCTTTGGATTCTTTGCCGCGATGGTTGGCGGCGCTGCGTCGTACGCAATGTTGCTTCGTAGTTTTCCCCGTCGACTTCGCGGCGAGTGCTCGGGTTGCGGCTACTCATTGAGCGGAGTCCAATCCGGCGGAGTATGCCCGGAATGTGGGTTGCCGGTTGGAAGCGTCCCACCCGTCAAAAGTTCTTGGTGGGTCATGGCGCCCTCTGCACTCTGGACCGTGGCAAATCTTTTTGTGACATTCGGAATCTTCGCCTCAAATGGCCGGGAAAAGCCACTGGGTGTGTGGGCTATGACACTCTTGTTTTTTCTTCCGGCGATTCTGGTCCCATGCTTTGTTTCATTCTGGATCGCAGCGAGAGGATCGTGGTTTATTGGACAACTGGCGGGTTTCGGGCTGAGTGTGATGCTGGCAGTCCTGACGGTTCAGGCCGTTTTCTATCCTGACACTATGTTTGCAGCAATGACCTCCTGCCTCGCGCCCGTTTTCTTGCCAATGGCGATGGGATGGGGTTGTTGGCTTCCGTATGTTCTCCACGTGCTGTTTTTTCGCCATCATTGATAAATTCAATTGGGTCGGTCAGTTCGAGAAGCTCCGGAGTTGAATTCATGCACTGGCTCTATCTCATCATCGCGATCGTCTTCGAAGTCGGCTGGGCGATCGCGATGAAGAAGTCGGATGGGCTCTCGAAGTTGCCTTGGACGCTGTCGTTCGCGGTGATGTACTTGCTATCGGCGGGGTTCCTCGCGCTCGCGACGAAGACGCTCGATGTCGGTCTCGCGTACGCGATGTGGGCTGGCGTGGGGATGGCGATCATCGCGACGATTGGAATTGTGTTTTTGAAGGAGCCGGCAGGGGCGTTGCGGATCGCATCGCTCGCCCTCGTGCTGGTTGGCGTGGTGGGATTGAAGATTTCGGCGGGGGCGGGGTCGAGCAAGGCCGAAGCGCCGATCGCGGCGAATTAATGCGAGGGCTTGTTGTGCATCAGCGCATCTGTCGCAACGCACCCAAACTAGCCCACCCCCAACCCTCGCTCCCATCACGGAGGGGGCTTCTGAAAAAGCAGATCGTGGATGCCCAGCGTGCGGCTAAGCGCTTCCGCGGCGAATTGCACCATCGTTCCGACGATGCAGCCGGCAATCACGGTCAGCGAGCGTTCGATCGCGGAGTGAACGACCGAAGTCGCCTGGATTGAGAGCACGATGACGACGGCGATGCAGGCGATGCGTAACCCGTCTTCGAGGCGCAGGAACTGGCAGAGGACGACGACAACCACGATACCGACGAGCAATTGCCATGGGCCGACGCCGAGCAGTTCGCCGAGGCCGAGCCCGACCAAGGCGCCGACAATGTTGGCGACGATGCGGGTGAGGGACGCCGCGAGCGATTGCTGGAGGCCGGGCTGGATCGCGATGATGGCGGAGATGATCGCCCACGCGACGGCGAGCGAATCGACGAAGAAAAGGCCGAGCAGCAGGATTGCGGAAGCGGCGATGGCCTGCAGGCTGTACGACGCGGCGAGCAGGGCGTTGATTTTCCACGGGCGTGGGTTGGCGAGCAGGTGTTTCGCGAACGAGGTTGGTGCGGGCCGCGGCTCTTCCATGCGATCAGCGACGTTGAATGGGCGGCGGGCCGCCGGCCGTAAGCCCGAAGGTCTTCAGCAACTGGTGCATGCACGAGGCATCATGCTCATCGAACGCGCCGATTGCGAAGCCGTCGATATCGAGCACGCCAAAGGCCTCGTGCTTCTCGTTGAACATCGGCACGACCAGTTCGCTCTGATCGCGCGGGTCGCAGGCGACGTAGTTGGCCCCGAGCGTGCGGATGTCGTCGACGACGTATGAAGAGGCATCGAGTATGCCTTGGCCGCAGAGGCCGTGCAGGCCGATGGGGGAGCAGGCGGGCTTGGGGCGGCGGTCGATGAGGATCATTTGTGCCGCGTCTTCGGGATCGCGTTCGTAGAAGCCGATCCAGGAGATGGTCTTGCGATCGGCTGACGGGTTGTCGTCGCCGAAGGCGGCCCATGTGAGGTCGAGGAAGGCCGACATGGCGGCGGCGCGATCTCGGGCCGGTGCGGGGGCTTGGAGGAGTTTGGTGTAGTCGCGGAGGGGCATGAGAAAGGGCCAAATCGCAAATGAGCAAATCGCAAAGCTCAAATAAGAACTGCGCGAAACGATATCGAGGTCGAGGGGCGAACGACGTTGCGCGGATCGGCGCGGGCGCGCAAGAAAAAACCGACCCCGGAGGGATCGGCTTGTAGCTATCGGCTGAACGCTGACGACTGAATTACAGCGTCGCGCTGGTGTAGGGCAGCAGGGCGAGGAAGCGGGCACGCTTGATCGCCTGAGCGAGCAGGCGCTGTTCCTGGGCCGAGGTGCCGTTGCGCTTGCGGGCGAAGATCTTGCCGTTGGGCGACATGGTGCGGCGGAGGTTCTCGACGTCCTTGTAGTCGATGAAGATATTGCCCTTGGGGGTCGTCTTGGTGATCTTCGGCTTGGGCTGGGGACCGGCGCTGAACTTCGAGAACTTGCTCATGGAAAACTCCGTCGTGGACCTGGTCATGGACTGGGGCCCGGGGTCTCAGGAGAACGCTCCCGTCCGGGCGACTTGTTCCTGCCGCGAGCCCAAAAGGGTTCCCGGTAGGGTCAGGATGTTAGGCGTTCAGGCCTTGGAAGGCGAGGGAGACGAGGGTGGAAGCGGGCTGGAAAGGGGGCCTGTTTTGCAGGTATTCCGCTCGAGCTCGAGGAATCCGCCACCGAAGCAGGCCACCAGCAGGATGGGGACGAGGATGACGGCGTTTTCGCCGATTTTGCACCACGACATCTTGTCGTGCGGGCAGATCAGAGCGAACTTGCCGAAGCAGCCGCAGGTTAGGCTCATGTTGCGGAGCAGGACCGAGGCGACGGCGACGGTGAAGACGATAAGCATCGCGGCGAGCAACGAAGCGGCGGCGCGAGTCCAGATGCCAACGATGAGCAGTAGTCCGCAGATGACTTCGATCCACGGGATCGCGCCTGCGGCGAGATGAACGAGGTGCTCAGGGAGGATTTTGAAGCTGTTGATGGCGAGGGCGAACTTCTGCGGCGCGTCGCTCGACTCAAAGAGTTTTTGATACGCAGCGAACAGGAAGAGCGCGGCAACTGCGAGGCGGCAGATGAACAGGATGAGGCGGCCGAGTGCGATCACTTGGTGCCCTTCTCAACGGGGAACCCGAGTTTTTGCCATTCTGGGAAGCCGTTCTGAATGATGTGGAGCTTGGTGTAGCCTGCGCCTTGGAGAAGAATCGCGAGGTTCGTGGATGCGTCGCAGTCGCCTCCGCCGCAGTAGATGACGATGGGCTGCGACTGGTCGAGGGCCTTCATTGTGTTTGCCGCGGCGGGCGTGTTGAAGAGGCTTGAATTGAGGTGGAAGGCTTGCGGGATGTGACCGGCTTTGAACTCTTCATCGATGCGGGCGTCGAGGAAGATGACGCCGTCGTCGAAGAGCTTCTTGGCGGCCACCGAGTCGATCATCATGCCGAGTGGAATATCGGCGTGAGCGGCGGAGAGCGGGTCGCGAAAGCCATCAGTCTTCGGCAAGGGCGTTATGGATGGCGGTGTTGTTGGGTCAACCGGAGGTGCGGCTGGTGTTGCGCTGGATGAAGCATCGGAAGGTGCCGAAGGCGCCGACAAGTTGAGCGCGATCCTGGTCGGACGAATCCACGAGTCGGCGGCGCCGATGATGACACCCAGGCCGACGATCGCGAGGATTCGCTGGAAGAGCAGGCAGTTCATCGCGGCGCTCCTTGCCTGCGACTAGGAATTAGCGCACTACGACGTAGATGCCCAGGCGCACGGTCTCTTCGCCGGGGACATCCGTCAGAACGTCGCAGTCGATGACGCCTCGGTAGGCCTCGTTGGGCGCTTTGCCGGAGACGGCGATCGTGTACGAGTCCGAGGGACCGGTGACGCCGGGCTTCGCCGGCTTCCACTCGAACGTGAGCTGGGGATCGACACGGCCGGCAGGAGCCGCAACCTGCTTCACATCGCGAATCTTGAAGGGCTTTCCGCCGCGGCTGGTAACGGTGGCGGTGTTGCTGAACTCGGCGGTGCGGGCGACGAGGCCCATGGTCACGCGCTGCGGCTTGGTCTCGATGTCACCGACGACTTCGCCAAGGACCGGCAGACGCGTTTCCTTTTCGCGGCTGTCGTTCGTCGTGAGGATCATGTTGCGGTTGAAGCGTTCGATCTTTTTCGCGGGCGGGTAGATGACCTTGACGGGGATACGGTAGAACTTCTCGCCGTTCATCTCGAACGGTTCGGTCTTGCCTATTTCGGTCTTGATTTCTTCGCCCTGGCCATCGAACTTGATGTCGGTGATCGCGAAACCTTCGATGCGGCCGGTGACAACCAGATCGACCGTGCGAGACTCACCCTTGGCGACCTGGTTGAAAGCGATAATCTTCGGTTCGATCGTCACGATCGGCTGTACGTCGGCTTCGATCATCAGTGACGATGTTGGCGAGGTGGGATCGTTCGAGACGACGGTGACGCGCTGCTGGACCGGGCCGGCCGCTTTGCCCTTGGGGTCGAAGATCACTTTGATCTCGCCCACTTCACCAGGTGCGTATTCCATTTTCGAAAGCTGGGGAACCGTGCAGTGGCATGAGCCCGATGCGCTTGTGATGACGAGGTTGGCCTCGCCGCTGTTCTTGAACTTGAAGATGTGCTCGACCGAGTTGGACGAGAGGATCTTGCCGAAGTTGAACGACTTCTCGTCGGGCGTGAAGCGGCCGCAGGGGCCGATCGGCTGCGCCGGTGCGGGGGAGAGCTGACCCGGACGGGGCGGGAGCCTGTCGCCGGCGGGTCCGTTGGTTTGCGCGGGCGGGAGCTGAGGCGCCGGCTGTGTCGCGGCAGGCTGAGCCCACGCGGACGCGATGCAAGCAAGGCTCAAACCCGAGATGAGGAAGGCAACACGATTGGACTGCATAGGAAGCTCCCGAACGAGGCTTTGGTGTTGTTGAGCGAGGTGGCGAGTCGATCGGTTCGGAAAAGAACCAAGTTTTGGCAGGGAGAAGCATAGCGAGTGTGTTTGCGCTTTGTGAGGTAAGAAGGGGCGTTCATCACACTTTTTGGGACGTTCAGGCCTCGGCGGTTTCGGGTTCGAACGCGCCGCCCCGGAGACCGCCGGCGAGGAAGTCATCGAATCGATCAGAGACTTCTGCGGGGCTTTGAGCGTTGCGGATGGCCTCTTTGAGAGGTTTGACGCCGACGACGCGACCACGCGAATCGGTGGTCATCAGACGCTTGGCAAACCAGGTCATGCGCCGGCGGATCTGGACCATGGCGTAGTGCTCGCCCCGATATTGGACCATGAGTTGGAGATAGCGGCGGACGGATTCGATGATCTCGCGCTCGGATGGCGCGGGAGGAACGACGCCGGTTTTTTGCAAGGCCCATGCATCGCGGAAGAGCCAAGGAGTGCTGAGCGCGCCGCGCCCGATCATGACACCGGCGCATCCGGTTTCGCGGATCATGCGCACGGCGTCGGAAGCTTCGCGGACGTCGCCGTTTCCGATGACGGGAATCTGGCCGTTCACAGATTCGACGACACGCGAGATTCCCGCGAGTTGAACTTCGCCGGAGAATTTCATCTCGGTGGTGCGACCGTGCACGGTGACACCGACGACACCGACATCGGCGAGCATGCGCGCGAGGTGAGGGGAGCAGGCATTTCCGGCGTGATAATCGAAGTCACTCCAGCAGAGACGCATTTTGCAAGTCAGAGGCACTGGGCACTTGGCACTAGGCACTAGCAGAGATGAGTTGCCGAGGCGTTTGGACCATTCGTCCGAAGAGAGCGAGCACGCTTCGAGTTCTTTGACGACGCGGGCGGCGATGGCGACGGCGCGGGAGAGGTCGGTGAGGAGCTTGCTGCCGCCGTCTTTCTTGGTCACTTTGTCGACGGGGCAGCCCATGTTGATGTCGACGAGGGTCGCGCCGTGTTCGACGGCCCAGCGGGCGCCTTGGGCCATGATTTCGGGATCGCTGCCGTAGAGCTGCATGCCGACGGGTTTGTCGAAGTCGTTGGTGGCGGCAAGATCGAGGCTTGAAGCGGTGCCTCGGAGCAGCCCCTGCGGGCTGAGGAGATCGGTGCAGGCAAGACCCACGCCAACGCCAACACCGTCGGGATGCGTGGACCATTCGCGCACGATCGTGCGGAAGGCAAGATCGCAGTAGCCGGCGATCGGCGCGAGGAGCAGGTTGCTCGCGAGGCGGAGGGGGCCGAGTTGAAGTGGAACACCGATCACGAGGAATCGTAATCGGTCGAAAGGAGCGGGGAATAACGCGGAATCAGGCGCTGACGGCCGTCTGCACGGGTCGGTCTTCGAGCGCGGTTGGGTCGGTCGGCCGGGTGAGCACCCGCTCGCCTTCCATCGGGCTGAAGCGCGAGCCGTAGAGTGGGATGCGAGCGTTGCTCGCTGTCTTTGGCATCAGGGGCAGCACGATCATGATGACCAGGAACATCGCGACGTTGGCGCCGAGGAGCGCGAGCAGTGAGGTTTGGCCAAAGTAGACCATGACGCTGGTGACAACGACGACGAAGAGCGAAATCGGGATCGCGCCCTGCCACGCGGTCGTCATGACCTGGTCGTACCGGAGGCGGGGGATGGTCCAGCGGATGAGCATGCCAAAGCAGATGAGCAGGACGGTCTTGCCACCGAAGACGGCGATCTTCGCGAACACGCCCAGAAGCGTGGCGTTTTCCGGGCTGAGCGGATGGTTGTTGCCGAGGAAGCCAAGCGGCAGGTGGAAGCCGCCGAGGAAGATCATCGCAAAGAGCGCGCTGCCGGTGATGAGGTGGGCGTATTCAGCGAGCGGATAGAGGGCGAAACGCATCGAGGAAAACTCGGTGTGGAATCCGCCGACGAGTTCCTGTTCGCACTCGGCGTTGTCGAACGGTGCGCGATTGCCTTCGGCAAGAGCGGTGATGTAGAAGAGTGCTCCGGCGATCGGCTGGCTGAGAATGAGCCATCCGTGCTGATATTGCCATCGGATGATCTGTTCGGGGAGCAGGCTGCCGATGGTGAGAAGCACGGCGAGCAGCGAGAGACCCATCGGGATCTCGTACGAGATCATCTGGGCCGTGGCGCGAAGGCCACCGAAGAACGAGAACTTGTTGTTGGAGGCCCAGCCGCCAAGCGTGATGCCATAAACGCCGAGCGATGCCGCGGCGAGGACGTAAACCATGCCGACGCTGATGTTCGCGCCCGCAACGAGGACGGTCGTGGCCGGGAGCCAGCCAAGGAAGGGAATCGGCAGAGCGGGCGCATCCCAAAATCCGCCCCAAGGAATGATCGCGAATGTCACGAGCGGCGGAATGACCACGAGCGCGGGAGCAAGGGCAAAGAGGATCTTGTCGACGCGGGCAGGGGTGTAGTCCTCTTTCAGGAAGAGCTTGATTCCATCCGCGACGAACTGGCCCAGTCCCCACATGCCCTTCAGGAAGAAGAGGAAGGGGAGTCCAAAGTCGAGGCCTACGCGGTTGGGGCCGATGCGGTCCTGGATGTAGGCGGAGATCTTGCGCTCGAGATAGATGCACATGCCAGCGCCGCCCAGCATGATGTGGAAAACCACAAGCAGCACGAGGACGGAGATGAGGAGTTGAGAGGTCAGAAACTCGGGAATTTGCATGGCGGGGGAGTGTAGATCCTGTCTTGCGGGCCGGTCAGAAATGCGATTTTCTCGGACTTCTTCGGCCAAGACCCCCATTTGAGGTTGAAGCCAAAGCGGTTATTTGCCAAACTGAGTGCTTCCGCCTCACGCGAGGTTTCGCGTGAGATCTGACTCTAAGGGTGAAGGAGAGAGAAATGTTGAGCAAGGGAAACCGGCTGTTGCCGGCGGCGTTGGCGCTGGGCGCGTTGTCCTCGATGGCAACCGCGGCGTTCACGACGTACACGAATCGGGCGGCGTTCATTGCCGCGGGTGGAACATTAACGAACGAGACGTTCACGACGCCCAAGACATTTGTCACGGGGGCGAATCTTTACAACGGCGTGACGTACAGCTTCGCGCCGGGTGTGGGAGGAAACTCGATTTCGGGCGGTGTATACAACGGCGACGAGTTCACGTCATCGAGCCTTGATATCACCTTTTCGTCCGCGATGAGAGCTTGGGGCGCCGATTTCAACGGCGCGGCTACGGCGTCGGGGCTGAAGTTCACAATCAATGGAACGACTTTCGTGCTCAGCGCTTCCGTGCCCAATCCGGGCACGGGGTTCTTCGGAGTCATTTCCGACGTGGATTTCACGACGGTTGATTTCGGGTCGGGCCCGCCGCCGAACGAAATCTACTCAATGGACAACATGCTTTTTGGCACCAATGTTCCTGCGCCCTCAGCGCTTTCTCTCGCGGCACTTGCAGTCGCGGGATTCGGGCGTCGACGTCGTTAACGCTTGCGGTTTCGTGCCAATAGAAAAGCGAAAGCGGCGCGGGAAACCCGCGCCGCTTTCTTTATCGAGTTGATGAAGACTTAGCGGCGACGGCGGCGAGCGGCCAAGAGGAGGCCCATCGCACCGGTCGCGACCGAGCCGGGGGCTGGAATCATTGCGGAAATCACGATGACCGAGTCGTTGTAATCGTAATCCGAACCGCCGGCGATGCGGTCTTCCCAGAAGAGCGCCCAGGTCGGCGTCGAGAAGCCAGCGCCGGTCATGCGGTAGGTGACGAGCTGACCGTGCGCGCCGCCCGAGCCGTCCAGGTTGTCGCTGATGCGGCTGGTGAATTCCTGGCCGGTTGACTGATCCTGCAGCACCCAACGGAAGCTGGAGCTGACGTTGAAGTTGCCACTGGTTCCGATGTTTCCGGTGTTGGTGACCAGCGAGAAGATGCCGCCGTTGGTGTCATCGCGCCAGCCAAAGACGGAGTTGTCGCCGGCGTACTTGGATTTCACTTCGAATGCGACCTGCGATCCGGTCCAGATCTGGCCGTCGGAGGTGTTGAGCGAGCCGGCCGAAGCAGTGAGGCTCATCGGGCCGCCAACGTTGCCGTCGGCGATGCGCTGGGCCGTGACGGAGCCGTTGCCGAGGTCGAGCGAGCCGGGCCCGCCGACGCTGTTGAACGAGCCGCCGAACAGGATGCCGAGAATGCTCGAGACGTTCTGTTCGCCACCGGGTGCGGCCTGAATCGTGTTGTACATCGGAGCGGCCTGAGCGGCCGAGGCGGCAATCAATGCGATCGCGGCGCCGAAAGTGGCATTACGAATCTTCATGTTTCTCTCTCCCTGAGAATGCGATTGCTCGCGAGAGCGATCCATCACTCAGGTTGAAACATGCCACGCGATTGGAGTGACGCGCAGTAAACGTGACGCAGCGGGTAAGGAACGAACGACGTCGGGTCGCATGCTCGACAGAGTCGTCGCGACTGACATGGAAGTGTGTGGGATTGCCAGAAAAAGCAGGCGTTACCGGTCGCCCGAGAATTGAACGACTTGGTCGAGAACTTCGCGGGTATTGGCGCAGCGGGGGCACTTGTGTTGCCCGCCGAGTTTGCCCTTGGATTCGAGCCAGCGATGGAAGGCCCCGGGCCGAAGGGGAGTGATGGTGGGGAGCGACATCCCGACGCCGTCGGTGCGCTTGGTTGTGTAGTCAACGTTTTGTTGCTTGAGACTTGCGTCGAATGCGTCACGGAAGCGATCGAGCGCGGGCGGAATCGCGTCGGCCTTGGATTCGATTTCGATGGCGAGCTCGAGGCCGGCGCGGCGAGTGCCGGCGGGATAGACAGGCGCGGCGGTGAACTCACCCACGAGGAGGTTGGCGGCCCGGGCCGCGTCGGCGACGGCGGTCTCGATGTGCTCGACGATGAGGTTCTCGCCGAAGGCGTTTACGAAATGCCGGTGGCGTCCGACAATGCGAAGCCGGCCCGGGCCATCGCCTTTTCGTGTCGGTCCGCCACAGACGCTGTCAAACTCCACAACGTCGCCGATGTTGTACCGCCAGAGTCCGGCGCATGTCGAGAGGATGACGCAGTAGCGCTGGCCTTTTTCGACTTGATCGGCCGAGAAGGCCTCGGGATCGGGGTCATTGATGCGTTCGAGGGGAACGAACTCGAAAAAGTTTCCCAAATCGACATTGAGCCGTAGAGATGGATGCGTCGATCCGGGCGGCGCGCCGACGGGATTGGGCGCGTCCTGCATGGCGATGAATGCCTCGGAGGCCGGATAGAGCTCGAAGCGGTGGGGGATGTCGGCACCGTCCGAAGAGCCGGAGTAGACCTGGCGCACACGCGGATCGAAGGGTTGGTAGCGAACGCCCCCGTGGACGAAGACGGTGAGATTCGGCCAGACCTGACGGAGCGTTGAGATCGGCGCGCCGTCCTCGCCGGGCACGCGGCTGGTGATTCCACGAGCGCGGGCCAATTCGATGAGTCGGTCAGCCAGCACCATCGCCCAACTCGGCATTCCCGAGATCATGCGGACATCTTCGTTGATGCAGCGGAGGGCCATCGCTTCGATTTTGCTCGGCCAGTGGCTCATGAGCGCGACTTCTGGGCCGGGCAGATAGATCTTCGAGATGGGCCAGCGGATCAAGGGCGTCACGAGTCCGGAGAGATCGCCGGTGCGGATGCCGTGGTTGTTGGTGTCGAGGTTGGTGGAGCCGCCGAGAAAAAGGCACTTGCCGGTGAGAAGCCGCGAGGGACTGACGCCCTGATTGGCAAGATTCGCGAAAATGTCGAGCGAGGCACGGAAGTTCGACTTCAGCATCTCGGCCGAGACGGGAATGAATTTGTCACCGGCGGTCGTGCCGCTGGTCTGGGCGAAATCGCGTACGAGTCCGGGCCAGAGGATGTCGGGTTCGCCGCCCTCGCGCATGCGTGCGATGTCGTCCTTGAACGCGTACCAGTCGCGCACGGGGAGGGCCTTGCGATAGGCGCCGACAATCTGGTCATCGGGAATGGATGCGAGTCTCGCGAAGCCATGTTCACGGCCGAACTTTGTGTTCGATGCCCGCTCGAAGAGGTCACGCAAGGCCGCGACCTGGATCGCGTGCGTATTCGTTTGCCAGAATCGGATGTCGGCTACTTTGCGCGCGCGACGCTTGAGATACGCGCCAAGCCCGGCACCAATGAGCGATGTCCAGGAAAATCCGTCACGAAACCGGCTCGGCCCGTCTGGAAGGTCGGCTGGCAGTTGAATGGTCGCGGCCATCGCAGGAGCCTGTCGAGACGGGCAGAAACAGGAGCAAGAACACGGGCAAACACAATCAGTTCAACGCTTTACTTCAGGAATGAATCCGGCGAGTACATCCGCGAACTGATCCGGGCACTCGATCATGGGTGCGTGGCCGCAGCGATCGAACCAGACGATGCGGCTGCCGGGAATCGACGTGCGGAAACCTTCCGCGGCCTCGGGCGGAGTGACGATGTCTTCGCGGCCCCAGATCAGCAGCGTCGGCATCTTGATTTGGCCGAGCTTGTTGCCGAGGTGATTGCGGCGGGCGGACCGACTCAGCCGCACCATGGCGCGGGCACCCGTGCGACTGGATAATTCCTTGAATGCGCGCTCGATGTCGCTCTCACTCAGGTGCTTTGGATCAAAGAAAAGCTCGCCGATCTTCCGCCTCAGCCATTCGCGGCTGGGCCGAATCTGCACATCACTCACCATCGATTTTTCAATCAGGCCCGAAGAGCCCGCGAGCACAAGCGCCTGCACCAAGTCGGGCCGCTCGATCGCGAGGCGGAGCGCGACGTGTCCACCGAACGAATTGCCCACAAGCACGACAGGGAGCGCGCTGTCCGGGCGGAAATAGTCTTCGATAAATCGGGAAGTCAGAGCTGAAACGCCTTGGATCGAGCAATCGTCGCCGCTGAGATCGAGCAGCGGGATCTGAAGCATCAGGCAGCGTGCCGTCTTGCTGAAGCGCTCGACGACTTTCTCCCAGTGCTCGTTCAACCCGACCAGCCCGTGCAGGAAGACGAAAGTCGGCACGTTGGTCGATCGCGGTCCGACGTCGACGATCGTTGCCGGAATTGGCCCGTGCGCCCCGGGAATCGTGATGGCCCGCGGGGTCATGCCCGAACGGGGCGAATCAACACGCGCCGCACCGCCCGCCGCGAGGGTGGGCTTGGCAGTGTCGATGGTTGTCGTTGAAGTTCGGGGCATACTGGGAAACGCTCGAATCGCAGTACAAGGAAAGGCGACAAAATATAGTACCCGCTAGCGTGGCGAATTTGCGCAGTTCTTTACGGTTTCTGAACGGTCCTGCGATTGTCGCGGGGCGCATCCGGCGATTTGCCGACATCATCCATTTTGCACTTTACCGTCCACCAGCTTCACTATTCGGTCGGAGCGTGCGGCGGTCGTTTCGTCATGGGTGACGATCACCATCGACTGCCCCGCCTTATGCAGGCTGGTGAAAAGGTCGAGGATCGACCCGCCGGTGACGCGATCGAGATTGCCGGTCGGCTCATCGGCGAGGAGCAAATCGGGCTTGTTGATCAGCGCCCGCGCGATCGCGACGCGTTGGCGCTCGCCGCCCGAAAGTTCCGCCGGCCGGTGGGTGATGCGGTGCGAAAGACCGATCCGCTCGAGCAGTTCGCGGGCGTGCTTGCGGACTTCGCTCCGCTTCCGCCAGTATTCGAACGCGCCCATCGCCGTCATCGCGGCGAGCGTGACGTTCTGCAGCACCGTCAATTCGGGAAGCAGGTGATAAAACTGGAACACAAAGCCGACGCGCCGGCGGCGATATTCGTCCAGCCTCCCCGTCGAAATCCTCGTCAGATCCTGGCCGCAGAACATGATCGACGGCTTGGCAACATCCGCCGCGACCTTGTCGACGTTGTCGAGCCCGCCGAGCAGGTGTAAAAGCGTGCTCTTTCCGGAACCCGACGCACCGAGCACGGCGATCGACTCACCCTCTCGGATGCTCAGATCGACGCCACGAAGCACGGGGACCTTTGTCTTGCCGAGCAGATAGGTCTTCCGGAGATTCGTCGCGTGCAACAAAGGCTCGCTGCTCTTGGCGGCGGATCGGAAAAAAGATTTGGAGGAGGCCACGGCTGTCACGGTTTGGTTCTTGAAAGTCTGGTTATTCGAATCGGAGCGCCTGCACGGGGTTCATTCGCGCCGCCCGCGCCGCAGGCCAGAGAGCGCCGAGGCAGCTCGCGATCAGGCCGCCGCAGAGAACGATGATGACGTGGGTTGAATCGAGATCGCTCGGGATGCGCGTGAAGTAGTACACCCGAGGGTCCCAGATGTATAGATTGAGCTTCTGGCCGAGCCACTCGTGGATGCCGTTGATGTTGGTGACGACGAGATAGGCGAGGGCGAATCCAACCGCGGAGCCCGCGAGTCCGATCACAAGTCCGTAGAGCAGCCACAAACCAGCAACGCCGGAGCGTGATGCTCCGACTGCGCGCAGCACGCCGATATCGCGGGTCTTCTCGCTCACCATCGCCCAGAAAATTGCGAGCACGAGGAAGACCGCCGTGAGCGACACGAAGCAGAAGATGAAGAGCACGAGAGCGGTTTCCTTCTTGACCGCCGTGATCATCGTCCGGTTCTGATCTTCCCACGTCTGGATGCGGATGGAAGTTGTTTCGGGAACCTTGCCTTCGTGCGCCGCGGCAAATTCCCCGTAGATTTTCGCGACGCGAGCCGCAAGTTTGTCGGCGTCGGCGGTGTCGAACGACGCACGCTTGCTCCGGACCAGTACGTTTGTGACCCGCGCCGGATCTTCGCTCACGACTCTCGGCGGGAGAAAGTCTTCTTCGCTCGGCTTGTTCGAGAGTTTCACGCCCACGCTCGCCGCGTCTATCTTCTCCGCGCGGTTCATCTTGAGCATGTCCTGCAGCGCCTTGAGTTGCACGAACACCGTCTTGTGATCGATTTCATAAAGCCCGGAGTGGAACTCGTTGGCCACCGGGAAAGTCCGCGCCACCATCTCGATGGCGCGGCCCTTGCTGTCCATCGGCAGCACGTTGAGCGTCACGGTTCCGTCGACCGGAAGCATGAACATATCGACCCGTTTCTTATCACCTTCCGCGGTGCGGATCATCGCCTGGCCGGGATAGAAACCCCACGGCTCGCGGAAGTTGAACCCGCTGACAGAAATTCCCGGGACCACCGCCGGCCGCTCGATCGTGCGGCCGTCTTTCTTGGAGACTTCCGTTCGCACGAGCTTCTTGCCGCCTTCGAAGATCTGCTTCCACAAATCATGCTGGCCGAGCCGCAGATCCTGCCTGGTTGTGTCCTTCTCGCCGGGCTTGTCCATCGGACGCCAGTAGAGCGTGTCGTCGTATCCCGTCACGCGTGAGAACGAGGGACCGTCGATCCCCTTGATCGACACTGTTTCGGTGCGACCGTCGGGCAACCCGATCAGTCCGTACGTATCGATCACCGGCGTTGCCGCGGCAACTTCCGGATCCTTTTCCAGCCGCTGGATCAAATCGTCGTAATACGCAAATCCCGTGATCGGCCACGAGATGGAAACATCTCCGGAGAGCGTTCGTCCGGAGTTGATGAGCATGACAAGAAAGCCGCCCATCACCGACCACACCACGATCACCATCGCCGTGCAAAGCGCGACGGCGAGTGCCGCGAGCAGAGGCATGATCTTGCTGGTCAGGTACCGCTTTGTGAGGAGCAATTGATACACGTGCGGGTGAGGGTAGCGGGGTTGGCGCGTTTCGCGCCGAAATTCACGCGAGCCAGCGTCCGCCATCGACGCGGACGATCTCGCCGGTGACATATCGGGCATCGAGCGCAAGCCAGCACACGACTTCTGCCGCGTCTTCCGGAGTTCCCGCCCGGCCCAGCGGCACGCGGGCAAGGTATTCCTGCTGGAATTTCGCGCCCGCTTCGGATCCCTCTTCAGGCCACGCAACTACGCCGGGGGCGACGGCATTCACCCTGACTTTGGGGGCAAGCTCCCGAGCAAGCGATCGCACCGCCTCAACCAGCGCCGCCTTGCTCATCGAATACGCCAGCAAGTCCTTACGCGGTCGTCCCAGCACGTGCATGTCGACCATCGCAACCACACCCGCGCCACCGGCGAGTTTCGATGCATCGAGCAGCGCCCGCAATTCCGTCGTCAGCAGGACCGGCGCAAAGGCGTTGATCATCATCGCCCGATCAAACTGCTGGGAACTCAGCGATTCCAGCGGCGACCGTTCGTACACGCTTGCGTTATGAACCAGCGCGTCGAGGGATCCATACCTGGATTCCACGCGTGCCGCGAGCGGCGCGATCGAATCGACGTCTCCGGGATCGAGTTGCTCCAATTCCACCCGCGCGCCAATCGCTTCCAGTTCCCGCTTCGCTCCGATTGCGTCCGCCGCTTTTGGCTCCCTGGAGGTAAGGATGATTGTCGTGCCACCACTCGGGTTTCCTCCGCGAGTGGAGCTTCTCGCAGTAAACGCCCGCGCTACGGCCAATCCCACGCGACGCGTGCCGCCGGTAATCAGCGCTGTGACTGGACGAATACTTTCGCTCTGCACACCCGATTGTTCGCCGGACAATGCGCTCGCGCACTCGCTCAGAATTGATCCGGCTTTCGGGGCTTGCGCCGCTTTGGCTCGCCCCCGTCCGGCCCATCGTCTCCGAAGTCCGGCGAATCCTCGATGCGCGTGTCATCCTGGTCGAATCCGCTCGAGCGGTAAAGCTCTTCGGCCGTCGGCACATCGGTTCGATCCGCGGCAACCTTCCACGGATCCTCCGCAAGCTTTTTCTTGGTTTCCTGGGCAAGATTGCGAAGCCGCGCCCGCCTGCGCGCCTGCATCCCGAGCACCAGCGCCGCCATCACCACGATGAGCCCGAGACAAAGCAGTGCAATCAAAAACAAACCGCGCCCGATCGAGTTCACCTGCGATCCATCCGCCGCGTTTGCCAACATCTCTCCCACGAATGCTCCGTCTGGCTGCTATTGCAAGGGTTTCAACTGGCCCTGCGGCTCGAGCTGGGCCATCAGCGGCAGGATGTAATTCTGATTTCGATAGGTGTACACACGGCCCGTCATCACGATGTCCACCGTTCCGGTGCGGCTCGAAATGGCTCCCTCCAGCCGTTCCAGCGCTTTGGATCGAATGATGTACATCGCGGGCTCGGCCGGTGTATTCGCATCGCCGTCGAACGCGATCCCGAGCCGATCTCCGATCCGCACCAGCCGGCCGCGCCGATCCGTGAAAATCGTTCCTTCGGGCACAAGCGAGCGCGATGCATTGCCGCGATCCCCATCGGAGGCTGTGATCGAGCGACCTTCGTCGCCCTTGGCTCCCTCAGGAGTCGCGCTACTGATCGGCGGCAGAACCTCGCTCCGCCGACTCTCGAGCTGCTTGATGATGTCCGCAACTTCCGGGTCATCGCCGGGGCGAACCGAGGAAACCTCGCCCGATTCGTTGACTTCCGGAGTCGGCGTCTTGGCTTCCTTTACGGGTGCTGGAGAGTTAGAAGGGGTAGAGGGGGTCGAGGAGCGAATGACCGTAAAAATCGTCGGCAGCAATTGCTGGCGCTCGCGATAGACAAACAACTGCCCCGAAACTTCCACGCGCGTCTCTTCGGGATTCGCGCTCGTCGCGATCGAGGACTGCAGCGCTGCCAGCGTCTGAGATGGAAGCAGAATCATCGGCCTCTCGCCTCTTCGACGAGCATCCCGGGGCGACGGCATATCGGGGATGAACACAGCTTCGCCGGTCTTGAGAATTCGAACCGTGCCGGTTCGACGGACGAGGAACGTGCCTTCTGGAAAGTACCGGCCCGGTGCGACCGTGAAAGTTTCGGGGCTTAACCCCGGAATAGTCGCGCTGGTTTTTTTCGCGCCCGCTTCGGGGGTCGTGGACGCCGCGTTTGGCACTTGCACAGTTGCATCGGCTTTGGGGGCATCGGCCTTGGGTGCATCGGGCTGCACCGGCTCATCCGCGCGAGCCAATATCGGGCTGAGCACCAGGAATGTCGTGGCCGCAATTATCTTGAAACCGTGCCCGGACATCCATGCCTCCTGACGTTTCCGTTCGCGTGCAAGCGTAACCGTTCATCGGCTGGGGCGGGGGGGCGTCCCGAGTCCGGAGCCACTTCCGGTTGACCTGCTCGCCGCGGGGGTTAGTATCCCTCTTCCGGCAAACGCCGGGAACCCTTGGCCGGGTGCCAGAGTGGACAAATGGGACGGATTGCAAATCCGTTGCGCAAGCTTCGTGGGTTCGAATCCCACCCCGGCCTTTCCGCAGTCCGTGCGATTTGCGCGACGCCTTGCCGTGAATCCGCGCTTGCGATTGCGCTGCTTCCTCCAAATTCAGTGTTCGTCCGTTCGCCGGTTATACTGCCTCTCGCGTGACCCCACGCGCACTCACTCAAGGGAAGAAATCATGGGCATGGTCAAAGAATTTCGAGAGTTTGCTCTGAAGGGCAATATGTTGGATTTGGCCGTCGGCGTCATCATCGGCGCGGCGTTCGGCAACATCGTCAATTCGCTGATCCGTGACGTGATCATGCCGGTCGTGGGCATGGCGGGCGAAGTCGATTTCACGAACCGGTTTCTGCCGCTTGGGGCGAAAGTGCGCGAAGCGGTCGCGTCCAATCCCAACATCGGACTCGAGGATGCCCGCAAGCTTGGTTCCGTGCTCGCGTACGGATCGTTCATCACGATCACGATTAACTTCCTGATCCTGGCGTTCTGCATCTTCCTCGTGGTGAAGGCATTCAACACCGCCCGCAAGCGCTTCGAAGCGGAGAAGCCGCCCGCACCGCCCGCGGGTCCGACCAACGAAGAAAAACTGCTTGTGGAAATCCGCGATCTGCTTGCGCGTCGATGAGAAGCGAATTAGTTCAACGGATCCAGGCCCGCCAGCGCGGGCCTTTTTCCTGTCTCCGCAGTCCCGGTCAGTTTCTGAATGTATTGAGACCAGAGATCAGAACCCGTCTTGCGGTCGTAATGGTTCAGAATGACCGACACCAGATCCACCGAGATATACAGCTCGTGAAGCATCACCGCGAGCGCGATCAACCGGTCCGGCGCGTAGTGATGCAGCCTGCGGAAATCCGGAACGAAGATCGCATCCGACCACATCGCTTGACGAACCGGAACGTTCGGATTGTTCGCCGCTGTCAAGGGCCCGAAGGCCCGGCCGCCGAAACCGTTCAGGAAATGCAGCATGAACCCCTGGCTCCGAAGAAACTGATCGACCTCGCCAAAGAGCGCCTGGCCCTTGTACATCTCCAGAAACTCGACCTCGCAGTGCAGCAGCATCGTTGATTTCAGCAACCGCTCTGCGTTCCGCAACACATCGAGTTCCGCGCCCTGCACATCAATTTTCAGAAAGTGAACATCCTCGATTTCCTTGACGTCGTCCAGCCGCGCAGTCTGAACGGGTTCGACACCCTGAACCCGAGTCAGCTCCGCAAGGTTGTTGAACGCACGCAGCAGATCGGCGTTTGGCTCGTACAGCGACGAGGTGAAGCCGGTGTTGGTGACGTAGAAATTTCGCGAAGTGCCGTCGCCGATGCAGTACGGCAGGAATTTCTGCCCGGGCCACGCCGCCGCGTTGAGCTTGTCGCATTCGGTTTCCAGCGGCTCAAACCCGATCACCGTCGTCTTGCCCGGCCGGATCAACGTGCGATACGGGATGTGCTCCGGCCCGAGAAACATCGCACCAATGTCAACAATGTGCAGGTGCGGGACCAGATCGCCCAGCATCTCAATCAATGAAAACGGCGGCTTCATCGCTGTCATTTCCTCTTAGGTGTCCGCCACCGTTCAACGACGGACCTTCGCCGCTTCCTTCTCCGCACGCCGGCGCTTCAACTCCGCATCGATGAAGTCGGAAATATCACCCCGCAGCACCGCCTCATAGTTCGTGTTTTCCATCCCCGTGCGGTGGTCCTTCACGCGGTTGTCGTAGAAAACGTAACTGCGGATCTGTGTCCCCCAGCCGCGATCGAGCTGTCCGCCCTGTGCCGCGGCAATCTCCTTCTCCCGCTTCTCGTCCGCCAGCAGTTCCAGCTTGGCCCGCATCACGGCCAGCGCCTGGCTCTTGTTCTGTCCCTGGTCGCGATACGTGCTCGCCACGACCTGCAATCCGGTCGGGATGTGGACAACGCGCACCGCCGATGCGACCTTGTTCACGTTCTGACCGCCCGGCCCGCTCGCCCGCACAAACGGCGTGATCTCAAGGTCCTTCTCAGGAATCACCAGATCGACTTCTTCAAACTCGGGCGCGACTTCCACGGTCGCGAACGACGTCTGCCGCTTGCCCTGCGCATTGAATGGCGAAACCCGCGCCAGCCGATGCGAACCGCGCTCGCAGCCGAGATAGCCGAACGCGTACGGCCCCTTCACATGCAGCGTGACCGAATCAATCCCGACTTCGGTTCCAAAGCCCTTGTCGGTCTCTTCGAGCGACCAGCCCATCTTCTCGCAGTAGAAAAGATACATGCGGAAAAGCATCTCGCACCAGTCGTTGGCCTCAGTCCCACCCACGCCCGCACTTACCGTGAGGAAGCAATTCCGATGATCGTGCTTGCCGCTGAGCAGCGACTGCAGCTCGATCTTCTCCATCCGCCCAACCAGCCCGAAGAGCTGTGAGTCTGCCTCCGCAAGCAGGTCCTTGTCACCCGCCTCCTTTGACATCTCGTAGCCGATCTTGGCGTCCTCGAAGTCCTTGATCGCGCTCGCCAGCGGATCGACCTGCGCCTTGAGCATCTTGACTTCGCTGACAACCTTCTTGGCCGCGGCCTGGTTTTCCCAGAACGACCCTTCGTTCATCTGCGCTTCAAGTTCTTTGAGCTGCGCCGCCTTCGCGGGGAAGTTAAAGCGAGTCGCGGATGGTTGTGATCCGCGCCTCGAGGTCGTTGATGATGGGTTGATGGGCGTCGTAGTGCATGGGGGCCTCAATACTGCCGTTGGCGGCAGGGAGGGAGTTTAGGGCTCATGACGCGAAAAAAAAGACCGAGGGCGCGCCGGAAGCCGCAGGCGGCAACGTCTTGTTTGGTAGAACCTAGCCAGGAGCAGCTCATGAGGAATGTCGCAAAGTCCGCCGTTTTCGTCGCAAGTCTCGCAATCGCCAGCGCTACCAGCCTCTTCGCCGGTCAGCCCGCGACCGACCCAGTCGCGGCGTACACAAACGCCAATGGGACCATGCCGGGGCTGAAGCAGCTCCTGCCGACCTTTGATTTTCAGGGAGGCTCTGTCACTGAATTCGTTGATGCTCTCCGTCTCGCCGCTCGCCCGCGAGAACTGAACATCATCATTCTCGATCCGATGAGCGGTACGAAGATCGCTCCCGTGAAATTGCGCAACATCAGCGTGGAAAGCGCTCTGCAACTGTTGCGTGGACCGCTGACGAGTTCTCCGATCGATGTAACGTGGATCGTTCCCGAAAATTTCTTGGATAACCCGGTCGTCTATATCAAACGTCCGAACACAGTTGCCTCTGAATTGGCCGAAAGAGCTGTTCAGGAGCAACGCCGGAAGACCGTGGTGCTCTCTTCTCAGATTGGACCGCCACGCAGTGGAGAAGAAGGCAAGGCTCGAGACATGCAGCTTGCCCTTACGTTGGACGCCGTTGGAGAGGCGCTGAATCTGAACGTACAGCCGGGCAAGCCAAATCCGAGTATCAAGGTTCACAATCCATCGGGATTGCTCTTCGTGGTCGGCGAACCTTCAGAGATCGCGATTGCCCGCGAAGTTGTCGACCGAATTGCGCAAGAGGCTCGCGATGCTCAGAACGCAGAGGCACCGAGACTCGAGATCACTCGGTTGCGTAAGGAGCTTGAGGCGCTGAAGACGCGCGAGGCAACCGCCGCGGCTGAGGCATCGAAACCGGTCGAAGTCCGAGTTGCCTCAGATGGAATCAATATCTTGGATCTGAAACTCGCGGTGGAATCAGCAATGCGGCTGGCGCCCGGTGTAGCCGGGCGCAAGGTTGAGATTAGCGCCGATCCTGAAGGGCTTGTACTAAGGGGGGATCGTGAACTAGTGCGGAATGCCGAGAACGCCGCGATTGGAGCACGGACTGCGATCTTCTTGAAATCGCGACAAGCTCCCTCGAGTGGGTCATCTGTCGAACAGAAATGATCTCGCAATCTGGCATCACGTCAAAACGCAAATGTTCAATCGAATTCACTTTCGATCGGCGAAAGGGTAGAAGAGAGTGGCATTTGCGAGCGAAGCCGAGTTCGAATCCTTTTACGCCGAATGGTTCCCGACACTTCTTGTTTGGTCCCGCACCTTCATCCCCTCCGACGAACACCTCGCCCTCGACATCGTCCAGGAAACCATGATCCGCGTCATTCATTCACTCCCCGCCCTCGATTCGCACGCCGCCCTCGTCGCGTGGCTCCGTGCCGCAAATCGCTCCGCCGCGATCGATCTGCTTCGCCGCCGCTTTGCATCGCAGGCACGCGAGCGCGTCGCCGCGAAACCCGAATCCGTCGACTCGTTGCACACGCAACACCCAGCCAAAACCGCCGGAATCGGCCGCGACAGCGACCTCGCTGCTCTCACACAAGCCCTCGCCACCCTCTCCCCCGACGATCAACTCCTCCTCCGTCTCCGTTCCGATTCCTCCGCCTCCTTCGAACAGCTCGCCACCTCCCTCGGCGGCACACCCGATTCCCTCTACGGCCGCGCCCGCCGCGCCCTTGCCCGCCTTCGCACCCTCCTCTCCGAGGAGGCCTCCGATGCCTGATCAACTGCCGCCGACCCCGCAGGAAGATCTCACACCAATCGCCCGCGAGCGCCGCGATGCAATGTTCCCCGTTCTCCTCGCCGAAGTCCGCCGCGTCCGTCGCCGCCGCAGAGCAACCCGGATCGCCTCAATCGTCGGCGCAGTCGCTCTCATCTCCAGTGTGCTCGCGCTCGCCCTGCTCCGCACGGCCCCGCTCGCCACCAATCAGCCGCTTGCAAAAACGCCCGCACCTCCAACACCCCGCGGCACACTCCCCACGCTCCCCGCGCCTCTCGCCGAATCACAATCGATCCACATCGAGATCGTTCAAAGCTCCCCCGACATCCTCGAACGCCTCTCCATCCGCACCCCCTCGCTCGTCCAAGTCGAATACATCAACACCGACCAAGCCCTCGCCCTCCTTCAATCCGAAGGCGACCGCTACGGCATGATCGAGATCGCCGGCCGCGTCGAGTTCCAACTCATCGCGCAGAAGTAGAACTAGGTCGTGTCCAATCGCTGCGACGAGCAATTCGCACTGCGGCAACAGAGCACACTCCTTCAACAGCTTTCACGGCGAAGCCGTGACCGGCAATAGGCGGGGGTAGCGGCGAAGCCGCACCCCCGCACCAAAAACGCATTGCGTCTCCGCAGGCCGAAGGCCTGCTCGAATGCACGCGCCTCAGTGACCATGTGCACCCGTTGCCTACCCCTCAAAGTCAAACAAGGTCTTTTCCCGCTCCGGCCCTCCCAAAACCTTGCGAGCATCCTCGATCGTGTTCGCCTCTTCCGCCTTCTTATCTCTCCGCCACCGCGAGATCCGCGGAAATCGCAGCGCAATTCCACCCCGATGCCTTCCGCTCGCCGCGATCCCCTCAAACGCAATCTCAAACACCTTCTCGACCTTCACTGCCCGCACCGTCCCGAACCGCTCGCTCGAATGCTGCCGGATCCACTTGTCCAGCTCTTCAATCTCCACGTTGTCCAATCCCGAATACGCCTTCGCCAGCGGCACAAGCTCCTTCCCATCCCACACGCCAAACGTGTAGTCGGTGAGCAAGTTCGCCCGCTTCCCATGCCCCGGCTGCGCGTACATCAACACGCAATCCAGTACATACGGATCAATCTTCCACTTCCACCACTCGCCCGTCGCATCGCCCTTGATCCGCCCGGCCCGATATGGCGACTCCATCTTCTTGAGCATCAGCCCTTCCACGCCGCGCTCGCGCGATCCGCGCCAAAGCAACTCCAATTCCTCCCAACTCTTTCCCTCTACCAGAGGCGAAATCAAAACTCTGCCCTCAGTTCCAATTCCCAGCGCGCTCAACATCGCGCGCCTCTGCTCCAGCGGCACCGCCCGCAAATCCACCCCGTCCATCTCAAGCAGGTCGTACACAACAAACGCAATAGGCGACTCCCGAATCGCACCCACGCTCAAGTTCGTCCGCCCGATCCGCTTCTGCAACCTCGCAAACGGCAGCGGCTTCCCCTTCTCCCAAGCCAGCACTTCCCCATCCAGCACCAGCGTCGAAGCCTCCGGCGCAAGCCGCAATCCCGCCTGCACAATCTCCGGCAACCGATCCGTCACATTCTCATCCCCGCGCGACCACATGAACACCTGCCCCTGCCGCCGGATCAACTGCGCGCGAAAACCATCCCACTTCCACTCCGCAAACCACTTGCTCCGCTCCCCCAGCATCTCCTCCAAAAACCCTTCCGCCCTTGCCTCCTTCGGAACCGCCAAAGGCGACGCCAGATAAAACGGATACGGTCGCGAGATATTCGCCGACGCCCCATCCGCACTCAACAGCCCGCGAAAAAACGCCGGCGTCGGTTTCCAATCCCCCATCAGCCCGTGCGCCACCGCCGCCGATTCAACTCCGGCGACTTCTGCAACAGCCCGCTCTACGAGCGTCTGCGAAACACCAACCCGCAGTTCGCCGGTCAGCAGCTTCGTCAAAACAAACACCTCGCCCCGAGGCAGCTCTTTCCACCAACGCACAATCGCCGCCCGCGCAACTTCATCATCCTGATCGCGCAAGGGCAACAGTTCATGCTCAATCCAATTCGCCAGACTCTTCTCCGACGATTTCGCATCCTCCGATGAAAAAAGCAACGAAAGAGTCTCCGCAAGATCTCCAACCACCGAATACGACTCATCCAGCAGCCACTCCGGCAACCCCGCCTCTTCCGACGCCCACCGATACAGCTTCCTTCCCCCGATCAGCCGCTTCAACTTACGCCCGATCAACAAATACACCGCCCACGCGCCATCCCGCGCATCCACCGCGCGAAAATACTCGCGCATCGCCGCGACCTTGTCGAGCGTTGATGTTGTCGAGTCGAGCGCGAGATAGAGCGCTGCAAATCGGCGCATCGCAATTCTCCAGGCAGGCCTCCGCTCAGTCCTCCGCCTCATCCCCGCCGTATTGCGTCGGCAGCACCGACGCATCCAACCCCTGCTCCCGCAAAAACCGGCTCATGATCTCCGAGTACCCATGCGTGCAAAGCACCTTCTTCGCCCCCGTTTCGCGAATCGTCCTCAATAAATCCGGCCAATCCGCATGATCCGACAGCACAAACCCGCTGTCATACCCGCGTCGTCTCCGAATCCCACGAATCTGCATCCACCCCGACACAAACGCCGTGCTCACTTTGTCCGATGATCCAAACCGCCTCATCCACGGCGATCCCGCCGCCGACGGCGGCGCCACAATCAAACTCCCCGCAAACGACTCTCGCTTCTTCCGGCGCCGAACCTCATCCTCCGCAACCGGAGTCGTCTCGGGCAGCGCAACACCTTCCGCCCGATAGCAATCAATCAACGGCTGCACCGCCCCATGCACAAAGATTTCGCCCGGCAGCTTCCCGTCCGCACTCGTCCCGATCCGCAACAACTCCGCCAGCACCCGCTGCGCCTTCCCCAGCGAGTAGCAAAACAAAACGCTCGCATGCTCGTTCGCAGCATTCCGCTTCCACCAACTCAACATGTCCGTCACAATCGCATCCGTCGATCGCCACGTATAAATCGGCAGCGCAAACGTCGTCTCCGTGATGAACGCATCACACGGCACAACCTCAAACTCGCTGCACGTCAGGTCGCTCGCCCGCTTGTAATCGCCCGCGGCAACCCACACACCCTTCGCATCCTCCACCCGAATCTGCGCCGCCCCCCGCACATGCCCCGCCGGATGCAACGAAACCTTCGTCGCTCCAAACTCGCGAACCTCGCCGTACTCCAGAGGCACAATCTTCACCGCCGCCCCCAGCCGCCTCCGCAGCACTCCCTCTCCCTCGCGTGAACAAAAATACTCCTCGCTCCCGAGCCGCGCATGATCTCCATGCGCATGCGTCACAATCGCAATCTTCGCCGCACCCCACGGGTCAATATGAAACCCGCCCGCATCACAGGCGAGCCCGACACCATCCGGCTGTAGCAAATCTCTCGGCACCGTCTCCCCGTTTCAATGTCGGCCGCTTCAATGTTCGTAGCCGCATCGCGTCCCGATGCAGCCCGACACCGGATGTTCTGAATCCCATATGAACATGCCGTTCATCCCGCATTGGCAGTCGCTCATCCCTACGCAAGCCCGCGTCATTCCTTCTACTCTTCCCCTGCCCCAATGCCCGCCGATTCGCCTCAATCCCCCGCCCTCCTCTTCACCGCCTTCGAACCCAGCGGCGACGACCATGCCGCCATCGTCATCGACGAACTCCGCCGCCGCCATCCCACGCTCCCGATCTACGCCTGGGGCGGCCCCCACATGGCCGCGGCAGGCGCCACCATCATCGAACGCACCGGCGACGACGCCGTCATGGGCATGCCGGGTCTCAAGAAAATCCGCGAGCACCAGAAGATCAACGCCCGCATTGCCGCATGGCTCGATTCATTCGAACCCGGTGGCAACAACGCCAACTTGCCCCACAAGCCCACCGTCCACATCCCCGTTGATTCGCCCGCGGCAAACTTCCCCATCTGCGCGATCGCCAAAAAGCGCGGCCTCAAAGTCGTCCACATGGTCGCCCCACAGCTCTGGGCGTGGGGGCCTTGGCGTATCCGCAAACTCCGCCGCCTCACCGATCAAGTCCTCTGCATCCTCCCCTTTGAAGAGGAGTATTTTACAAAGCGAGGCGTCGCGGCCCGCTTCATCGGCCACCCGCTTTTTGATGTACGCCTCGATACCGAGCGTCTCGATGTCATCGGCTCAGCCTTTGGCGAAGGAAGTCCACGCGTCGCGCTCATGCCCGGCTCTCGTCCCGGCGAAATCAACAGTAACTTTGCGCTGCTGCTCGAAGCTTTCGTGCGCCTCTCCGCCGAATTCCCCGGCCTCCGAGGCGTCGTCGCCGCAACCAAGCCCAGCGTCGAATCACGCCTGCACGAAATCGCCGCGCGACACCGCCGCCGCCTCGGCCCTTGGCCGGAAAATCTGATCACCGTCCACGGTCAGACCGACGCCGTCGTCCGCTGGTGCGATCTCGCATTGGTTGTGTCCGGCACAGTCACGCTCCAGATCGCGCGCCAGGTCAAGCCAATGGTCGTGCTCTACAAATCCAACCCGCTCCTCTATCACGGCTTCGCCCGCTGGCTGCTCACCACCAAGTACTTCACGCTCCCCAATCTGATCGCCGACCGTGAAATCATCCCCGAGTTTGTCCCGCACTTCGGCGGTGCAACTCCGATCGCACAGGCCGCCGGCGCAATCCTCCGCGATCCGCAAGTGATGGCCACGCAGCAAGGCGAACTTCGCAGCGTCCTCGAACGTTTCGAAGGCCTTCACGCCGGCCCTCTCGCCGCCGACCAGATCGAGCGCATCGCCGGCCTCCCCAAAGGCATCCGCCCGAACGAAGTCCCGCGCACCCGTACCGGCATGCCGACTTTGATGCCCGGCTGATCGCTTCCCGCCCGCGCGTACCAGAACCTGACCCTACGAACCCGAAGCGAAGCGAGGGACGCTGTTGCATGGAGTCGGCTGCATCACCGATTGCCGTCAAACCGCTGGGGTTTCTTTCAAACCTGTGTTTCCAATCACTCTCTGCCCGCTTCAAACACCGCCGCCGTCATCACCCGATTCCCAATCCGATCCAATACCGGTGCATGCTCCATCCGCACGCTCTTGATCACCGCGCCGCGATCCAGCGCCCGATTCGCTGCAACTCCCAAATCATGCTGCGCAACCTCTCGCGATTCCGAAAACAAAACAACCAGCGCCGCGCCGTGATCGATCAATAGGTCCGCCCCAAGCTTTACCACATCCCTTCTCACCGCGCCCACCAACTCCGACGTATAAGCCCGATTCGGCCCCGGCACCCCGTGCGTATACGTGAACTGTCCCACACACTTCACTTCAATCCAAAGACATTCCTCCGGCGCAGCTCCTTCGTCCTCATCCGGCGCGAACAGCAACGCCTCCGCCTTCTTCTTCGCCCGCAGCGATCGAATCACATCCTTCACGCGCTCACCAACCCGAGGCGTCAACACCACATCACACCGCTGCCTCTGCGGATCACGCTTCTGCTCCGGCGTCAACGAAGGAAACGGCACCTCGCGCAGCACACCAAATCCCGTCGCTTCGAGCGCCCGCGCAATCGATTCATGCAGCCGCACTTCTGCAAGCGCATCAAGCCCCGAGACTGCCTGCTCGAGCTTCAGAGCATCCTCATCTCGTGCCAATCCATCGAGCACCGCCCGCGCAATGTCCAGCCCATGCCACATCGGCGCGACTTTACGCGCTCGCTTCGACGATGCGCCCGCCGAGCTCGCTCGCGATGCGTTCGATCAGGTCCCGCGCCGAAACCTCGGCTTCCGCCCTCGACCGATTCATCGCCGTCTTCCAAACCCAAGGAATCGGAATGATCGAGAGCGGCAGATACCACAGGCACGTCTTCCAGAATTCCTTCGGGTACCAGTCAAAGTAGATCGACAGCATCGAGTCAGTTATCCAGACGCCCGGCCACACCGAAGCGACCAGACACAGCGCCACGATCCACGGCATCTTCCGCTTTACGAGCAGTTCGAACCCCATTCGAGTTCCAGCGCTCGTGCCCGCGAACGTCCCAACCAGGTCAAAGTCGTACACCCAGCCGTACGCAAGCGCAAGAAAGCCGCCACTCTTTGTCTCAAATCCCGGCAGTTTTCCCCGTTGCGACATCGCCCGCAGCTTTTCCGCGATCTTGCTCTCTTCCAGCGGCGTAACAATGGACGTCCGCTCAATCGGAGCGGATACGCTTGAAGCCGTCGCCGGCGATTCCTCGCCTTGCGGCGGGTGAGTGGTGGGGGCAGGTTGTGGGTCTGATGGAGTCAGGCTCGATTCCTTGATGCATGCTTCGGCCACGCGGAGTCGTGGAGAACAAGATACCCGTTCGTGGGACCAAGTTCTCGGCTCCCCAATTTCCATTTGGCACACCATGTGCCATAGGCAAGGCATATGAAGAGCAGCAAACACACGGGCGATAACGCCCCCGGCGCGGCATCACAAGGGCCACCCCCCCGACTTCGGTACGTCGACGTGGTGGAATTAAGCCACCGCCAGCCGTCGGCCCCACGCCGCGGCGAGGTACAACCGGCACAGACCGCACAACCGGCACGCCGCCCCTCTTCTCTGAGCATCGCGCCGCCCAAAGCCGTTGCTGCTTCGGCGCACCCCCCCGTCGAATCAACCCCCGAAACCGTCGAACAGATTCGCGAGGCAATCGCGCAGGCCAACCGCGAAGCCAGCCGCATCGGCCTCGGCCCGCGTTTCTTTGATTCGCTCGAAGAAACCCGCCGCGCAACGCCCGCGCTTCTTTCCGACGATGCCCGCTGGGTGTTCGCCGTCCGCGTCAAGCGCGAGATTCAAGGCGGCAAAGCCGCGATCATCGCCCCCGAATCAAGGAAGCGTCTGCTCAAGCTCGCCAACCGCCTCGGTCTGCGAAACTTCGACGCGAATCTCGTGATCGCAATCGTGCAGGACGATTCCCGCCTCTACGGCACCGAGATTCCCATTCCATCCGAAGCCGCCAAAGGCCCGCTCGCCCTCATTCGTCCCGCCAACATCGAGGCGGCCAGAACCTCCAGCAACATCTGGATGTCCATCGGCGCCAGCGTCGGCCTCGCCGCCATCGGAGCCTACTGGCTCGCCATGTGGTTTGTATACAAATAACTAACGGTCGATCACAATCTTCATTCCGCAGTGGGCAACGTGGAAAATGCCTTCATTCCGCATTCCGCATTCCGCATTCCGCATTCCGAACTCCGAACTCTGAGTTCCGCGTTCCCAGTTCCGAGCTCCGAGCTCATCTCACTCGCCTTCCGCCGCCCTTCGCGTCCACTCAAACTCGAGCGGCTCCAACTGCTCCATCGATGCAGTCCGCTCCGCCGTCAGCCGCGTCGCCTTCGAGTGGTCTTTCCAGACATTCGGATCACCCATCAGACCGTCGATCTCCTTGATCCGGACCTGCAGCTTCTCGATCTTCTCTTCGATCTGATCGGTCCGCATCCGCGCTAGCGCGTTCACCGAAGGCGCGTTTGATTTTGGGGGCGATTTCTCCGCCTTCTTCCGATCTTCCGCGTTTTTGCGGCTCTTCTCCGCATCGTCGCGACGGTTCTTCTGGTCCGACTCGGCGCGGTCGCGTTCTTTCTTCCGCTGCACATCCTTCTCGTGCCACTCGGTGTACGAGCCGTGGAAGACCTCGACGCCCCCGGCGCCGTCCATCACAAGCAGGTGATCGCACGTTCCATCGATCAGCGCGCGATCGTGGCTGATCAGCAGCATCGTGCCTTCGAAGCCCCCTTCGTCGCAAAGTGCTTCTTCCAATCGTTCCGCGCTCATCAAGTCCAAGTGGTTCGTCGGTTCGTCGAGCACCAGGAGGTTCTTCGCCGAGCAAAGCAGCGCCGCGATTGCAGCGCGGCTTCTCTCTCCGCCCGACAACTGCCCCAGCGGCCGATCCTGATCCGTTCCCGAAAACAGGAACGCGCCGGCAAGGTCGCGAGCCGCCTGCTCGCTCATCTGCACGCCCTGCACTTCCTTTTTGATCGTGTCCTGCAGGTACTGATACACCGGCTTGTCGGCAGGCAGGTGCTCGTGCGTCTGCCGGTAATAGCCGACAAACACGTTCGATCCCATGCGGATCGTTCCCGTGTCGGATTTGATTTCGCCCAGCAGCGTCCGCACCAGCGTGGTCTTGCCCGTTCCGTTCGGCCCGATGATTCCCCAGCGCTCGCCGCGCGAGAGCACCATGTCGAGGTTCTTGAACAGCACCTTCTCGCCGCCACCTTCGAGCGGGTAACTCTTCGAGACTTCGCGTGCCGCGAAGACCATGTCGCCGCTGCGCGGTGCCGGGGGCAATCGCACTTCAAACGAGTGCGCTTCCGGCGGCTTCTCGAGCGAATTCAGTTCTTTCTGCCGCTCAAGTTTGGTCTCGCGTCCCTTTGCCTGCGCCGCCCGGCGTCCCGCCTTGTACTTGCGGATGTACGCCTCTTCCTGTCGGAAGCGACCCTGCTGATTCTCGTACGCACGGAGCATCGCCATGCGCCGCTCGGCGCGGAGTTCGCGGAAAGTCTCGTAGTTGCCCGGATAATCGATCAATCGGCCATCTTCGGTTTCAACGATGCGATTGACCACGTTGTCGAGCAGGTATCGATCGTGGCTGATAAGCAGCACCGCACCCGGGAATTCGTTCTTGAGGAAATTCTCCAGCCACAAACGGCCTTCGATATCGAGGTGGTTCGTCGGCTCGTCAAGCAGCAGCACATCCGGGTTCTCAAGCAGCAGCTTCGCGAGCGCCAATCTCCCCTTCTGTCCGCCCGAAAGCCCGCTCACCTTTACCTGGAACTGCGCATCCGTGAATCCAAGTCCGTGCAGAATCTCCGCGATCTTGTGATCGATCGTGTACCCGCCCGCCGCTTCCATCGCTTCGGTCAGGCGCTGCTGCTCATCCATCAGCTTCTCGAGCTTCGCCCCTTCCGCCGTCGCCATCTCTTCATAGAGATGATCCAGTTTCTGGTGCAGCTCATGCAGCCGCGCAAACGCGCTCTCTGCTTCGCCCCAAAGCGTCTCTTCCGGATTGAGCTTCGGGTCCTGATGCAAATAGCCCGCTCGCGCCCCGCGCTGCAGCGCGACATCGCCCCCGTCCGCCTGCATCAGGCCCGCGAGCATCTTCAGAAACGTGCTCTTCCCGACTCCGTTGCGGCCGACGACCCCGACCCGCTCTCCTGGCTCAATGGAAAACGAAACCCCGTCCAAGATGATCCGGAGCCCGAACGCGTGTTTGAGATTGGTGGCTGTAAGTACTGGCAAGCCGCAATTCTAGAAGCAAGAACCCATTCTTCAACATCTGCATGTACTCATCCTGCCGTTCCTTGCCGCGTCAGGCCTGTTTCCTGCTTGTTTTCTAGGCCTTTCTCTTGGTGGTCTCCGTGTCTTCCGTGTTGAAATCTCTTCTGTTCTGCGTACCCTCCCCTCGGTCAAGCCCTGACTCCCATGGAGTCCGGCGCGTTCGCGCGCCCCCTTCTGAAGAAGGACCGCATGCTTGACCGCCTTACCGATTCCTTCAATGGCCTCTTCCGCAAACTCAGCGGCAACGCCACACTCACCGAAAAGAACGTCCGCGACGCCATCGACGAGGTGAAAACAAACCTCCTCGATGCCGACGTCCATCTCGATGTCGTCAACGCCTTCACCGACGCCGTTCTGAAAGATGCGCTCGGCCGCGACGTCACCAAATCCCTCAAGCCCGGCGAAGAGATGATCGGCATCGTCCACGCCAGGCTCGTCCAGTTCCTCGGCGGCACGGCCGATCAGGTCGATCCGCGCGCCGCGCTCCAGTCCACCGCTGATCAGACCATCATGAAGATCAGCCCCGGCCCGACCATCATCATGATGTGCGGCCTGCAGGGCTCCGGAAAAACCACGACCTGCGGCAAGCTTGCGGCTGTCCTCAAAAAGCGCGGCCGCTCCGTCATGCTCGCCGCCGCCGATCTCCAGCGTCCCGCCGCCGTCGAGCAGTTGCACACCGTCGCGAATCAGGTCGAGAAGGACTTCCCCGGCGGCTCGCAAGTCCACTTCTACGGCGAACCCGAGCGCGTTGCGGAATACGGCAAAGCCGTCGGCGTCGCCGTGCAGGTCTGCCAGCGCGCCCTTGCCGCGGCACGCGCCAAAGGCGTTGACGTCCTCATCCTCGATACCGCCGGTCGTCTCCACATCAACGACGAATTGATGGGCGAACTCACGCAGATCAAGCGTCTGCTTCAGCCGCATCACATCTTCCTCGTCGTTGACGCCATGAGCGGCCAAGATGCACTCAAATCCGCCAAGAGCTTCCACGAGAAGCTCGACATCGATGGTGTGATCCTGACGAAATTCGATTCCGACACGCGAGGCGGCGCGGCAATGTCGGTCAAGCACGTCACCGGGGCACCGATCAAGTTCGTCGGCGTCGGCGAGAAGCTTGATGCACTCGAAGACTTCCATCCAACCCGCTTCGCCGGCCGCATCCTCGGCATGGGCGACGTCGTCGCACTCGTAGAGAAGGCACAGGAACAGGTCAACGAAGACGAAGCCAAGAAGCTCGAAGAGAAACTCGCCAAGGGCGAGCTCACAATGGACGACTTCCTCTCGCAGTTGAAGATGCTCCGCCGCATGGGCCCGCTTAAGCAACTTTTCTCGCTGCTCCCCGGCGTGGGCTCGATGTTGAAGGATGTCCAGATCGAAGACAAGCAGCTGGACAAGGTCGAAGCGATGATCGGCTCGATGAACAAGGCCGAACGCAAGAAGCCCGACATCATCGACAACAGTCGGCGTAAACGCATCGCGAGCGGCGCGGGTGTGGATCAGAATGATGTCGGCCAGATGGTGAAGCAGTTCGCCATGGTGAGCAAGCTCAGCAAGGGAATGGCCGGAATGAGCGCAGCCCAGAAGTCCGCCGCGGCACGTGAGCTCGGCTCCGGCGGAATGGGCGGCATGATGCCCGGTCTGAAGGGCCTTCCTGGTTTCGGTTCCAAAGGAAGCAGCTTCAGCGCAAGCCCGAAGGCCAAGTTCAAGAAACGCAAGAAGTAAATTCGACTGGCCGCTTACGCCTTGGGCCAGAGCCAACCCATCATCGCGCCGGTGATCAGGCCCATCATGACGCCGTCGAACATGCTGCTCATCACCGCGCGCTTGTTCGCTTGGAACCAGATCGCGTTCGGCAGGCTCGCGACCGTGTACGTCAGGATGCCAACTGTCGCGAGAACCTGAAACACTTTGGCAAAGGCCTCCCCGCGCACGAAGCCCGCGGCAACTCCGACATACGCAATCAGAAACGACGCGGCGAGATTCACAAGAAACGTGAGCGCCATGTTCACGCCCATGTTGGGCTTCTTCCAGAGTGTGAGCATGCCCATCGGGCCGGTTTCCCAAATCTGCTTCATCTTTTCCCGGTTTTCGCCGTCGCAGTGCATGTTCGGGTAGCCGTAAACGCCGGGCTCGATTCCGAGTCCACGCACAAAGTCCATCACCTTCGCATCGTCGGGCAAAGTCTTGAAATCCTTCTTGTGATGAGGCAATGCCATCCACGCAAGTGCGCCGTAGAACCAAATGGCCACGGCCGTCGCGACGATCGCAATCCAACAGGAAGCGAGCAGATCCATGGTGAGTCTCCTTGGTGCTGAAAGAGCTGCGGAAACAGCATAACGAAGACGCCCGGAACAAGCTCCACGCCATGTCCGAGTTCGCGCCGGAAGATGTATCGGTTCGAGGACCTCTCTCGGATTGGTACTCTGGACCCGCGTGGAAGCGGCTGGTTCCAATCTCCGGATCGACTCGCTCGACTTTGCTGCTCAAAGGAGCGAGGCGAGACGGTTGTCGCTGGTTGCATTTGTCTTTGGCATCTTCGGGTCGCTCGCCGTCATTCGCGCCATGGTGGGTGTCAAAACCCTTTTCGGCGAATCGCTGTACGCCATCGTCCCGTGCATCGCGGTCGGTGTCGCGGCGGCGCTCACTTCGCGGGCGGTGGTCGTTCGTGCCAACCGAAGGAAGCATCTTCTTCCGATGTGGTTCTGGGTCGCCAACCTGATCATCGAGTTGATGGTCCCGACGACCGGCATCTTCATCCTCATCATCGATCCGCAGATCAACGGCTTCGAGGCGCTCGGTGCGCCTGTGGTGCTGACCTATGCGGTGTTGATCGTGCTGTCCGTGCTGAGGCTGCGAGTTTGGCTCTGTTACCTCGCCGGAGGAACGGCCGCCGCGATGCACATCGGGCTGTTCTTCGCGAGCATCGAGTGGGAAGACGCGATGGGGGCGCTCGGCCCCACGTTTTACCTTGGTTACGCGGTGCAGTTGTTCCTTGTCGGTGTTGCCACAGCGCTCGTGACGCGCGAGGTGCGGGGGTACGTCCGCAGCGCGCTCGCCGAGGCCGAAGTCAAGGCGCGGCTCGATCGCGTCGAGAACGACCTCGGAATTGCGCGGCACATTCAGCAGGGGCTCTTTCCGAAAGAGCCGCCGTCGATGCCCGGTTACGACATCGCAGGATGGAGCAAGCCGGCGGACGAAACCGGCGGCGACTACTACGACTGGTTGCCGTTCGAGGGTGGCCGTCTCGCGCTCGTGCTGGGCGATGTGACTGGTCACGGCATCGGGCCCGCGTTGCTGATGGCAGTCTGCCGCGCGTATGCGCGGGCGACATTTCCTTCCGAAGGTGAACTGGCAATCGCGATGCAGCGGCTGAACGCACTGCTGAACGAGGACATGGACGAAGGGCGGTTTATTACCTTTGCGGTTGCACTGGTCGATCCGGGTGCGGGAACTGTGGATGTCCTGAGCGCTGGTCATGGGCCGATTCTGCTTCGATACAACACGGAAGGGAAGATTGCAATTACGGAGGCGGACGGGATGGGTCTGCCGCTCGGGATCATGGCGGATGAGACGTACGGAAAACCGGTGCACTGGAAGCTCAATCAAGGCGATGCGCTGTTGCTTATCACGGACGGGTTCTTTGAACAGATGCGCGCGGATGGGGAGCTGTTCGGCCTCGATCGGCTTCGGGATTTCCTGATGCGGTCGGCGACGCTTTCGTCTGCGGATCTGATCAAGAACCTGTATTCCGAAGTTGTCGAGTTCGCGGGCGGCGCGATACAGGGCGACGACATGACGGCGGTTGTCATTCGCCGGCTTTGAGCTTTGATTCGAGGTCGGCGAGATGCTTTGCGAATTGGGCGCGGACTTCTGCCGCGAAGGGGTTTTCGTTTTCGATGGTCTTGAAGAGCTCCCATGAATCGCCGGCGAGTGATTCGCTCATCTCGGCGAAGCGGCGGTAGGCGACGGTTGCGAGTTCGGTCTTGGGTAGTTCGAGTGCCGCGGCGGCGCGCGAGACGAGGTGCGTGAGCCCTTGCACGTAGGCCATCTGGCGATCGTGCTCTTCGGGCGAGACATCGAGCACGCGAAGCTTGAGTGTCTCGCTAAGAAACGATCGAACGCAGGCGATGCGCTCTTCGCTGACGCGGACGGGGCAGAAGGCGATCGGCAAACCTTCGATTCCGTTCTTGCCGCTTTGCGGGCCGAAGAGCGGGTGGGTTCCGATGATCTCGGTTTCGGGCGGAAGCAGATCACGCATCAGGGCGATGGGTTTGACTTTCACGGAGGCGACGTCGATGACGAGGGAACTTCGCATCGCGAGGAGGGGAGCGAGTTGCTTGATCAGTTGTTCCATTCGCTGTACCGGAATCGCGAGGACAACGATGTCCGCAACCGCAGCCTCGGAAAGCGACGTGCACTTCACGTTGGTCGAAGCGGCTTCGGCCGTGCGATCCACGGCGTCGCAGGCGAGTACTTCAGAGTGCGCGCGGAGGTGCGAACACATGAAGCGGCCAAATGCACCGAAGCCGATGACAGATGTTCTCATCGGATTGCCACCCATCCAATAAAGAGCAGGCATGCCAGTCCGAGCGGGGCCAACATGAGTGTGAGCCAAGCGCCCAGTGCGAGGGTCATCTTTGCCAAAGTGCTGCGCCAGAATCGTCGGCGGGCCGCGGTCGAAACAACAGACATGACCACAAAGGCGGCAGCCATCATCTGGAGCAGCCAAAAGCCCGGCAATACGAAAAACGAATAACTCAGCAAAGCCGTTTGCAGGACCGCAGCGACCACGACGAAAATCAGAGCTTCCAGGTGTGAACGCCGTTCAGCCGTTCGAAGCGCCGCTGCAGGGATCGTGGGCAGCGCGCAGCCGCATTCCGGGCATGGTGTGCCCTCTACAAGACCGATCATTGGATAACCGCATTTCGAGCAATTCAAGGGTTAGACTCCCTGGAGACAAAGCCGCCGGGGTCCGACTTCAGTGTTATCCCGAGTTTCTCGGTTGCGGCGCGAGCAAGCTGCGCCAGTGTGTCCGACTGTTCGACACCGGTCGGCGGCAACAGCCTTGTATCAATCGCTCCAAGTAATTCACCGGGAACAGGATCGACTATCAATATCGTGGACGAATCAAGTCGGATGATCTGAATCGGATTAATCGATAAGTCAGTCCCACCGAAGGTGACTCCAAAGCGGCCTTGAGCGCGCGTCCCTCTGCTTTCGTACTCCCACCACAGAAGAGAAAACTCCTCGGAGTCCCGACGAAACAATCTGACGGTTTCTGTCGCGCTCAGAGTCGTAGATTGGAAATATCGAGGGGCCTCCAACGCACGGATCAGTGCCGGGCGCAGCAGCACGATAGCCACGAATGACAAAGCAGCGAGCGACCACCAGAGCAGGATCGGATTTGTCCAGAATCGTGGGGGGTTCATGTTGATCGAGGAGTAGGGATGTGTTGCGCGGCGATGAAGCGGTCGCAGGCGCCGAAGCCGAGGATGGAGAGTAATGAAGATTGCATTTACGAGCCCGACGCGCAAGCGAGGGCGCGGTTGCGGGCATGCCCGCGACTAACTTCGTTTTCACTGTTCGTGTTTGACGTACTGGATTGCACCATGAAATCCTTCGGTGTTGTTCAGCCAGCGAGTGCTTCCGTGTTCGGTCCAAACGCGAGCATCTGGCGACACCAGCCCGGCCTCGCGTAGTCGGCGCGTTGCCCACGCTTTGAATTGGCTCATTGCTTCTTCGGGTGAAACTTGTTCGGGACATGTGACAACGACATGCACATGATTTGTGCGAACGTTGGTGGCGTGAAGAGTCCAGGCGCGTATTGCGGAGTGAATACGTATTGTCTCTTCCACGATCTGGCGGGCGGCATCGGAGAGCAAGTGCGGCTCACTTGTCAGTGTTTGTTGCATAATTCCGTGCCGTCGTTCGTCAGTGGCGAGTGTTGGCGTATCGAGCGTGTTGTGGTGCTTGTCAACGGTGCCTCGTTCGTCTCCGTGAAGGCGTGTGCCGTGGCACGTCCATGTCAGGAAGTATGCAAGGGGAGGTAAAGGCATGAGAAAGGTTGAGAAGACGGAAGGTGTTTGTTGATGCACGCAACAGCGCCCTCGCTTGCGCGTCGGGCTCGTAGAGGCACGCGGGAATTACCACTCCGGCCCGCCGCTGTAGCGACCGTAGATGTCGGCCATGGCTTGGACCATTTCTCCCATGGTGCAGCCGCAGAGGGCGCCGTCGATGAGGGCGGGCATGACGTTGGTTTCGTGGAGGTTGCCGGCTTTGCCGGGGGCGCTGGGTAAATCGTGTTGGAGTTTGAAGGTCTTGCCCTGGCAGGATGAGCGGATGTTGTCGAGGGCTTGCTTCACCTTGGCGGCGTCGCGGGCCTTCTTAAACTTGGCGAGCTGGTCGCACTGGTTGACTTCGACGTCGTGGCCGATCTGGAGGATGTCGATCGGGCGGTCGCCGGCGTTATCGGTGTAGGCGTTGACGCCGACGATGATGCGGTCTCCGGCTTCGCACTCTTCGCTGAAGCGATAGGACGCTTCGGCGATCTGGCGGCGGAAGTAGCCTCGGTTGATGCCGCTGATCACGCCGCGGCCGTAGCCGTGAAGGCGGTCGTACGCCGGGTTCTTGCTGAGGTCGTCGCCTTCGAGGGCTTTGTCACGCTTGTGGGTGGCGCGTTCCTTGTAGGTGCCCATGTGATCGACATCGTTGATGTAGTTGAGGGCTTCGCGTTCCATCGTGTCGGTCAATTGCTCCACGTACCAACTGCCCCCGAGCGGATCGGTGACGCGGGTGACGCCGGTTTCGTGGGCGAGGATCTGCTGGGTGCGAAGCGCGACGGTGACGGCTTGTTCGGTCGGGAGGCCGAGGGTTTCGTCCATGCTGTCGGTGTGGAGGCTCTGGCATCCGCCGAGGACGGCGGCCATGGCCTGATAGCCGACGCGGACGATGTTGTTCAGGGGCTGCTGTTCTGTCAGCGAGCATCCGGCGGTCTGGACGTGGGTCTTCATGTACCACGAGCGCTCGTTTTTCGCGCCGTAGCGGTGCTTCATGGCGCGGGCCCAGATGCGGCGGGCGGCGCGGAGCTTGCAGATCTCTTCAAAGAACTCGTTGTGGCTGTTGAAGAAGAACGAGAGGCGCGGGGCGAAGCTGTCAATGTCGAGGCCGCGCTCGACGCAGGCTTCGACGTATTCCATGCCGTCGCGCAGCGTGAACGCGAGTTCTTGCGTCGCGTTGCTGCCGGCTTCGCGGATGTGGTAGCCACTGATGCTGACGCTGTTCCACTTGGGGACGTACGCGGACTGGAACTCGATGGTGTCGACGACGAGTTTGACGCTGGCCTCGGGCGGATAGATGAATTCGTTCTGGCTGTGGAACTCTTTGAGAATGTCGTTCTGGAGTGTGCCGCCGAGAGTGGACCAAGGGATGTTGCGTTGGACGGCCATGGCGAGATACATCGCCCAGATGACGCAGGCGGGACCGTTGATGGTCTGGCTGACGGTCACGTTGCCGACGGGGATGTCGGCGTAGAGGCGGTGCATGTCTTCGATGGTGTCGATGGCGACGCCGCAGCGGCCGACTTCGCCGATTGAGAGTTCATCGTCGCTGTCGCGGCCCATGAGCGTGGGGAGATCGAAGGCGGTGCTGAGGCCGGTGTTTGATGCGCCGCCCTTGGCTGCGCCGAGCAGGTACTTGAAGCGCTTGTTGGTGTCGTCCGCGCTGCCGAAGCCGGCGAACTGGCGCATGGTCCAGACGCGGGTGCGATAGCCCTGGGGGAAGAGGCCACGCGTGTACGGATACTGACCCGGCGCGGCGATGTCGCGCGGGATGTGCTTCAGGCTTTCGGCGGGCGCTTCGGGCGTGTAGACAGGATCCACCACGAGGCCGGAGATCGTGACGGCGTTGGGGTCCACCGGTTTCTGAACGGTCGAGGGGGCAACGGCTGGTCTCGGCGCGGTCGTCATTTCTTGGGCTCCACGGTGATCGGTTCAATTCTACAGGCGTTCCCCCGGCTTCTCCCGGTACGAAAGGCTTGTGGATATCGATATCCTGCCTCCGTGGAACCTCGCCAGATATTCCTGGACCTCGCCGTCGCGCTGGCGTCCGGGCTGCTGGTCGGCATGCAGCGGGAGCGAACCCACAGCGATCTCGCCGGCGTTCGGACGTTTCCACTGATCGCCGTTTTTGGCGCGATCTGCGCGGTGCTTGCCCGTGCGGTTGTGGGCTTTCCGTCGGAAGTTTCGGCGGTTGGACTTCCGGGCGTTGTCATCATCGCTGGTGGATTGGTTGCGATCGCGATTGTCGTGCTGACCGGCAATCTGGTGCGTGCTCCCCACAAGGCAAAGGATGCGGAACCCCACGGGCTGACGACGGAGATCGCGATCCTCGTTATTTTTTCCTGCGGCGTGCTCATTGGACTGCGGCTATACGCGCCGGGGGTTGCGGTCGCTGCCGCGACGGCGGTGCTGCTGCACCTCAAGACTTCGCTGCACCGTTTCACGAAATCGCTCAGCGACAACGACGTGCGGGCAGTGATGCAGTTCGCAGTGATCGCATTGATCATCTTTCCGGTGATTCCCAACCAGGCGATGGGGCCGTACAACGCGATCAATCCGTACAAGCTGTGGCTGATGGTTGTGCTGGTGACGGGGATCAGCTTGTGCGGGTACGTGGCACTGCGCGTGTTCGGCTCCAAGGCCGGGACGTATCTGGCGGCGTTGCTAGGCGGGCTTGTTTCGAGTACTGCAACAACCGTGAGCATGTCGCGCCTGGTGAAGAGCAAGGGGGCATCGGCTTCCTCCGGCGCTCCGGCGATTGCGATCGCGAATTCAGTGATGCTGACTCGGGTGATGGTGCTGGCGTTTGCCGCGGCGCAGGCGAATGCGAGGATGATCCTGATTGCGCTGGGTGCGATGCTGGTCGCATCGGTGGTCGGCGCGGGTGTGGGAGCGCTTCTTTCGCACGGGAGCGCGGAAAACGATGAGGCGATGGCTGCGGCGAACCAGAAGAACCCGACGGAATTGAAATCCGCCCTGTTCTTTGCGGCGCTGTTCGCTGTGGTGCAGGTGCTGGTCATTGCGGGAAAGGACCTTCTCGGCCGAACCGGGCTCTTTGCGATCGCGGGGCTGAGCGGCCTGACTGACATGGACGCCATCACGCTTTCGACTGCGAGCATGGCGAAGTCGGGCGAAGTCGATGGAGCGACGGCGGCGATCGCGATCGTCATCGCGGCGCTTGTGAACACTCTCGTCAAGCTGGCGATCGCGGGTTCGCTGGGTGGTGCGGCGCTCGCGAAGCGGCTTGGCGCGATTCTGCTTGTTCCGCTCGTTACGGGAGCGGTGGCGGTTGTGTTTCTGCTTGCGGTTTAGTCGCCACCGCCACCTTCGCCGGAGCCGAGTTTGAAGGCGCTGCCGACAGCAAGGAATGCCCAGAGTAAGTCGAAGAACGAGAAGCTCTCCATGAAGGCTTTGGATTCGACTTCGCCGATCGCATTGTCGACCTGCGCGTGAATGTGTTGTGCGAGGTCACGCTTGTAGGCTTCCTGAGCGGACGGACTCATCGCGGTCCAGCGGGCTTTGGCGTCGGCCCAGATCGCGGGGGGAAATTCCTTTTCCTCAGAAGCCTTTGCGCGTGACGAATCTTTGGGCCAATCGAGTTTCTTGCCGGAGTTCTCGGCTTCTTCGGCCAGTTGATCGGAGATAGCAATGAGGGCGCTGTTTTCGTCGATTTGCACTTTGGCGTGGATTTCGGTCTTGGCCTGACCGGCCATTGCGTGAATGACGGCGAACTTGCCGCCGGCGATGGAGCCGAGGGCGATGACTGCCGCGGCTGCGCCTGTCACGGGCGATACATCGTTGCCGGCGAGCACGGAGGTGCCGACGCCGACCAGGACGCCGACGCCCCAGGCGACTATGCCGAACTCACGATCGGTGAAGTGCGCGATTGCCGCCCAGATTACGGCGCCGATGACGCCCCCGATCAAGCCGCCGATTATGCCCTTCACCATGAAACTGTCTCCCGGAATTCGTTGTTGAGGACCCCAATGCGGGGAAGAGATTAGCAAATAGACATTGCGTGCACAAGTGAAGAGGACGAATTGAAAATACAATGGTGTGTCAAACCGCACAGTTGCAGCGCTGAGTCGAGAGTTTTGTGTCAAACAGAGCGCCCAAAGACCATCGCGTGATTCTCAGGCTGAGCACAGATTTGGCCTGAGCTGTTCCGTTGAAGGAGGAGGGCGCGGTTCCGCGGAATTGCGGGCGGAAAGCTCGGCGTCTGCCCCGCGATAGAAGTGCTCGATTTCCTGGCGGACGGCTGAAAGGTCGAATTCGGTGCAGTACTGGTGCTGAAGCAGGAACTTCCATGCTTCGTCGATGACTTGCTTTCGGTGCTGTTTGAGGCGCAGCTTGACGATTGCACGCTGGTTGGGCGCGGTGTTGAGCAAGCCGGGTTCGGGATGGAAGGGATTGCGCTCGCTCTCCTTGAAGGAAGGAAGTATGGAAGCGAGCAACCCCGGTGGAAGGTTAAGCGAAGAGGAGTTTGAATCGATGGTGTCGGTTGCTTTGGTTGGGATTTCCGGGTCGAGTTCGGGGACGCTTCTCGTGAATGGAACTTGCGTGGACTGCATGAGTTCGGCGGCTGCGTCCAGGATGTGTTGCGACGTTGCGACGTGGGGGCGGGCGGCGGCTGGCGGGTTTGGAATCGGATGTTCGGTGCGGGACCTAGATGACACGATGCGAGGCCTTGCATCCGGGTCAAACGTCGCGAGTCGAAGGAGAAGGCGTGCGGCGCGGAGCGCGGAGTCGGGCGTGTTGAGATTGGGCGATTCGAGTGAGGATCGGACGATGCGCGAGGCGAGTTCGGCGCAGGCGGGGAGGTATTCGGCGGCGATCCAGCGGGTGCGTGCGGCAACGGCGGTGCGGATCGAAGCGAAGCGCGCGGCGATCTCGGGTCGAGCGAGCCAGAGGGCCAGGGATTCGGGTGAGGTGTTGTGGGCGCGGGCGACTGCGAGAAACGACTGACTGGGATCGGCGAGTTGAGCCAGAATTTGATCTGTTTGGGCATCCGAGAGCGCAAGGCGGGTGCCCGGCTCGGCATTGGTATTCTGGATGAACGGAAGGGCGATCATCCGGGTATTGTACCATATACCGTCTCGAATAAACGGTCTTTGTTTGGTATTTCTTGAAAAAGGGCGTAAGGTCTTGTTGAAAAGGGAATTCCGATCATTGAGGAATCGGCGGAGTGTGAAGGGTGGGGCTGAAGGGTGGACTGAGGGCGGGAGACGGTTGGTAAAGTGCTTCGGGGTCTGACGTGTGGCTGGCGGAAGGGCGTGTTGAGCTGCGATGCGGATACCGGGGTGGAAGATCTGGCGGGCGTTTCGGGAACTGGACGAATTCTCCGACGAGAAATGTCGCCGGTTTGTGAAACGGGCGAGTCCATGGGGAGCACAAAAGGTCGCTCGCGCAGCAACCGGGGTGCTCGCTGGCACCGCGATGATCCTGGGAACGATCGTCGCGCTGGCTTTACTGACAAGCGGCTGGGACAAGCGGCTCGGAACTGGCTGGGAGTGGACGGCTGTCGTTGCGCCGGTGTGGGTTGCGGGGTTGACGATCTGCTTGTTGCCGGTGCTGGCGGTGCGCGATCTGCTGCTGCGCCGGCGCATTCGGTATTTGCTTGATTCGCGTGCTTCGTGCGCGGGCTGCGGGTACATATTGCTGGGACTGCCGGTGGGCGATGAGTTCCTGGTGGTGTGTCCGGAATGCGGCACGACGACGCGGGTGGACCGAGCACTTGGGGAATTGGCGGTCGATGCGAGCGGCCGAGCGAGGTTCTTGCCGCGGCGTGGGGCGGTGGATGATGTTGCGTTTTTCTGGACGGTGTCGCGGCGGCGATTTGTGAAGAAGACGGCATGGCGAACGGCGGTTGTTGTCACGGTCGCCCTAATGGCGACTTGGGCAACTTTTGAAGTCGCTCTGCTGGTACAGGCTGTGGCGGCGCGCACCGATGTGGACTGGAGCGCGCGGCTTCGCAACCAGCATTCGCCTCGACGGGGCGAGCAGGAGCAGAGGACCTGGGATGAGATCGCGGGGACGATTGGGCGTTACGAACGTATCGAGCAGCAATCGGCGGAAGAAGTGGCCGGGGCGAGCGCGTCAGGGCTGATTCGGTTTCGATCGCCAATGTATTTTCGAGAGAGGATTCCCGCGTTGCCGGCAGATGCGATGGACTATCGCATCGAGGAACAGCAGAGGGAGCTTCAAGCGCGGGAGATATCGCGGAGGGCGATACGGGCGGCGTTGAGAGAGAGGATCTTCTCGAAACTCGATGCTTGTGAATGGGGAGAGACAGCGCCGGGGCTGGTGATGCCGGCGAGCGAATCGCCGCTCGAGATGACGCCCGATGATGGGTGGAAGCAATTGACGTGGTTGAGTCAGATCACGAATGCGCGGATGGCGTCGGCGCTCGATTGCGGCGATTCCGAAGAATTCGAGGCGGCGTATGTGCTGAATGAGCGGCTGTCCGCGGCGTTTTTGCGCAGCCCGTCGATGCTCGCATTCGGTCGCGCATATGGGATCGAGGAGGAAATCTTGCGGCTGTTTTTGGGGGAGCTGGCGCGGTCGCCCCGGATGGAGTTCGTTGTCGCGATGGATCGGATGGTGCGGGGCATGTCCCGGGAGTGGCCTACGGTAGAATTCCTGAACGCGGAGCGCACATGGCAGATGGCATGCCTGCAGTGGATGTTCTCGAGCCCGGATCGGGTGCGGTGGGGCACACAATCGAATGCGATCAAGAAGTTGTACAACCCGGGCGGCGGCAGCTCCGATTGGAAGATTCCCGGTCGTTTTGGGTGGTATTGGGAAAATCGGGAGGAGATGCGAAAGAAGCACAGCGAAGCAGTTGCGCGGATCGGGACCGAGCGGTGGGAGCAAACATCGAGCGGCGAGGAAAAATCGGAGCTGTTTCTCGTCAATCTCTGGCAGGGAAGCGATCTGATTCTGAGGCAGTGGGTGGATCGATCTCTGTTGCTGCGCAGGACGGTGACGGTGATGCTCGCGCTCGAGCGGTTTCGACTGGCGAATGGCGACTATCCGATCGCGCTTTCGGAGATTGAAGAATCGGTCGGTGCTGATGACTCGCGCGATCCATATTCGGGGCAGCCTTTCCGCTATAAGAAAGTCGACGATTTGATTCGGGCGGGCTGCGCTGGATCGAAGAATCGAATTCGGGTTCTCGGCGAGAAGCCGTACTTGCTGTACACCGTGGGTGGCGACGGAAACGATGATTTCGGGACAACTGCTTCGCTTGACGTTTTCTACCCGCCTTCGGGGAACGCGCTAAGGGGACTCAGCATGCCGATCGATTTGTTGCTCAATGTCACAGACGCGGAGTGGGAAAGCGCTTGCGAGCCGTAGTGGCATGAGGGGTCACCTGGGAGCGTGGGCTTCGGAGTGCCGGTCGCTACGCTGTAGGTGAACCATGGCAACCTTTTCACCCGTCGCTCGTCGGCTTCGAAATGCTCAGCGGTATGTGCGCGTGCTGGAAGTACTCGCTCGCCACGGGTTTGCGGATGTTGCGGAGCAGATCGGGCTGGTGGGGCTGATTGAAAAGGGGAAGGAGATTCTCGGTGCGACGCCGGGAAAGTCGGAGTTGCCTCGGCAGGTGCGGGTGCGGATTGTGCTGGAGGAGCTGGGGCCGACGTACGTGAAGCTGGGGCAGGTGCTGAGCACGCGGCCGGATCTGATTCCGCAGGAATGGGCGGACGAGTTCAAGTCGCTTCAGAACAGCGTGCCGGGGGTCGAGTACGAAGAGATCGAGAAGGTGCTGGAACAGGAGTTCGGCAACCGAATCCACAAGCTGTTTCGCTCGATTCAGAAAAAGCCGCTGGCGGCTGCGTCGATCGCGCAGGTTCATCGAGCGGTGCTGCATGACGGTGCGCGAATCGTGTTGAAGGTGCTGCGGCCGGGTATCCGGGATGTTGTCGAAGCGGACATGGAGATTTTGAGGCAGCTTGCGGAAATTGCCGAGGGGCATTTCAAGGATCTGGGGTACAGCCCGACGGGCGTGGTGGATGAGTTCGCGCGGGAGATCGCGAAGGAACTTGATCTTGCACACGAGGGACGCTCGACCGACCGCCTGCGCAGTTTCTTCGAAGACGATCACGAAGTCGTGTTTCCAAAGGTCTATTGGGAAGCAACGACGCCGAACGTTCTGGCGCTGCAGGAAATCAAGGGGAAGGTGTTTACGAACCTGAATCCGGAGACGATGGAGCCGGAAACCCGACGGCGTCTTGTTGAGAACGGAACACGAGCGGTGTTCCGGCAATGTCTTGAGCTCGGCTTCTTCCACGCGGATCCGCATCCGGGCAATCTGATCGCGATGCCGAAAGGTCGCATCGCGTTCATCGATTGCGGGATGACGGGAGAGATCGACGCGCGAACGGCGCGGCAGCTCGCGGACCTGGTTTCGGGCGTGGTGGGGGGCGACCTTGATCGCGTGATGGAAGTGGTGGGTGCGCTCGGGGATGTTCCGGCGGAGAAGCTGGAAGACCGGAATCTGCGCAATGACGTCAACACGATCATCTCGCAGTTTCAGAACACCTCGCTTGATCAGCTTGATCTTGGAAAGCTGCTCAGTGACTTCTTTGCCGCGCTCCGAGCGAACCGGATTCACTGCCCTTCGGACCTGATGTTTCTGATCAAGGCGCTCACGACGATCGAATCGGTCGGACGCTGGATCGATCCGACGTTTCCCCTCGCGGAGTTTGTTCGGCCGTTTGTCGAAAAACTGATTGAGAAGCGGTACAGCTTCTCGGCGCTGCGAACGCGGGCGCAGAAGAGCCTGCTGAACTATCTCGAATTCGCAGAAGACCTGCCGGCGGAGCTGCGTTCGCTCCTGACGCAGGTGCGTCGGAATCGCTTTGCGATCAATATCGAACACCGGGGCCTGACGAAACTGACTCACACCATCGAGCATGCGAGCCGCAATATCTCGTTTGCGCTGATCATCGCGGCGATGCTGGTGGGATCGTCGATTCTGATTCTTGCGGCGAAGAACGCGGGGCTGGGCGCGTTGACGGCCATCGGCGTCGCGGGGTTTCTCGCGGCGGGGGTGCTCGTCGTGCTGATGGTCATTTCGAACCGGCGGCTGCGGGACGACTGAGCGCGCGAAGGCATCGATGCATTGATGGATGCAAAGGGCGCAAAGGCGACGGCGCGGGGTGGGCGGATTACCTGGTGGACTTGGCCTTTTTCGTGTCGAGCTTGCGTTCGACGCGAGCGGCGGCGTTCTTGACGGTGCGCGCCGCGGACTTGGCGGTTTTGCGGGCGGTTTTCTTCGCGGAGGTCGCGGCGGATTTCACCGAAGCCTTTGCGGAAGGCTTGGAAGCGGACCGGGCCGACCTTCGCGACGTTTTCTTCTTCGCGGAACGATGCTTGCGGGGTTTTGGCGAGGCGGCCTGCTCGTTCATTTTGGTGGGGGCGAGCAACTGGCCGATGCCTTCGAGGAGGCCGCTGGCGGCGAGGGCGACTTGTTCTGCGGCCTTGCGGGCGAGAGACCAACCGGCGCGACCGGCGTCGCTCGCCATGGGGCCGGCGTTCTTCGCGGCGACCTTGCCTGCGGTTGATGCCGAGTCGGCAACGGAACGGCCAGCCTTGCGGGCGCGACGGACGAGCGCTTCGAGTTCTTCGCCGAGTTCGGTGGAAGTCTTCTTGGCGAAGGAGCTGACAGCGCCGAGGAATTCGTCGTTGGCGGCGAGAATTTTGCGCTTGGCGGCGGGGAGGGCGTGATCGGCGATGTCCTTGCCTCTTCGCTTGGCGCTCTTGCCGGTGTTAGTTCCGGCGGCGGCGACTGCGCCGAAGGCATCGCGAAGGCCTTCAAAGGCGTCACGCATGGCCCTGCGGCGGGCGGCTGGGACTTCGTGGTTGATGGTCTTGGCGGCCCCGCTGAGCGAATCGTTGACGAGCTTGCGGATGTCGGCGGCGCTGAGGTCGCGATCGCGCATGGCACTGACGGCCATGTTGCGGATGCGCTGGCGGGTGTTTTCCGACGACTTTCTCTTCGACGCCATGAGGGGTTCCTTGGTTCGATGGACTTGATAACAGCATACACGCGCAATCGACGCGCGGAAAAATCAATGAAAACGCGCTCACGCTGCGGAGGTCAAAAGTTTTTTTCTGAATGACTTACCGCGCGCACATGGAGGTTATCACGGCAGCACGTATCGATCGCGCAACGGCGCATTTGCCGGAAAATTCGCAACTTGCGATTTGTGATCGACTTTGTCCTACCTGGATGGGGGAAATGCGCAAGTTCGATTTGCCCAATCGTGATAACGCCCGATGCGCCCGCGCGCGGCTCGAACTGGCTTGACGTGCGGGCGTATGAATGTGTGTGCGGCGGACGATTCTGTTTTCGCTCGGCGCGCGTGCGGATTTGTACGGGGAAAAAGATGAATACTGAAGTGAAAGTCGCTCCCGTGGGTGAGCGTCTGGCGGGGGCGGAAGCTGCGCGAGAGATTCGCGTGCTCGATCAGATTCTGGACGACATCAAGGCGCTCGAAGAGGTGGAACCGCCGCAGGTGCAAAGTGCGCGACCCAGGCTCGTGCTGGTGCGTTGAACAGTTGCAATTAACAATCAGTTGCGGGCTTACACACCAACGGCGGCTTTGCTGGCGGACATGCCGGTCTGGCTTGCGCCGCTGAGATTTGAACCGGGGGCTCCGCCGGCGGCGGGCTGCGGCGTGTAGTCGTACACGCCCTTGCCGGTCTTGTCGCCCATGCGGCCGGCGGCCACCAGTTGGCGGAGGAGCGGGCAGGGGCGGTAGCGGTCGCTTCCGAGACCTTCGGCAAGGACGTTCATGATGTGGACGCAGGTGTCGAGACCGATGAAGTCGGCGAGACGCAAGGGGCCCATCGGGAAGTTGCAGCCGAGCTTCATGATCTCGTCGATGTGCTGCGGCTCGGCGACGCCCTCCATCCAGGCGTAGAAGGCTTCGTTGATCAGCGGCATGAGGACGCGATTGGAGACGAAGCCGGCGCGATCGTTGGCGGGAATCGGCGTTTTGCCGAGTTGAGTGGCGAGATTGGTGACGCGCTGGACGGTGTCGTTGGAGGTCTGGAGGCCCCGGATGACTTCGACGAGTTTCATGACCGGAACGGGATTGAAGAAGTGCATGCCGATGACGCGCTCGGGGTGACCCTGAGGGCCGACGCTGGCGCAGATTTCGGTGATGCTGATCGAGCTGGTGTTGCTGGCGAGAATCTGGGTTGGGAAGAGGGTGGCGAGCTTCTGGAAGAGTTCGCGTTTGACCTTGGAGTCCTCGATGACGGCTTCGACGACGATGTCGGCGCCTTTGAGCATCTCGAGGTTTTCGACGTAGTGGAGGCGACCGAGGGCGGTCTGCATCTCGTTGTCTTTCATCCGACCCTTTTCCACTTCGCGGGCGAGGCGCTTGGTGTGGCCATCGCGGCAGCGTCCGAGGGCGGAGGAAGAAGCATCGCAGACCAGGGTTTTGAAGCCGGAGACGGCGGCGACCTGGGCGATTCCGCCTCCCATTTGGCCGGCACCGATGATGGCGATGGTGTGGATGGATTGGGTTGGCATGACCTGAGCATACCTTGCTTTGAAAGAGCTGGAAAGGGGCGGGGTAAAGACAGGGCCAGCGCGGGGGTCGTTTCGGGCCTTTACTTGGGTTCATGCCCAGCGTTGAACAACTGGAAAAGCTGCTCGCGGCGGACCCGAAAGACGCGTTTGTCTTGTATGCGATTGCGCAGGAGCACGCCAAGTCGGGCGACTTTACTCGGGCGGTGGAGTTTTATGACCGGGCGATCGCGGTCGCACCGGATGATGGGTACACGTATTTCCACAAGGCGCGGGCGTTTGGGGCGATGGGGCGAACCGATCAGCAGGTGGCGGCGCTGAAGGCCGGATTGCTGGCGGCGCGTCGATCACAGGATGGCAAAGCGGCGGGTGAGTTGCAGGGCGCGCTGGACGAGTTGGAATAGACGAATTGGAATAGTCGAGTTGGAATGGACGAGTTGAATGGTCAGCTTGGAAGAACGCGACGCAGGCCGGTTCAAAGGAGCTCACGCATGTCGGGTGCACAACTGAACGAAAAGGGTTTGCCGGTCTCGTATCACTTCAAGCCGGATTGGGAAGTGACGCCGCTCGAGACCAAGAAGATGCTTGATGAGGGCGCGAACGTTCTGGTGGTGGATGTGAGGCTGAAGCCAGAGTGGGATTTCGCGCACGTGAAGGGGAGCGTGCTTGTGCCGCTGGATGAATTGGAAACGCGGGCGGGCGAGATCTGCTCGATGGTGGAGGAGAATCCGGGGTGCGTCGTTCTGACGCTGTGTCACCATGGCATCCGTTCGCTCAAGGCGGCGGCGATTCTGCGCGAGCAGGGCGTGCCGAATGTGAAGTCGGTTGCGGGCGGGATTGAGTTGTGGTCGCTGGGCGCGGACAAAGCCGTGCCGCGGTATGAGCGGCAGGGGGCGAAGGTGTGGGCGGCGGGAGCGAAGCCGGCGTAGAGCAGGGAATTGATGAGTCAATTCGCGGGCGCGGGCGGCGTGATCGAGATTCGTTTCGGAGTGGAGGAGGGCACCCAATCTGTGCCCGGGTATCCGTGTTCAAGGAATGAACGGGTGTTGAGGACTGGATAGGGTCGCAGCGTCCCCGTGAACGGCGTGGTATTGCCCGCGATCTCGTTCATGAAGCGCTCGTATTCCGCCTTCAGGTTGTCGGCTTCCATGTTGAGTTCATTCACCGTGTGGAAACCGGTAAGCGTCGAGAAATACATCAGGAAGCTGGGTTGGCAACCGAAGAACGCGCAGCCGAGCGCGGGCGGATCGGGATACTGCCCGGATCCGAGATTTGGAACTGTCACAAGCGAGTTGGGGAATGGCCAGCCGTCCGGATGCAAAATTGCTTCGGACGGTGGGTCGGCCTCGGGAAAGTTCTCGTCGTTCTTCCAACGGAATCGTCCGCCGGCGAGCGGCGCGTACGCCTTGCGGATGACGTACGGGGGGGGGCAGAGGAGATCGTTGTAACCCTTGAGGAAGATGACGAAGTCGGCGTCGTCGACGAATCCGTCGAAGTTCAGATCGGCCGAGCAGAAGTTCGGCATCGTTGCATCGGCACAGTCGAGAATGTTGTACTGAGCGAGGAAGAGGACGAAATCGGCGTCTTCGACGAGTCCGTCTTCATTCAAGTCGCCGACGCAGACGGGCGGTTGCGAGAGCTTCATCCAGTGCGTGAGAATCAGTCCGTCGCCCTTTATCTTTAAAGGAGGATCGAAACCGGTGAGGTCAAACGTGAAGGGAGATTCGACTCCCTGGAAGGGGAAACTGACAAAGGCGAAAGACAGCTGGAGTTCGAGTACGTACGGATTGGTGATCGCATTGAAAGGCGCGTTGACGTTGGTTCTCGAGAAGAAATAGATTCGGCAGACGCGAATCTCAAACTGCTCGGAATACGACGCGACAACGCCTGTGTATTCCGAGATCGATTGCCTCACATTGAAATCGGCCGCCGGCCAGGACGCTGCGTGATATGGCTCGAAAATCAGACAGAGTTTTTCGCCATCGCGGACCAGAAACTGATCGTCGGGATCGGTCGGATCGGACGAGATGTTGAGCGAGCCAAAATTGAGCGGTTCGCTTTCCGGGGGTGGAGCGAATTCACTGTCCGTGTAGGCTTCCTTGTAATTCCAATTGAGATTGATACCCGCGACGCCGTTCGCATTGTCAAAGTTGTTGTAGATGAAGACCGGATCCTGGGCAGCGGCCTTCTTGCCTTGCGTCGCTCCGGGTGTGATCAGCTGCCCGGTTTTGTCGTTGCGGATCCAGAGGATTCGGGGCTGCTGCGCCGCGGCGTCGGGATTTGCTCCACGCGCGACGGTCTGACCTGCCGCGACTACGCGCAAGGGATCCGGCAGCTTCAACTGCGCCAAGGCGGAGATGGAAAAAGCGGCGGCCGCGAGCGCGGCGGAGACGTATCCACGAGAAATCATGCTGTCGTGCTCCGAGTTGACCTGCAGGACCCTACGAACGCGTGCCGGAAGGGGTTGCCCCGTGGAGTCCGAATGGACGGAATCGTTGGGAGTTGCCAATCCGGGCACCGAGTCAATCAATATCGGTCCCCGCTGTGGGGCCTCTGCCGCGGGTGGCGCGGGGTGGGTGAAAGTGTGTAGATGGCGGCCCGATAACTAATGATTCATCGCTGGCTCTGCGCCATCGCGTCCACAAACTGGTCAAAGAGGTAGGAAGCATCGTGCGGGCCTGGGGATGCTTCTGGGTGGTACTGGACGCTGAAAACGGGCTTGCCCTTCAATCGGAAGCCGGCAAGGGTTTGGTCGTTCAGGTGGGTGTGCGTCGGTTCGGCACCGGCCTTCTCGAGTGAGGCGCGGTCGACGGCGAAACCGTGATTCTGACTGGTGATTTCAACCTTGCCGCTGATCGTGTTCAGGATGGGCTGGTTGATGCCGCGGTGGCCGAATTTGAGTTTGTAGGTCGTGGCACCAACGGCGAGGGCGAGGAGCTGGTGGCCGAGGCAGATGCCGAAGGTGGGGATCGAAACGGCAGGATCGGTCACGACGCCACGGAGGGTGGCGATCGTTTTTTCAACGGCGGCAGGATCGCCGGGGCCGTTGGAAATGAAGAGGCCGTCGATCTTCTTGTCGCGGTACTGCTGCTTGATCTCATCGGCGCTGATGTCGTGCGGGACGAGTGTGACATCGCAGCCTCGGTCGGTGAGGTTGCGGAGGATGTTGCGTTTGGCGCCGCAGTCGAGGGCGAGGACTTTGAAGCGCTTCGGGGCATCGGTGTCCGATTGGCTCCAGTCGCCGAGGTCTTCACTCCAGGCGGACTTGGAAGCGCAGCCTACGAGCGGTACGAGATTCTGTCCGGCCATCGAGGGGTTGGCTTTCGCCATCTCGACGAGTTGCTGGTCGGTCATTGCGCCGGGACCGGAGAGAGGCGCATCGGAGAGAACGCCTTGTGTCGATCCGGTGGTGCGCAGTTTCTTGGTCAGAGCGCGGGTGTCGATTCCCTCAATCCCGATGACGTTGTGGCGGGCGAGGTAGGTTGAGAGATCTTCGTTGGCGCGATAGTTGGAGTGCAGCCGCGCGAGTTCGCGGACGACGAAGCCCGAGACCTGCACCTTGCCGGATTCGACATCTTCCGGGTTGACGCCGGTGTTGCCGATCAGCGGGAACGTTTGAACGAGGATCTGGCCCGTGTAGGACGGGTCGGTCAGCGACTCTTGGTAGCCGCAGACGGCGGTGTTGAAGACGACTTCGGCGCGCGCGACAACGCCCTTACCGGCGGCACCGAAGCCTCGGCCACGGAAAACCGTGCCGTCGGCGAGTGCGAGTCGGGCCAGAATGTCGGGGGAGGATCGGGGGAGTGGGGGCGTTGGCATCAAAGTTGAGTTTAGCGCGGGTGCGCGGAATTGTCGGCGCGAAGGCCAAGAAACGACGCACGCTGCGAGAAATTCTGGACGGTTCGAAGTTTGGACACTGGCATCGAGATTGACTCCGTTCCCCAACCCCTTCCCTCAGGGAAGGGGCTTTTGAGTACAGTCGGCTTGTGGGACGCCTGTCGCTCTTTTCTGGAAGTTTGGATGCCTCGCGCAGGTACGCGCTGGTGGCTGTTGAGCGCGGCATTGAGCGAGTCGGCGAAGACGGGGCGGAGTTGCTGTACGAGATTCCGGGGGCGATGGAAGCGGATGGTGCGATTCAGGTGGGCGAGCGGGTTGAAGTGCCGCTGGGGAAGAAGAAGGTGGGCGGAGTTGTGGTCGGGCTTGGTGGGCCGGAGTTGTTGGGCGATATTGATCCTCTGAAGATTCGCGTCATCGCGAAGCGGTCGGGCGCGATGCTGCCGGGGCCGCTGGTCGAGTTGGCGAAGTGGATCGCGGGGTATTACGTGTGTCCGCTTGGGATGGTGCTGGGGACAATGGTGCCGAGTGCGGTGAAGCGGGAAATCGGGCGGCGCGAAGAAGCCGTGTTGGTGCGAAGTGATGTTGCGGCACCGGAGAAGATGGCGGCGACGGTGCGTGAGTTGTGGGAGAAGGTGCTTGCGTTGCCTGTTGAGCCGCGGACGCCGATTGCGATGAAGGTTGCGCTTGGCGAGGCGACGCTGCGCGGGGTGAACAAGCTGGTGAAATTGGGCTTGCTGCGGGAAGAGATGCGTGAGGTGATTCGGTCGCGCGGGCATGTCGAACAGGAGCAGGCGTTTGGCGGGGATAAGACGGTGACGCTTTCGGATGAACAGAGCGAAGCTGTCGAAGGCATCATGCCGAATCTTGGACCGACCGGAAAGTTTGGCGTGCACTTGCTGTACGGAGTGACCGGCTCAGGAAAAACCGAGGTCTATTTGCGGCTGATCCGCTCGATGCTGGCGCAGAGGCCGGATGCGAGCGCGATTGTGCTTGTACCCGAGATTGCGTTGACGCCTCAAACTTCGGAGCGGTTCTCGCAGCGGTTCGCGGATCTGGGCGTGGCGGTGTTGCATTCGGGGCTGAGTTCTTCGCGTCGCCACAGTGAATGGGCGCGGGTTGCGAGTGGCGAAGCGCGGGTTGTGGTGGGGGCGCGGAGTGCGGTGTTTGCGCCTGTGCCGCGGCTGGGGCTTGTGGTTGTGGATGAAGAGCACGACACGTCGTACAAGCAGGATCAATTGCCTCGGTATCACGCGCGCGATGTGGCGATCAAGCGGGCGCAGATTGAGGGATGTGCGGTTGTGCTTGGGAGTGCGACGCCTTCACTGGAAAGTTGGGCAAATGCAGGTGGCGAGGAAGCACGGAGAAAGACAGCAGACAAGCAAACGAGTCGGTATCGGATGTGGAAGTTGACCAAGCGGGTGGGCGGGGGCGAGTTGCCGCGGATCAAGATTGTGGACATGTATCATGAGCGGCAGGAAGCACGCACGCTTGGGTTGCGCGATCCGAGTGTGTTGCCGACTCTGCGTCGAGCGCTGCATGCAACATTGAAAGAAGGCTCGCAGGCGATTTTGCTATTGAATCGACGCGGGTTTGCGACGTACGTGGGATGCACGGGCGGGGCGACGTGCGGCTGGGTGCTGGGGTGCGAGCGGTGCGATGCGCGGATGATCCTGCATCGGGATGCTTCGCTGAAGAGCGGTGAACTCGTTCGGTGCCATCACTGCTTGTCGGAGTGCATCGTGCCGCGGGTGTGTCCGAATTGCTCGCGTGGGTTGGTGCGGCTGGGCGCGGGGACACAGCGGGTGGAAGAAGAATTGCGACCGCTGATGGAAGAGCTGGCGCTTGGACCGGAGGCGCTGATTCGCGTTGATCGCGACACGATGCGGACGGCCCAGGATTACTTTGGTGCGCTGGCGACGTTTGCGAGTGGGCGGGCGCGGCTGATGCTGGGAACGCAGATGATCGCGAAGGGTTTGGATTTTCCGGGTGTGCGGCTTGTGGGTGTTGTGAGCGCGGATACGGGCCTGAATCTGCCGGACTTTCGCGCGGGTGAGCGAACGTTTCAATTGATCAGCCAGGTATCAGGGCGCGCCGGGCGTGCGGATGCGCGAGGGGTGGTGATCATTCAGACGATGGAGCCGCAGAATCCGGCGATCGTGCTGGCGGCGGAGCATGCGTTTGAGCGGTTCGCGGCGACCGAGATTGCGGCGCGGCGGCAGTTTGGATTGCCTCCGGCATCGCGAATGGCGCGGGTAGTGTGCCGCGATGAGAAGCAGAGTGCGGTGCGGACGCGTGCGGTTGCGCTGGCGGAGTGGTTGCGGGCGTGGTCGAGCCGGCATGGAGGTGGGGGGGCGGGCGTGAAGGTGCGCGGGCCAGCGGAGCCACCGGTGACGCGGATTGCGGATCAGTATCGGTTGGGGATTGAACTTGTTGCGGCGCGGGCGGGGCTTGTGCAGGAGGCACTGCGGGCGGCGCGAAACGAGGGGCTTGTGAAGAGCGATTCGAAGACTGCGGTGGATGTGGATCCGGTGAGTTTGATGTGAGGGAGCTCGGAACGAGGAACGCGGAACGCGGAACGCGGAGTGCGGAGTGCGGAGTGCGGAGTGCGGAGTGCGGAGTGCGGAACAGAATGGCGCGAACGGCGCAATCGAAAGTTGATTGCGGCACACGGCTCAAATTGCGATGCGGTGTCAGGCTGTGACTGTCGTTGCAGCGGCTACTCTGGAAATCCAACCGCCACCCAGGACGAGATCCGGCTGGTCGCGTGAGTACAGAACCAGCGCTTGGCCCGGCGCGACTGCTTCCTGAGGCGAATCGAAGTTCACTTCGAATGCGCCCGGGCGGCCCGACGGTGAAGGGGTCGTGTCATCCGGCAGTAGCCGGGCACGTGCGCGGGCTGCGGGAGTGTTGTAGCGGTACTTCGCAAGAACGGGGAACCAGCCGTCGAGTGTCGACTTGCCAGAAAGTTCGGCAGGATTTGTGAGCCAGTTTGCTTCGGCGCAGGTGCACGACGCGCACGCGAGAGCTTCTTTGGGACCGACGACGACTGTGTTTGTCGTGCTGTCCTTGTTGACCACGTAGACGGGATAGCCGAGGGCCAGGTTGAGGCCGCGGCGCTGGCCGATGGTGAATTGGTGCTGACCTTTGTGCGTGCCCACGGCGCGTCCGGATGTATCGACAAACGCGCCTTCACGTGCCAGCGTTGCATCTCGCTTTTCGAGGAGGCCCGCGTAGTCGTTGTCCGGGACGAAGCAGATTTCCTGGCTGTCGGGCTTGTCGAAAACCGGGAGTCCGAACGATTTGGCGAGTTCGCGCACGCGGGGCTTTTCGAGGCCGCCGATCGGGAGCATCATGTGTTCCAGGCGTTCGCGCGATGCGCCGAACAGGACGTACGACTGGTCCTTGTCGTCGTCGATGCCTTTAAGAAGCGTGGCGTGTCCGTGCTCATCGCGGCCGATGCGGGCGTAGTGGCCGCTGGCGACGAAGTCGGCGCCGATTTGCTTTGCGTAATCGTGGAGCTTGCCGAACTTCAGCCAATCGTTGCAGCGGACGCATGGGTTGGGGGTGCGGCCATTGGCGTATTCACCGGCGAAATAGTCGATGATGCGGCCGAAATCCTTCTTGAAGTTGCAGACGTAGAAACCGACGCCGAGTTGTGCCGCGACTGCGCGGGCATCGGCGGCGTCGTTGATCGAGCAGCAGCCCTGGTGGCCGATACGGATTGAGCGACCGTTTGCAGGCGAAGCGGTGGACGGGGTTGGGCAGGCCGCGGCTTCTTCGTATGGAATGAGCGCGTCGAGCGACTCGCCTGGGGATCCGAGGCGCATGAAACAGCCGACCACCTCGTAGCCGTCCTGCTGGAGCAGGGCTGCTGCGACGGAGGAATCGACGCCGCCGGACATGGCGACGAGGACTTTGCCTTTGGACCGGTTCACCGGGAATCGTAGGAAATGGAGGTTGGGGCGCGTGCGTTGTAGGATGGGGCGGTAGTGAGCGTGGGGTGGACGTGATATTCCGGATGAGGGAGAGCGATGCCACCCGAGATTCATCTGTTTCTGATCTGGTCGAACGCACGGCCGACGTTTGCGAAGATTCTGGACGACCTGCGCGGGCGATTTGAAGTTCTGACGCACGTCGACATCCGCTGGAGCGCCGAGAAATTCGCGAGCAACATGACGCGGTTTTACGGAGTGAACCTGCCGTCGCAGTCATACAAGGAAGTTCACTGCGGGAACGGGCCGTTTGCGATGGTGCTGGTGCGGGATGCCGCGCCGAAGTACGAAGAACGCAAGACTTCGCGCGGTCCGGTCGTGGTAAACACGAACATGTTCGATGCCAAGTCCGTTTATCGCGAATGGACTGGAGGCGGTCACCGGATTCATGCGACGAATTCGATCGAGGAGTGTCGTCATGATGTCGCGCTGCTGACGGGTCTCGGGCCGGAAGCGTTCTTGCAGGAGAGGGCGGCAAGAGGCGCGCCGGACGGCGAACTCCTTGAACGCGATCTCACAGGTGCGCGCGGCTGGCGAGATTTGCGCGAGTTGTTCGGGGTGCTTAATCAATGCACACGCACCGTTGTGCTCCGTAATTTCGAAGCGATGCCGGATGAGTACACGCTCGCAGGGCATGGCGACATCGACCTGCTCTGCGAAGACCCGGTCATGGCGGCGTATGTATTGGGCGGAGAACGGGCATTCCCTGACGCGAGACGCGTGCATTACTACGTCAAACTCGGCGGCGAGAGGGTGCCGTTCGACTTGCGATCGCCCGACGATCGGTACATGGAGCCCGAATGGTCGCGGGCGATTCTGCAGGATCGTGTTTTGCGAGAAGGCGTTTTCTTCACGCCGCCCCCGAACGACTATTTCTTCTCGCTCCTGTATCACGCCATGATCCACAAGCGACGGGTTTCGGACGACTATCTTGATCGCCTCATTGCGCTTGCTCCGGGTATCGGAGTTTCTACCGAAGCAGTGATCGATCCCGCCGCGCGCTCGGAACTCATGAACGGATTCATGAGAGCAAGGGGCTATCGCTATTGCAGTCCGGTGGATCCCACTGTGAATTTCTTTGTGGGAAGCGTGGGCGGCTTCGGCGCTCTTGGCTTTACGCCTCGGGATGGTCTCGAAGGGAAGATGGAAGAGTGGATCGGGGGAAGAAAGATCGCAGCGCGCGCGTGAGCGGGCGGAGTGATTCGGGAACTCTCGAACCGGAAACTTGAGGCGATTGGATGAGCGTTCGCGCGCTTCGGATGCAATTCAGCAAACCGGGTAAAGACGCCGCGAACAGGCGGTGGTTGTTGACGCTCGCCTCGAGCGACAATTGGCGGAGCCAGAAGTAGAGGTGCAGCCAGCCGGGCTCTTCGAAGGGAACGGCCCGAATGGCTTGTGCGAGCGCGGGGCTTGAGTGTTGCATGAGCACGAGCCGGAACCAGTCTTCTTCGGGAATGCTTGTGAGTCGGGCGAATTCGTAATCGATGATGCGTACGCGCCGATCGCGGGAAACGAGGATGTTGCGGGCGATGAAATCGCCGCTGGTCCAGCGCGATCGGGCCGGGAGGTCGGCGCAGGCGGCTTCGAGAGCGGGGAGCGCGTCGTCAAGCAGAAAACGGAGATCAAACGGTTCAAGGTCGGGAATGTCCGCGAGGCGCGAAGCGAGCTCGGCGAGTTCGGTTCTGCGCGCTTGCGGGCGCGCGGGCTTCGATGTGCGATTCAGAGCCTCGTGCGTTTCCTGGAGCAGCGCGACCGCTTCGGGTGCGGTGAGAATCGCGTTCTCGACTGCGAGATCGATCGGAACTCCATCAAAGAGTTCATACGCGACGATGTGGATCCCGTCCCGGCTGGACTGGAAAAGGATCGGAGCGGCGAGCGCGGGGTATGCGCGATAGAACGATTCGGACCGCTGTGCAAGATCTGACCCGAAGGAATCGACCGTGACCAGCGAAGGTGGCGCTCCCGGGTGCGAAAGGACGAAACGCCGGCGGGCTTGCGCGTCTCGCCGATCCGTGTTCGATGTGAACGGCTGGAGTGACCACTGCTCCGGGTTTCCGGAGATGTGGCTCCGGGCGAGCAGAAGTTCTCGCAGCGCGGCAGTGTCGGTGAGCGCGGCAGGGGTCATGGTGGAAGAGTCCGACGCGGCGCCAGCTCTCGGGAAAATCCAGAATCAGGCGTGCGCCGGAGCAATTTGTGTGTGACGGACCGCGTTCTGGAAGACGCGAAGGCCCGGAGTGGTGGTTGTGGTGATGCGCTTGTCGAGCCGCGTCCAATAGGGATGACGCGTCCAATCGAGGAAGCGTTCGGGATGGGGCATCAATCCGAATATGAGACCTGAATCGTCGCAAATTCCAGCGATTGCGTTCTGGGAGCCGTTGTAATTCTCAGCGTAGCGGAGTGCGACGCGCCCGCCTGATTCGAGAGTTTGCAGAACACTTTCATCTTTGCAGATGAATCGACCTTCGCCGTGTGCGACGGGAAACATCCAGACGTCGTCGATATCGCGCGGATCGATCGATTGCTCGATTGCCTTCGTCCAGACACACTTGCTTTTGGACTCCGCGACCATTCCAACCCAGCGATCGCAGAATCGCCCGTTTTCATTGTCGGTGAGCGCGACTGTCTGCTCGGGCGCGTGTTCGGTTGGCCACGGTTGACCTGTGGCCGGGCCCGGAAGCAATCCGATCTGTACCAGCACTTGAAATCCGTTGCACGCGCCGATGATCGGGACGCCCCGATCGACCGCATCGCGCAGGGCCGGATACAGCTTCTCGCGGCATCGCATCGCGAAGATCCGCCCGGACGCAATGTCGTCTCCATATGAAAACCCGCCGGGAAATCCGACGAGCTGGTATCGCTCGACTTGCGACGGGTTTTTGACAAGCGCGTCCAAATGGAGAAGTTCGGGTGATGCCCCTGCCAGCTCGAACGCGCGGCACATCTCCTGATCGCAGTTGGTTCCCGGCGCACGGATCACCAGGGCTTTGGGACGGGCCTTCGTCATGCGGAATGCTAGGTTTCGCGGGGGCGACGTTGGTTCGGATCAAGCCCGGTCGGCGACGGCCCGTGACGCGCCGGTGGGTCGTCTGGCAAGACGGGTTGACAGAAACGCGGCGGAAATGCTTGAAGGCGCGTCGTCCAGAGCGGGGTGAGTTCGTGCCGGAGCGTCTGAAGAACGTGCCGGCGCGAAACGGGTGGGTACAGAGGATTCTGTCGTATCTTCCAAGAGCTTGGATTGCAATCGAGTCAATGCGTGTTCAATGAGCTGGCGGACGCGTTCGCCGGTCACATTGAAGCGATCGGCAATTTCCGCCAGCCGAAGCGGAGGCCGTCCGCCGATTCCAAAGCGGAGGCGCAGCATTTCGGCATCGCGGCTGTCGAGGGTCTGGAGCAGAGGCTCGAGTCGGGCGAGCTGCTCTGACTGAAAAAGCCGGTCGTGCGGTTGGGGAGTGCGCTCATCGGCGATCAAATCGTGCGGGCCGCGGTCGGAATCAGCGCGGTGGGCGAAACTGGAGGATTTCTGGAGAATCCCGGCGGCGTCTCTGACGATTCCGACCATTCGGGGCGAGATATTCATCACCGAGGCGAAGTCGGCGGTGGAGGGGGCTTCGCCTAGTTTGGTTTCGAGCGCGCGTCCGGCGGCTTTCCATTTCGAAGTCAGTTCGACCATGTAGATCGGAACGTGGACTTGCTGCGTGCTCTTGACAAGTGCGCGCCGGATAGCGGCCTTGATCCACCAGGATCCGTATGTGCTGAAGCGAGCGCCGTGAGCGGGGTCGAAGTGGTTCGCGGCCTGAACGAGGCCAACGTTTCCTTCTTCGATCAGGTCGGTCAGTTCCAAGCCGCGCCGCAGGTATTTCTTCGCAATGAAGACGACCAGACGCAGGTTGGAGCGGATGAGTTTCTCGCGGGAGACTGCGCAGTCCTCATTCACGATCTTCCAGCCCAGCTCGCGCTCTTCGTCAGCGGTGAGGAGCGAGAAGCGGTTTACCTCGTCGAGGTAGACGCTGAGGTCGGAGCGAACGGATTGAGCGGTCGGCGCGGAATCGGACAGCGGACGTGATGCGGAGATGGATGCGGCTGAGGTCAACATATTTCCTTGTCTGCAAGAGCGAATATGCGTGCGACTTTCTGCACGAAAGCACGTAGCTTTCGGGTCGCGGGAACGCACAAGCTTGCTGGCACGCGGGCGCGGGCCTCGCGAGGCTTTATCTAGTCACGTACTTGGGCTTTTACCGGATCACTTGCCTGATTGCTTATCTGGTCACTTATTTGGCCATTTTGGACACGAGATCTACGAGTTCTTGATACATCTGATCGACCGCGCCGCCGCCGTTGGAACTGGCGGCCAGGCGACAAGCTTTGAGATGGCTGTTGAGCAGACTCTTTGCCACGGTTTGAAGGGACGCGCGTGCCGCGGTCACCTGAATGATGATGTCCGCGCAGTACCGTTCTTCTTCGACCATGCGCTGGATACCTTCGACTTGGCCTTTGATGCGACGGAGCTGGAGCAAGTTGGCCGCCTTGTCTTGGGGCTGGATTGCAAAGGTCTTGCCGTCGTCGGAGGTCGCGACGGATTTTGTTGTGCCTGGTTTGGTCGCCTTCTTGGCCATTTGTCCAACCTCTCAGTACGATCGCGAACGAGACCCGGAAACTTCGGCGGGACAGTACCAGAACGGCGATTCGGAGAACGGATGGGCTCGCCGTTGTCCGGGAGCGCGCCGGCGGATTGCCGGCGCGCTCAGGATCAACTCTTGGACGGATTCATTCATTTCAGGCAGTCGGCGCGGGGACGGCCGGCTTCACTTCGGGCTGCGACGCCTGCGTGGCGGGCGCCGGGTTGTTGTACTTAGGGGTTCCGCCGGCGGGGCGATCGTTGGACGCGTTGGGAGCGCCGTTCGATCCGCTCGTCTGGGGGGCGCCTGCCTTTGGGCCGGCGTTTGGTGCTCCTGCGGAAGGTGCGGCAGACAGCGTGTTCTTGTATCCGGCCGTATTGACGGCTGCCGAGGCGGCCTCGCACTGCGACTGCTCGCAGGTGATCGAGGCGGAGCCGACCTGGACGGAGTCGGTGGTGACGCCGGAAACTGTGCCCAAGGCAGTCTTGACCTTCTGGACGCAGGCGTCGCCGGTCATGCCATCGATTTTGAGGGTGCGGGGGGCTGTTGCGGTTTGCATGGGGAACCTTTCGGGGTCGAGAACTTGAGCGGGGCCTTGATGCCCCCATCGGAGATACACCATACCCCCGTATGGTATTTAAGTCTACGCCTCTCGACCTCTCCGGGGCGAATAGAGAACAACGTCTCGACTCGGCCCCCCTGGCGAGCGCCGGGGGGCGGATTCACGCGAGATCGAGGCTGTCGCTGCGTGACTCAGAAGCCTTCAATTGCAATGAACCCACGCGTCGAGGACGCAAGGAGGCACGATGCGGATGAACTATCCGAAGGCAGCGCCAGAGGTTTACAAAGCCATGTTGGCGGTCGAGGCGGCGCTGCATGCCAGCAGCGTCGAAATTGGGCTATTGCATCTCGTGAAGCTGCGGGCTTCTCAGATCAACGGCTGCGCGTTCTGCATCGACATGCACTGGAAGGACGCGAGGGCAATTGGCGAAACGGAGATCCGCCTTTACTCTCTTGATGCGTGGCGGGAGTCGCCGTTCTACTCCGAGAAAGAGCGTGCGGCGCTCGAGTGGACCGAAGCACTCACGCTGGTTTCGCAGACGCACGCGCCGGACGATGCTTTCGAGGAAGTGCGGAAACACTTCGATGAGAAGCAGACCGCGGAGTTGAGTTGGGCGATTTCGCTGATCAACGCGTGGAACCGGATCGCCATCGGATTCCGAGCGACGCCCGGTGTGTATCAGGCGAAGAAGCCGTCCTAGCAACGACTCGCGATTGGCTTCGATGTTCGTATAGTGCGGCACACGTTTTTGGAGAGCGATTGATGCCGCAGGTGTTTCCATTCCGGGCTGTGCAGTACGCGATGGGCTCTGACGTCTCTACGGTGATCGCGCCGCCTTACGACGTACTAGATGTGAACGCGAAAGAGCAATTGCTCGGGCGCAGTGCGGAGAACATTGTCGGGGTGGATTTGCCTCACGTGCCGCCGAAGGAACTCGGACCGGCTTCAAGCTACGAGGAAGCGGGGCGGCGGTATCGGCAGATGCTGGAGACGGGGAAACTGACCAGGCGTGCGAAGCCGGCGCTGTTTGCGTATCGCCAGACGTTTGAGTTCGAGGGCGCGACGCATCAGCGCTGCGGGATGGCCGCGACGGTGAATGCGGTGTCGTTCGGAACACGGGATGGCGGGGGGATTCTGCCGCACGAAGAGACGTTTTCGGGGCCGAAAGAAGATCGCCTGGCGCTGATGAACGCGACGAAGGCGCAGCTCTCGCCAATTTTCGGGCTGCACGCGGATGAGTCGGGCGCAGCGACAAAGCTGGTCCGATCGGTGATGGCATCGCGGAAACCGGATATCACGGCGCGAATGGATTACGACAAGGTTCTGCACGAGGTATGGGCGATCGAGGATGAAGCGACGGTCGGCGCGTACCAGAAGGCGCTGGCGGGCGAAGATATTTTCATCGCCGACGGCCATCATCGCTACAACACTCAGCTCAACTACCTCAAGCAACTCGAAAGCAAGGGCGCAGTGGGGGCTGACCACCCCGCACGCAAGTGCATGATGGTGTTGATCGGCATGTCGGACCCGGGGCTCGTGATCGGGCCGACGCACCGTGTGCTGGGCGGCATGAAGGCGTATTCGCTGGATGCGTTCCGTGCCGCGGCAGGCGAGCAATTGCGGTTCGAAGCGATCGCCGGAGACGCGAACGCTCTGAATTCTGCGGTGAAGGCAGCCAAGACGGAGAACAGCATCGGCTTGTATGACTTTGCGACGAAGAAGGGCTTTGTCGTGAATCCGACAAAGGCCGATCCGCTTTCGCAACAGTTTGCATCGAAGCCGCGCGAGTGGCGGACGCTGGACGTTGCTTTCATCCAGTATTTGATCGTGGAAGGCATCTGCCAGCCAAAATTGAATGGGGGCGAAGCGGTGAAGTGGGCGTTCCCGCATTCGGTGGCGGAAGTGCTCGAAATCGGCAAGGGATCGGAGACGGGTGCGGGCGGCGGGAAGGGCTTTGTGCCGCAAGTGGCGTTGATTGTGAGGCCGACTCCGCTGAACGCAGTGCGAGCGGTGAGCCGCGCCAACGAATTGATGCCTCAGAAGAGCACGTTCTTTTATCCGAAACTGGCGACGGGGCTGTTCGTGAATCCGCTTGAATGAAGCCGAGCTTGACGTTCGGAGCGATTCTCAGATTTCCGATTCTTCGTGCACCAATGAAACTCCTTCGCCCCATCGGGATCGTCCTCATTTTCATCGTCACGGTGATCGTGATTCAGCGCCTCGCTGGTCTCGGGACGGCGCCGGTGCCAGAGGTGTTTGCGCAGGGCTTCACGCTCGAAAGCGCGATTGAACAAGGCAAGGTGGAAAAGAAGCCCGTGTTCGTGTTCGCAACGGCGGACTGGTGCATGCCGTGTCAGGAGATGAAGCGGTCTGTCTTGTCAGAGGCTTCGATCGAGAAGCAGATCGCGCGCGACTTTGTGCCTGCGTATGTGGATTTAGAAAAACAGAAGGATGCTGCGGAGCGGCTGCAGGTATTCTCGATTCCCGCGACGCTGATCTTGTGGGATGGAAAACTGGTGGCTCGGATGGAAGGCGTGATTCCGCACGATTCCTATCAGCAGTGGCTTGAGGCGGCGCACGCGCAGGCTGTGAGCGACAAGCCGTTTCTGGAGCGGGCGAGCGACGAGTTTGTGAAGAATCTGAATGCGAAGGCGGAAGCAAGCGAGAAGGCATCTCAACAGCAGAAGCCGGAGTCGGCAGTTTCCCCGAACACGCCGCCGGATTTGAAGCCGCCGAAATGACGTGAATCAACGGGGAACGACGCGACGCAAGCCGGTCAGAATCCGTTTCTTACAGGCCCGTTCCGCATCCGTACTCCCCATATCTGATGGTCCGCCTGCGGTTCTTCGCACTTGAGGGTAATTTCTTTGGTGGATCGGGCAAGGAACTCTGTTCTTATCCGGACCGTTGCGGTATGTTTGAGCAGTTCCAATTGCCCTCGGAGGCCTCTTTCATGACGCGTCGTTCTGCTCTGTTGTTTGCCCGGCTGTCTCTATCTTGCGGTCTTGCCTGCTCGATGGCGTTGGCAGATCCGAGCGTGATGGGCTCTCACGAGCACGACGAAAACGATGATTGCCTCGCGCCGCTGGTTGAGGGGTGCGGCAAAGCGGAGATGTTGCGTCGCCGATTTGCCGCGGGGTTGTTGCCGAGCGATCTGCCGGCTGCGAACTCCGATCCGTTCGCAGACCGGGAAGCGTTTTCGGAGACAGACGTGCTCAGCAACTCGCTGGACATCGCGGTTGATCCGACGGCTCAGACCATTGCGGGCAGCAACACGATCACTGTGAAGAGCCTCGTGACGAACCTGACTCAATTCACGTTTGCGTTGCGAAGCAACTTTACAGTGTCTGGTATTGAGATCAACGGCGTTCCCTCGGCGTTGCCGACGACTCCGGTGGGCAGTTCGTATCTCCGCAAAATCACGCTGAACCGGCCGTACGCGCTCAACGAAGTCTTCACGATAAAGATCACCTACAGCGGCGTGCCGGTTTCGGCCGGTTTCGGCTCGATCGAGTTCACAACGCAGGCGGGCATTCCCGTTGTTTCGTCGCTGAGCGAGCCCTATTACGCGGGCACTTGGTGGCCGGCGAAGGACGGTGACTTCGCGCTTCCGGGAGACAACAGCGACAAGGCGACTTGGAACATCGCGTTGACGACCCCTTCGAACCTGATGGGAGTTTCGAACGGAACGCCTCAGGGCGTGGACACGCTACCTGATGGGCGCAAGCGGTGGCGCTGGCAGTCGAACTACCAGATGTCGACCTATCTGGCGTGCTTCAGCATGACCAACTACAGCGCTCGCTCGGTGTCGTACACATACAACCCACCGGGCGGCGGCACGCCGGTTACGTTCCCGTTCCGCTATTACCTGTACCCGCAGAGCGACACCGCCTCGAACCGCGCAGCGTGGGAAAAAGTTCTCCCGATGATGGACGTGCTGCAGCCGATTTTCGGGGTGTATCCGTTTGCGAACGAAGGCTATGGGATGTACGAGTTCCCCTTCGGTGGCGGAATGGAACACCAGACCATGACAGGCCAGGAGGGTTACGGCGAATCGCTGACGGTGCACGAACTGGGCCATCAGTGGTTCGGCGACAATGTGACTTGCCGCACGTGGAGCGATATCTGGTTCAACGAAGGCATGGCGGACTACACCGAGTGTCTGTGGGCGGAAAAGAAGATCGGTTCGACGGGTCAGGCGGCGCTTGTAAGTGCTCTGAACGCACGTAAGCCGAGCAGTACGGCGGTGGCGGGCACGGTGTACGTGTACAACACGTCCAATGACTCGTCGATCTTCAGCACTTCGCTCGTGTATTACAAGGCGGGTTGGGTTTGGCACATGCTGCGCGGTGTGATGGGGGACGCGACGTTCTGGAACTTCCTCGGGCAGATTCGCGCGCAATACACCGGCAGCGCGGTGACGACGGATGATATTCGAGCTGTTGCGGATTCCGTGACCGGAAAGGACTTCGCGCCATTCTTTAATCAGTGGGTCTACCTCGGCGGCGCACCAACATTCGCCAAGGGTTACGCGCCGTTGACGGTGAACGGGAAGACGTACGCGAAGTTCCACATCCGCCAGACGCAGACCACCAGCTATCCGACTTTCACGACGCCGATCGATTCGCAGTTCACGAGTGGTGCGGGAAGCGTGACGTACAAGGTGGCACCAGTGGCACGCACGAGCTGGTTCGTTCGCCCGACGCCTGCGACGCCCACGGCGTTCAATCTCGATCCGAATACGTGGATTCTGAACTACGGAAAGACGAGTGAGACCTACGTGTCGACTGGCGCCCCGCCCGTGATCCTCGAAGGTGCGCCGGTTCCGGGCGCTGCGCCGGCGTTCCAGGTTGCGCCCGCAAGCGTCAAGCTGACGTTCAGCGAGAACATGAACCTTTCGGCGGCAAACTTCCAGGTGCTTCGCAATGGCTCGCCGATTCCGTTCACGTATTCGTGGAGTCTGACCACCCTGACCGCGACGCTCCAGTTTGACTCCAAGCTGAGCCCCGCGTCATACACAGTTCAGACGCTCGGAACGCCGACCTCGGTTGCGACTTCCGTCGCGCTCGATGGCGACATCGCGAACGCGAACCTTGCTTCGAGCCTTCCCAGCGGCAATGGTGCCCCGGGTGGGGGAGCGTCGTACAACTTCAGCGTGGTTGCGGGTACCTGCCCGGCCGACCTGAACAACGACAACTTCGTTGACGATTCGGATTTCGCCCTTTTCGCCGGCGCGTATGACCTGTTCACGACAATGGCGGGTGATATCAACGGAGACGGCCAGACCGACGACGAGGATTTCGTCTTGTTTGCGGTCGGTTACGACCTTCTGAATTGCCCCTGAACGGCTGCTCGCGCGTCCGGTGTCAGTTCTTGAAATCTGCTCTGTTCGGGTCGTACGCGGGATCGAGTTGCTCGATGAGACGTTCGATGTAGCGCCACGCATTCAGCATGGTGCGGATGTGCTTGAGCGCCGACTCAGACGGTGTTGTGCCAAGTGCGGCAAACATGTCGCGTACTTGCGTCACGTATGTCTGACGCTGCTTGATTCCCCAGTCGGACCAGCGGGCGCGTTCTTCAGGATTACCGGAGGCGAGCGCGGTCTCGATTGCCTCACGGGTCTCCATGATCTCCATCAGGAAAGCCGGCGGCAAAGACTTGTCAGCTTCTTTCGTCGGACCGCCGAGCAGGGCAAGCAGAATGTTGCCTCGGGATTCGGGATTGGAGAGCAACTCACGGGCGTGATTGAGGTCGGCGGATTGACCTTGGGAGTCGTCGGCGTTTGCGAGATCGGGATGGATCGCCAAGACCTTCGCAAGAAACGCGCGGCGAAGGGCCGCCTCATCGAGGTCGAAGGCGATTGGAAGGCCGAGGAGCTGGAATGGGTTGATGATCGGCATGCGAAAATGCAGCGGCCACATCAGGGTTGACCGGCCGCAAATTTCATTGCGCCTTCGGCGAGAATATCCACCGCGTCGTAGATGCGTACCGGAGTGGACTCCTGCGTGACGACGAGCGGCACCTCGCTGCAGGCAATGACTACGCCCTCGCATCCGCGCTTGCAGAGATTGTTGATGATCGCGTGAATCGCTGCGCGGCTCTCTGGCCTGGCGTTGCCGTAGATCAATTCGCCGAAGATGATCTCGTCGAGAAGTTCGACCTCCTGCTCCTCCGGCGCAATGACTTGAATCCCTCGAAGACCGAGTTTGGTCTGATACGTCGACGCCATCGTCACGAGCTTGGTGCCGATGATGCCGACCTTCTTGCGGTTGTCGGATTCGATCGCCGTGGCGACGAGGTCGGTCATGGTGATCCACGGAATCGGCGAGCCGGCCTCGGCGAGGTAAACTCCGTGCTGCACGATGTTGTCGGGCGTCATGCACACACGGGCGCCGCAGCGGGCGAGCATCTCCGCGGAGCGGCGGAGGAGGCTGCCGACAGCGTGCCAATCGTCCTTGCGAATGGCGTCGATGTACTGCGCGAGCGGTTCGTTGTGGAGCGTGAAGACCGGCTGTTCGTTGGGGGGAAGGGTGTGCGATGCCGCGCGGGAGAGCTGGCGATAGAAGAGCGACGCGCCCTCCGGACTGACTCCGACTATGCCGATGTGCTTGAGCATGTCCGGGACTGTAGAAAGGCCGGATGAAAGGATTTCAAGTTGCTTTCGTCGCTCAAGGACGGAGCGGGTACACCCAAATCCCGGGGTTACGAAGGCTTACATCAGAGTGTCTTTCGCCCACTCGCCGGCCTTCTTGACGGCGGCGTGTGCCGCGGCCTTGTCGGGAAACTCGGCGACGAAATAGATCAGAGTTGTGTTTCCGATCCGGATGCGATCCCCGTCGTTCAGGGCGACGTCAGTGAGGATCTGCTTGCCATTGACAAAAACGCCGTTCGCGCTGCGGTAGTCGCCGGCGTAATGCAGATTTGTGGCCGGATCGAAGCGGATCTGGAGGTGCTTTCGTGAGACCTTCTCGTCGAGAATCTGGATGGTGCAATCGTCATCGCGCCCGATCGACACCAGCGGTTCGCTGAGCTTGAAGTGATCGCCGATGGCTTTTGCGAGTGTGACAACCAATGAAGGCATTTTTTGATTCTCCTTGGGGAGATTAACGCGCAGAAGCTCGGCGTGCCGGAGGCTATTGTTTGGGGCACTCTTTTGGCCGGAGTGGCGGAACTGGCAGACGCAGCGGATTCAAAATCCGCCGCCCTTAACAGGCGTGTGGGTTCAACTCCCTCCTCCGGCATTGGGTTTCACGGCGAAAGCGCGGCGGGAAACTGCCGGCTCCGTTCGACCGGCGGCGACCGGAAGTAATCGCAGGCCAGAATGCAGGAAGCGTCGAGTTCGCTCCGATCAATGGGACATGACGACTGTTGCTGCCCCCTCGCTTATTGATCGATGTGCCGACGTCCTTGCGACTGCATACGAGTCCAAGAAACTGGTTGGGCTTTCCGGTGCTTCGGTAGACGTCTTTCCGACCGGGATGACGCGGGCATCCGGCGAGGCGTTGACGCAGCTCATCGCAAAAGAAAGAGCCACCAATTTCCTGGAGGTTGGTTTGGGTCTGGGCCTTTCCACAGTTTTTCTCAGCTTGGGAATCCTGCAGCACCGCGAAACGTTCGACGCGCTGACGCTCGATCCGTTTCAGGAGAGGGGCTGGGATTCGGTGGGGCTCGAAACCATCCGGCGCGCGGGGTTGTCAGAATTCGTGGAGTTCGCGGCCAAGCACTCCGAATACGCGTTGCCGCGGCTGGCGGAAGCCGGGGCAAAGTTCGATTTCATTTTCGTGGACGGCGGACACCTGTTCGACAATGTGTTCGTGGACACGTTTTACGCGATTCGATTGGTTCGTCCAGGTTCGCTGATTGTGCTGGACGATCGGTGGATGCCCGCTGTTCAGAAGGCGGCAGCGTTCTTCGTGAGCAATCTCGGCTTGGTGGATGAATCGGCAGAACAAGGGACGCCGGGATACCGGTTTATTTACCTGCGAGTGCCGGAGACACTGCCGGAGCGGAAGTGGGATCACTACACCGCTTTTTGAGACGCTTGCCGTTCATCCGTCGGTGACGTCCCCTCGCACGGTTTCGATCGCATGAGGCAGGATGTCGAGAAGCGCTTCGAGCATTTCGGATGCCCCGCGGGGCGATCCCGGCAAGGTGATGATGAGCGTGCGGTTGCGAGTGCCCGAAATACCTCGCGAGAGATATGTCTTTGGAGTCTTGTCGTAGCAACGGCGGCGGGCGAGTTCGAGCAAGCCCGGGTGTTCGCGTTCGATGACGCGTTTGGCAGCTTCCGGGGTGTTGTCGCGCGGGGCGAGGCCTGTGCCCCCGGTAGACAGCACGAGGTCGATTCGCTGATCCGGGTGCGACCAGGCGATGAGCTGGGCTGCGATCGCGTCCGGATCATCGGAGACGATGTCGAAAGCAGCGATCTCTGCGGCGAGCTTGGCTGTCAGGATGCTGCGGAGAGCGGGTCCGGACAGGTCTTCACGCTCGGCCCGGGAGCAGCGGTCGGAGATGGTCAGGACGGCGGCGCGGAAGGGCATGGGGGGAGGATACCGGGAGGGGCAAAGGGGAGAGGGACCGGAAATCTTGAAAGGTGGTGCAAGGAATCGTCGTTGGGCGGCAAGACCTTGTATGAAGACTCGCAACGACAACACCTCCGCCCGTTCGATCCTGACCTCGGCTTCGGGTGAAAACCTGCTCCTGCTGGCGATTCTCTCCGGCCGCAAGCAGCGGGCGGAGATAGAGAATGTGCTGGAGCGTCGGGCTTTGGGATTCGGTCGGAACACGAAGGGTCAGAAGCGTCGGTCGGTGGCGGCGTAAGTGTGGGGCGGCGGCCTTTGCGGCTCCGAAACGCACGAAGCTTTGAATGCCGGCGTCTAAGAAATCACGTTCCGAACCGGAACGAAACCGAATGAGGTGGATCGGGCCCGCGAGGTAACTTGGCGGGCCTTGTTTTTTTCGGCCAGCTCTTTCCTTAGGAGGCTGAGTAGTCGCCTCGGGTGCCGCCTGTTTTCTTGAGGAGGCGGATGCCGCTGATCGTCATGGTGCGGTCGATTGCCTTGCCCATGTCATAGATCGTGAGCGCGGCAATCGATGCCGCAGTGAGCGCTTCCATTTCAACGCCGGTGCGGGAGGTTGCCCGAACGGTGGCGGTAATGCACACTTTGTTCTCTTCGAGAACGACATCGATATCGACCGAATCAAGCGGGAGTGAATGGCAGAGCGGGATGAGTTCGTCCGTCCGCTTCGCGGCTTGAATGCCCGCCAGCCGGGCCGTATCGAGAATGTTGCCTTTGGCAATCTTGTTCTGTGAGATGGCCGACGCGAGATCCGGCGAGATTTGAACGAAAGCTTCGGCGATGGCGGTTCGTGTGGTCACAGGCTTCGAGGCGACGTCGACCATCTGGGCTCGATTGCTGTCGTTGATGTGAGAGAGCTTGGGAGCGCCGGGCATTCCGAATAGTAAGGAAGAAGGGCATTCAGCGCCATGCGTAGTACGGCCACGGCCCGGGAGAGTTGGTATTTGGAGGTACTTCGACGAAGCCGGTCGAACGGGCGGTTGCGATCTGGTCGCCGCTGCCCTTGTTATCGACTAGTTCGGCGCGGCCATCGCGCGTTAGTTTGACGATCCGGTGCCACCAGAGTGGGATGGTTTGGCTGTCGGGATTGGAAACAGTGATTGCGGGCTTGGTGCGGGGCGTGGCAAGCCCCGCAATGTGTTCGAGCGCTGGAACAGCGAATCGGTGGGCCGTGACGAGGACCGAAACCGGATTGCCGGGGAGGCCGAGAATGAGTTGCTGCCGCGGGCCGATAGCGGAGAGGATCGGTTTACCAGGGCGCTGAGGGATTTTGTGGAAGACGGTTGTCGCCCCGAGCTGTGCAAGCGCAGCCGGGACGTGATCTCTGTGTCCCATCGAGACGCCACCGGAGAGAAACAGTGCGTCGCAGCGCGAAAGAAGTTCGGAAGCACTGGCAAGGATGCGGCGCTGATCGTCGGGAGCATGGCGAGCTTCGACGGATTCAACGAAAGCCAGAGACGAAAACAGCGCCAATAGCGCAGCAGAATTACCGTCGCGGAGTTGCCAGGGATGTGGCGTTGAGTCCGCGGCAAGAACTTCGTCGCCGGTGCTGAGGATGCCGATTCGGAGGCGACGGTAGACCAAAGGGTGGGGGATGCCGCAGGACGCGAGCGCCGAGGCGACGGCGGGGGAGATCTGGGTTCCGGCCGAAACCACCTCCGCGCCTTGTGGAGCGTTCTCGCCTTGGCGACGAACGAAGTGGTTGGGTGGAAGCGACTTGGCGAGTTCCGGATTGAAGGAAATCGACTCGCCAGAGATGGAGATGTCCTCGATCCGAAGGACGCAGTCGGCCCCGTGCGGGATCGGCGCGCCCGTGACGACGCGTGCGGCAGACTTGGGTGCAAGCGTGATTGGCGGTGTTCCGATGAGGGCATCGCCAGCAATCGGGAGTGTGCCCTTTGGGAGGTCGGCAAGCCGAGCCGCGAAGCCGTCCATGACGCTGACGTCGAGGGCGGGGGAGGGGCGGTCGGTGTGCAGAGGTTGCGCGAGAATTCGACCGCCGGATTCGGACAATGGGACGGTTTCGTGAGAGACGGTCGACAGGCGCGAAAGCAGCGCGGCAAGGGCGGCGGCGGGAGACTCAAAGCTGGGTGGAGAAATCGGCGACATTGCGGAATTCGAACCTTCAAAACGCCGGCGAACAGATCGATGCAACAGCGAGGTGCCTCGACACAATACACTGATTCCTATGAAGGTGAAAGTCTTGCTCTTCGGTGCGGAACAGAAAAGCGTGGGACGCTCGAGCGTGGACGTCGAGGTTGCGGACGCGCCACGCGCGCGGGACGTGTTGAAGGCGTTGTTTGAGAAATGGCCGCAGCTGAAACGGGCGCGGTTGGCGGTGAATCACGCGTTTGTGGCGGGAGATGAGATGATCGGCGCGAAGGACGAGGTGGCGCTGATCGGGATGGTGAGCGGAGGATGAGGGTGTACGTTGAAATCGTTGAGGGGCCGCTGCCGCCGGCGAAGTTGGCGGTTGGCGAGGGCACCGGCGCATTCGTTGTGTTTGAAGGCGTCGTGCGGGGTGAGGAAGACGGAAAGAAGCTTCAGGCACTCGACTATCAGGTGTATGAACCGATGGCGGGGAAGCAATTGGAGTCGTTGGGAGTCGCGATGGTGCAGGAGTTTGGCGTGCTGGACGTTGCGGTCTGGCACAGCAGCGGCATCGTAAAAGTCGGCGAGGTGTCGTTTCGGCTGGTCATCAAGGGAACGCACCGGCACGAAGCTCTCGAGGCGACCGGCGAGTTCATCGAACGAATGAAAAGGGACGTGCCGATCTGGAAGAAGCCGGTGTTTGCTCCGGCAACACCGGGTGAGAAGAGTGGCCGGAGCATCTTCGAGAAAAGCCCGACCGCCAAAAAGACGGGCCGCAAAGCAACGCGGAAATCAAAGGGGAAGCCGAAGCGTTGAGCGCAGACGTCCTGATTCTCGCGGCGCTCTTCCTGCTTGTCGGGTTCTTGTATTCATCCGTCGGTCACGCCGGTGCATCGGGGTATCTGGCGGTGATGGGTTTGTGGGGGGTATCGGCGGCAGTGATGAAGCCGACTTCGCTGACTCTCAACATCGTGGTCGCGGTGATCGGGACGGCGCAGTTTGTAAGCGCTGGGCATTTCCGCTGGCGGCTTTTCTGGCCGTTCGCCCTGGGCTCAGTTCCGATGGCTTTTCTGGGTGGCGGGGTCAAGTTGCCCCCGGAAATCTTCAAGCCATTGGTGGGGCTGGTGCTGCTTTTCAGCGCGTGGCGGATGTGGGCAGATTCGCGGCACCGGAACGAGCCGAAAACAGATTTTCCCCCGGTGGCACTAGGAGTTGGAGTTGGAGCGGTTCTTGGTTTCGGCTCCACTGTGCTGGGAACCGGCGGCGGAATTTTTCTCAGCCCGTTGATCTTGATCTGCAAGTGGGCGGGGCCGAAGGAAACTGCAGCGGTGAGTGTCGCGTTCATTCTTGTAAATTCGATTTCCGGCTTGGCTGGCGCCGTGAAGGACGGCGCGACATTGCCCAAGGGAATCGCGATTTGGTGTGTTGCTGTGGCGGTGGCCGGCCTGGCTGGGTCGTATTTAGGAGCGCGACGATTTGGCGGCAAGACCTTGCGGCGATTGCTCGCGATCGTACTCGTGTTCGCCGGATGTGCGCTCGCATGGGAAGGGATTCGGCTGGCGCTCAGGCAAGATGCCGCGGCACAATCCGCGCCGGCGACGAAGTAGGCGAAGCGTGATTCAAATTTGTTCTTCCGGTCCGCTGTTAGCCGCCAATGGCGGACATGGGGCGCGCGGGCTGTTCGAAATCGGGCGAGCTGATGCCGTGCCCGGGCTGCTTCGTCCATGTTGCATCGATCAGAAACTGCTCGATCGTCGTGACTTCTGCGTTTGAACGCAGGAGCGGACGCACGTCGAATTCGCGAAGACTGAAGAGGCAAGGTCGGACCTTGCCGTCGGCGGTGATCCGGAGGCGGGAACAACTGCCGCAGAAGGAGCGGGTGACGGGGGCGATGATGCCGATGCGACCGGGTCGGCTTGCCTGCGAAGGCGACTGGTGAGATGCGAACAGGAACGTTTCGGCCGTGTCACTCGCGCGTTCTCGGTTGAGGGGTGTGACTTCGCCGGCGCGCTGAAGCGAAGCAAGGATTTCGGAGGCGGGAACGAGTAAGTCCGGATTCCACGCGTGGCCAGAATCAAGAGGCATGAACTCGATGAAGCGCATCTCGAAGTTGTGCGCAGAAGCGAGTTCGGCGAGGAGCGGGACCTGATCTTCGTTGTGGCCCCGGATGACGACGGCGTTGACCTTGATTGGTCCAAGGCCCGCGGCATGTGCGTCTTCAATCGCTTTGAGTACCGCCGATGCGGTCGAGCGGGACCGCGTCATCGCGGCGAATGTCTCTTCGCGGGCACTGTCGAGGCTAAACGTGAGTCGATTGAGACCGGCGGCTTTCCAGAGGCGAAGGCGGGAGGGCTCGATGAGCGAGCCGTTGGTGGTCATCGAGAGATCATCAAAGGCAAGTTCGCCGATGCGTTCGATGATCTCGTCGAGCTCGGGGCGGAGCGTGGGCTCCCCCCCAGTCAGCCGAAGTCGCTGGATACCCAGCGACTTGGAGATTAAGGCGAGGCGGACCAGTTCATCAACCGAAAGCAATTGTTCCCGCGGGAAAAAGCGGACGTCTGGTTCCATGCAATAAACGCATCGGAAATTGCAGCGATCAGTAATCGAGAGGCGGAGGTCGCGGATTGTGCGATTGTGGGAATCTCGAAGGAAACCGGTTCGTCGCTCACCTGCTGGCGAGGCAGGCGGTTGGAGCGACAAGTGCCCATGCTGTGAAGTCAAAAGTTGGAGCGGGTGCGTTCTCGACATCGGCTTGCTGAGTTTAGTGGGGTGATGTGAAGAGGCGTTCAGCCGGATTCCGTTGGGTGCTGCGTGGTATCGTGTGTCTGTGCAGAACGAGGAATTTGCCATTTCGAGTAAGCAGGTTGTCCACGAAGGGAAGATTGCGCCCGCAACAGTCGTTGTCCGCGGCGGCAAGATTGCCGAAGTAATCGCTGGAAGCAACGCACAACCGGGGGTGCGATCCATTGACGTGGGGAACTTGGCCGTGATGCCCGGCATTGTGGACGTGCATGTTCACGTGAATGAGCCCGGGAGGACCGAGTGGGAAGGCTTTGAAACGGCAGGGAGAGCCGCCGTTGCGGGCGGGGTATCGACGATCGTTGTCATGCCCCTGAATTGCTCGCCCGTCGCGACGCATATCGATGCGCTCAGCCAGGAGGTGCACGCGGCGGAGGGAACGTGTGCATGTGACTTCGGCTTTTGGGGGGGTGTCGTGCCGGGGAACGTGGCGGAGCTGCGCAAACTGTGGGCAGCAGGGGTGCTGGGGTTCAAATGCTTCACCGTCCACTCGGGCATTGATGAATTCCCGAATGTGACCTCGCGCGACCTGGAAGAAGCGATGCCGGTGATTGCTTCGTTGCGAGATGGGCGACGAAACGGTCTTTTACTCGTTCACGCCGAAGATCCGAAATCGATCGAGGCAGCGCGCGGACCGAGCGGGTTGGATGGTGACCCTCGCAGCTATCGCAAGTACCTTGCGTCGCGGCCATCGGAATCAGAGACGCGAGCGATTGAGATGATGGTGGAAATGTGCCGCAAGTCCGGATGTCGGACACACATCGTGCATGTGTCGTCGGGTGATTCGCTTGCGTTGATCGCAGAAGCAAAGAACGCAATTCCCGGCTTCAGCGCGGAGACGTGTCCGCACTATCTCTCCTTCGCGGCGGAAGAGATTTCGGATGGAGCAACCGAGTTCAAGTGCGCGCCGCCGATTCGCGAGCGGGCACATCGTGAGGCGCTCTGGCGCGGATTGGAAGTTGGAGTGCTCGATCTGGTCGCATCGGACCATTCGCCGGCACCGGCGGAATTGAAAAGTTTGCAGGAAGGCAATTTCGCGAAAGCATGGGGCGGAATTGCCGGATTGCAGCTGCAATTGCCCGCGGTGTGGGCAGGCGCAAAAGAGCGCGGGTGTTCGCTTGAGGATGTCGCGAGATGGATGTGCGAAGCACCGGCGAAGCTGGCAGGAATCGAGGACCAGAAAGGCAAGATTACACGGGGGATGGATGCGGATCTGATCGTTTTCAATCCAGAATCAAAGTGGACCGTTCGCGGCAGCGAACTGGAGCATCGCCATAAGGCCACGCCGTATGATGGTCGGAGCGTGCTCGGCACCGTGCACGCCACATTTGTGCGTGGAAAACAGGTGTTTTCAAGCGGCGAGATTGCGATGGGCGCGGGGCTCGACGGAACGCGAGCATTTGCGAAAGAGGCAATTGGCAGATGGGTCAAGCGATCGCAGGCGTAATGGATTTCCCGGATCTGATCGACCTGGCGTCGGCGCGGATGGGCGGCCGGGCGCTGATCGCGAGTGACGAGTTCTTCGCCGGGAAGGAAAACCTGCTGAAGCCGGGCCGCGCGATCTGGATTGCGGACAAATTCACCGAATTCGGCAAGTGGATGGATGGTTGGGAGAGTCGTCGCAAGCGCGTGCCCGGACACGATTGGTGCATCATCGCGCTCGGGCGGCCCGGGATCATCCGTGGCGTGAACGTGGACACCGGGCACTTCAAGGGGAATCAGCCGGAGAGTTGCACAGTGGAAGCTGTCGAGATCGATGGCGACCCGGGCGTCGATCGATTGCTTTCGCCGGATACGAAGTGGACGCAGGTGACGGAGCGAGCAACACTGAACCCGGATAGCGAGCATCTGATTCCGGCGAACGCTGCTGCGGGGGAGGGTGGGGGCAAGCGATTCACGCACGTGCGGCTGAACATCTTTCCAGATGGCGGCGTGGCCCGGTTTCGCGTGCACGGGGAAGTATTGCCCGATTGGAAAGCGCTTGCGGGAAAGACGCTGGACCTCGCGGCGGCAGAAAATGGCGCACTGGTCATTGCCTGCAACGACATGCATTTCGGCTCGCGGCACAATCTGATCATGCCGGGACGGAGCGTCAACATGGGTGATGGTTGGGAGACTCGACGCAAGCGAGGGCTCAAGGGTGGTGAGTTTGACTGGTGTATCGTGCAACTCGGCCATCGAGGGAAGATTCAGAAGGTGGAAGTGGATACGAATCACTTCAAGGGAAACTTCCCGGAGAGTTGCGAAATTGAAGTGTGTGATGTAGGTGGTGGGGCAGAGGGGAAGCGGGGCAAAGGGGCGGAGGGATTTGATCCGGACGCGCAGAAGTGGGAGACGCTGCTGCCGCGGGCGAAGCTGCGGGCGAGTGAGCAGCATTTTTATGAGAAGGAACTGGGCGGCGACGGAAAGTCTTGGACGCACGCTCGACTGAAGATTTTTCCGGACGGTGGCATCAGTCGATTGCGTCTGGTCGGTGTGGCGGAGTAATTAGCGCGAGATGCCGCAGCAATCAAACAACTTGAGCGAGCCAGGCCTGAAGCGGCTGAATGAAATCAACGAGGGCGAAGTACGCGAAAAGCTGCTGGCAGTGTGCGGCTCGTCGCGATGGGTCGATCGCATGATCGCGCGGCGGCCGTTTGCAGGTGCTGGAGCGTTGTACTCGGCAGCCAACGAGGTCTGGTTCGCGCTCGAAAAACTAGACTGGCTCGAAGCCTTTTCGCACCATCCACGCATCGGAGAGCGAAATCTCGCGCAGGCGAAGTTTGCGGCCACCGCAGTACAGAGTTCCAAGGAACAAAGCGGGATGGCGGGCGCGACAGAGGCCGTGCGGGCCGAGTTCGCGACGGGCAATGCGGAGTACGAGAAGAAATTCGGCCACGTGTTCCTGATCTGTGCGACGGGAAAGACGGGCGATGAGATGTTGGGTAGTCTGCGTGAACGCATGAACAACGATGCGGAAACGGAGCTTCGGAACGCGGCGCACGAACAGAGCAAGATCGTCCGGATCAGGCTCGGAAAACTGGTGGAAACATGAGCGGGATCAGCACACATGTCTTGGATACGTCAAAGGGAACACCCGGCGTGGATGTGCGCGTGGTGCTGGAGCGCGAAGGTGCGCCGGGGACGTGGGAAAAGCTGAACGAAGGGCGCACGGATATGGATGGGCGTGTGAAATCGTTGTTGCCCAGCGGTCGGGGGCTTGAGCTGGCGGCGTATCGGCTGACATTTGAAACCGAGCCGTACTTCGCGAAGTCGGGGGTATCAACATTCTTTCCGAGCGTGACTGTTGTTTTCCGGGTGATGGATGCAGGCAGGCATCACCATGTGCCGCTTCTAGTGAGCCCGTTTGGCTACAGCACGTATCGGGGAACTTAGAGAACGCGGAGCGCGGAGCTGGGAGCGCGGAGCGTCGTGGAACCGCGGATTTTGGAATTCGGATTGCGGAATGTAGAAAGAGGCGAGAGATGGCAGTCGTGCTCGGGCAGAACAATTACGGGAAGAGTCGCGTTCGGATGGTGAAGGTCTCGCGCGATGGGGCACGCCACACCGTGAAGGAAATCAGCGTCGATATCGCGCTCGAAGGCGATTTTCGGGCGATTCATTGTGCGGGTGACAACGCGAATTGCCTGCCTACGGACACGATGAAGAACACCGTGTACGCGCTCGGGAAGAGCCATCCGCTCGATTCGATCGAGGGGTTTGCGCTGCATCTCGCATACCACTTCGTTGAAGAGGTTGCTCCGGTCAGTGCGGCAGGTGTGCGGATTTCGCAGGTTCCCTGGGAGCGGGTGAGTGTGGACGGGAAGGAACACGCGCACACGTTCACCAAGGGAAGTGAAGAGCGGCAGATTTGTCACGTGCGCGTCGAGAAGAACGGCGCTGCAGCGGTCATCGGGGGCATTGACGGACTCAAGATTCTGAAATCGACCGATTCGGCGTTTTCTGGTTATCTGAAAGATCCGTTTACCACGCTTCCCGAAACGCGGGATCGGATCTTCTCGACGACAGTGGCAGCAACCTGGAAATACGGAGCCGCAAAAGCGGATTTCGCCGGCGCGAGGCTTGCAATCCGCGACGCGATCATGCGCACCTTCGCTTCGCACATGAGCGAATCTGTTCAACAGACGCTCTATGCGATGGGCGAGGCGGCTCTGAACAAATGCCACGAAATTGAAAACATCCGGCTGAGCCTGCCGAACAGTCATTGCCTGCTGATCAACCTCAAGCCGTTCGGGATGGAGAACGCAAACGAGATCTTCGTCCCGACGGATGAGCCGCACGGGTTGATCGAGGCGACGATCGAGCGGTCGTAGTCACTCGGAACCAGGTTCTTCAGAATCGCCCGGGTCTTCCTGCGCGACCGTCGAGAGGTATTGCTCAAACGCAAAGGGCGGCATGACGGAAATCCGCTCCGGATCGGATTCATACGGAATCTCGTGCCAGGTTCCGAGGCGATACCACCAAAGGCGGTGTGAGACCGACCCGGGCCCTTGTTCAAAGCAATGACGTGTGAAGCGGACCATGTGCGCGAGGAGTTGCAGATCCGACATTCGGTGAAAGGGGAGCGCAAGCATTCCGCCTCGGGTCGGTACGGAAAGAAAAACCCCATGAGGACCGAGCAATTTAGGAAGGCGGTCGATCTGTAGTGCGATCGACGCGGTGTAGTAGGAATCGGCTTCGACGATCTGAATGGTGCCAAGTTGCTCGGGAGCGAGAAGCTTTGGCTCGGGCTGAACGGCATCCCACGTGTTCTCGCGTGCGATGTCGAAAACTTCCACTGGGGTCTTGTCCCACGTTTTCAGAAGATCGTGAGAGACCGTGTCGATGGATTCCGGAAGATCGATCGCGAGCGCAGAGAGCAGACCTGGAATAGTCTCCCGTGTGATTGAATTGGCGAGCGCTTGGCGTACTTCTTCATCCCAGAGCCGGATCCGCAGGCGCGGACGCGCATAATCCCAACTTGCGATTTTGGAAGCCAACTGCTGATGTTGAATGGCGGCGCGCTCAAGCAGGTCGAAGTGCGAGGCAATGACCCCGGGAAATTCCGCCACATTGCGAGCAGCGCAGATCTGGAGAAGATTGGCGAGCCCCCAAGCCGTTTCGACGTTGTTCGGATCGGGATGGACGACGCCCGAAGGGTGGATGTTTGCCGAGAGATTGCGTTTCGCGAAGTATGCCGCGACGCCGTCCAGAAATGCGCGGAAACGCTCGGGCGATTCCAACGGGGCGGCCCAATCGGGGAAATCCGATTCCCACCAACGATCCTGCGGCTCGAAAGCCATGGGCCGATTCGAAGGGCCGAGTTTTCTGAACCAAGAAAACATACTTGGATTTCCCGGTTACGAGCTGCCCTTGTTGTGGCGCTGCTGCAATATTGCGATGAATGAACGCATGCGGATCTCGTCCTGCGTCAGGCCAGTTGCGGCCAATTCCGAAGCGCTGATCGCGCCGCGCCGAACGCCTTGTATGAAGAACGTAAGCAGACCCTGCGCTGTCGCGGCGTCGTCGAAGACTCCGCCTCCCCCGGACCCGCCTCCGCCGCGAACGAGTGTGGCACGGGCAGCCTTTTCCACGAAGTTGCGAAGACGCGCCGTTGCGTCGGGGAGATATTCGAGGAAGTACGAGTAGACCGCGGCGTAGCGGATCGGGAGTTGCGCGGGATTCAGGTCCCAGCCCTGATACCAGCCGTGCGCGAGCGAGCGACGGACGTGCGTGAAGTTGAGCTTCCAGGCGGAGTGAACCGCACTCCGGTTCTCGGCGATCTGTTGTGGCGAAAGCGTGCCTCCTTCGGGCGCGACGTGCAATGCGCTCGGCATGATGTTCGTCGCGCCGTCCGAGAGATAGAGCCCCGAAGCACCCAGCGAAACCTGCATGACATGCCGGGCAAAGTCGCAGGCCCGGTGATCAATCTTTTGCTCCTGCGCCGTCACGCCGATGGACGCCGTGTAGTCGTAAACGCCGAGCGCGGCGGCGATGCAGCGGCCTTTGGCTGCCCGGACGAAATCCGGCAGTGGGCAGATGCCCCGTGCATCGATGACGGATTGGGTCGTCTCGACCATGAATTCCATTTTCAACGAACCCTTCGGGAAGAGTCCCGCGGCCTCGAACTGCTCCAGAAGTTCAACCATCGTCGCGACCTGTTGTGCCGAGACGAGCTTCGGCAGCATGACGATGAAGTTTGCCGGAAGCTTCTGGCCGGAGGCTCCGGAAAGCGCGGTCAGAAAAATGTCCAAGGTCCGTATGCCGCGAGCGTGAGTATCCGGACCGAAGTTCTTGATTCGGATGCCGATGAAGGGAGGAAGCGTCCCGTCCTTCATCCCCGCGGCGGTTTCGAGCGCGGCTTGATGAGCGTGGGTGTCTTCGTCCGCGTCTGAGCGGACTCCATAGCCGTCTTCGAAGTCGATGCGAAAGTCTTCGGCGGGTTCGCGTGTGAGTTTCTCGACGACGCGGTTATACACAGTCCGAGCAAACGCGGCGTGCGGGTTGGCTTTCGAAGCAGCAATAGGGTCACGTTGAAATTCGGCATCGATGGCTGAAGCGGCGGCGAAGGTATCGGGGAGTGATTCGTGACCTCGTAGCGCAATGGCGCGGGCGAATGTGGCGAAGTCGGGGGCATAATCACGGAGCGAAGCTAGGGCGACATCGCCGAGGCGGCGGGCTGTGTCCTTCTTGAAGAGATGGCCGCCACCGTAAATGGTGTGTACGGGCTGACGATCGATTGGCTCGCCGGGATACACCTTGGCATAGGTGGAGTTCGAAGTAGCTAGCCGCGAGAGAGTTGAAGTGAGCGAAGATGGAGTGAGCGTGGTTTTCATGAGTGCGTTGATGAAATCAGGCTTCGAGTGGAACGATTTTGAACTGATCGACATCCACGAGACCGAGGTCGGAGAGTTTCAGGGAAGGAATGACCGGGAGCGGCATGAAGGAGAGCGGCATGAACGGGTCGTGGTGAGGGCAGCCGAGCGATCGGGCGGCGGCCATGAGGGCGCGTTGTTGCTGGATCACGGTTGCCGCGGGCTGATCGGACATAAGTCCGGCGATCGGAAGTGGAAAGAGGGCGAGAACCCTACCGTCTTTGACAGCGCACTGGCCTCCGCCGCAGGCTTCAAGTGCTTTCGCCGCGGTAAGCATGTCGGCGTCGTTCGTGCCGAGGATGGCGAGGTTGTGCGAATCGTGGCCGACGGTGGAGGCGATGGCGCCGAACTTGAGGCCGAAGCCGGTGATGAATCCGCGCCCGATGTTGCCGGTGGCGCGGTGACGTTCGATCACGCAAAGCTTGAGAATGTCGCGTGCGGTGTCGGAGACGTATTTGCCTTCGATGACCTTTGGAGGCATCGTGAGATTTGCGGTCAGGAGCTGATGCGGATCCATGCCGATGACGCGGATCTTTTCAACGCCAGGCACTGCTGGCATCGCGAATGAAGATTCGGAGAGCGGCGGAAGGCGGAGCGGCGAATGCGGCGGGGAGGGGCGCCTTGCCATCGGCATTGCGGACTCGACGAATACGCCGTCCTTTGCTGCCAGCTTGCCGTGAAAATAGGTGGCGCGGGGGCGAGGTTCGTTGAGGTTGTCGAACACGACGAGGTCGGCGAAGTATCCGGGTGCGATCGCGCCGAGGTCGCGCTTGCGGTAGTGCATCGCGGGGTTCAGCGTGGCGATGGTGATCGCGGCGATGGGATCGAGGCCAAGCTTGATCGCCTTTCGGACGATGTGGTCGATGTGGCCTTCGTCGGCGAGGTCGCCGGGATGGCGATCGTCGGTGCAGAAGCAAAAGCGGCCGAGCGTGTTGGGTGTGATCGCGGGAAGCAGCGCTTCGAGATTGCGGGCGGCGCTGCCCTCGCGAATGTAGATGCGCATCCCGCGGGAGAGCTTTTCGAGGGCTTCTGCGGCAGTGGTGCATTCGTGATCGGACGAGATGCCCGCGGCGAGATAGGCCTGAAGCGGTTTGCCTCGAAGACCCGGTGAATGACCATCGACAATGCGCCGAGCAAGACCGAGGTTGACCTTCGCGAGAACATTCGGATCGGCGTGAACCACGCCGGGGAAGTTCATCATCTCGGCGAGCGCGACAACGCGCCGATCGTCGAAGAGCGGTGCAAGGTCGGCGGCTTCAAGGCGGGCACCGGAGGTTTCGAGGTGCGACGACGGGACGCACGACGAGAGCGCGAACATCGCATTGATCGGGAGATCGGCGGCATCGTACATGATGTAGCGGATGCCGGGAAGACCCAGGACGTTGGCAATCTCGTGCGGGTCGAGGACGACTCCGGTCGTACCGTGCGGGAGCGCGAGCCGGACAAACTGCGAAGGCGGAAGGCTGGTGGATTCGACGTGCATGTGCGCGTCAATGAATCCGGGAGCGAGAAACGCTCCTTGCAGATCGATGGTCTCTTCGGCGTTCGTGTAATCGCCGATGCCCCCAATGCGATCTTTGTGAATCGCAACGTTGCCGGATTCGATCTGGCCTGCGAAGACATTGATGATCTTCGCATTGGCAAGAAGAAGATCGGCGGGCGCATCGCCTCGCGCCACGGCGAGCAGTTCCGGTGTGATCGGGCCGGTCGGGAGAGTTGTCGGCGTTGAACTCAAGCGTGCGGGTCCGAGGCCGGAGATTCGAGGAATCGACGGAAATCCTCCGGTGTGTTCAGATTACACACAACCAGAGGATCGTTCACGGGGATTTCCAGGACGGACGGTCGCAGCAGTTCGTCGAGTCGGAGCGAGTCCGGGTCATTGGCCGCCGCAATTTTGGGGTCAAGCGTTTCGGTGATCCAGGTCCAGGGAAGGTAGATCGGATGGCCACGTTTGCCTTGGAAAGTCGGGGCGAACGGGACCGAAGCCGAGTGGAGCGAGCGCCAAAGTGCGTGATCACGGGGGGCGGGAACGTCAATCGGAAGGATGTAGATTCCGCGAGGCGGTTGCAGTCGGAGTGCGTCGATGCCCACGCGGATGCTGGCGAACATCGGGCGCTCGGAATCCGAGTGCACGATGTTGGCGGGCGCGAGCGAGCCGACGCCGATGATCGCGTGGACTTCGGGAGACAACACCCAGAGGGAATCGATGCGGGCTTCATGGAGGCGCGAGAGTTGCGTTTGCCACCAGGGCTCGTTGCCGCTGTTCATGAGGGCCTTTGGCGCGCCCATTCGCGTGCCTTTTCCGGCGGCAAGAATTAGCGCTGGAGTGTTCATGCTCGCGCGGAGCGCTCGGTGGCTCCGCGACCGGATTCGGTCAGCGCTCGGGCCTCAATCAGCAGCTGCGCGGCGACGGAAATCGCGACCGCATGCGGCTCTTTGCCGGTGTCGCCAACGCCGATGGGACAGCGGATTTTCTGAACGAGCTGCTCATCTATTCCTGCGGCAACTAGTCGGCCGAAGAGGCAAACTCGTTTGCTCTTGGAACCGATGAGCCCGATGAATGCCGGAGGGGACTTCGCGAGTAGGTTGCGAAGCAGCACAAAGTCGGTGTCGTGCGAGCAGGTCATGACGAGCGCGAGCGTAGTGGCTGGCTCCGTTGTTGCGACGGTGACGCCCCGATTCCAATCGGTGATGCGTTGCGCGGTCGGGTAGCGATCGGCGGAGTTCCATTCGGGGCGATCGTCAACGATGGTGAGTGCGAGCGGTGTTGGGGCGAGAAGCTCCGAAAGCGACTGGGCAACGTGTCCGGCGCCGAAGATGACGACATGCGCCGGGCGACCGTGATATTCGAGAAAGACTTCCATCACGCCGCCGCAGCATTGCTCGGCTTCAGCGCCGAGAACGAAGCGCTCAGTGGCGTGCGAGCGCTTCTTGAGACATTCGCGGGCGGCGTCGAGGACGAGGTGTTCGAACTGGCCTCCACCGATCGTGCCGAAGGAGTTGTTCGGGAAGGCGACAGATTCCTTGGTCGGAGCACCGGTCGGCTGCGGCCGCCAGATCATCTTCGCACCCGCAGAGCGAGGCGTGCTTCCCTGCGTGCGGATGACCGTGATGAGGACAAACTCCTCGCCGGCCTCTGCGAGCTCGGATGCGGTGCGGAGGATGAGTCGGGATTCGTCCATGAGAAGCCCACTGGGCATCGGGCACGAGTGAGATGCATCAGCTTATGGAGGCAGCTGTGCCTCTTAGAGAGTGGTAGAGAAGGCGTGCCATCACGGTGCGGCGGTAGTCGGCGGTCGAGCGGATGTCGTCAATGGGGGTGACGTCAGACGCGATCGCGGTCGAAAAATCTTCGGGCCGTCGGATCGGCAAGCCGGACTGAAGCAACTGCTCGATCGCTGGGCAACGTTTGACGGTGGCCGCGACGCTATTCGCGACAATGCGCCAGCCGGAAGGAGCGGAGGCCTCCCGCGTGATCGCCAATCCGATCTTTGTGATTGCCTGCGCGCGCCGTGCTCCCACCTTGTGAAAGACGGAGTAGTCGTATTTTCGGAGCGGCATCGAGATCGAGGAAATCAGTTCGTCAGGCCGTCGGACGGACTTGCGATAGCCGGTGTAGTACTCGTGCAATGGGACGGAGCGCGAGCCGGACTTGGAAGTCAATGTCACGGATGCGTCGTATGCCATGAGCACCGGAACGCCGTCAGCGGCGGGGGATCCATTCGCGATGTTGCCTGCCCAAGTGCCCCGAGATTGAATCTGGATCGCGCCGACTTGGCGGGCGGATTCCATGAGGAGCGGGAATTCGGATTTCGCGCGCAGGTCTTGCAACACATCCCAATAGGTTGTGAGTGCGCCGAGAACGATCGTGTCGGCGGTCCACGTCATCTTGCGGAGTTCGCCGACTTTGGAAAGATCGAGATAAGTCTTGTCGTGTTCGACCTGCCGAAGAGGCCAGTGGACAAGTAAGTCGGTCGCACCAGCGAGCGGAATGAGATCCGGCTGCTTGGCGCAAAGTTCGCAGGCTTCAGCGAGCGTGTTCGGCATGAGGACGTTCAAGGCCGTCCTCCGTTCGGCGTGCCGATCCATTTTTCAAGACCATCGATGATGCCGTCGTATCCCGTACAGCGGCAGAGATTTCCAGCCATCAACGCCCGCATCGTGTGCGACGCGAGCACGCCGGAGTGTTCCTTGATCCAGTTCGCCGTGACGACAACACCGGGAGTGCACGCGCCGCATTGCGTCGCGCCGGTTTCGAGCATTGGCTGAAGTGATGATGTCGGAATCGATTCGATCGTTCGGACTTTGCAGCCGCGCACCTGAAACGTGGGAACGAGGCAGGAATTTGCGGGCAGATCATCGACGATGACGGTGCACGCCCCGCATTCGCCTTCGCCGCAGCCTTCCTTGGAGCCGGGGAGATTGAGGCGGTAACGCAGCGTATCGAGAAGGCGCTCGGTCGGATCGATAGAGATCTCAATGTCGCGGCCGTTCAAACTGAAGCGGATCGCAATTGATCCGTTTCGCGGCATTGAGGCGGCGGATTGGCTTGGTGATGCGTTCATGGAAGTTCAAAGCGGAGACGAGAGCCCGACCACAACCCCTCCCTCTTGGAAGGACTTCAGAGCAGCAGTAAAAGATGTTCGGGCGTCAGGGGAATCGCTTTCGCATCCGCACCGGTTGCGTGCGCGACTGCGTTCAAGATTGCGGGAGCGGGGCCGTCCATCGGAAGCTCGCCGACGCCCTTTGCGCCGCCGCCACCGAACGGGTATGAATTCTCGTGGAACACAACGCGGATCGGCGGCACATCGTCTGAGGTCGGGATGATGTAGTTCGTCAGCGTGTTGTTGAGCATTCCGCCATCTTTGAACTTGAACTCTTCGGTCAGAGCCCAGCCGATGGCCTGCACGACGCCGCCCTGAACCTGACCTTTCGCAAGCACCGGATTGATGACCTTGCCGATGTCCTGCATTGCGGTGAAGTCGAGTACGCGAACAGATGCGGTGCGGAGATCGACTTCGACGTGCGCGACACAGGCGCCCCACGCAAATGTTGCGTACGCATCGCCGATGTAGTTCTTGTCATCAAACTTCACGTTCGGAGGCGGGGTGTAGGTCGCGCGGCCCTTGATTTCCTTGCCGGGGTTCTTCGCATGCCAATCGGTGATCGCCTGCTTGAGCGAAGCACCGCGGAGCGGTTTTCCGTTCTGACCGAGTTGGACTGCGAGGTCGTCGATCGCGCGCTCAACGAGTTTGCCCACCACCATGACCGTGCGCGACGCCACGGTGGGGCCGGAGTTGGGAACTCGGAACGTGTCGGGAACGCCGACGATCACGTCGGCGGTGTCATAGCCCGCGGCATCCGCGGCGATCTTGGTGAAGACCGTGTTGGTGCCCTGCCCCATTTCCGTACTGGCGGCGAGCACTTCGATCCTTCCATCGCGGCATCCGCCGACATCGACCTTGGAGTTGAGATACACCTCGCCGTTGCCCGTGAAGCCGGCTCCGTGCAAAACAGTGGCGATGCCGATGCCGCGGCGGAGATATGGATGGGTCTTGTTGAACGCTTCGGATTCGCGTTTGTGCTTGTCGTACTCCGACACCCTAAGCGTTTCGTTCAGCAGCGCATGGCGATCGGTTCCGCCCGAAATTGTCTGCTGCGTCGAAGTGGTCTGCCCATCTTTCAGCAGATTGATGCGACGAACTTCGATCGGATCGAGGCCCAGGGCGTGAGCGATGCGGTCCATGTGCCTCTCGCACGCGAAGATGGTCTGAGGCGCGCCGAAGCCGCGGAATGCTCCATAGGGCACGGAGTTGGTGAGGACTGCTTTTCCCTCGATGAGCACGTTCTCGCAGGTGTACGGGCCCGCAGCATGGATGATCCCGCGAGAGAGCACGACCGGAGACAGCGTGACGTACGCGCCGCCATCGAGGATGACCTCGATCTGCTGGGCGAGCAATTTTCCGTTCTTGTCGACGGCCGTCTTATGGCGAACGAGCGACGGATGACGCTTCGTCGTCGCGGCCATGTCTTCCGAACGGTCATAGATAATCTTGACGGGTCGCCGCGCCTTCATCGTGAGAAGCGCCGCATGGAGCGCGATGGTGGAGGGGTAGTCTTCTTTCCCCCCGAAGCCCCCTCCGGTCGGGGCCTGAATCACGCGGACGCGCGTTTCGTCGCGTTTCAGTGCGTGCTTGAGCGCGTTCAGCACGTAGTACGGGCACTGCATCGATCCGCGAACCACGACAACGTCGCCGTTCGGTCCGTCTTCCACCCACGCCGACATCGCGTTGTTCTCGATGTACACGTGTTCCTGAGCGCCGGTCTCGTATTCGCCTTCGACGATCTTGTACGCGTTCGCGAACGCAGCGTGAACATCGCCCTTCTTGATCTGGAGTTTCTTGATCAGATTATCGCTGCCGCGCTGAATCTGATCCGCGCGGGGCGCGACGCGAAAATCAAGAACGGGAGATTCGGGGTCGACCTCGACCTTCACCGAAGCAACGGCGCGCCGGAGAAGATTGCGATCTTCGTGGGCGACGAGAGCCACCGCCTCGTGCATGTGGCGGACGTAACCCGGCGCCAGCACGGGCTGATCGTTCTCAATCAAGTACGTTTCGTTGGGACCAGGAATATCACCCGGTTCGACCACCACAAATTTGGACCAATCGAATCCCGGTCCATACGAGATGCGTTGGATCTTGCCCCGGGAGATCGGAGAGCGGACGGTCATTCCCCACAGGCAGCCCTTGAGCGTTCCTTCGAGCGGTTCATCGTCGAGGTAGCGTTCAGCGCCGGAGAGTTTGGAAAGACCTTCGAGTCGTTGCATGGGCAGGGGGGTAGAAACGGATGTGTCGGCTCTTGAAAAGAACCGCCGCATCATACGAGTTCTGTACAGGGATTTGCACGGCTACTTGGAATTCAAGGCGGCCGATTCAGGTGGGTCGTCCGTCACCAGACGCCAAGAGCCTTGAGACGGTGTCATCTTCACCGTGTAGAAGCCTGGGGGAGGCGAGTTGTAGAACGTGTTCGTATAGGCGACCGTCAAAGTGCCGCCGACGGTCAGAGAACCACCTACAACCAGCACCGAAACGGTTGGCGCATTGCTGGTCGTCACGTTTCCGGAAACGTACACCAAGCCCGAAATCGAGGAGGGATACGAATCGCTTGTGTCGGTATCCGTCGTCCCGGTCGGGTAGGAATACGGAGTGCCGGGCGGATTGAAATTGGCGGCCTGCGTGCTTTCGCTGAGGTTCGAGCTGGACATTTGCAGCGCGATATTGCCGTTCACCAGCAGGCACGGGTAGTTGGTCACGGCCGGTACCCAGCGGACGCTTCCGGAAACGGCAGAAGAGGAGCCGGGGTTGATCAGGACGAGGGTGCCGGCGATGCGACAGTTGGTGATCACAATCGATTGGCCCTGACAGTCAATGACGTAAATTCCATTTGCGTTCGTGGCGCCGAACGGATTGGAAGCCGGACTGAGAACGACCTTCTGAAGGGTTGGCTTGAGCGAGACCACGGGAAGTGATCCGATCGAGATCGTCGTGCCCGCGGCGATGTACGAGGCGAAAACGGTGGAACTTGGGAGAGTACGGGCCGCGACACCGGAACTCGTGGTGCCCGAGAACCCTGTACCAATGATCGAGACAGACGCCTCGACGTTTGGGCGGATGGTCGCGAGCACCGAGGTAACGCTGAGATTGCTCGCCATGGTGGCGCCGGCGGGATTGATCGTGGAGGCTGTCGCGGAGACGGCGCCGCCAACTGTGAGCGGTATCGCGAGGCAGTTCAGCGGAACGGTCTGCGCATCAAGCCGCACCGAGAGGCGCTGGCGCGACAATCCGACCGTCGCATCGCCGAGAACTGTGACCGAGTCGAGTTCGGATCGGTTCAGCGCACCCGAAGGGTTGGAGACGGACACGTCAAAAATCGCATCCTGCAGGCCCTGCTCCGAAATCCAAGTGCCATTGCTGCGATTCGTCCGCCATGCCGAGTCTGCTTTGATGAGCACGCGGGCGAGTTCGATCGCGGAGCGCGCCGCGATGCGAGCCTGAACCTCGTCGCGGCGAAGCTTGTTCGATGCCGCGCGGGTTCGGGCAAAGGCCATGCCTCCAAGTGAAATCGCCGCCACCATGAGTCCGATGCCGACTGCGACGACGTACGCCGTTCCGCGCCGCGATCGAGCACCGGCAGATTGAATGGAGCCGCGTGGGGGCTTCATGGATCGGCCGCCCGCAATGAGGTCAGTTTGCAGACGACTTTTCCCGAGAACTTGACAGTCACTTCAATCCGCTTGAGGTTTGATTCCACCGCGCTGTTTGTTGCGGGCGAACCGATCTGCGCTCGATACACGCGAACCGATCTCGACCATTTGGTCATGTTCGCAATCACGGCGCCGCCGGGCGCCTTTGGAGGCGATTCGGTCCAACTGTCGAAATCGTCGACGTCGTCGAAGGTCGCCTTGTCACTCGAGCTCTCGCCCGCGTCGATTCCGATTGTCGTTCCACCTGCCGGATCAACGTACGCGAGCGAAGTGATTTCATTCATCAACCCCTCGGCGAGTAACGATCCGGTGAGCGCGCGGGCGCTGATTGCCTGTGCTGCACCCGCAGAAGCCGCTGCGCGGAGCCCGGCTGTAATCATCAGCCCAAGAATGATCGAAGCGCCCGCGCACTCAATCAGCGTCACGCCGGGCCTGGAAGATGGAGTTTGTCGAAGGTGGCGAAACATTACATTTGCGGGATGTTTGCGAGGGGGATGTTGACCTGCAGGGCGACACCGGAAGTGGATTCGGCGGTGATCCGCACCGAGCTGATTCCGGTGCCGGTGGTCGTCGCCGTCGGGATGTTGGGGATTCCGTACACCGCGTAAATGATGTCTTCACCGGAAACCGTGGTCCATGATGCGCCGCCGTTGGACGAGCTGAAGCAGGCATTGCCCGCGACCATCGCGCCGCCGGAATTCGTCCCCTGCAGATCACAAGGCTCGATTGCGGGACTCAATCGTTTCACCACGATCGCGAGGGGATTGACGGTGCTGAGGTTTGTGATGTTGGAAAAGGTCAGTTCCTTCCACGCATACGTGGACGAGATGTCTGATTCTGCAACGCTGACTTCACCGAGTACGACTCCGCTGGGGGCCTGTGCATTGGTCGATTGGACTTGAACTGCGAATGACCCGACAACCGGTCCGTATTGACGCACCATGACGCGGACGCGTGTGATATTCCAGGAAGTCGCCGTTGCGCCCAAGTTTGCCGGGATAAATGAGCCGGCTCGAAAACTTGAGGCCGTAATCGTCGTCGTCTTCAATCCGGAACCGGTGGAATTGCCGCCCACTAGCCGCTCGGTGCTTTTCGCGCCAACCACGGGAACCGTAATCGTTTGCTGGCTGGAGGCGATCGCAAACGACTGCAGGGAAGACACCAGCGTTTCAGGGGTGCCCGAGTTGTACGTTCGAAGCAGCGGCGCACCGGCTGTTCCGGACCACGAGTACTCGATTGTCTCGTCTTCGCCATCGGCGTTGCGATCAGGTACGACAAAGCCGATCGAAGTCGAAGTGACGCTGGAGATCTGAGTTGCGCACCCGAGATCACGAGTCACCTCATTGAAAGCCGCGCTGAGCGAAATGCTCCGGTCTACCGTCGTGCTTCGCGCCGCCTTGTTTGCAAGGCCGATCGCGCCGCGTCCCGCCGCAAGCAGGATGGCCAGGAGCGCGCACGCCAGCACAAGTTCGACCAGCGAGAAGCCGGGACGGTGAACACGTTGAAAAATTGAGCGTGTCATTGAATGATCGCCGCTCCGGATGCTGGATCAATCGTCACGGTTCGCGTGTCGCTGCCGCTTCGCACCACAATTGTGCCGCCATCGGCCGGAAGTCCAAAGCCCCCGAATCGCAAATCATTCATTCCTGCGAAGCTTGCGCTTTGCAAGGTGACCGAATACGGCGGCTGGCTGAGTTTGACCGTGTAGTCCGCTCCACGGTTCGAGCCTGTCACGAGCCCGACAATGGAATAGGAATTTGTGGAGGGGATAAAGCTCATGACTTGAGTGGTTCCGCTCGCGCGCGCGAGAGCCTTGGTCTGTTCGATGTCCGCGACGATTCGCCGCGCCGCAGACTCGAGCCTGTAACGCGCGACCGCGCTGGCATATTTCGGCGCGACGATCGAAGCCATGATGGTCATGATGGACAGCACGACCACCAGCTCAAAGAGCGTGAAGGCGTGGGCGACGCGACGAAGCATCCGCGCCGCGGAAGTTGGCGGGGACGGGGCCATAGCTGTTTATGTTTTCGGTCGTGTCGAACGGCCAATTGAGCGTCCACGGCCCGAATTGTCGGTTTAGTCCGGCGTTCGGTCCGGGGGGCAGTCCGAATCGACGAGGAGGCTTGAAGACGGTGGGGAAACCTGCCGATGTGCCGATGCGGATTGCCGCGGACTATGAGTACCAAGACACTCCTCATTGTGGACGACGAGGCTTGCATCACCTTCATGCTCGCGAGCCGCTTTCGCGAACTGGGCTACGAGGTGATCACCGCCGGAAACGGTGAAGAGGCGATGACAATCGTCCGGTCGTTGGCCGTGGCTCCGACAGCTGTCATCAGCGATTTTCAGATGCCGCGCAAAGACGGGCTACAGCTCGCACGTGAACTGCGTGCCGATCCGCGAACCGCATCGACCCCGGTGATCATGCTCACCGCGCGCGGACATCGCCTTTCGCCCCGTGAACTTCAGGAAACCGGAATTCAGCACGTCATGCCCAAGCCATTCAGCGCTCGCGAACTGCAATCGATGATCTTGGAAGTGTGCGGCCCTGCAAGGGAGGCGGCATGAGACCCCCGAACGAATCCAACATCGAGAGCGCGGAGCAGTTGCTTGAACATTTCAGTCAACGGCTCATGCAGTCGTACGAAGAGACGTATTCGCTCTTTCGCATTCTGAGATTGCTGGCCTGCGCGCCCGACCCGATGCAGCAGATTCGCCTGGTCTGCACGAATGTACAGCAAGTACTTCCGTTTGGATGGGTCGCCGCGGTCTTCCGAAGCGACGCGCACGTCGTGCCGGAGCTGAGAGGCCGTGTTGTCCTGACCGGAGAAGTGAGCAACGAAGCCGTGTTCGAGCAGAAGCTCCGACTTGCCTGCGATTCGCTGCGTGGCAATGAATGGACAAAGGTGCTCGTGGTCGGCCAGCACGAACTTGCGACGATGACAGGTTCGGAAGTCGTGTGCGACCCCATCACATTCGATGAACACGTGGTCGGTTTGCTGGTTGCCGGCGGCAAGCAGACCGAGAATGGCGAGATCGCCAGCCCGGAAATGCAGTTCCTCGACGCCGTCGCCGAGTTCATCGGGACGTTCCACGAGAACGCGGCGCGTTTCTTTGAGCAGCGTGCGATGAGCATCGGCACGATCGAGGCGCTCACCGCTGCGATCGACGCGAAGGATCCGTACACCCGAGGTCACTCCGAACGAGTGGCGGCTCTCGCGAAGCAGATCGCGCATGCGTACGGGATCGAAGAGGCCGAGGCCGAGCGGATTCGCACTGCCGGAATCGTGCACGACGTCGGAAAAATCGGTGTTCCCGAGCGTGTGCTCTGCAAGCCCGGCAAGCTCGACGACGAAGAATTTGCACTGATCAAGATGCACCCCGAGATCGGGCACCGAATCTTGAAAGGCGTCGTCCTGCTCGAGCACACACTCCCCGGCGTGCTCCATCACCATGAACGCTTCGACGGAAAGGGTTATCCGCACGGGCTCGCCGGGGAGCAGATTCCCCTTCAGGCCCGAATTCTCGGGATCGCCGACACGTTCGACGCGATGAGTTCCAGCCGTTCCTATCGCCCGGCGATGCCGCGTGAGAAGGTTCTGGCGGAAATTGCGCGTTGCGCCGGAAGTCAGTTCGACCCCAGCGTCGTTGCGGCGTTCCAACGCATCGATCTGGGCGAATATGACCGACTGATGGCCCGCCAAGCGGCTTCCGCCGAGACTTCGCAAGTTCGTGCCGCCGCCTGAGCAGGTCCGGTTCAGCGCGGCCCAACATCGGCCGATATCCACACGGGGTTTGGAGGGTTGGTGTCCCACCCAGCAGCGGGAGAGTTGCCACGTGCGCCGAATGCTTCGACAATTGCTTCCCCGACACACCTCGATGATCAGTGGCATGCTGGTCATGAACACGGCGATCGTCGCGTGTGCGATGGCGGCGCTGTGGATTGTTGTCGGGGGAGTGCGACAGCAGGAGGCGAAGCGAGCGGGCGATCGGGCGGCGTCAGTCGTCGCCGAAATGGTCCGGCCCGATCTTGAGAAGGCGTTTGCAGAGCAGGATCTCCCCGCCGCGCGGCTCGCCATCGCGAAAGCGGCACATGCGGGGTCTCTTGCAGGTTGCCGCGCTTCGCTGGGAGACGGCGCTGTTGTCGCGGACTTGGACGCTTCCGCCGTTACCGCGAAAGTGATTCCCGCAGAACTGCCACCGTTGACCGTCGAGCCCGATTCACGCCACACATTTGCGATTGATATCCCCGGGAAGGGGAAGGTCCTACTGACCATTGAACCCGGCAGTGCAATCGCCCGGTCCGAATGGCTCGAATACGGCTTTGGAGGCGTCTGCCTCGGAGCGATCATTCTTCTGGGCGTCGTGTCCGTCCGAGGGCAAAAGCACGCGATGCCCGTCTCGATGGTGCAGTCCGCTTTGAGCTCCATTCACGCGGGTGAAAAGGAACTCGCAGCGCTCGAGCTCTCGGATTCGTTCGGAGGCATTGCAACGGCGTGGAACGAAATGCTTCGCGAACTGGCAAAGCACCGCGCACGCGAACGATTCGATTCCGTGCTCACCCGCCACGCACAGCCTGGAGAACGCGACGAAGCCATGGGCAAGATGGTTGACTCGCTCTGGCACGGCATTGTCGCTGTCGACGATGAGATGCGCATCCGTTATTGCAACGGCGCCGCAGCAGTTTTTCTGTCCGGCACACGCGATGGCCTTCTCGGCACACCTCTGCTCGATCGCGTCGAAGATGCCCAGGCACGAGAGAAGCTCGCAAAGCTGGCGAGCTCGAAGGGCCGCGCCAAGATCGTGGTCGAAACACGCGCCGGTGAAGGCGAGGGCGGCGCGATCCTGCGTATCAGCGGCAGGCCGAACGGCGGCGGCGGGGGCGCGATGCTCCTCATCGAGGATGTCACTCAGCAGCGTGTCGCCGATCGTTCCCGCAACGCGTTCGTTGAGCAGGCGACGCATGAACTTCGCACGCCGCTTACAAACGTCCGGCTGTACGTCGAGGCACTGGTCGAAAAGCCCGACGCCGATGTCGGAACGCGCTCGCAGCACCTCAACATCATCAACCAGGAAGTTCGTCGACTGGAACGCATCGTGGGCGACATGCTGTCAGTCTCCGAGATCGAGGCCGGCACGCTCAAACTCGCGATACACGATGTCCGACTGCCCGCGTTGTTCAGCGACATGGAGGCGGAATTCGCCGCGCCGGCTCGGGCCAAGAACATCACGCTCCGGTTTGACCTCCCTCCCAAGCTGCCGACGATCGTCGGTGATCGCGACAAACTTGTGCTCGCGCTCACCAACGTCGTTGGGAACGCCATCAAGTACACGCCGGAGGGGGGCACGGTCAAAGTCAGCGTCCGCGCCGACGACTCGCTGGTCATCGACGTTGCGGATTCGGGCATCGGAATTGCCGCGGAAGACGCGGATCGGATCTTTGATCGCTTCTACAGGGCGAAGGACCCTCGCGTGGAGAAAATTGTGGGCACCGGCCTGGGCCTCGCGCTCGCACGCGAAGTCATGAGGCTACACGGTGGCGATGTCACCGTCCAGAGTGTGCCCGACCGTGGTTCGACGTTTTCGATCCGTATGCCGCTCAAGGCGCCGCTTTCGATGGCGGCGTAAACCGGAGGTTGAAGTGGAGATCCGCGAGCAACAGCACGGCGCAGTCAAGGCGATCGCCCCTCAGGGGCCGCTCTGTCAGGCTGACGCGACCGAATTCCAGAAGGTCGCTTCCGGCATGCTTTCCGCGACGATGGGCCGCTGCGTAGTCGATCTGTCTGCGACGCCGTACCTGGACAGTCAGGGACTCGAAAGCCTTCTCTCGCTCACCGAAACGCTTGGAGACAGCGGCCAGTTCCTCAAACTCTGCGGCGTCTGCGAAACCGTTCGCGAGATTCTCGAGCTCACCGATCTCGCCTCGTCATTCGAGCAATACGACGACATCACGAGCGCCGTCCGGAGCTTCCTGTGAGCGCCGACTCCGCCAAACTCCGAATCGGCGATCAGCTCCTCAAAGATGGGCTGATCACCGAACAGCAATTGAGCCGCGCGCTCGCCGATCAGGCACGCACCAATCGAATGCTGGGCGAACTTCTCGTCGAGCAAGGCGTGATCACCGCGACAGTGCTGGTTCAAACGCTGGCTAAGTGTCTTGGCATCCGCTACTGTCAACTCCGACACGGCCTGATCGACCCGCAGATTTTCAAGCTTCTCGGCGCCGAGGAATCAGAACGCCTCAAAGCCATTCCGCTCTTCAAGGTCCGCGACTCGCTGACGGTCGCGATGGCCGAGCCCCAGTCTCTCCCCACGATTGATCGTCTGCGCTCGCTTACCGGCTGCCGTATCCGTCCCGTCCTCGCCGTCGAAGCGAACATCCTTGAGTTCGTCAAGAAATACGCTCACGGTGACGTCAACGTCGACGCCTTTCTCACCTCGCTTTCCGAATCAAATCTCGAAGTCGTCGAACGCGAATCGGTCGATGAGGGGCCCGCTACCGACCTCGATAAACTCGTCGCCGGCAGCCCGATCATCAACTTGGTCAACGTCGCGCTGCTCACCGCAGTGCGCGACAAGGCCAGCGATATCCATATCGAGCCGGACAAAAAGGGCAGCCGCATCCGCTACCGCATCGACGGCGTGCTGCGCGATCTGATGAAGCCGCCGCCCGGCATGCATGCGTCGATCGTCTCACGCATCAAGGTCATCGGCAAGATGGATATTGCCGAGAAGCGCCTGCCCCAGGAGGGCCGCGTCCGGATCGTTGCCGAAGGCCGAGAGATCGATCTGCGCGTCTCATCCATGCCCACGCTTCTCGGTGAAAAAATAGTCGTTCGTATTCTCGACAAGTCCAATCTCCGCGTCCGCCTCGCCGATCTCGGGTTCCGCGCCCAAACGCTCGAAACCTTCACCCGCATTCTCGAGCGCCCGCACGGCCTGGTTCTCGTCACCGGCCCGACCGGGAGCGGCAAGACCACCACTCTTTACTCGGCGCTCGATCTGCTGCGCAGCCCCGACATCAACATCGTGACCGTCGAAGACCCCGTCGAATACCAGCTCGATCTCATCAACCAGATCCAGGTTCAGGAGTCGATCGGCTTCACATTCGCCCGCGCGCTTCGCAGCATCCTCCGGCAGGACCCCGACGTCATCATGGTCGGCGAAATCCGCGACCAGGAAACTGCGCGCGTCGCCGTGCAAGCCGCACTCACCGGCCACCTCGTGCTCGCGACCCTTCACACCAACGACGCGCCCGGCACGGTCGCGCGCCTCACCGACATGTCGATTGAAAACTACCTGATCTCAAGCGCCCTCAACGGTGTCGTCGCGCAGCGGCTCGCCCGCACGATCTGCGAAGGATGTTCCACGAAGTACTACCCCGCCGAACACGTTCTTGCAGATGCGGGTCTCAGCGATCATGTCGGCAAACCCTTCCGAAAAGGCGAGGGCTGCCCGCAATGTCACGACACTGGCTACAAAGGCCGCCTCGGTATTTATGAAGTCATGGAAGTCTCACCCGGTCTCAAGCGCCTTATCTATGGCGGCGCGCCGACCCACGAACTCCGCGATCAACTCCGCGTCGAAAAAGTCCTCACACTCCGCGAAGAGGGCGTTCTCCTCGCGAAAGAAGGCAAGACCAATCTCGAAGAGATCCTCCGCGTCACCCACATCGATGAGCAGCCCACCAAAGCCGCGGTACCGCCCGTCGCACCGAGGGCTGCGGCATGAGTTTCACCTACACAGGTTTCGATATCGCCGGAAAGGCGGTCAGCGGCGCAATCGACGCGTCGGCGCACGCCGAAGCCCTCGAATCGCTCCGCCGCCGCGGCATCTTCGCCGTGCAAATCCAGGAAGACGCCGGACGCGCTGCAAACGCCATCAAGTCCGTGCGTTCCTCCCGCTCCAGCGGCAAAATCACGCTGCGCGAACTCAGCCAGTTCTTCCGCCAGCTCTCAATCCTCGTCGCAACCAAGACTCCGCTGGTGCAGGCACTAGACGCCATCGAGAAGCAATCACCCGACGGCAGTCTTCGCCGGGTGCTTACTGACATCCGCCATCGCGTCGAACAAGGCGAGACCTTCTCGTCCGCGCTCGCGGCACACCCGAAGGCATTCGATCCCATTTGCCGCAGCATGGTGGCTGCGGGTGAATCGGCCGGACTGCTCGACCAGATGCTCAAGTCTCTGGCAGCGCTCGCACGCCAGCGGATGAACGTTCGGCGTTCGATCATCGGCGCGCTCACCTACCCCGGCATCCTGATCACCGTTTCATTCGGCGTCGTGATCGTACTTCTTGTGACCGTCCTGCCCCAGTTTTCCGAACTCTTTGATTCGCTCCAAACGCCTCTTCCGCCGACCACCAAGTTCCTGATCGTTCTTTCTGAAATCTTGCGTGGTTACTGGTACGCGCTGGCTCCAGGCGCAATCGCGCTTGTCGTCGCAGCGACTCTGTGGCTGAAATCCGATGCCGGCTGGGCTGTGCTCGACACTTTCCTATTGCGCACTCCGCGGTTTGGTCCGGTTCGACGCAGTTTCGCACAGGCAAGCCTGACGCGATTGCTCGGCACCCTGCTCGAAAGCCGCGTGAACCTGCTCGAGGCCCTGAAGCTCACACGCGAATCGATCACGAGCGCCGCGTACGTCAATCTCCTCTTGCGTTGCGAAGCTTCGGTTGAGAAAGGCCTATCCCTCGCGGAATCCATCGGCGATCAGGACCTCATCAGCCCTTCTGTCAAAGAAGCAATTGCCAGCGGCGAGCGCTCCGGCCAGATCGGCCCCGTCCTCCTCCAGATCGCCGAATTCCTCGACGAAGACAACGAGCAGTTCCTCAAGATTCTCTCGGCACTCATCGAGCCCATTGTGCTCACGATCATGGGCGTACTCGTCGGAGGCGTTGCAATCAGCATGTTCCTGCCGATGTTCGATCTCGCGGCAAACGCCGGCGGAGGCCCCGCCAAGTGAAACGCATCCGCTATACCCCTGTAGGCATCGAAATCAGCGGCCAATTCGTCCGAATGCTGCAGCTTGCGCAGCGCAGCACGCAATTTCGGCTGCACGCCTGGTCTGTCTTTCCGCGGCTTGACAGCAAGTCGGACATTGCACAGGAAGCGGTCCGAATTGCCTCGGTCTTCGATCGACGGGGCTTCGCCGGTCGCGAAATTGCGTTCTGTCTGCCGGATGAAAGCGTGCTCTCCGCCGTGATCGACTTGCCACCGGTAAAGTCCGGCGCACCCGTCGCTTCGATCGCCGGTGCCGAGATCGGTCGCATGTTCAAGCACGCGCCAGACGCCCTTGAATTGACTCACTGGGAACTGCCGATGACTGCGCGTCAGCCCGGTGCTGTGGCGACGATGGTCGTCGCCTGTCCGCACGTCACTGCGCAGCCCTTGATCGACGCATTCGAATCGAACGATCTCCGCCTGCGTGCCATCGAACCGCGCTGCACCGCGCTTGTTCGCGCCTGCGCCGTGAGCGGGGGTGTTGGTGGGGGTGGCGGCGACGACTCGATCGAAATCATCCTGTCGCTGGGCTGGACTCAATCACGCTTTTACGCCGTTTGCTCAGGGCTGATCGTGCTCGAGCGTGTGGTCGAAAACGCCGACCTCGAGACGCTCCACCGCGTCGTTGCCGGCACAATTGGCGTCGATACCGATCTGGCGGCAATTGCGCTCAAGGATGCCCTCCGCGCTGAACGCGAATTGCTCGCCGATCCCGATGCTGCACGCGAAGTGCAGGAACACGTCCGCCATTACACCGAAACGCTCACGACCGAAGCGCTCACCGCGCTTTCCTATCTCTCGCGCCGATTCGCCGGACGCAAGCCATCCCGGCTCCTTGTTGTGTGCGATGGAAACGAGGCGCCGGACCTTTCGAAAGAAGTCGCATCGCGCCTCACGCTCGAAGCCCGGGTCTGCGGCCTGGGTGAACTTTCAATCGAAGGCCTCGAAGATGTGGAGCCCTCTTCACGAAGGGCGCTTGTCGCTGTCGCCGGAGTTTGCCTGAATCACGCCGGAGGTGAGTCATGGTAATTTCAAATCTCCTCCCCGTTTCCCGCCGGCGATTGCTCGCGCGTCAGGATCGAACCGCGAAGTGGACCATCGCAGTCGCGTTGTACACGTTCGCGCTTGCTTGTCTTTGGCTCGGCTCGCGCCAATACGTCGCCGGCGGCCGATCCGGGCTTGAGCGTCGCGTCGCCGCGATCGAAGCCGAGAAGGCGGGCGTCGAGTCCGCGATCTCCGGGCTGCGTGAAAAGTCCTCCCGCCTCCAAGCCTCGCTCGCGACCGCTCGCTCGATCGCCGATCACCCGGATTGGAGCGTTCTCCTCAGCCTGATCGCCACCATCCGAGGCAGCGATATCGAAGTCGATCGCATCGCGCTTGGGCCACGCAAGGCCGAAGCCAAACCCGTCGCCGGAAAGCCAGTGAAGGGTGATTGGGTACGAGTCTCCGGACTCGGCAAGGACCATCAGGCGATCGCGCAGTTTGCTCTCCGTCTCGAAGGGGCGGGCATCTTCGAGCGAGTCGCGCTCTCCGATGCCCGGAAAAGCGGTTCGGAGCCCGAAGGCCTCGTTGGTTTCGAAATTGAAGCGCAGATCGACGAGACCCCAGGAGCGGCGAAATGACCAGCACGTTCGCGCGTATCCGCGCCAACCTCAGCGTCGATCTTGCAGGGGTCACAGTCATGCTCCTGTTGACCGCCGTCGTCGCGACCGGCGCAATTGTTCCCGTGATCACCGCTCGCGCGTCACACCGTCAATTGCAGGAGCAGCTCGATGCAGATCGTGCCGCCACCCGTCACCTGCGCGAGCAGCGTGCCGATCTCGAGTTCCAACTAAACCGGCTCGAAGCGGATATCAAGGCGACGCACGTCGAAGTCGAACCCGTTGCTCGACTCAACTCCCGCTTGTCACGCCTCACCGAATCCGCATCAAAGCGCAAACTCGCCCTTGACCGCGTGGCTCCCGACGTTCCGCAAAAAGCCCCGAAGGCGACACTCGTACCGATCAAAATTGAAGGGCGCGGCGCATTTCTTTCCAGTCGCGATTGGATCGCCGATCTTCGAGCCGAATTCCCGGACGTCGCGATCTCCGGATTCCAAATCGCCCGAGATAGGGCTGGCGCGGTTGAATCGTCGTCCTTCAGCTTCGACCTTGTGTGGTATGCCGCACCATCCCCACAGCCCGCGCAACCCGCACAGCCGGACCCGAAGAAATAGCAGCTTCACTGGCATTCGCCTTTCGCATTTTGCACGTTTTCATCATGGCGATGTCACGTGAGCGCAAGGTCTTTGCCGCAGTGTTGCTGGTCGCAGGCGCGGGCCTGGCCTTTGACCGTGGCTTCCTCGGCGTTTCCGGTGCAAAGCCGGTGCAAGCCGCGGAAATGCCGGTCATCGAATTGGCGAACCACTCTGGGAAGTCCGCCGTTCAGCCTGTGACCCTTGCGACGCGCCTCAAGAAGCTTGGAGATGTCTCGCGCACCGTCGATCTGCTGGAAACCACGCTTCAGCGCCCGGTCGCCCAAGTCGAGCATGAAACGCCGGCCGTTCAGGCGCCCGTCGAGGACCTGCGCCAGACGTTCGCCGCGGCCCACCACTTGACTGCCATCGCCTCCAACGGCCGCGGCGCCAATGCTCTGATCAACGGCCGCGCCGTCTCGATCGGCGAGGAAATAGCCGGTTACACGCTGACGGAAGTGAAGCGTGATGGCGCAGTGTTCTCGGGCCCAGGCGGCACGGTCGAGCTGCACCTGCCCCCCGCCCGCTGAGCGCACCAGTCGATCTTGGCTGCGGAGCTCAGTTAAACACGCTCTTATCCAGCCATCCTAAACGGAACAGACTGACAATCACCGCGTCTAGACACCTCGAACACGCGCTGGAACTGAAGCAACACGTCGAAACACACGATGTTCGGGACGTCGTGGCCCACGATGGGCCAGACCACCGACCACCACGGAGTACCGACGATGTCATTCGCCCTACGTTCCCGCCGTGCATTCAGCCTCCTCGAACTCGTGATCGTCGTCGTGATCCTCGGGATCCTCGCCGCGATCGCCGTCCCGCGCATGAGCCGCAGCGCCACCGCTGCTGCAGACAACGCGGTCATGGCCGACCTTGCGGTCATCCGCAACGCGCTCGACCTCTTCCAGACCGAACACGGCGGCACCTACCCCGCCCTCACCGATGTCACCAACGCTTTGACGCAGTACTCCGACATCGCGGGTACCACGTTCAGCGCCACCAAGAACGCCGGCACCGGCGTCATCTATGGTCCGTACCTTCGCGTCGTTCCGCCCCTCTCGGTCGGCGCCAACAAGGGCAAGAGCACGTTCACCGGCACCCTCGGTGGCGCGTTCGCCTGGGTCTACGACGCCACCACCGGCAACGTCACCCCGAACTGCCCCGACGCCGAAGTCGACGGCCGCGGCGTGAAGTACAACACCTACTGAAGGGCCTTGTCCGGCGACGGGGGCCCGACCTCATCCGAGGGCACGCTCCCCATCGACGAGTAACGAATCAAACCACAAGGTCGCTGGAGGAATCCGGCGACCTTGTTCGTTTTTGCATTTCGTTGAAGGTCGGAACCCGATCGCGTTTGAACGAGTTTTCCGAAAAGCGGGCGAGGGGATTTGAACCCCCGACATTCAGCTTGGAAGGCTGACGCTCTACCACTGAGCTACACCCGCGTGTCTTTCATTGTAACCCTCTCGCCACTCATGTTCACCCCGTGTTCGGGCGAGGAAATGCCTGTTCGGGCAGGTTGGCCGCCGCGAATCGTCGATATCGGTCCGAAGTGAACGGATTTCACGAGGTGTTTGCATCGGGACCCTGCCTTAGACCGAATGGTGGCTGTACGCTTTGGTCAATAGGTCACGGCCCAAAGGGTGAGGCGGCGGGTCGTGCATCGGAGGGTGAAAACGGTTTGATTCGTGGACTTGGCTCTGCTTTCGCCGCTCTCGGAGCGTGCGCGGGATTATCCGGCGCGCCGGCTTTGCTGCGCGCGCATCAGCCCGCCGATTGCCCCACCGACGAAGCCTGCGGAAAAGTCGCCCTCATGCAGGCCCTGCATCGCGCGGGACGCGCCCCGTCGATCCAGCCGTTCCAGGATCGCGAGGCCACCGGCGACACCGATGTCCTTCACAACAGCCTGACTCTCGAAGTCTTCCCCGCGACGCAAACCCTGGAGGGAACGTCTGTCATCACGATGAAGAGCCTCGTTCCTGGACTCACCGAGTTCACGTTCGCGCTCGCTCCCGCCTTGACGACCGGACAGATCCTCGTCAATGGCAACGCGGTCGGCGCTCCTGTCGCGGCAGGCACCCAAACCCGCACCATCACGCTCGATCGCGCGTATGCCATTGACGAAATCATCGTGGTGACCATTCCATACAGTGGTCCCGCACTTCAAAATGCGAGTGGCGTGCTGTGGGCGGCGCAGGACAGCCAACCGGTCGCCAGCAGCTTCAGCGAACCGTTCGAAGCTGGCACTTGGTGGGCATGCAAAGACAGCGATTTGGGTTTGCCCGGTGACAACACGGACAAGGCCACTTGGGAACTCACGCTCACGCACGACTCGGCGCTCACCGCTGTGTCGAACGGCACGCTGCTGAGCACAACGCCGATCGCCGGAAGCAAGACTGTCAGCCACTGGTCGAGTGGCTACCTCTCTTCGACCTATCTCAACTGTTTCAGCCTCGCGAAGTACAACAACTGGAATCTGACGTACAACGGAGCGGCATTGCCAACCTCCGGTCCGGTCACCTTCCCGCTCCGATTCTTCATCTTCTCCGGTTCTGACTCGCCCGCTCGCCGCGCCGCGTGGGAAAAAGTGATACCGATGCTGGACGCGATGCGTCCGCTCTACGGCGAGTATCCCTTTGCGAGTGAGGGCTACGGCATCTACCAGTTTCCGTTTTCCGGAGGCATGGAACACCAGACGATGACCGGCCAGGGCACCTTCGCCGAGCAGGTCACGATCCACGAACTCGGGCACCAGTGGTGGGGCGACAATGTCACCTGCCGTACATGGAGCGACATCTGGCTCAACGAGGGCTTCGCTTCGTACACCGAGGCGCTTTGGGCTGAGCACAAGCCCGGTTCCGTCGGCGCGATCGCGCTCCAGAACTACATGATCGGGTCCAAGCCTCTGCTTGAGAACGTGGGGGGCACCGTTTACTGCTTCGACACCACGGACGAATCCCGGCTCTTCAGCCGCGATCTGACATACCGAAAAGCCTCGTGGGTGCTCCACATGATCCGAGGGATCGTGGGTGACCCGGTTTTCTTCGAAATCCTTGCAACATGGCGTTGGAGCTATCAAGGTTCTGCCGCGACCACCGACGACTTCCGCAACATCTGCGAGCAGGTCAGTGGCCAGTCGCTCGGATGGTTCTTCGATCAGTGGGTCTTTGGCGGGGGCGCGCCTTCGTATGCAAAGGGCTTGCAGACGTTCTTACTGAACGGAAAATACTGGACGCGCTTCCATGTTCGCCAGACGCAGGATCAAGCTTGGCCGCTCTTCACGAATCCGCTCCTCGTTCGGCTTTCCACCGGCGCGGGCGGGCTCGATTACGTCGTGAAGCCAATCGCACGCACCAGCTTCTTCGTTCGATCGTCCGGCGTAGCGCCCGCCTCTGATTTGTTCTTCGATCCGAACAACTGGATTCTCAATTACGGAATCGCCGGCGAAGCGCCGCTCCAAGGCCCTCCGGTCATTCTGGAATCCACGCCAACTCCTGGCGCGAACGCCGTATTCGAAACGGCTCCGAACAAGGTCACGCTTGAGTTCAGCGAAAACGTGCTCGTCGACCAGGCTGAGTTTGTTGTGACCCGGGACGGAGGCGCGCAAGTTCCGTTCATCCTCTCGTATGCAGCCGCTTCGCAGATCGCGACGCTGACTTTCCAATCCAAACTCAGCCCGAGCACGTACGCAGTGACGCTTCTGAGCGATCCGACCTCGGTGAACACCGGCCAGCATCTGGATGGCGATATCTTCGCCCCGTTCGAACCCACGAGTCTCCCCAGCGGCGACGGTCAAGCCGGCACGACGCCGGCCGGTTCGACGATACTCCAATTCACGATTGCGGTCGGCTCATGTCCTTGCGATCTCAATGCCGACACGATGGTCGATGACGCCGACTTTGTGATTTTCGCGGGCGCGTACAACGAACTGATCACGATGGCCGCCGACTTCAACGGCGACGGATTTACCGACGACACCGACTTTGTAATCTTTGCCGCGGCATACGACCAGTTGCTCTGCCCTTAACGAGCCGTACTGTCGCGCACAGCCCGGATCGCCAGAAACATTGGGATCTCCCGTCGTGCCCGGTTTTCTTCTGCCGCGCGTGGCCCGGGTTCGCTTTCGCGTGCGCTCGGCCACTCTTCCAATGCATCGATCAGGAACCCCGCTTCTCGGAGCAGTCGAACGTACGTCTGAATCGGCCTGTGATGCGTCAGCGTAACAACGCGATCAGCGCCGCCGGAAACCGCGCCGGGATTCATGACGATCTCGCGATGACCAGATGACAAGTACCCGTCCACGCGGCGAAACTGACGGTCCGGAGCGCGAGACCCCGCCGGTGATGATCTGCCGGGCTTGCTTCGATTGTCGAAGCGGCCGCGCGGCCCAGTGTCGCGCGCAGACGATGTATCCCACACCCAACTTGTCTGTCCTGGCGCCCGAAATGCCGGATGAAGCATCACCGCCACAAATTTTCCGCCCTCCTTCAGTTTCTTCGCGACACCCGCCAGTACCGGAGAAAGCGGTTCGATGTTCATGAGCGCCATGAGACAGGTGGCGCTGTCAAACGGACCGCCTTGGAGCGACAAATCGCCGATCTGTCGCGCATCGCCCACTTCAAACGACGGCGCGGGACGCAAGTCCTGCGCCGCTCGCCTCGCCGCCTCAATCAACTTTGGCGCCGCGTCAACTCCCGTCGCCTGCACTCCGAGCCGAGCGATCGTGCGGCAGAACGCCCCTTGCCCGCACGCAACATCAAGAATCCGCTGCCCTTTCCCCGGTTCAAGCAGCCGCAGCGTTCCCGGAATGATCACCTTCTCGAAGTGATCGCTCCGGCCTTCTTCGATCAACTTGTCGTACCACCCCGCAACATGATCCCATCCCGCGTCCGAAACTGGCGGCGCTTTTCCTCTCGGGCCGGTTGTGGGGGCGGGCGATTCAGGTTCGGTCGGCGCATCGATCCCGCTCTGCTCGATCGCCATCGCTTCATCGCGGCCTGCGCCAACCAGCTTGAAGAACTCACGCGGAATCGGGCTCTTCAGTTTCATCGGCCTGCCGGCAAACGCGTGAACGAATCCGAGTTCTCCCGCGTGCAGGCACACCCGACCGATCGGATCGGTCGTCGCCCCGTACCGACGATCTCCCGCAATCGAGTGCCCCAGTTCCTTCATGTGAACGCGGATCTGATTCTTTCGCCCCGTCTCCAGCCGGATCTGCAGCAGAGAGTGTCCGCGTCCCGCGTTCACACAGCGCCAGTGGGTGACTGCAAGTTTGGCCTCGTCCGGCCCGTCGTTCCCGCGTGCCGCAGTCGCCGGCGGCGGCGTCGATGAACTTTCAACGATCCCCTTCGAGTTCTCGCGCAGATAACTTTGAATGGTTCCCGAAGAGCCGGGCCCCGCTGTCGGAATCTCGCCTTCAACAACCGCAAAGTACAACCGGCTGAGCCGACGTGCCCGCAAATCCTCTTTGAGCCAGTGCAGCGCACGCTCGCTCTTCGCAAAGATCATGAGCCCCGAAACTTCTCGATCCAGCCGATGGACGACATACACCGGAATGCGAGACCGCGAACGCGCCTTGCTCCGCACGTACTTCTTTACCAGCGAGAAAAGATCGTCGCCTTCGTATCCCTCGCCCCGCGGTCCTCCGACGTACGCAGAGAGCATGCCACACGGTTTGTCCACCACAAGCAGGTCATCGTCTTCCAGCACGATGCGAACGCCCCGCGCGATGCCCCGCCCACGCTCCGGCTGATCACGTCCCGGGCGTGAAGGTTTTCCCGGGTCTCCGTGGCGTCTTGGTTTGCGATCGGGCATGAACCATTGTTCGAGGGCTCAACTCGACAAGGAAGCGCTCGTGCGTTCCACGATGTCCAGCAGCCAAGGCGCGAACGCGGACTTTCCCATGCGGCCGTTCGTGGAAAAATCCTCGCCTTGCTTCCCCAGCACGCGAGCTTCGATTTCGTCCGACTCCATTGTTTCGAGCGGATTCGCCACAATCAGGTCGATCGCTTTTCGCTCCAGTTTCTGCCGAGCAGACTCGAGCAACCGGTCTCGAGGTTCAAGCGCGAACCCCACCAGCAACTGACCTTTCTTCCTCTTTCGTCCGAGGCCCGCGAGCAAATCCGGTGTGGGCTCAAGTTCCAGCGAAAGGCCCGCATCACCCCGCCGAATCTTGCCTGTCGCGACTCCCTTTTTCGGGCGATAGTCGGCGACCGCAGCGCTCATGACGATCACGTCGGCACTCGCACCGTACTCCTCCAGCGCGCGCTCCAGATCGTCCGTCGTTCGGAACCGAACCACCTTCCCGTGCGTACGGATGCCAGTCAAAGACCTCCCGAATTCGTCGGGTTCCAGTGCGGGGATCGGTCCGAGCAAGAGTGTGACGTTGTGACCTCTCGCGCACGCCTCTAGTGCGAGCGCGATGCCAAGCCTTCCCGATGAGCGGTTCCCGATAAACCGCACATCGTCGATCGGCTCCTGCGTCGGCCCTGCTGTGATCACCACGCCTAGACGACGCGGCGCTTTCGGTGTTGTTGACAAACCCGTTGTCTTCATTTTCAAGGCCCGGCAATCGTCCGCCTCAGGTCTGTGGAATGCTACTCTTCGGGTTCCTTCCGGCCGCAACGCGGCGGAACGTCCAATTTCGTTCCCTCACCTCGTCCCGTCCGGCAGCAGCGACCAAGATCATGGCAAGATCCCGCAAGAAACTCGGCGAAATTCTGGTGGAGTGGGGCTTTGCCACACGCGACCAGATCGAAAAGGCCGCGGCAGCTTCCAAGGGCTCCGGCAAGCGAATCGGCGATGTTCTCATCGAGCAGGGCTACGCAAAGGAAGAACAGGTCGCCAAAGCTCTCGCGACACAGTTCGGCTACGAGTTCTTTGACCCCGCCGCCCCCGGCAATGCCGCGAAAATCGACCTCAAGCTCATTCCCGAAGATCTCGTCAAGAAGCACCAGATCCTCCCGATCGGCAAGGTCGCCGGTCGCCTGAAACTGGTCGTTCACGATCCGCTCGACCTCGAGCTCGTGGACATGCTCCGCTTCCGTCTCAACCTCGAAATCGAGCCACTGCTCGCACCGCGATCCGCGATCAAGCGGTTTCTCGAAGGTGGCGGCAGTGGTGGAGCGGCTGCCTCGGCAAAGCCCGATCCCGGCAAGTCGCTGGTCACAAATTCGATCGACAAGTCGGTCGATAAATCGGTCGATAAGTCGATCGACGTCGCCAGCGAAGATGCGCCGATCGTCAAGCTTTGCAACCGGATCTTGGTCGAAGCCGTCAAGATGCGGGCCAGCGATATTCACATCGAGCCGATGGGCGATCGTGTCCGGCTCCGCTATCGAATCGACGGCGTTTGCATCGAACGCGACAATCTGCCCAAGCGCATGCAGAACGCGCTGCTGAGCCGTTTCAAGCTGATGTCGGGCATGAACATCGCTGAAAAACGAGTTCCGCAGGACGGCCGCATCAAGATCCCGGTCGACGAAGTCTTCGTCGACTTCCGCGTTTCTGCCTGCCCGGCGTATCACGGCGAGAGCGTGGTGCTTCGTATTCTGCGCCCCGATAGCGTTCGAATCGGTCTGGCGAATCTCGGCTTCGAAGCCGACAATCTCGCGGCGTTCAACAAGATCATCCGCCGCCCCAACGGCATCTTCCTCGTCACGGGTCCGACCGGTTCGGGCAAGACCACGACGTTGTATACGGCTCTCGACATCCTGAACCGTCCCGACAAGAAGATCATCACCGCCGAAGACCCGGTCGAATACAACTTCGACGGGATCAACCAGTGCCAGGTGAAGGACCACATCGGCCTGACTTTCAGCTCGATTCTCCGTTCGATGCTGCGTCAGGCGCCGAACATCATTCTGGTCGGTGAAATCCGCGATAAAGAAGTGGCCGAAATCGCCATTCAGGCCGCGCTCACCGGCCACTTGGTCTTCAGCACGCTGCACACCAACGACGCGCCAAGCGCGATCACCCGTCTCATCGACATGGGTGTCAAGCCCTTCCTTGTCGCCAGCTCCATTCAGGCGGTCATGGGCCAGCGCCTCATCCGCATCAACTGCAAGAACTGCAACGCTCCGTACCCGTACGACCAGATGGACCCGAAGTACTTGAAGCTCGTCGGCATTTCTGAAGAGGAAGCCAAGAGCGGCAAGCTCATGAAGGGAACCGGATGCGACAACTGCGTCAGCACCGGCTACCGCGGCCGGCGCGGCATCTACGAAATGATGGCGATGAACTCCGCGATCCGCGAGCTCGCATTCAACCTTGCCCCCGTTTCTGAACTCCGCAAGGCCGCTCTCGCGAACGGCATGCGTCCTCTTGTCACGGACGGCAAGATCAAGTGCATGAATGGAATGACCACCCCGGACGAAGTCGCCAGCGTCGCTCAGGCGGACCTGGATAACAAGTAGCGCCCGATTGGCCCTCGATTAGGAATTCCGCATGTCCACGATGCAAATCGACCGCCTCCTCGACACCGTCGTCAAGCAGGGCGCAAGCGATCTTCACCTCACCGTTGGCCGCCCGCCCACGATCCGACTCCACGGCCATCTTCGCAACCTCGCGACCAAGGTCCTCGATTCCGATGACATGGTCTCGCTGATGAAGTCGATCACGCCCGAACGCAACCAGCAGGAACTGCAGGAAGAAGGCGGCACCGACTACGGCTTTGCTTACGGCGAAGCCGCCCGCTTCCGCGTCTCAGTCTTCCGTCAGCGTGGCGACCTTGCCATCGTCCTTCGTCAGATCCCCAACCGCCTGCTCACCTTCGAGCAGATCGGCCTGCCCGCGATCTGCCAGGAACTGATCCGCCGCCCTCGAGGCATGTTCCTCGTCACGGGCCCGACCGGCTCCGGCAAGACCACCTCGCTGGCCACCATGATCGACTTCATCAACCAGACCATGGACCGCCACCTGGTCACGATGGAAGACCCGATCGAGTACTACCACAAGCACAAGAAATCGATCGTCAACCAGCGCGAAGTCGGAAACGACGTCCCGAGCTTCTCCGAGGCTCTCCGCCGCGTGCTCCGTCAGGACCCGGACGTGATCCTGGTCGGCGAAATGCGCGACCTTGAAACCATCGAGGCCGCGGTCCGAGCCGCCGAAACCGGCCACTTGGTCTTCGGCACTCTGCATACCACCGGTGCCGCCAAGACGATCGACCGCCTCGTCGACGCCTTCCCGGTCACCCAACAGAACCAGATCAGAGTGCAGCTGTCAACGGCCCTAATCTGCGTCCTCAGCCAGCAGCTCCTGAGCCGCGTGGACCAGCCGGGCATGGTCGCTGCATACGAGTTCCTGGTCGTCACCCCGGCCATCTCGAACCTGATCCGCGAAGCCAAGACCTTCCGAATCGACTCGGCCATTCAGACCGGCAAGAAGTTCGGCATGCAGTTATTGGACGATCACCTCTGGACCCTGTACATGTCAGGAAAGGTCTCTGCGGAAGAGATGATTGATAAGTCCAAGAACCCCGCAGACCTTCGCGACAAGGTGCACAAGCTGGGACGCACGATTGGCCGAACCGATCTCGACGAAGACGACGATATCGGCAAGGGCTAAAGTCGATCGATCGATAGTAACTTAACTCGGTGTCGCATCGCGAATTTTGCGGTGTTTGTTGGATTTCT